>FWWL01001282.1_pt1 | contig 61287 bp, 69 predicted proteins | sample 2228331 | NCBI WGS metagenome assembly FWWL01 (sample SAMEA103939775, study PRJEB20133) | metagenome
CGCGCTCTTCGTCCTGTCGGTGGCGCTGGTTTTCCTGTCGCTGACGTTCTTCCTTGTGTTCAGCATCGAGGCCAGGTTGTGGCCGATCTCGCTCCTGCTGTTCGGGATCAGCCTTTTCTTTCTCGGAAGGGACGGCCATGGGCAAGCAGATCGCGATCATTGAGCCGGCGAGCGCGACCGGCCACGTCTTTTCGGGCCAGGGGACGTATCCCCTGATGGGACCGCTGTACCTGGGCGCCGTGCTGCGGCAGGCCCGGCACACCGTGCGCGTCCTGAACGAGAACCTCCTGGGCCGCCCCGTGGGCCTGGCCGAACTGGACGCGGACGTGGCCTGCATCAGCGCCCTGACCCCCACTGCGGACCGCGCCTACGAGATCGCCCGCCAGCACAAGGCGATCCGTCCCCAGGGCCTGACGCTCCTGGGCGGCGTGCACCCCTCGTTCCTGCCGGACGAGGCGGCCCGGTTCGCGGACCACGTGGTCGTGGGCGAGGGCGAGGAGGTGATCGCGGACCTCGTCGCGCACGGCGCGTCCGAGAAGGTCGTGACCGGGCGCCGCGTCAAGGACCTCGACCGCCTGCCGGTGCCGGACCTCGCCATGCTCGTCGGGTCCCAGCGCGTCCCCCGCGCCCCGCTGATGACCTCGCGCGGGTGCCCGTACCACTGCAACTTCTGCTCGGTCACCCAGATGTTCGGCCACGCCTTCCGCATGCACTCGGTGGAGCGGGTGATCGAGGAACTGCGCCGCGTGCAGCACGACTACGTCTTCTTCTACGACGACAACTTCGCGGCGAGCCCGGCGCGCACCCGGAGGTTGCTCGAGGCCATGTTGTCCGCCGGGATCCGGCGGAAGTGGACCGCCCAGGTGCGCGTGGACGTGGCGCGCGACCCGGACCTGGTGGCCCTGATGGCGCGCGCGGGCTGCACCCGCCTGTACATCGGGCTCGAATCCGTGGACGACGCCGCGCTGCGCGCCATGAACAAGCGCCAGAGCGTCGCGGACATCGTGCACGCGGTCGAGACATTGCACCGCTTCGGGATCGCGGTCCACGGGATGTTCATCCTGGGCACGGACGAGGACCGACCGGGCCAGGCCGAGGCTACGGTCCGCTTCTGCCGCCGCCACCGCATTGACTCGGTCCAGTTCATGATCCTGACGCCGTTTCCGGGGACCCCGCTCTTCGACCGGATGGTCGCGGACGGCCGCCTCCTGCACCGCCACTGGTCCTACTACGACGGCATGCACGCCGTGTTTCGGCCCGCGACCGCCACGGCCCAGGAGGTCCAGGACCAGATGGTCCGCGCCTTCGAGGACTTCTACTCCCTGTCCGGGGCCCTGAACGACGGCCTCAACGCGATGGTCGAGGGGTTGCGCAGCCTGGTGGTGCGCCGAGGGCGGGTCCTGGGGCTCGTCAATGCCCTGACCAAGGTGGGGGCGCGCCGCGTGATCCGCCGCTGGCTCGCGGCCAACGAGGACTACCTGCGGTGGCTCAAGACCCTGCCAGGGTCCGCCTCGTCGCTGGAGCGGGGCTGAGAAGGGTCCGCGAACGGGATTCCAGGTGCGACAGCCTCCCCCCTCTCCAGAAAGTCCGCCCGCCCGTATCGCAACCCGGCACCGACCATGAACGCCGGCCCGTAGTACGCAGCGTCTTTGAAGTCCAGCAGCCAGTCACCGGCCTCGAACGGGTACGCGTCCTGGAGCGGCTCCCCCACGGGCCCCACGCGCGACCGTAGCGCGCAAGGGCTCTGCCAGGCCAAATGGCAGCCCGAACAGCAAGGACTGACCCTGCCTCTGGACCGACATCTGCCTGACACAAGACCGCGAGTCGGGCGGGGTCCGGCTGACGGGAAGCGTCAGCGCAATGCCTCCGCCTCCTCCTCCAGGGCATCGAGCAGGGTGTCCACATGTAGGTCCCCGAGCCATCGCCGACCCGAGATGAAGAAGGTCGGGGTGGCCTCCACCCCATTTCGCAATCCCTCCTTCTTCGAGGCGATCACGGCGTCTCGGACTCCGGGCGAGCCCATGGCGTCCCGAAAGGCGGCGCGGTCCAGTCTGACCTCCGCGGCCCAGTCGGGTAGGACCTCGGGGCGGAGGGAATCGAAGCCGCGGTTGGCGCGCAACAGGTACTCCCAGCCCTTGCCCAGGACCGAGGCTGCCGCGACCGCCAGGTTCGCCTCGGTTGCGTGCTCGTGCGATTGGATGGGGAACAGACGGAAATGCAAGGCGACCCGGCCAGCCAGTCGGCCCGCGGTCACCTCGCGGTGGAGGACCGGGATCACCTTGGCGCAGTAGGGGCAGCGGGCGCAGAGGTAGGCAGTCACGACGACCTTGGCCTTGCCGCACCCGGCGAGTGGCGCGGTGGACAGGTCCAGGTCGTGGGTCTTCCCGGGCCGCATCATCGAGAGGGCCCGCTTCTCGAGAGAGCGAACAATGGCGGCCTCGTCCTGCCCAGTGGCGGCCTTGCGGCAGACCCAATCCGCGAGCCTGCGGACCAGGGGGGCGACCGGTTGGGCCTTCAAGCACTCGGCGAAGGTGGCGTCGCAGGCATCGTAAGGGTGCTGGGCAGCAAAGACCTTGTCCACAACCGCCTTCTGGGCTTCAGACAAATCCTCGCAGGGGCTTCTGGCCAGGGCGATGGCCGGCAAGGACCACGCAAACACAGCCACGCGCCACACGCGCTTCTCCATGACTGCCTCCTCCGCTCCAACCAGGCGTCCAGGCCCAGGGGATGGCGGTCCATCAGTAGGACGTACACCGCCAGGGCAAGCCAGGCGAGGTCTCTCAATACGGTCCGGTAGGAGATAGGGTCTTCTTCCGCCCCTTGGGATGCGAAGCAGCCCCAGGACATGTCGAGCCCTTTGGCCAGGGCGATGAGCAAGGCTGCGATAAAGACGGTCATCATCCCGGTCACCAAAAGGGCGCCCGCGCGCGCCAGAAACCTGAGCACCATCATCAGCCCGGCCCCCATCTCCACCCAGGGCAGGGTGATAGCCACCAGGTTGACCAGGGAGAGTGGCAAAACCTGGTAGGTCGCCACATCCACGGCAAAGGCGTCCGGGTGAAGGACCTTGTGCCAGCACGCCGCCAGGAACAAAAAGCCCAGATACAGGCGCGCGAGGAGCCCGAGCCAGCGGTGTCCTTTCCAGTCGAGGAGTGCTGTCATGGCCGACCCCCCGCATCTCTCGCGGCCATGGACATCAAGGCAGGCGCACCTCCGACCACGAAGAAGACATTGCGCACGCCCCGGCCGGCCAGTTCCCGCGCCATCTCTCGCCCCGAGTTTGGGTCCTCTCCGTCTCTGTACACCACCACGCGGACCGCACCCAAGGAGGCGACCCGTCGGACCGTTGCGTCGGCCACCCCGTCCAGGTAATCAAAGGGGATGTTCTGGGCGTCGGGGAGGTGCCACCCGTGAAAGTCCTGTGCGCTACGCGCATCAATGCGAAGGGCCCTCGGGTCCATGACCCGCGGGTCTGACGGCTCGATCCACTCGACCTCCCCGAGCGGCTCCGGGCAGGGGACGAATCGTTCGTACTCCGCGTCCGCGACAAGTGGGATCCCCGCAGGCCTCACCGCATTGAAGACCAGACCCACGAGCGAGCAGATGGCCGCGGACACAGCCGCGTCCCGGATGACCGTCCTGGCGCTGCCCGGCACGACCGCCTCCTACTGCACGCAACTCGAGGACCGCTGCACCTGCTCGTCCTGGCGAAAGAGGTCCTGGATCCGGTCCATTCCCTCCTCCCCTGTGGCGCCGCCCAGGGGAGGCGTGATCGGATGACCCTCTGCGGCCTGCGGGGTCAGGACCCCGGCGTCCCCGGACCATGCCAGGCGGACGGTGACGCGGTGGTCCAAGAAGTCATAGGCGCGCAACGTGCTGTCCCGCCACGAGAACTCGTACTGCACCCCCACTCGCACCCCCGACCACGACGGGGACCATGCGGCTAGCCCTGGCTTCAGGAGAAGGTCGCGGCGGTCGTTCTCCGGGGAGCCCCACTGCAGGTACCCGCTCGAGTCCGGGTAGGCATCGAACGCCACGGACATCCCAGCCCTGGCCAGGAAGCCCAAGGGGAGTCGTCCCTGTACCGCAAGCAAGGCGCTCGCGCCCCACAGGTTCCAGGCCTCGGCGTTCGCCCGCCAGATGCGGCCCGTCGCGGCCCAGAGTAGGGTCGCTCTAGGCCCCAGGGCCATCCGGCCACCTGCCCCGAAATCGGCCTCCCGCCGGGAGCGCGCTGTCTCGCGGAAGGTGCGGCGGCCTCCGCCAGCGAACGCGACCAGCCAGGGCGTGACCTCGGCCTCGGTCCGGTGCGCGGCGAAATACAGGACCGGTCCCTCATCGTAGCGGTCTCCCTGGCGCAGGACCAGCCATTCCGGGCGCCAGGCCAGGAGCACGCACCGGAGGCCCTCGCCGCAGTCGTCATCGCGGGTGCAGCGGTACACACAGAGCCCCGCATCGCCGCAGACCTTGCCCTCCGGGCAGTCCGAGTCCCTGGTAGCGACGCTCCTTGACGCACCCGCTCGCCCCGACCACCAGACCTGCGATGAGGACTCCCTTGGTCAGTGCCCTCGCCATGCCTGCATCTCCCGAGGGCATTCTAGCGTTTCCGGGCGGACCGCTGGGGTCGGCCAGCCCCATGACATGACCCCGGTCAGGTTTCAGGCGACTCCTGCCGGCGTGCGCCATCGTGTGCGGGCGGATCCCACTGTTTTTCTCCTTCCAGCACACCGACGCCTCGCTGGACGACCTGGACCGCGAGCGTGACAAGACCGTGTACACCCGCTCGGAGCTACCAAGAGCATCGGCGGGTTGTCGCTGCCGGGGCCACCGTGGTCCGGGTGCTCGAGACCCTCGGGGGGAGCGGGAGAGGGCGCTGCGGGCCTACCGGGAGGTGGTGCGGCTCCGGTATTGTTTCTACTCGTACGGAGAGGCGATACGGTTCCATCCGCGCGAACACGTATCGCCTGGCCTTGCGGTCCGGCGTCGAGGTCGTGGTTCGCCACGGGGGGTGCATCGCTTCATCAACTGGGACGGCGCGATCCTGACCGACTCGGGTAGGGTTCGGGTACTCAGGCCTGAGTCGCCAGGTGGCAAAACCCCTGGAAAACCCTCCGAGACCCAGCCCGCAAACATACCGGCCAGGTCTGGTCTTCGAATCCCGCCCGTGGACGCACCTGCCCGAGGCGGGTACAATGCACGCGCCCGACCTGGGGGGCCCGTCCATGGAACGACACGACATCATCATCCTTGGGGCCGGGTTGAGCGGCCTCTCGGCCGCGCTCCATGTGGGGGGAGATTTCTTGGTCCTCGAGCGGGAGGACCGCCCTGGGGGCCTGACGCGCACCGAGGAGATGGACGGCTTCCTGTTCAACCACACCGGGCACTGGCTGCACCTGCGCGACGACCGGGTGCGCGCCCTGGTGGCCGACCTCTTGCCGGGACGCCTCCTGACCATCGCCCGCCGCGCGAAGGTATACACGCACGGGGTCTTCACGGACTACCCGTTCCAGGCGAACCTCTGCGGCCTGCCCCCCGCGGTCCTGCGCGAGTGCCTCCAGGGCGCGGTGGAGGCTGCGATGCGGCGCGCAGCGTCTCGCAGGCCCCCGCGGCTGCGCACCTTCCTCGATTACGTGCGGTTTCACTTTGGCGACGGCATCGCCCGCCACTTCATCGTGCCCTACAACACGAAACTGTGGGGCGTGCCGCCGGACGAGGTGACCGCCGAGTGGACGCAGCGCTTCGTCCCCGTCCCCGACATTGGGCAGATCGTGGACGGGGCCATCGGGTGGGGGCGGGGCGGAAGCACCCAGGACAAGACAGCGCCCCACGGGGTCGTTGGCTACAACGCGACCTTCCTGTACCCCGCGGAAGGTGGAATCGAGGCCCTTCCCCGTGCGATGGCCGCGCGTCTCCCCCGCGACCGGCTCCTGCTGAACGCGGAAGTCACCGAGGTCCATTCTCGTGATCGCGTCATTGCGGTCGGCCCCGAGCGTTTCCGCTACGAACACCTTGTCTCGACCCTCCCCCTGCCGGACCTGGTGGACCGCACGACCGACGCCCCGCCCGCGGTCCGCCGTGCCGCTTCCCGCCTGCGCTGTGCCCCCTTACGGTACATGAACGTTGCCCTCGCGGTGGACCGGCCCCTCAACGGGGCGCACTGGGTCTATCTCCCGGAGCCACACCTCCCCTTCTACCGGGTCGGGTCTGCCTCCAATGCGGTGGCGTCCCTGGCACCGCCTGGCCGCTCCTCGCTCTACGTAGAACTTGCGAACGACCGCCGCTTGTCGGAGCGCGACGCCGTGTGCGCCCTTGCGGCCTTCCTGAAAGAGATCGGCACCATTCATCGCGAGTCCGACATCCTATTCGCCGCCTTCCGCGAGCACCCGTACGGCTACGTGATTTACGACCGGCACTGCGCGCGGGCCAGGGCTGCCATCCTCTCGCACTATGCCTCCCTCGGCATCCACTCCATTGGTCGCTACGGGGCCTGGACCTACAACTCGATGGAAGACGCAATCCTCGACGGCATGAGCGTCGCTCGACACATCCGAGGCTTCTGATGCAGGAACACAACTCTCTCGACGAGGCGTTTCACTTCAGCGTCGTCATCCCGGTTTACAACGAGGAGGGCCTGCTCGCGACCGCGGTCAACGACCTCGTAGCCCGCCTAAACGAGATCCCCCTCGTGCACGAGGTCATCTTGTCCGAGAACGGAAGCCGTGATCGCACACTCGAGATCGCCCGCCGTCTCGCGGAGAAGCACAGAAACGTGCGCGTACTCCACACGGACGAGCCCAATTACGGGCGCGCGCTGCGCCGAGGCATCGAGGCCGCGCGCGGCTCCATCGTGATCTGCGACGAGATTGACATCTGCGACGTGGACTTCCACCGGCGGGCCATCGAGATCCTGACCGCGGGAGAGGCCGACATGGTCGTGGGTTCCAAGCGCCACCCCGAGGCGCGCGACCGCAGGCCCTTGCTCCGCCGGTTTGCCACTTGGGTGATCAACATGCTCTTGCGCGTCCTGCTCGGCTTCCACGGCACGGACACGCATGGGCTCAAGGCCTTCCGCCGCAAGACTTTGGCCCCCGTGGTGGCCCAATGTGTGGTCGAAAAGGACCTCTTCGCATCCGAACTTGTGATCCGCGCCGAGCGGGCCGGCCTGCGCGTGGTCGAGGTCCCGCTGGACGTGGCCGAGAAAAGACCCCCGTCCATCAATCTGTTGCGGCGGGTCCCGAGCGTCCTGCGCAACCTCTGGCGCCTGTTCAAGGTGATCCGATTGGGCCTACGCCCCTAAAGGAGCGTGGCGAGACGATGCCGACGGGTCCGAGCAGCCACCACCCCCCGCGCGTTTTGTGCGTGGGGATTGACCTCGATGACCTCCGATACTACCGGGCTATTCATGGCCTGCCACGGGGCCCGGACACACCCCTCGTGTTCGAGGTGGCCGTCCCCCGATTTCTTGACCTGTGCGAACGCCTCGGATTGAGGACCACCTTGTTCGTCATCGGCCAGGACCTGTGCTGGTTTGTCGCCCGCGAGGTCTTGCGAGCCGCAAGTGCGCGGGGGCATGAGGTCGCGAGCCACTCTCACGCCCATGCGTATCACCTGAGCCGACAAGGTGTTGGCGAAGTGGAACAGGACGTGCGGGCAGCCCGGATGACGCTTGAAGACGCGCTCGGCCAGGGCGTTTTGGGGTTTCGCGCCCCCGGCTACAACCTGTCCGAACTCCTTCTGCGGGTCGTGCAGGAGGCCGGACACCGGTACGACGCCTCGCTCCTGCCCTCCCCACCCTACTTCGTGGCCCGGGCGGCCGTCATTGCCGGCATGAGACTTCGGGGCCGGCCGAGCGCCTCCATCGTAGGTCGGGCACGGGATTTTTGGCGAACGCGCGAGCCATTTACTTGGCCCGGAACGGGGTTGCGCGAGTTCCCCATCACCGCATGCGGCCCGCTGCGCCTGCCGCTCATCGGAACGGTCCTGGCCAGAGGTGGCCCGCTCGCCCGACACATCGTCCGGGCCGCGGCCCGCCTCCACTTCGTGCAAGTCGAGTTCCACGCCCTGGACTTCCTCGACGTCGTTTCCGACGGCATCGAGCCCGGCCTCTTGGTGGAGCCGGCTTTGCGCGTCCCTCTCGCGGACCGCCTCGCACGTTTCGAGGCATCGCTTCGGACCTTGATGCATGGCCGCAGCAACGTGCGTCTCGCAGACCTTGTCTGACCCCCTCGCACGGCCTTTGTTTTCGTGGTAGGAAGAGGCCCGGGTTTGCAGGCGAGGGTACTGCCACGCGAGAGACATTGGACCACAACGGGCCGAGCGACTACGAGTTGTTGCACCTCATCCGTGGTGCGACGAGGCCTCTGTCGTCCCGCGGTTCGCACACCATGGTCTTCGCGCTCGATGGCAAGCGCCTTGGGGATTTGCTCGCGGACTTGGCCGGGCAGCGTGGCGGGGACCGCGAGCAAGCCCGTCGCCTCGGTGAGGCCATCGCGAGTCGCTATTTGTTGAAGGTCGGCAACATCCACGAGTATGTCGTGAAACTCTCCGGCGGCCGCGAGAGCGTGATCCGCCGTCACCTGATGTCCGAGACCTTTGGCCCCGTGGGCTACAATTTGGCACCGAGCCGCGATAAGGTCCACCTGGACGCCCGCGAGGCGGTCCGCGAGATCCCGTACTTCGCCTTCGGGCCGCCCGAGGCCCAGTTCGCCCCGGACCTGCTTGAAGAAATCCGAGCAGTCCTGTCGCGCAATCCAGCGCGTCCAAAACCCGGACCACCGCCCTTCCTGATCGAGGAGGGCAACGGGGGCGAGCGTTCTGTACTCGACGTGTACCGGATCCTGAACGAGGACCCCTACTTCGAGGGCCGCATTCAAGGGCTGCATGACCTCGTGCGGTTCCAGAGGCACCTGCGCGAGCGCCCGATGGACGCGGCGATGCGCGAGCGGCTCGCCGCCTTCTTCGAGGCGCCCATGACCGTGGGTGTCCGCGACGTCTTGCGCTACCTCGAGGGGTCCCGACACCCGAAGATCGGCTGGGAGTCCGCGGAGCGGACCATCCGCCGCTGTTTCGATGCCTTCGGAACCGAGACATTTCTCCCCCCGGAGGTGAACTACTACACGGTCTCGACCCACCTGGCCCCCGGCGAGGTGGCCGCGAGGTCCGCTGCGAACGAGCGAGCGGCCGCTGCCTTTGCATCGTGGTTCGTTGCGCGCGCCCCCCTGACCTGGACGGCCCGGCGCTCGGACTCTGAACTGCGCACACTGGCCATGGCCGTGCTCGGGGCCCACCACGACTACCCCATTTTCGAGGTCGAGCCCTATACCGGACTCGCCAGCGCATCGAGCCTACGCCTAGCGGCCCGGGTCGCCTTCAACACGTTTGTCCACGTGAGCGGAATCGAGATCCCGGAGCGCCGCAACCCCATCAGCCCAAGGGTGGCGCAGCGCTACCCCGCGATTTCGGCCTTCGTGGACTCGCTGCCGGAGGCCGAGCGCGGCACCTTCTACGACCTCATCAACGCGATGCTCATCGAGGCGACGGTTCGAGGCGGAATCCCAGACCCTGGAGGCGGTCTTCACGCCTTCACGCGGATTGATCGCACCTTCTACTCGTTCCAGGAGCGGGCCGAGTTCTCGGTCGCGAGCGCGGGGCATCTTCAGGAAATCGTGACACTGGAAGACCTACTGGCGCCGCGCGGGCGTCCCATCCTGGAGCGCCACCCGGACCTCGCGGCGCGCCTCGTCGTCTTCTTCGTGCTCGTGTACCGCTACTTCCTGGACACCGGCCACGTCCCGGACTTGCGGCCCGACGACGCGGGCCGCGACCTGTTCCTGCGCGGCGTGTGGGGATACAAGACCCGCAACGTCCTCGTGGCAGTGGGCCAAGACGCTTCGGGGCGACCCCTCGCAAGCATCCGTTTCGTGGACAACAAGGACCAGTTCAAACAGTATCGCCGCGTGGAGGACAGAGCGCGCCCCTTGGGTCTGGCCAAGTACGGACTTCGGCTGATCCACCCCCTCGTCGAGCCCGCGATGGAGCGGTCCATCGGTCTCTTCACCGACATGGCCGCGAGTCACATGGCCGAGTCCCCGCCCCGCCGCGACTTCCCCGCCCGCGTGACGCGCTCCGTCGCCCACGTCCTGCATGCCGGCGTGGACGGGGCCTTGACCCACGTTCAGGCATTTTTGCACGACCTGATTGACGACGGGATGAACGGCGTGGAGCGCCTCTTGAGAAGGTGATGTCCGATGGCGTGAATCGGGCGCAACGAGCCCTGTCCGGGGGCGGAAGCGGGCGCCAATCCAAGCGCTGGTGCGAATGGGGCGGTGGCCCATACGGGATTCGAACCCGTGCTACAGGCTTGAGAGGCCTGCGTCCTAACCGATTAGACTAATGGGCCACGTACGGGCCTGACGCCCGCCAAGACGGCTCGGGGACGAGGATTCGAACCTCGACAAGCAGATCCAGAGTCTGCGGTCCTACCGTTAGACGATCCCCGAATGGTCAAAGAGCCCGCCCGTTCGGGCAGTACAATTGATAGCGCGAGCGGGCGCAAGGTGCAAGCCCTCACTTGGGACCTGTGGTCTCCTTCCCGGCCTCGGGCCGCCCGCCGACCAGTTCCACCAGGGTCTGGCTCGCCCCGTCCCCCTGGCGCGGACCGACCTTGACGAGCCGGGTGAACCCGGAGGTCCGACCCTCGAACTGCGGCGCCCAGTGCTCGAACAGGGCCTTCAGGGGCCTCGGCCCAAACAGCTCCGCTGCTGCCCGCCGCCGGGCCGCGAGGGTGCCCTCGCGCGCCCACGAGATCAGCCGGTCCGCCCGTCTCTTCACTTCCTTGGCCTTCGCGTCGGTCGTGATCAGGCTTCCGTGCAGGAACAGCGAGGACAAGAGATTGCGGAACAGCGCCCTTCGGTGCTCGGCCGTCCGCCCGAGTTTCACCTTCTTCTTGTTGTGTCTCATGGTCGTGGTGCTCCGTCATCGCGGCCCGCGGGACGGGTCGAAACCCTCGATCCTCATCCCGAGCGACAGGTTCAGGTCCGCCAGGGCGTCCTTGATCTCCTTCAGCGACTTCCGGCCGAAGTTCTTCGTCTTCATCATCTCGGCCTCGGTCTTCTGCACCAGTTCCCCGATGAGCCGAATCCCCGCGTTCTGGAGGCAGTTCTGCGCCCTCACCGACAGTTCGAGCTCCTCGACCGGGCGATACAAAACGTCCAACTGCGCGCCGGGCTCCGGCAGCCCGGCGGCAGCGACCTCGCCCGGTGCCACGGCGACGCGCAGCGCGGAGGAAACCGGGACCTCCGCCTTCCCCTCGGACTCGTCGAGGTGGATGAAGACCTGAAGTTGCTCCTTCAAGATCTTCGCCGCGACGGCCACTGCGTCGCGCGGCGAGATGGCCCCGTTCGTCCAGACCTCCAGCGCGAGCCGGTCATAGTCAGTCCGGTCACCCACTCGGGCGTTCGTGACCCGGAAGTTCACCTTGCGGATCGGACTGAACATCGCGTCCATCGCGATGGTCCCGACCGGGGCATTGGGGTCCTTGGTCCGCTCGACGGGCTGGTAGCCGTAGCCGTCCCGCACCGTCACCTCGATGTCGAGGGTGCCGCCCGCTCCGATGGTCGCCACGTGCTGTTCGGGGTCGAGCGCCTCCACTTCAGGCCCCGGAAACAGGTCCCCGGCTGTGACCTCCCGCTCCCCGGTGAACTTGCGACGGATGACCTTGGGGCCATCGCCGTTCATCTTGATGTTCAGCGCCTTCAGGTTCAGCACGATCTCGGATACGTCCTCGACCACGTTGGGCACGGTCGAGAACTCGTGCTGCACCCCTTCGATCCTCACGGCGACAACCGCTGCCCCGCGCAGGGTGGACAAAAGGACCCTCCGCAAAGCGTTGCCCAGCGAGACCCCGAAACCACGCTCGAGCGGCTCGGCGATGAACTTCCCGTATCGGTCGGTCAACGTTTCCTCGTCCACGACGAGCCCGCGAGGTCTGATCAACTCGCGCCAGTGTTTCTGGATCTGCATCACGCGGCCTCCGACAAGAGATGACAGCCCGGCCCCGCGCCCCCACAAGCCGGTCAAGGGGCCGTGAGCCGGCGCGGTCTTACTTCGAGTACAACTCGACGATCAGCCCTTCGCGAATCCCGGGCGTGCCGTCCTCGCGACCCGGCAAGATGGCTGCGAAATCGTCCCTTCCGGGCAGGGACGCCACCGTGGCCCGAAACTGCGCACGGTCTGCCTCGATCCACCGGACCGGGGGCCGACGGTCCGCCTGGGCAATCGCCTCCTGGACCCGTTTCAGTTTGCGGCTGCGCGCCGCGACCTCAATGACGTCACCGGCTCGGACCTGGAACGAAGGGATGGTCACGCGCCTGCCATTCACCAGCACATGCCCGTGCCGCACCAGTTGCCGGGCGTCAGCCCGGTTCACCGCAAACCCCGCCCGGTAGGTGACATTGTCAAGCCGCGTCTCGAGCAGCATGAGGAGGTTCTCACCCGTCACCCCCTTCATCCGCTCGGCCCGCTTGAATGTCAGGTGAAACTGTGTCTCGTGCAGGCCGTACATCCTGCGGACCTTCTGCTTTTCGCGCAACTGGACGCAATACGGGGTCGGCTTGCGCCTCACCTGGCCGTGCATCCCCGGCGGATAGCCGCGCCTCGTAAACGAGCACTTCTCGGAATAGCAGCGCGCGCCTTTCAGAAAGAGTTTGTCGCCCTCGCGCCGACAGATCCTGCACAACGCCTCGGTGTACCTCGCCACGAAAAACCTCCTGGCAACCGGGGGCCTCGCCCCTCACTCGCCTATCACACCCTTCGTCGCTTCGGCGGCCGGCAGCCGTTGTGCGGCACCGGCGTCACGTCGCGAATCGCGGAGACACGCAGTCCCGCCGCGGCCAGGGCGCGAATCGCGGACTCGCGGCCCGCGCCGGGCCCCTTCACGAGAACCGTCACCGACTTCATCCCCATGGCCAGGGCCTGCTTCGCGGCATCCTCCGCCGTCACCTGCGCCGCAAAGGGCGTGGACTTGCGCGAACCCTTGAACCCGCGGCGACCCGCTGAGGACCACGCTACCACGTTTCCCGTGGGGTCCGTAATCGTCACAATCGTGTTGTTAAAACTGGCCTGGATATGCGCCACGCCAATCGGAACCTCCTTCTTGACCTTTTTCTTTCCGACACGCGCCTTCGCCATGTTTCCTCCTGTTGAGGTCCCTGGGACCGCCTCGTCACTGCTTCTTTTTATTCTTAATGGTGGCGCCCTTTCGACCCTTGCGTGTCCTCGCGTTCGTGTGAGTCCTCTGGCCACGAACCGGCAGGTTCCGGCGATGCCGCAACCCCCGGTAGCAGCCTATGTCCATCAGCAGCTTGATATTAGCCGCAACCTCCCGCCGGAGGTCTCCCTCCACCCGGAACCCGCCGGTGTCAATCACCTCGCGGATCCGGGCGATCTCGGCCTCGGTCAGGTCATCGGTCCTCTTGGCAGGGTTCACCCCGGCCCGCTCGATCACGCGGTTCGCCAGGGTCGGCCCGATCCCGTAGATGTATCGAAGTGCGATGTCAATCCGCTTTTTCCTGGGCAGGTCCACGCCCGCGATCCGAGCCATGAATCACCTCCATCGCGTGGGGGCCCGCTGCGCCCCGCCACCGTCCACTTCGGTCATCCTTGCCGTTGCTTGTGGCGCGGGTTTTCGCAGATCACCCGAATCACACCACGGCGTTTGATGACCTTGCACTTGTCGCAAATCTTCTTCACCGATGCCCGGACCTTCACAACCCACCTCCGGCCATCTCCGACGCCCTACCGAGCCCGAAACGTGATCCGTCCGCGGGTGACATCGTACGGCGAAAGCTCGACCTTGACCTTGTCCCCCGGCAGGATCCGGATGAAGTGCATCCGCATCTTCCCACAGACGTGGGCCAGCACCCGATGTCCATTGGGCAGTTCCACCCGGAACATCGCGTTCGGCAGGGCCTCGACCACGGTGCCCTCGACCTCGATGGCCTCTTCCTTTGGCATCCGCTCACCTCGCGGGTCAGCCTTTCGCGTGACCCAGCGCCACCATGACCTTCTCGAAGACCGCGTCCGGTCCTCCGTCGCCCTCCACAGTCTTCAACAGTCCCTTCGCCCGGTACCAGTCCGCGAGCGGTGCGGTCTTTTGATGATAGACCCTCATCCGCTCGCGCACGGTCTCTTCCTGGTCGTCGGGCCTTTGGACCAGAACCGTGCCGCACCCATCGCAGTGCACCGCGTCCCGGGACGGGGCAAAGACAATATGATACACCCGTCCGCAAGACGGGCAAGACCGGCGCCCTGTGATGCGGCGGACGACCTCGTCCTCGGCCACCGCGATGTCCACCACGGCCTCGATGACCACCCCTGCGCGGTCCAGGGATTCAGCCTGCGCCACCGTGCGCGGAAACCCGTCGAGGATGTAGCCCCGCGCACAGTCGGGTCGCCCCATGCGCTCCTTGACCATGGCGATGACCAGGTCGTCTGGCACCAGTTCGCCCCGGTCCATGAACTCCGCGGCCCGTCTCCCGAGTTCCGTGCCTTCCTTGCGCGCCTCCCGCAACATGTCTCCCGTCGAGAGATGCGGCACCTTCAGGACATCCTCAAGCCGCTTCGCCTGGGTCCCCTTGCCGCTCCCCGGCGCGCCGAGCAAGATCACCCGCGTGGCCCCACTCATGTGATGTCCCTCCTCCCGCGAACGCGAGGCCCGTGCGCCCCCGCGAACCCCTCGTAGCTCCGGCTAATGAGGTGCGCCTCGATCTGCCCGGCCGTGTCCAGGGCCACGCCCACCACGATCATCAGGCTGGTCCCGCCGAAATAGAACGGCACCCCGAACTGCTTCTGGAGCAAGGTCGGCAGCACGCACACCGCGGCCACGTAAATCGCCCCCCCGACCGTAATCCGGGAGAGGACCCTGTCAATGTAGTCCGCCGTGGCCTTGCCAGCACGGATGCCCGGCACGAAGCCCCCGCTTTTCTTCAGGTTGTCCGCCACGTCCACGGGGTTGAAGGTGACAGCCGTGTAGAAGAAGCAAAAGAACACGATGAGGACCACGTACAGGACGTTGTAAAGCATGCCGCCCGGGACCAGGACGTTGTTCATCCAAATGACCCACTCGGCCCCTGGGAACAGGTTCGAGATGGTGGCCGGGAACATCAGGATGGACGACGCAAAGATCGGCGGGATGACGCCGGACGTGTTCACCTTCAGGGGGAGGTACGTGGTCTGCCCGCCGTACAGTTTCCGGCCCACGACCTTCTTCGCGTACTGGACCGGGATGCGGCGCTGGCCGCGCTCCATGAAGACGATGGCAGCGACCGTGGCTAGGATCACAACCAGGATCACGACGAGCGTCAGCGGCTCCAGCCGCCCTCCCGCGAGGGTCGAAAGCGAGAAGGTCTGCACCACCGCGTCGGGCAACTGGGCCACGATTCCCGCAAAGATAATCAGGGAGATCCCGTTGCCGATGCCCCGGTCCGTGATCTGCTCGCCCATCCACATCAGAAATATGGTGCCTGTGGCCAGGGAGAGCACGGTCAGAAAGCGGAACAGGAATCCGCCCACCTGGACCACGTTCTCAGTCCCCGCCTGGGTGCTCAGCGACTCGAGCCACACCGCGATCCCGATCCCCTGGATTGCCGAGAGGCCGACAGTTGCGTACCTCGTGTACTGATTGATCTTTCGCCGACCGACCTCCCCCTCTTTCTGGAGGCGCTCGAGCGCCGGGATCACCACGGCCAGCAACTGGAAGATGATCGAGGCGCTAATGTACGGCATCACCCCCAGGGCAAAGACCGACATCTGCGAGATCGCGCCGCCCGAGAACATGTCGAACAGGCCGAGCAGGCCAGTCTGCCCGAACCTGACGTAGTTCGCCAGGATGTCCCGGTCCACGCCGGGGACCGTCACAAAGATCCCGATGCGATACACGGCGAGCATCATCACCGTGTAGAGAAGCCTCTTACGCAGTTCGGGGATCTTGCCGAGACCTTCCAGGCTCGAAGCCACCCGCTTATTCCTCCAACTTCACAAGGATCCCCATTTCAAGGGCGCGTCCCGATTTCGTTTCCGCCCCCCTGGCGATCCGAGTCCCTGCCCAATTCAGTTCCTTCCTTGCGTCCAACCCCCTCCATCACCAGGCTCGCCGTTCCACCCACGGCCTCGATCTTCTGTCGCGCCGCCTTGCTGAAGGCATGCGCCGTCACGTGGAGTTTCCGGGTCAGGTCCCCATGTCCCAAGACCTTGACCCCGTCGCGGACCTGTCGCACCAGACCCGCGGCACAAAGCGCCCCAACATCCACTCGGGCACCGTCCTCGAACACATCCAGGGCCCCAACGTTGACCACCGCGTATTCACGTCGGACCAGCGGGCGGAACCCCCGCTTCGGAACCCGGCGCTGCAACGGCATCTGACCGCCCTCGAACCAGGCCGGGTGCCCCTTCCCACTCCGCGAGCCCTGTCCCTTCTCGCCCCGGCCGGAGGTCCGACCCAGGCCTGACCCAGCCCCCCGACCCACGCGCTTGCGCGTCTTCGTCGCGCCGGGAACCGGTTTCAGTTGGGCGAGTTCCTTCATCCTGCCACCTCCTGTCCCAGTCCCCGCTTCGCGAGTGCCTCTTCCCGCGCCATCAACTGTCTGAGCGCCGCCACCGTCGCTCGGACCACGTTGTGGGGGTTCCGGGACCCGATACACTTCGTCAGCACATCCTTGACCCCAGCGCACTCGAGGATCGCCCGGACCGCGCCGCCTGCGATGACGCCGGTCCCAGGGGCCGCAGGCCGCAACAGGACCTCGCCAGCGCCGAAGCGACCCACGACCTCGTGCGGGATCGTGCTGCCAGCCAGCGGAACACGAATCATGTTCTTTCGCGCCCGCTCGCCCCCCTTGCGGATCGCCTCGGGGACCTCCTGGGCCTTGCCGAGTCCATATCCCACCAGGCCCTCTCCGTTCCCGATCACCACCAGGGCCGCGAACGAGAACCGACGCCCGCCCTTTACGACCTTCGCCACGCGGGCCAGGTGGACGATCTGCTCGCTGAACTCGAGTTTCTCGACTGCCTGCTCGTCATTGCTCAAGGTTGAGACCTCCGGTTGCAAGCCCCCCATTCCAAGCGAAATCCCTTTCAGAACTTCAGCCCAGCCTCCCGCGCTCCATCGGCCAAAGCCTTCACCCGCCCGTGGTACAGGTACCCGTTCCTGTCGAAGACCACAGACTCGATGCCCTTCTCGCGGCATCGGGCTGCCACGACCTCCCCCACCTTGCGCGCCTGATCCCGTTTCTTGAGCCCTGCCACCTGCTCCCGGAGGCCTTCCGTGGACGCGGCACACAGGGTTCGACCCGCCAGGTCGTCCACCACCTGAGCGCTGATGTGGCGATGGCTTCGGAACACGACCAGGCGGGGTCGCTCGGGCGTCCCCCGGACCTTCTTGCGGATGCGGGCTTTCCGCCGGGAGCGCGCCTCGGCCCGCCTGCCCGCCGTTCGCAGTTCCATGACGCGAAAACCTCCTACTTGCCGCCCTTACCGGCCCCGGCCTTGCCCACCTTGCGCCGGACCTTCTCGCCCAGGTATGAGATCCCCTTTCCGCGGTACGGCTCCACGGGCCGCACCCTTCGGATGCGCGCCGCCGTGTCGCCCAGTACCTCGTTCGAGACGCCCTTGAGCACAATCCGGGTCTGCTTCTCCTCGACCGTGGCCTGCACGCCCTCAGGCAACTCGAAACGGACCGGGTTCGAATACCCGACATGCAGCGTGAGAAAGCCCTCCCCGGCCTCTGCCCTATACCCCGTGCCCGAGATCACGAGTGTCCGCGTGAACCCCTGGCTCACACCCGTCACCATGTTCGCCACCAGCGTCCTCATCAGCCCCCACATCGCACGGTGCTTCGGGTGGGACTCGTCCGGGAGGATGCGAAGCATCCCGTCCTCGCGCTCGACCTTCACCCCTGTTACGGTGCGGGAGAGTCTGCCGAGCGGCCCCTTGACCAGGACCTCATTCCCCAAGACCTCCACCTCCACCCCGCTCGGCACCGGGATGGGCTTGCTTCCGATTCTGGACACGTCTTTGCTCCTCTCTCGTGGGCGGCTCTGCCAGCCCGTAGTCACCACACCTTCAAAAGGACTTCGCCTCCCAAGCCGGCCTTCCGCGCGTCCTCGTCCGTCATCAGGCCTTTCGTGGTCGAGAGAACCGCAATGCCAAGGCCCCTTAGCACGCGGGGGATTTCTGTCCTGCCCACATAGACCCGACGCCCAGGACGGCTCACCCGCTCGATCCCCGCGATGACGCTGCGCCTCGGACCGAGATACTTCAGATAAATCTTGAGGGCGCCCTGGCCCCCGTTCAGCCCCTCGAGCACCGAGTAGTCCTCGATGTAGCCGGCCTTTTTCAGGATGCGTGCTATCTCCGCCTTGGTCCTCGACATCGGGACTTCCACGGAGTCGTGACCGGCCATGATCGCGTTCCTCATGCGGGTCAGCATGTCCGCAATGGGGTCGCTGTGCATGTCTTTGTCTCCTACCAGGATGCCTTGATCACCCCGGGCAACTCGCCCTTCAGCGCAAGATTTCTGAAGCAAATCCTGCACATCCGGAACTTCCGGAGGAATCCGCGCGGCCGCCCGCACAAAGGGCACCGGTTGCGCGCCCGGACCCGGAACTTTGGCTTTCGCAACGCCTTGACCATCAGCGCCTTCCTCGCCACCGCTCACCTCCTGCCACGTGGCCCATGAACTGGGCCGCCCACTGCCCGTTAGCCCCTCCGAAACGGCATCCCTAACGCCTGAAGCAACGCGAAGGCCTCTTCGTCTGTCTTCGCGCTCGTCACAAACGTCACGTTCATGCCCTTGAACTTCTCGACCTTGTTGTAGTCCACCTCGGGGAAGATCGTCTGCTCGCGCAGCCCGAGGGTGTACGACCCGTGGCCATCGAAGGCCTTGGGCGACACCCCCCGAAAGTCCCTCACACGCGGAAGGGCGATGTTGAACAGGCGGTCCACGAACTCGTACATCCTCTCCCCACGCAAGGTCACGCAGGCGCCAATGGGGTTCCCCTTCCGGACCTTGAACGCCGCGATGGACTTGCGGGCCCTTGTTACGACCGGCCTCTGCCCCGTGATCGCCGCGAGTTCCTCGACTGCCGCGTCCAAGAGTTTCGGGTTCTGGGTCGCCTCGCCCAGGCCCATGTTCAGCGTCACCTTGACGAGCCGGGGCACCTCGTAGCGGTTGCGATAGCCAAACTGCCTCATCAGCGCCGGCACGACCTCCGTCGCGTATCGTTCTTTCAGCCTACTCATCGCCCCACCTAATCTAATCGAAGACTTCCCCGGTCCGCGTCGCCACGCGGACCTTGCGCGTCTTCCCCCCGCTCTCGCGGGTCTCGAAACGCACGCGGACTGGCTTGCCGTCCTTCTTGCTCACGAGCGCGAGTGCGCACAACGGAATCGGGGCCGAGATCGGCTTGATCTCCGGCTTCGGGTGCTTCCTCGTCGCACGCCGGTGCTTCTTCACTTGATTGAGGCCTTCCACCACCGCGCGCCCTCTCTTGGGGTCCACCTCCAAGACCTTCCCCGTGCGACCGCGGTCGCGCCCACGCAGGACCATAACCTCGTCGCCCTTCCGGATCTTCTGCATCACAGCACCTCCGGAGCCAGCGAGACAATCTTCATGAATCGCTTCGCTCGCAGTTCCCGGGCCACCGGCCCGAAGATGCGGGTCCCCACGGGCTCCATCTGATTGTTGATCAGCACGGCCGCGTTCTGATCGAAACGGATGTACGACCCATCGGGTCGGCGGACCTCCTTCCGGGTCCGGACGATCACCGCCTTGACCACGTCACCCTTCTTGACCTTGGCCCGTGGGATGGCCTCTTTCACGCTCGCGACGATGATGTCGCCCACGGTCCCGTAGCGCCGCGTGGACCCTCCCAGCACGCGGATGCACTGAAGCCTCTTCGCGCCCGAATTGTCGGCCGACACCAGATACGATTCCTGCTGGATCATGGCGCCTCCCTCCTAGCCTGTGGTCTCTTCGGCCGACTCCGCCTTCTCTATCGTCCTGATCACCCGCCATCGCTTGCGGGCGGACAGGGGGCGGCTCTCCTCGATCTGGACCCGATCGCCGACCCCGCACACCCCCGCCTCGTCATGCGCCATGTAGCGCCGCGTCCGGTCGAGGTACTTCCGGTAGAGAGGATGCTGGACGCGACGGGTCACCGCGACCACGACCGACTTTGCGCCCGCCACGCTTGTGACCACACCCACCATCCGCCTCCGCCGGGACTTGAACCCTTTTTCCGCCATGTCGCCCTCACTTTCCCGCGAGTTCCCGCATCCGTTTCACCGTGAGCACGCGGGCCAGGTTCCTGCGAGTCGCAGCCACGTCCGCGACCTTCGACAACTGACCCACGGCCAGTTTCATCCTCATCCGGAACAGGGACTCCCGGAGCGACTCCTCGCGCCTGGTCAGTTCCTCGTCAGACAACGAGGTGAGTTCCTCCATCCGATAGGCCTTCATCGCACCTCACCCCGCATCAAGAACCTCGTCTTCACGGGCAGTTTGTGGCCTGCCAACCGGAAGGCCTCGCGGGCCGTGGCCTCGTCCACGCCCGCGATCTCGTATAGGACGCGCCCCGGCTTGACCACCGCCACCCATTCCTCCGGGGCGCCCTTGCCCCTCCCCATGCGGGTCTCGAGCGGCTTCTTGGTGATCGGCTTGTCTGGGAAGATACGAATCCACAGTTTTCCGCCGCGCTTGACGTACCGGTTGATTGCCACGCGGGCCGCCTCGATCTGCCGGGCGGTGATCCAGCCGCACTCCTCGCTCTGGAGGCCGTATTCCCCGAACGAGACCTCGCTCCCCCGGAAGGCAGTCCCCCGCATCCTTCCCTTCTGCTGCTTCCGGTGCTTGACCTTCGAAGGAGACAACATGGTCGTCTCGCCTCCTCGTCATGGGCCGCCCTCGCGGCCCGTCACTTCTTCAGGATGTCACCCTTGTACACCCAGCACTTCACCCCGATCACGCCGTAGGTCGTCCGCGCAATCGAGAACCCGTAATCGAGGTCCGCCCGCAGCGTGTGCAGGGGCACGCGCCCCTCGCGGTACCACAGGACCCTCGACATCTCCGCCCCGCCGAGCCTCCCGGAGCACCGGATCTTGATGCCCTTGGCCCCGAGTTTCATCGCTTGGGTCACCGCGCGCTTGGTCGCTCGTCGGAACGACACCCGACGCTCGAGCTGCTGAGCGACCGTCTCGCTGATGAGCTGCGCGTCCAGCTCCGCCTTGCGCACCTCCTGGATGTAAGGTGCCACGTCCAACGACGTCAGGCGGGTCAGTTCCCGCTTGAGTTCCTCGATCTTCTCGCCCTTCCGGCCGATCGCGATCCCCGGGCGCGCCGCGTGGATGTAAACCTTCACCTTGTTCGCGGTCCGCTCGATCTCCACGCGCGAGATCCCGGCCTCGCCCATCTTTTCGCGGACGTAGCGACGGATCTTCTGGTCCTCGTGGACCCACGTGGCGTAGGCCTTCCCGGCGTACCACCGGGAACTCCACGTCTTCACGTACGGGATGCGAAACCCGACCGGATGTGTCTTCTGCCCCACGGCGTCTCCTCACCTCGTCCGAGACAGTCAGTCCCTCTCCCCGAGCACCACGGTGATATGGCTCGTGCGCTTGTGGATCCGCGTCATCATGCCTCGCGCCCTCGGAAGTCCCCGCTTCAGCGTCGGGCCCTGGTCCACATAGATCTCCCGCACCCAGAGGTTGTCGAGGTCGAAGCGCCCGTCTTTGCGTGCGGCTGCCAGCGCGCTGTTGAGCACCTTGCGTACTGGCAACACGGCCCTCCTGGGGATAAAGTCCAGGATGGCCAGGGCCTGGTCCACGGGCTTATTGCGGATCGCGTTCACCACCACCCGGACCTTCCGAGGCGCCATCCGGATCCACCTCGCGCGCGCCCTCACCACGTTCCCTTCCATGACCGTGCTCCTTGCGCCCCTCTCCCGTGGCCTCACTTCTTGGCCGGGCCGCCCCGCTTCTCGACCTTGCCCTTGCGGTCGCCCGAGTGCCCGTGGAAGGTGCGCGTCGGGGCGAACTCTCCCAATTTGTGCCCCACCATGTTCTCGGTGACAAACACGGGGATGAACTTCTTCCCGTTGTGCACCGCAAAGTTAAACCCCACCATCTCCGGGATGATCGTCGAGCGCCTCGACCACGTCTTGATGGTCTTGCGCTGGCCGGAACGGATTGCGGCCTCCACCTTCTCCATCAGGTGTTTGTCCACGAACGGCCCTTTCTTCACCGACCTCGGCATCGTCGTTCCTCCGGGATCCGGGGACGGGGCCATGCCGCGTTCCCCGACTCGCTCGACCTATTTCTTCCCTCTCCGCTTCACGATCAACCGGTCTGACGGCTTCTTGCCGCGCGTCTTGTAGCCCTTGGTGGGCTTGCCCCAGGGCGTGCAGGGGTGCCGTCCGCCCGATGTCTTTCCCTCGCCTCCGCCCATCGGGTGGTCCACGGGGTTCATCGCCACACCACGGGACTGCGGTCGGATGCCCCGCCACCGATTCCTTCCGGCCTTTCCGATCGAGATATTCGCGTGGTCCGGGTTGGACAAATCGCCCACGGTCGCCCGGCAATCTTCCAGCACCTTGCGCAGTTCCCCAGACGGCAGGCGCAGCAAGACGTAGCCCCCCTCGCGTGCCATGATCTGCGCAGACCCGCCCGCCGCCCGCACGAGTTGCCCACCACGGCCCGGCTTCAGTTCCACATTGTGGACCAGGGTCCCCTGGGGGATGGCCTTCAGAGGCAGCGTGTTTCCTGGCCGAATCTCTGCGTGTGGCGACGCGATCACCTCGTCCCCGACGCGGATCTCGCGCGGGGCGAGGATGTACCGCTTCTCGCCGTCCGCATAGTGCAAGAGCGCGATCCGCGCGCTACGGTTCGGGTCGTACTCGATCTCGGCCACCCGCGCGGGCACCCCCACCTTGTCGCGCTTGAAGTCAATGACGCGATAGAGCTGCTTATGCCCGCCGCCGCGGTGGCGCGAGGTGATGCGCCCGTAACAGTTCCGGCCTTGCGGGGAGTGCCGGGACTCGACCAGGGAGCGTTCCGGGTGGTCTCGGGTAATCTCCGCGAAGTCTAGCCCAGTCATCCCGCGCCGCCCTGGGGAGGTCGGCTTATAGGTCTTGATTCCCATCGTCTTCGGCTCCGAAAACGCGCACCCGCTACAGGCCCTCGAAGATGTCAATCTTGTGGCCTTCCCTCAACTTCACGATGGCCTTTTTCCAATTGGGCTGTTTGCCCACGCTCCGCCCGCGTCGCCGGACTTTGCCCCGGACGATCATCGTGCGGACGTCCTCGACCTTGACCCGGAACACGCGCTCGACGGCCTCGCGAATCTCCTGGCGTTTCACCGTCATCGGCACCTCGAAGTAGTAGGTGTTCAGCCTCTCCTTCGCGAGGTTCGCCTTCTCGGTGATCAGAGGTCGCCGGATGACATCGTACGGGCTCTTCATGGCTTCAGCGCTCCCTCGATGGCCTGCACCGCTCGCCGGGTCAGGACCAAGTGGTCGTATTTCAAGACATCGAACAGATTGAGCCCCCGGGCGGACAGGTACTTCGCCCTCGGCAGGTTGCGACACGACAGGGACAGGAACCCGTTGTCCAGGTCCACGAGGAGGGCGCTCGACCAATCGAACCGCCGGAGCATCTCGGCCACCCGCTTCGTCTTGATCTCGCCCAGGTCCAGGTCCTCGAGCACCCACAGGCAGCCCTGGCGCAGACGGTCGGACAGGGCGGATATCAGCGCCGCCCTGCGCACCTTCTTTGGGACCTTCACGTCCCAGTCCCGCGGCTGCGGCCCGAACACCACTCCCCCTCTCTTGAAGAGCGGGGAGCGGCTGTCTCCGTGCCGGGCGCGCCCCGTTCCCTTTTGGCGGTAGAGTTTGCGGGTCGAGCCGGACACCATCGAGCGCTTTTTGGTGGCCACGGTCCCCCGGCGCCGCGACAAGAGTTGCGCCCGCACCACGTCGTAGTACAGGTGTGGCCTCGACTCCGCGGCGAACACCTCTTCCGAGAGGGCGATCTCGCCGGTCCGGTTGCGATTCAGGTCATAGACGTCCACGGTCGGCATCTCGTTCCCCCTCCGGCCTCACGCCTTGATCTCCACGTCCACGCCCGGGCTTAAGTCCAGTTTCGTCAGGGCGTCTAGGGTTTGCTGGGTCGGGTCCAGGATGTCGAGGACCCTCTTGTGCGTTCGAATTTCGAACTGCTCTCGGCTCTTCTTGTCCGTGTGGGGCGACCGCAGGACCGTGTAGCGGCTGATCTTGGTGGGCAGCGGGATCGGGCCCGCCACGCGCGCCTCGGTCTTGCGGACCGTCGAGATGATCTCGGCCACGGACTGGTCCAAGATCTTGTGGTCGTACGCCTTCAGCCGGATGCGGATCCTCTGCATCGCCATGTCACGCTCCTCTGCCTTGTTCGATCACGCGCGCTGCCACCGACGCGGGTGCCGGCGCGTAGTGCAAGAACTCCAGCGTGTGCACCCCACGGCCCTGCGACAGGGACCGCAGTTTCGTGACGTAGCCGAAGGTCTCGCCCAGGGGGACCTCGGCGCCGACCAGATGGAGGTCCCCGATGGGTTCCACCTTCACGACCCTCGCGCGGCTCGTAGACAGGTGCCCGAGGACGTCCCCGAGGTACTCGGTCGGGACTCGGACCTCGAGCGCCATGATCGGTTCGAGCAGGATCGGCGCTCCCCGAGCCACCGCGTCCTTGAAGGCCATCGAGCCCGCGACCTTGAAGGCCAGGTCCGACGAGTCCACTTCGTGGTACGAGCCGTCGAGAAGTGTGACACGCACGTCCACGACCTCGTAGCGCGCCAGGACCCCAGCCGCCGCGGCCTCGCGCACGCCCCGCTCGACCGCCGGGATGAACTCCTTCGGGATGACCCCGCCGACGGTTCGGTCCTCGAACTGAAGCCCCGAGCCGCGGGGTAGTGGCTCGACCCGCAGGATGACGTGGCCGTACTGCCCGTGCCCGCCGGTCTGGCGGATGTAGCGGGCCTCGGCCTCGGCGGGCCTGGTGACGGTCTCGCGGTAGGCGACCTGCGGCCTGCCGACGCGGGAGGCGACGCCAAACTCCCGCAAGAGCCGGTCCACAATGATTTCCAGGTGCAGTTCCCCCATACCGGAGACGATCGTCTGGCCGGTCTCCTCGTGCACGCGGAACCTGAAGGAGGGGTCCTCGAGGGCCAGGCGCCGAAGCGAGGCAAACAGCCGGTCCGTATCGCTATGGTTTTGGGCCTCGATGGCCACGTCCACGACCGGGTCCGGGAAGCGCGGGGACTCGAGCCGGATCGGGGCGGCAGGGTCGCATAGGGTATCCCCTGTCACCGTCTCTTTAAGGCCCACCACACCCGCGATGTCCCCCGCGCGCACCTCCCTCGTCTCCTCGCGCTTGTTCGCGTGGATGCGCACGAGGCGGACCGCGCGCTCCCGGTGACCCTGGCTCGAGTTCAAGAGCGTATCACCCGTCCGCAGGACCCCGGAGTAGGCCCGCACGAAGGTCAACTGGCCCATGTAGGGGTCGTTCATGATCTTGAAGGCCATCCCGCAGAAGGGCTCGGCATCGGAGGCCGCCCTCTCCACCCGGACCACGGTCCCGTTGGAGTGGTACGGCTCGACCCCGGCCACCGGCGGGAGGTCGGCCGGCGATGGCAGAAAGTCCACGACTGCGTCCAAGAGTGGCTGCACCCCCTTGTTCCGAAAGGCGGAGCCGCACAGAACCGGTACCACCTGGTTCTTGAGCGTCGCTGCCCGGACCACGCGGCGGACCTCGTCCGGCGTCACCTCCCTCCCGGCCAGGTACTTCTCGAGCACCTCGTCATCGAATTCGGCCACCGCGTCCAAGAGGTCCTCGCGGGCCCTGGACGCGGCCTCAAGGTAGTCGTTCGGCACCGGTCCGATTGTGTACTCCGCGCCGAGCCGGTCCCGGTCGTACACCAGGGCGCGCATCTCAATCAGGTCCACCACGCCCTTGAAGGCTGACTCGCGCCCGATGGGGATCTGCACCGGCACCGCGTGGGCCTTCAAGCGTCCCCGGATCTGCCCCACGCACCCCCAGAAGTCCGCGCCGGTCCGGTCCATCTTGTTCACGAACACGATGCGCGCGACCTTGTAGCGGTCCGCCTGACGCCAGACCGTCTCGGACTGGGGCTGGACCCCGGCCACCGCGCAGAACACAACTACGCCGCCATCCAGAACGCGCAGGCAGCGCTCGACCTCGACCGTGAAGTCCACGTGCCCGGGGGTGTCAATGATGTTGATTTGATGGTCGCGCCAGAAGCAGGTCGTCGCGGCCGAGGTGATCGTGATGCCGCGCTCTTGCTCCTGCTCCATCCAGTCCATCTGGGTGTTGCCGGCGTCCACGTCCCCCATGCGATGAGAGACGCCGGTGTAGTAGAGGATTCGCTCGGTGGTCGTGGTCTTGCCCGCGTCAATATGGGCCATGATCCCGATGTTGCGGATGGCTGAGATGTCGCGGATTCGGACCACGTCGTTCCTCACCACCGATAGTGGGCAAATGCCTTGTTGGCCTCGGCCATTCTATGGGTGTCGTCCTTCTTCTTGACCGCGTTGCCCCTCCCGTTGAAGGCATCAATGATCTCTGCAGTCAGTTTCTGGACCATGCCCTTCTCGGAGCGGGCGCGCGCGTACGCGATGATCCAGCGGATGGCCAGGGCCGTGCGGCGTTCAGGCCGGACCTCGACGGGGACCTGGTAGGTGGCCCCGCCCACTCGCCGGGACTTGACCTCCAGCAGGGGCTTCACGTTCTCGACCGCCCGCCGGAAGATCTTCAGCGGGTCCTCCTTCGTACGGTTCGCGATCAGGTCCATTGTCTCGTAAAAGATGCGCTCGGCCACGGCCTTCTTTCCGCGCATCATGAGGCAATTGATGAACTTCGCGACCTGCACGTCATTGAACCTCGGGTCCGGCCGGACCTCGCGCCTCGCGACGACTCTCCGTCTCGGCATCGGTCACTCCTCCACGGCCTCTCGTCCCCTTCAGTAGCCTGTCACACCACGCCCTTGACCCGTTTCGCCCCGTACTTCGAGCGGCTGCGACGCCGGGCCTCGACGCCCTTCGCGTCTTGGGTCCCGCGGATGATGTGGTAACGCACCCCGGGCAAGTCCTTGACGCGGCCCCCACGGATCAGGACCTGCGAGTGCTCGCTCAGGTTGTGGCCCTCGCCTGGGATGTAGGCCGTCACCTCGTACCCGTTGGTTAGGCGGACGCGCGCGACCTTGCGCATGGCCGAGTTCGGCTTTTTGGGCGTCGTCGTGTACACGCGGGTGCAGACCCCGCGACGCTGCGGGCACCGGGTCAGGGCCGGGGCCTTGCTCTTCCAGCGCTTCGGCTTGCGTCCCCTGCGCACCAACTGGTTGATCGTCGGCATGGAAGCCTCATCTTTAGATTCCGTCACATCTCCCGGGCAGCGCGCGCTGCCCCGGGAGGGCAAGGTAGTTTAGATGCGGCTCCTGTTTTGTCAAGCATTTTTTCGGACAAGGGGCCCCGAGGGTTTCGACCGAAGCCCTGTCCCCTCACCTTGGGGTGGCAGCGTCCTGTGCCACAGCGTCCGCCCGCGCCATCCGACTCCCCACGAGGGCCCCGATGACGAGGTAGCCGATGCCCACGGCCAGGGGCAGTTCCGGCAAGACCTGAAGCACGGACACCGTGAGGACCGTAAGCGCCGTGCCGACCTGGAACCAATTGAACGCCCGGCTCCGCCTGGGCTTGAGTTTGGGGATCCGCAGGCCCGTCACCATCAGGACCGCCACGCCAGGAAGGACCGCGACCACGAACCGGTCCCCGTCCCCGCCCGGCGCGAGGTCGCGCGCCGTCAGGAACAAAGACGCGACCAGAAGCGCGGCAAAGGTGGTCGGGACGCCCACGAAGCACTCCGGGTCGGAGTGGGTGACGAGGTTGAAGCGGGCTAGGCGCACCGCGGCCAAAAACGGGAAGGTGAAGGCCGATGCGGCCACCCAGGCCCCCGGCACACCTGGGTCAGTGGACAGCGCGAACCAGGCCAGAAGCGCGGGCGCCACCCCGAACGCGGCAAAGTCCGAGAAGGAGTCCATCTCCATGCCAAAGGGGGAACTCACGCGGAGGGCGCGGGCCACGATCCCGTCCAGTTTGTCCAGAAAGCCACAGTAGATGATCACCCACGCGGCGGCCTCGACTCGACCCGCGGCGGACAGGACGCACGACACGAGGGCGAGGAACATGCTCGCCGCGCTGACGAGGGTCGGCAGGGCCTGCTGCATTCGCGTCGTCACGCCAGAATGGTAGCCGATTCTGGGGTTTCCACCCAATGGGAGGCCGGCACGATGCTCCGGCTTGCCCTCCCATCCGCGGGTAGGTACCATCCCCGCGGTTTTGTCACGCGAGGACGGGTTGACCGAACACGCTCGCACCGACTGTCGTGGAGCCCGGTCCAAAAGGGCCACGATCGGGCGGGCGTGCCTTCTCGCGTGCATCGCCGTATTCCTCGCACTGGTCGCATCGCTCGTGATTCGCGCTCCGCGGCCCGACTACACTGGCGCGGCATGCCAGTTCGACCCGGTCCTGGGGTGGGCCCCGTTGCCAGATCCGGATGCGCCCCCTGGGGTTCACCGCGTGGGCCAGTGGCAGGACGCCGTGGACGAGGACCGCGAGCACATCGTTTTGATCGGGGACTCTGTCGCGTATGGAACCGGCGTGGATCGCGAGGAGACGTACGCGGCCATCCTGGGTCGGATGGTATCAGACTATCAGGTATTGAATCTCTCTGTTACTGGTTATTCTATCGACCAATACTACCTCATGCTCGAGCGGGAACTACCCAACCTTCATCCGAGGCTGGTCGTCGTGAACGTCTTCGCGGGCAATGACTACCAGGGGACGACTACGGACAACAACTACGGATACGCGAAGCCCCTGTTTGTGCCGGACGGGGACGGAATCAGACTGGCCAACGTCCCCCTGTCGGAATCAAATTGCGTATATTTTTTCAGCAGAAGCCTGTTGTTCAGTTTCTTGTGGCGCTGGGCCATGGAAGCGGAGACTGGATGGCCTCGTCGCGGATCGAGGCGCGAGCAGGTCACCCACTGGATCGATCGGTTGTGTTCCTCGCGGGTCCTGGATGAACAAGACGGCCGGCGCGTGATCGAGAGGCTGTTCCATCGTATCCATGCCCTCGCGCTCGAACACGGAGCCCAAGTGATGTTCGTGCTTCTCCCCGACGGAGGGGACTTCATTGACCCAGACTACCATCTCCGGCCCACGTTTCCGAAATATAGATTCTTCCGCGACCTCCTCGCGGGTCTCCCGTATCCCGTCCTGGACCTCCACGAGGCGTTTGCGCGCTCCCCCCTGCTCGACTCGACCTCGAACGGGACGTCCCGCTTTCCGGTGGACCTCGTTTTCCTGGACGGCTCTCATTTTACGCCATACGGGCACCAGTGGGTCGCCCAATTCCTGGCCGATTTCCTCGCGGAGCACTTTGGCATCCGGTAACTTCGTTCGTGAGCAGGCGTTTCACCGGGGTCAGGGTGTCCGCGCCGACTGCCGCTCGCGAGCGCGGCGCATCAGGTCCGCTAGGGTAATCCCGCGCAGGACCCGTTCCACCGCCTGCGTGGCCTCCTGCCAGACCTCGCGGGTGACGCAGTCCGGCGCGCGCTCGCAGCGGGCAGGGTCCAGCACGCAGTCCACGATGGCCGTCTGGCCCTCGACCGCGGTCACGATGTCGAGGAGCGTCAGCGACTCCGGGTCCGCGGTGAGCTGGAAGCCGCCCCTGGACCCGCGGCTCGCCCGGATGTAACCCGCATGACGCAACTGGCTCAAGATCTGGTCGAGGTACTTGGCCGATATGCCCTGGCGCTTCGCAACCTCGCGCAGGCTGACCGGCGTCCCGCCCCCATGGAGGGCCAGGTCCAGCAGGGCCCGCGTGGCGTACCGGCCTCGCGTGGACAGTTTCATGCCTCGATCCTGCCAGGTGCTGATGTCCATTTCCATGATGGAAATCGCGAAACGTGGGCCTCGCAGTGACAAGCGGGGGTCACGAGGCATCCATGGAGGCGACACAGACCTTGGTCCCCCCTAGCGTCGCCATGCCCGGAGCCCAGGGCCAGGATGCCAGGCAACGACGCCTCGAAGACCGCAGGGTCGTCCTCGAAGTGCAGGCACGAGGCACAGGTGTCAGCCCTGGGTCGCCTCACTGCAACGCCCTCCAAAAGGAAGAAAACACCTTGGTCGTGAGGAAGTATCCCAGCGGGACGTTCACCGCAACCCCGATGGTAAAGGCCCAGAATGGCCGAAGCCCGAAGGTGGCCAGTTCCCGGAAGCGGGTCGAGAGCCCAATGCACAGGAAGCACAGCACGAAGGCCCACTCGCGCAGTTTCTTGATGGGGCCGATGGCACGAGGCTTCAACTCTTTTTCAAACCAGTCTGATTCCTGTTGGACCAACTCGGTTCCGCCCGAGACGACGCCCGCCTGCGCGAAAGGTTCAGCCTGCCTGGCCTCCGGGGGGAAGGCCGCGACCACGCTCATGAATACCGAGGCCGCGAGGAACCCCAGGACGAACTTGGGGAACCGCTCCCAGATCACCGACACCCCCAGGCGGCCCGTGGGGCCTTTGTACGCCCGACGCCGCTCCCAGAAGACAACGGACACCACAGACAAGACGAGCGCCCAGATCCCAATCCAGATGTCTCGACCGATTACCTTCATCAGCGTGAAGGCCTGGATCGGGGCGTCCCCATGGTCCTTGGCCAGTTCCGCGACCACCGCGAACCCCGCCGCATCCGCGTACTCCGAGGTCCCGACCCAGGCCCCAGCCTCGCCAGGGGTGATATGCCACCACTCGGTCGCTGGGGTCCCGGGGCCCGGGATCATTGCCTTGGTCAGGAAGGCGAGGACGAAGATCATCACGACGGCCCAGACCGAGACGACCGCGATCCCGATGGAGATGTGCTCCTTGTCCGCCTTGACCGCGCCCCCGACCGCGATGGAGCCCGAGACCCCGCACACGGCCCCGCCGGTGCCGAGCACGGCGCCGAAGCGCGGGTCCAGGCCGAACAACCGGGTCGCAGCAAGATAGATCGTCAGCCACGTCGTCACCGAGACGATGGTCGCCTGCACGAAGGCGATGGGGCCGGCCTGGGCGATGAGCGTCAGGGGGAGTGTGGCCCCCAGCAGGACAATCCCGGTCTTGATGTAGTACTCGGTGCGAAGGGCGGGCTTCAGCCACGCGGGCGTGGGCCGCAGGTTGCCGATGAGCAGGCCCACGAGGAGCGCAAGAAGCGGTGCGCCGAGGTCGTAACGCTGCATCACGCTCCAGCCCGCGAGGTAGAACACCCCGAGTGCTCCCACAAAGAGAACCGCGAAGGCGGGCAGGAATGACCGGGCAGAGGTGCCCATGACGTCCATGCTCCCGGTCAGCACGATGGCGAACCCGGCGAAGACCGCCAAGTAGCCGGTCCAGTTCTTCAAGAAATCCGACGCGATTTCTTGCGCGGACGACCAGGTCCCGGGTGTGACCGCGATGGGCTTGAGGCTCGACCCGGCCCAGAAGAAGGCCATGGCCAGTGCGATGATCCCGAGCCCGAGCCAGATCGCCCAGTAGTCTTCCGTTCGGAAGAGCCCCAATCGGGGTGCACCCATGCCACTGCCCTCCCGTCATCGCCGGAGGAAGTGTAGGACGTGGGAGGACTCTCATCAATAGGTTCCCGCGTGGCTGGCGAATGTTGGATGGGCCGGCAGCATCTTTGGGCAGAGGCTCACCGGGTGACCAATGTCAAGGCGAGGCCATTTCGCGGTTGCAACAGATGCAACCAACAAAACATGATTCTGGTAGCCCGGTTGCACGCAACGCAACCGTTGTGGCCGCGAAGGACCCCTGGAGGACCTCGATGAACCCCTTGATCGTGGACACCAGCCCGGTCGAGAAGACGGTCGCCGGTAAGACGCTTCGACTGATCCGGGACGACATCACGGCCCTGGACGTGGAGGCATTCGTCTTCTACGCGAGCCCCGACCTAAAACTCGGGGCGGGTTTCGGCACCGCGATCGCGGTGCGTGGCGGCCCCAAGGTGCAGGAGGCGCTCAACGGGCGGGGCCCCTTGCCCGTCGGCGAGGCCATTGTCACCGAGGCCGGGAACCTGAAGGCCCGCTACATCGTCCACGCCGTCGGTCCCCGGTTCCAGGAACCGGACCTAGAGGAGAAACTGCGGGCTACGGTGATTGCGGCCCTGCGCCGGGCCGACGAGAAGGGCGTCCGGACCCTAGCCTTCCCGGCCATGGGGGCCGGGTTCTATGGCATCCCGCTTCCAGTGTGCGCACGCGTCATGATGGAAGCCATCCACGAGTACCTGAAAGGCGACACCGGACTGAAAGAGGTGATCGTCTGCCTGAAAGACCGCCGCGAGTTTTCGCCGTTTCGAGAGGCGATGGAGGCGACCCGGTGACGCGATGGAAGGAGGCGAACCCCCATGAGCGAATCCCTGCACTTTGCGGAGCACACCCTTCAGGAGGTGGCCCTGGCCTTCATGGCCGTGGTCTATACGGCGCGCCTTGTGTGGCTTTTCCGCCGATTCAAGGCCGGGCGGGAGCGGCAGCCCCCGACAGGACGGCCCAAGACAACGCCCACCAAGGGGGTCCTGTATTCCTGGGCCAACATCGCCATGCCATGGGCCATGGAGAGCACGCGCACGCAGCCGTTTCTGTACGCCCAGTTCGTGCTTTTCCACCTCGGCGTGACTGCGGCCATCGCGCTGTCGTTCATCATCCCCTACGGGCCAGGGCTTCTCGAGCGAAACCCGTGGCTCGTGGCCCTGTTCCAGGGGCTCATCGGTGCGGCCTTTGTCGTGGGCCTCTTGCGGATCGTGCGACGGTTCCGCGACCCCTACGTGCGGGCCATCAGCACGCCGGACGACTACTTCTCGTTGATCCTGTTGACGATCTGGTTTGGATTCGCCTTCTTCGCGAGCCCCAACCGTGGTGTCCCGGAGTGGGTGCTCCTCGCTTACTTCTGTCTCACGGCGTTCTTCTTGGTGTACGTCCCATTTAGCAAGATATCACACTACTTGTATTACCCGATTACACGGTTTTACCTGGGCCGGACGCTTGGGCACCGGGGCACATATCCATTGGTCCGCAGCAAGCCCGGATGGGCTCAGACGCACAAACAGGGGTGAGGGGCCAGAAGGAGCGGGGGTCAGAAACATGAAAAGCAGGCAGGCGAGGTCCCATAAAGCCCAAAAAGTGATCGAGCGCATGATGCAAAAGGTCAACCGGCAGATCGCCGGGTCCCTGATGGCCTGCGTCCACTGTGGGATGTGCACGCAGTCATGCCACTACGTGTTGACCAATCCAGGGGACGTCACCTACGCTCCAGCCTGGAAGGCGGACCGCATCCGGAAGATCTTCAAGCGCCACATGGACTGGACAGGCCGGGTGCTCCCGTGGTGGGTCGGCGCCAAGTCCATTTTCACTGACGAGGAACTCGAGGAATTGAAGGACATCGCGTTCGGCAAGTGCACGAACTGCCGGCGATGCACGCTCAACTGCCCGATGGGCGTGGACTTCGCCGTGGTCAACCGGATGGTACGCGGCCTCTTGGTCTCGGTTGGCATCATGCCCGAGGGCGTGGCCGTGGTCAGCAAGGACCAGTGGGAGATCGGCAACCAGATGGGAGTCCTCCCCGAGGACTACATCGAAACCCTCAAATGGATGGAGGAGGAACTCCAATCGGAACTCGAGGACCCGACGGTCGAGATTCCAATAGACAAGATGGACTGTGAAATCGTTTACACAATTAATCCCCGGGAGGTCAAGTACGACCCAAGGACCATCGCGGACGCAGCCAAGATCTTCCATGTGGCGCGCGAGAACTGGACCATGCCCTCCGAGGGCTGGGACATGACGAACTTTGGCCTGTTCTCCGGCGACGACGAGTTGGGCGGGGCCGTGGCGAGGCGCGTGTACGAGAAGGTCATCGAACTGCGGGGGCGCAAACTCGTCATGTCCGAGTGCGGCCACGGGTATCGGTCCACGCGCTGCGAGGGACCAAACTGGGCGGGCGTGGACATCCCGTTTGAGATGGAAAGTTCCGTGATCACGATGCTTCGGTACATCAAGGAGGGACGGATCAAGGTGGACCCCTCCCGCAACCGCGAGCCCGTCACGTTCCACGACTCCTGCAATAACGCGCGCTCGTGCGGGCTGTTCGAGGAGCCGCGCGAACTGATCTCCCTCGTTTGCACAGAATTCCGCGAGATGTACCCGAACAGGGCCGAGAACTACTGCTGCACCGGTGGGGGCGGTGCAATGTCCATGTCGGAGTACACCCCGCGGCGCCTGCACTCGGCCCGGATCAAGGCCGAGCAACTGAAGGCCACCGGGGCGAAGTTCGTGGTCACATCCTGTCACAACTGCGTGGATGGTCTGACCGACCTCATCCGTCACTACAAACTGGACATGAAAGTAACGCAACTCGTGAACCTGGTGGCGAACGCCCTGGTCATCGAGCGCAAGGCCGCGGTGGAGGTCCCGCCAGAGGTCGAGGCCTTGAAGGAGCCGCTCGCGGGGCGCCGCATCCTGGTCGTGGACGACGAGCCGGACGTGTGCACCTTCCTGTCCACGGTGCTCGAGGACAACAGGGCCGAGGTCCGCACGGCCGCGGACGGGGACCAGGCCCTCGCGATGGCCCGCGCGGAGCAATGGGACCTCATCACTTTGGACCTGAACATGCCGGGCCGGGACGGAGGACAGGTGTATGCGGAGATGCGCAAGGACCCGGCCCTGAAGGCCGTCCCAGTCATGATCATCACGGGCAAGCCCGAGTTGCGCAAACTGATCTACGAGCGGCCCGTACCCCCGCCCGAGGGGTACCTGGACAAGCCGGTGTCGGAGGAGACCTTGCTGGTCAACGTCCGCAAGGTCCTGGAGGTTCGCGCCGAGGAGGGAGGCGAGCCCCCCAAGGCGTAGGGAGGGCGGAGTGCCGGACGAGCGCGAGGCCCGCTACCGTCTCCTCTTCGAGGAGGTCCCCTGTTACATCTCCATCCAGGACCGCGATCTCCGCATCGTGGAGGCCAACCGCCGGTTCCGCGAGGACTTTGGGGAGGGCAGAGGCCGCCAGTGTTACGACGTTTACAAGCGCCGCGCAGAGCCTTGTCTCGACTGTCCGGTCCAGCGTACATTCCAGGATGGCCAGGTCCATCGCAGCGAAGAGGTCGTGACCTCCCTGGGCGGTGAGCGTCTGAACGTCCTGGTGTATGCCGCGCCGATCCGCGACGACCAAGGCGACATCCGCTACGTGATGGAGATGAGCACCAACATCACGCCGGTGCGGCAACTGCAATCGCAACTCGAGTCCGTGGGCCTGCTGATCAGTTCCATCTCCCACGGGATTAAGGGCCTCCTGACCGGGCTGGACGGCGGTCGCTACCTCGTGAACTCCGCCCTGAAGAAAAACGACCCGGAGCGCCTGCGCAAGGGATGGGAGATGGTCGAGCGCAACGTGGACCGCATCCGGGGGATGGTGCTCAATATACTTTACTACGCAAAGGAGCGTGTGCCCCAGTGGGAGCCCGTGGACGCTGCGGCCCTCACCCACGAGGTCGTGGGGCTCGTGGAGGGCCGCGCCAGGGAACTGGGCGTGGACCTGCGAGCCGAGGTCGGGGACCATGCCGGCGTCTTCGAGGCGGACCCGCGGGCGATCCGGGCCATGCTCGTCAACCTGGTCGAGAATGCCCTCGACGCCTGTCGGATTGACCAGCGCAAGCCCTCACACTGCGTCCGGCTCCGCGTCGGAGGCTGCGGGGACGGAGGTTGGAGCGTCCCGGTTGGGGACTGCCGCCAAGGGACCGTGCGCTTCGAGGTCTCGGACAACGGCATCGGGATGGACGCCGAGACCCGCGACAAGGCATTCACCCTGTTCTTTTCGTCCAAGGGCACCGAGGGGACCGGCCTCGGCCTGTTCATCGCGCACAACATCGTCCAGGCGCACGGCGGGCATATCCATCTGTTTTCGGAGTTGGGGCGAGGGACCACCTTCCTGGTGGACCTGCCAAGGGAACGGACCGGGCGGTCCATCGAGGCGATTCGGCCCATTTCGGGGATGGCCCCCCCGCCGGAACCCCCTGCTCCGGGGCCCATCCCGACCGGGGACGCGACTGTACCGACCGTCGCGGTGCAGGTCCCGGGCTGGCGCGTCCACGTGGCCAGGCTCGCAGCGGTTGGCTCTTCCGACGAGGGACCGATGCGTTCGGCCATCGAGGGAACCCTGGCCCGCATCCGCCAGGGGACGGCCCCGTGGAGGGTCGCAGCCCCTGCCGTGGCGCGCCTGCTCGGAGAGCCAGGCAGCGCCGAGGCCTTGGCGGTCTCTATCCAGGGGGGGGCGGCGTTGCCCACCCAAAGCCGTCCCGAGCGACTGGCGACCCTGTTGGCGCTCGAGACCGGTGTACCGTGTGTCGCCTTGGACCTTCGAGAGGCGCGCGAGGGCCTGGTGCTGCGACGGGACGAAAAAGGCCGCACGGTGCTGGCCGCCGGCGCACAGGTCCGGGCGGACCTCGCCAGAGGACCCTTGTCTCGGCCTGCGGATTCGACCGAGATCGTGGTCGTGGGATGCGTGCCAGAGGAGGTCTTCGCCGTCGTGGGGATCAAGTCCGTCTTGGCGAGGCTCCTGTTGGCCACCGGGACGTACCGCTTCATCAGCGAGAAGACGTTTCCCCGGGTTTGAGCGACGCGTCTTCGCGGAGTGGGAGGCGGATGGCCCAAAATGGTAGAATCGCCATGGTCATCCTGGAATCGGACCCCTACTTGAGAAGGGAGGAGGGAGCCCTATGGAGACCCGACATGCGTTGGTGGTGGACGACGAGGTGGACGAAAGGAGGTACTTGGCCTCCATCCTGGAGGAGGCCGGTTACACGGTCGAGACTGCGGGGAGCGCTGAGGAGGCGGAGGCCGCGATCCGACTGCGCCGTCCCGATGTGATCCTGCTCGACCTCGTGATGCCGGGGCGTGGGGGGATCCACTTCTTCGCTCGGCTCCGCGGGGAACCGGACACCCGAGACATCCCCCTCGTGATCGTGACAGGCATCAAAGAACAGAAGAATGTGGATTGGCGCGAGGTAGTGGAGAGGTTCAAGGCCCGTTCCCCGGACGGCCTGGTGGAGAAGCCGGTGGACCCGGAACGCCTCATCCGAGTGGTCCGCGAGGTGCTGGAGGGCCGCCCTGGCGCGAGTTGAGGGGGTGGTGCCGAACTCGGCCCAGGGCCGACAGACCCCGTGGCTCGGAAAGAGGGACGATGTTCTTTCGTCGCTGGCCGTTGGAGCACAAGGTCTTGGCACTCGTGCTGGGCACGGTCGGCGCATACGGGCTCGCGGGGTTTGCCGTCCTGTGGATCCTGGTCGAGGTGGGCCCTCTTGCTCGAGGCCGGGCCATGCCGGTCCCGGCCCTCATCGTCTACCTGGTGGTCTTGGTTGCCCTCGTCGCAGTGACCGCGCTCGTGGCCTGGCGGGTCGCTCGGAGGCTCACGCGGCCCCTCATCGATCTGACCCGGGTTGCGGGCGAGATCAGCCTGGGGAACCTCGATGTGCCCATCCGCCTCGGCACGCACGTCCGCTGTTGGGAGATCAAGGGCTGCACACGGGAGGACTGCCGGGCCTACGGGGTTACATCCATCCGGTGCTGGTACATAGACGGGACGCCATGCGAGGGCGTGGAGCCCCGGTTCCCACAGAAACTGGCCCAGTGTCGTCGCTGCGAGGTCTATCTGGCTCACCGAGGGGACGAGATCGTGCAACTCGCGGACGCCATCCACCACATGGCCTGGTCCCTGCGCGAGTCGCGCGAGCGCTTGCTCCAGGCAGAGCGCCTCGCGGCCGTCGGGGAGACCGTGGCTGCGATTAGCCACTCCATCAAGAACATCCTCGACGGACTCAAGGGGGGCATCTACATCGCGCGTCGCGGGCGCAGGCTTCAGGACATCGAGATGACCGCTCAGGGACGCGAGATGGTGGACCGCAACCTCGCTGCCGTGTCGGAACTCGTCATGAACTTGATTGATTTCGCGAATCCGAGCGAGCCCTCCCTGGAACCATGCCGTCCGCATCGGATCGTCGAGGAGGTCCTGCTCCTCTACCAGGAACGAGCAAAGGAGGCGGGCATCACCTTGGAGTCCTCCGTGTCCCCGGAGCTCGGCGCGGTCCTGTTGGACGAGCATCGCCTGTTTCACGCCCTTGTAAACCTCGTCACGAACGCCCTGGAAGCCCTGGCGAACCGAGGCTCGGGTCGCGTCGAGGTCCGGGTCGAGTCGGAAGGGCGTTGGCTCGTCTGGACCGTCCAGGACAACGGGCCTGGCATCCCCCCGGAGGTTCGGTCCCGCCTGTTCCGGGGTCTCGTGACGACGAAAGGGTCGAAAGGCACGGGCCTCGGGCTCCTCTCGGTGGAGAAGGTGGCGCGCGAGCATGGTGGGTGTGTCAGGCTCAAGTCCGAGCCTGGCTTTGGAACGAGCGTCTCCCTGGTCGTCCCCCTCCTGCCTGCCCCCGGAAAGGACCTTGGGCCTGGCGCTTGATGGGTCTTGAGCGTCCTCCCAAGGGGCCATTAGGCCCGGCCCCACAAACAATTGGTCGACTCACCCCTTCTTATCCCGCGCCCCACGTTGCAACCCTTCAGCCAAAACACCCAGTCGCGCCTCGTCCGGAACCCGGTCCCGCAACGCTTCATGTCCCGACATTGAGGAAGATTGACTATTATCATTAGCGATTCTATAGACATTCTGGAAGATGGAGAGCAGCGAAGCGTGGGTGGCGCCGATGGCCCACTTCCAAGTGGTGATTTCGGCCCATCGAGTGCCATGACCGGAGGTCGTTGACATGAGCACCTTCCTCGCCCAATGGATGCCGTGGTTGACGCTGGCGATTCTCCTCGGCGGACTCTTGTTCCGACTCGCGGCCTGGCTTCGGACACCGTCTCCGGTGCGGGCCCCCCTGTTCCCGACCCCTGTCACGAGGGCGGGGAAGGCCTGGGCCGTAGCCAAGGAGGTCTTGTTTTTCCGCTCGCTGTTGCGGGGGGCGAAGGACCTTTGGGCAGGGTCGTATGCCTTCCATCTAATGATGGTCTTGATCCTGGTCGGGCATACCCGTGTCTTCACAGCGGCAGTGGACACGTTTCTGACCAGGGTCCTTGGGATGGCCCCGGAAGGGGTCACGTCTTTGTCCCAAGGCCTCGGTGGGGCGGCAGGGGTCGTCATCCTCCTGGCCGGGGTTTATCTGCTGGGCCGGCGCCTGGCCGAGCGCCGCGTGCGCGAAATTACCAGTGCCTCCGATTACTTCGCAATCCTCCTCGTGCTCGCCGTCATCGTGAGCGGAGACGTCCTTCGGTTCGCCACGCACTTCGATTTGGCCCAGAGTCGGGCATACTTCCAGGCCCTGTTCACGTTCCGATCGGACGCGGTGGCCCAATACCCCGCAGAACCGTGGTTCACTGTCCACTTCCTGCTCGCGCAGAGCCTACTGATCTACCTGCCCTTTTCCAAACTGGTCCATGTCGGGGGGGTGTTCTTCTCGCATCCTCTTTTGCAGAGAGGTTGACCATGGAGGCTTTGAGCAAGGCCCAACAGGTTGCGATGTCCGTGGCCGCGATCCGAGGCGGCCCCAGGATCCTGCGTCTCTCGATGGAGATTTGCGCGAAGTGTGGTACATGCGCCAAGGTGTGCCACGTGGCGCTGGCAGACCCGGACCGCAGGACGAACCCCGCGGCCCGCTCCGACCACCTCCGCCGCGTGTATAAAGCGCAGGCCTCCATCAGGGGTCGCCTGTGGGCGCGCCTGACCGCTCGGGACAGTGCCCCTGACGACGGAGAGCTGCTCTCGTGGGTGCGGGACTTCTACGAGTGCTCGGGCTGCCGCCGGTGCGCGCGATTCTGCCCGATGGGCATTGACAACTCGGTGATCACGCGGAAGGGGCGGGCGATCCTGCACTCCGTGGGGCTTACACCGACCAAGATCGCCGAGACGATGCGCATCAGCGACGAGACGGGAAACGACGAGGGTCAAGGAAAGGCCGCGTTCCTCGAGGCCGTGCGCTTCCTTGAGGAGGAGATGAAGGAGGAAACGGGCGTGAACATCCCGATCCCCGTGGACGTCCAGGGCGCCGACATCCTTTTCGTGCCTGCCTCCGCGGACCTGATCTCGTTCCCCGACACCCAAATTGGCAGTTCAAAGATCTTGTTCTCGTCCGGGGAATCGTGGACCATGAGTTCCGAGGCCTTCGACGCCGCGAACTTCGGGCTGTTCTCGGGGGACGACGCGCACATGAAACGCAAATGCGGCCTGATTCACCATGCCGCAGTCAAACTCGGCGTGAAGAAGGTGGTGATTGGGGAGTGCGGGCACGCGTACCGCGTGATGAAGATGGCCCCGAAGTTCTTCGGTGAGGTCCCGTACGAGATTACGAGTATCCTCGAAATGACCGCGGATCTGATCCGGGTAGGCCGCCTCGACCTCGACCCCTCAAAGAACCCAGACCCAGTGACCTACCACGACCCGTGCAACTTCGCGAGAAGTCTCGGGGTGATCGAGGAACCTCGCGAGGTCCTGCGCGCCGTGTGCCGCGACTTCCGCGAGATGTCCCCGAACGGAGCCGACAACTGGTGCTGCGGGGGCGGGGGAGGCCTCGCGGTCATGGACAGCCGAGAAGGGGTCCAGGCCGCGACGCGCACTTTCTACGAGTATCGCATGGAGGTCGGGGGCCGGATGAAACTCGGCCAGGTCGCGAAGACGGGGGCGTCTTACCTCGCCGCCCCTTGCTCCAACTGCAAGCGCCAGTTGACCCAGTTGATGGAGTACCACAAGACCGGCGTGAGCGTGGGCGGGGTCGTGGACCTCCTCTCCCGGGCCATCCGGGTACCCGGACAGAAGGCCTGACCCACCTGCGCGAGACTTGCCTCTTCCTCTCCCTCGCCTCTTCGCGGTATCATTGGGCCCGTGCCAGTCGTTGACAAAGCAGGAGGGAACATGGCCCCGTCACGAGGTTGCTTCTGGTTCATCTTGGCAGTGGCTGCGTTGAGTGCATGCGAAGGGGGCGAGTCGGCGCCGCCGCCCCGGGATACGCACGAGCCGGGGCCTGGCCCGGACCTGACCTTCGAGGATACCTGCCAGTGTCAGACCGCGGCGGACTGCGCGGGAAAGGTCCAGGTCGGGCCGTGCAAGGAGGCGGCCTGCAACGCGTGCGCGTGCGAGGCGCGCAACAAGGCTGCCGGGACGCCATGCGACGACGGGAACGCCCAGACCATCCAGGACGCCTGCGACGGAGCAGGGGAATGCAAGGGCGTGCCGGTCTCGTGCGGCAATGGCCAGTGCGAGGCGACCGAGCACTGCGGGAACTGCGTGCAGGATTGCCCGTGCGGGGAGAAGCAATATTGCAAGAACAACCAGTGCGTGACCGCGGTGTGCGGCAACGGCCAGTGCGAGCCGCCCATCGAGGACTGCGCCTCCTGCACCCCAGACTGCGGGTGCCAGCCGAACCAGACGTGTCACGAGAAGACCTGCCTGGCTTGCGTGGAATACTGCAAGAACACGGGCAAGGAGTGCGGCAAGCCCGCGGGGACGCCGTGCGACTGCGGAGAATGCCCGCCCGGGCAGGCCTGCGACGGGTTTCATCACTGCTACGGGGCGACCATCTGCGGCAACCACGACTGCGAGCCCGGAGAGAACTGCTCGGTTTGCGAGACGGACTGCGGTTGCGAGAAAGGGAAAAAGTGCGTGGGTGGCGAGTGCAAGGACTGCGCCCCGATCTGCGAGGCCGCGGGCAAGGAGTGCGGCTTCTACGAGGGGTGCGACTGCGGGTCCTGCGCGGTCTGCTACAAGTGCAGCGCCCAAAACCAGTGCGTGCCGAAGTGCGACTGCGTGTGCTGGCAGAAGCAGTGCGGCGAGGTGGACGGCTGCCAGTGCGGTCCGCTGGACGGGGACTGCCCCGCGGGCCAGGAGTGCGTGGGATACAAGTGCCTGGCCGGCTGCGACACCCTGTGCCAGGGCATCGAGTGCGGCTGGGCGGAAGATTGCATCTGCGCCTTCTGCGAGGGGTGCGATGCGTGCCACAACCACCAGTGCGGGCCGGGTGCGGACATTGACCAGTACGATGTCTATCCTTACAACGACACGTGGGAGACCGCGACGGACCTCGGCCAGACCACGGACAGCGACCAGGGGTCTACGCGGGAGATCCAGGGGACCATTGACGTGGACTTCGACCACGACTGGTACAAGATCGAGGTGGAGGACGTCTTCGGGTCCACGCTGGACCCCCACTTCGAACTGACCGGCCTCGCCGAGGACAAGGACCTGGACATCGAGGTCTGCTATCAGTGCAAGAGTGGGGCGACCGTGGGTCTGGCCGCGACCCCATCGGAATCGGTCATCCCCACGGACTCCCCCATCCCGGGCGCGAAGTGCTTCGCCTCGATCAACCTGTGGGGTCAGCCCGAGACGATGGACCTGAAGATGCTCACCTGCGAGGGCGGTGGCCAGGACGGCTCTGGGACCGTCTATATCCACATCCTGCCTGTGGTCGGCGAGGACTGCGGGTCGGGGTACACGCTGAAGTTCCACATGTAGGCCTGCGGTACCAGAGGAACGCGGAACGAAAACCGCTTTCCTCCGATAGATCGCGTGGACGAGGTCACGCGGTCACCTCCGCGCGCCCTCACCCGATCAGCCGCCGGACCTCGGAGAGCAACACGTCCGGGGAGATGGGCTTCTCGAGGTAGCCTTCGGGCGGGGGGACCTGGGAGCGGGTCGAGATGAAACGCCGGAAATCGTGCGACACGCCCGTCACGATCACGACCGGGATGTGCTTCAGGGCCGGGTCCTCCTTGAGCGTCCGGTATGCCCTCACCCCGGACTGCTCGGGCATGGTGATGTCGAGGGTGATCAGGTCCGGCGGCGCGGCCCGCACCTTCTCGATTGCCTCGGCGCCGTTGGACGCCCCCTCGCACTCGTAGCCGTTCTCCTCGAGCAGGGCCGTGAAGTAGGTGACCACGTCCGGCTCATCGTCCACGACCAGAATCTTCTTAGGCATCGCGGGCCTCCTCTCAACGCCATTCCCACTCGATGAAGCCGGGCTTCGCGTCCTCCATGGCGTTCACGATCAACTCGACCAGGCCGCCGTAAAGGATACGCTCTTTCTCCCAAAGACCGTAGTACGCGAGGATGTCGCGGATCTGTCCCTTGCAGTTCGAACAGGGGGCGCAGACGTACTTCGGCGTCTGGGGGCCGCGGCAGTCTGCGAAGGCGTTCAGGATCTGCTGGAGTTTCTTGCGCCCGGACACGTGGTGCCGCCAGTCCGCGAAGTTGTGGGGGCTCATGATGGCGAAGCCGCTCCCACCCCCGCAGCAGTAGTTGTCCACGCCGATGGGGCAGGTGTGGGCGCACCGGCGGCACAGGTTGCAGCGGTACGCGAGTTCCGCGAGCCGCGCCACTGCCTTCCAGTTCAGGTGGACGTCGCCGGCACGGAAGGCCCCAAGCAGTCCTCCCTCGCGGACATAACGGTTGTAAAGGCGGCGCATGATCTCGGAGCGATAGATAGGTGCGGTACAGTTCGTTTTGGCCGCTCGCCTCGAAGATGTGGCACCCCTCGCTGCACGTCTGGCAGCGCGCGCAGTGCTCCATCGAGAGGAGCAGGGGCTGGAGGAAGGTCCAGTTGTTTTCCACCTGGAACAGTTTTTCAGAGGACTATGGTGTGGACCTCCACGCCCTTTCGCCAATCGTCGCCCGGTCCTGTGTCGCGCCCAGCCCTATGCAGGTCCGCGAGCGCGGTGCAGACCCGCTCGATCACCGCTGGCGTGAGCGGCTCCACACGGCCCGACGGTGCAGGCCGGGAGCGCCGAGGCGAGTCCAGCCCCATCACCACGTGCAGGATGCCGCTGCCGCGCCTCGTCAACAAGAGTGCCACCGGGAAGGCCGGGTCCACGTCCGTCGCGGAGTGGACCCACGCAAGACCCGGCGGTACCCAGGGCCGACCTCTGGGTCGAGCGCCATCCTCCTCGCCTCACCTGTCAGGCCCGTTGTCGTGGCCGACCTCTTCACGGTGCCGCAGGGCCAAGGCGCGTCGGGTCGGGCGCTTCGAGGTGGCCCGCGGGGGGAGCCTGTTTTTGGACGAGATCGGGGACACGCCCCTGTCCGTCCAGGTGAAACTGCTCCGCGTTCTCGAGACCCGCGAGTTCGAGCCCCTCGGGAGCAACCGCACGGTCCGCGCGGACGTGCGCATCATCGCCGCGACCAACCAAGACCTCGAGTCCCTGGTCGCGGCGGGCCGGTTCCGCGAGGACCTCTACTACCGCCTGAACGTTGTCCTGATCCGCCTGCCGGATTTGCGCGAGCGCATGGAGGATGTCCCCCTCCTGGTCGAGCGCTTCCTTGAACGCCTCAATCACCGCATGGGACGCGGCATCGTCGGCCTCACGGACGAGGCGATGCGCGCCCTCATGGCCTACGACTTCCCCGGCAACGTCCGCGAGCTGGAAAACGCGATCGAACGGGCCTACATCATGGCGAGGTCCGGACTCATCACGAGCGAGGACCTGCCCGAGCCCATCCGGCGCCGGGCGAACGGGGCGCACCCCTTGCGAAATGGGGCAACCGCGAGGGACGAGCGGGCCCGCCTCGTGGAGTGCCTCCAGCGCCACCGCTGGAACATCCCCCGGGCGGCGCGGGAACTCGGGATGCACCGGACCTCGTTGTGGCGCAAGGTCAAGAAGATGGGCCTGGACCGGATGTGAGGACCTTCCGGATCGCACGCCGGACCGCGGTCAGTGTGAAGGGCTTGGCCACGAAGGGGAGCCCTGACGCCTCGATGTAGGCCTGGGTCTCCCGGTTCAGGGTGTCGCCGCTGACGAGGACCGCGCGGCGGGCTTCCTCCCGGCCTTCGGAGGCAAGGCGCGCGAGCAGGTCCCGCGCATCCATCCCCGGCATGCGGAGGTCGCTCACCAGAAGGTCGTACCTGCGCTCGCGCAGTCGCGCCCAGGCCGCGTCGCCGTCCTCCACGACGTCCACCTGGGCCCCGGCCATGCGCAGCACGTTGGCGATGAGCCTCGCAGAGACCTCGTCGTCGTCCGCGACCAACGCGCGAATCCCCGAGGCGTCGAGCCCCGCCTCCTCGTGGAAGGACTCCTCGGCGCCATCCTCCACCTCGGCTGCCGGGAGCTCGATCGTGAACGCGAGCCCTCCCCCTGGTCGCAGTGCGACCGCAATCCGCCCGCCGTGCTGGGTGACAAAGCCATGGGCGAACGCGAGCCCCACCTCCCCGGACAATCCGGGCACGCCGCGGACCCCAGGCAAGTCCAGGAGGTGCTCCACCTGGTCCGGGGTGAAGGTCGGCCCCTCGGTCTCGACCTCGATACGCACGCGCCCTGCGCTTCCGCGGCGCGCCCGCACCCAGATCTCCTGACCCTGCTTGCGCCGGGCCGAGTCCCGGGTCGCGAGCAGCAGGATGGACACCAGGACCTGCTCGAGTTGCTGCAAGTCGCCGAGGACCGGTGGGAGGTCCGCGGGCGTCTCGCTGTGCAGAATGACGCGCGCAAGCCTCATCTCGTAGGCGAGGAGGTCTTGGGTCCTCTCGACCACGTCCGCCCACGCGACCGGGCGGTGGGTCGGCTGAGACCGCCGCGCGAAGGCCAGGAGGTTGCGCACGATGCGAGACACGCGGTCCGCCTCGGCCTGCACCGTCGCCAGGCACTCCGAGACCGCGGGGTCCGAGCAGAGTTCTTGGGCCAGTTGCGCGAACCCCAGGACCCCGGCCAGGGGGTTGTTCATTTCGTGGGCCACCCCGCTCAGCACCGCCGAGACCGTGGCCAGTTTCTCGGCCTCTAGGAGCCGCTCCCGAACGCGTTTTTCCTCCGTAATGTCCCGGAGAATGTAGATAAGCCCGATTTGCCTGCCGTCCGGGTCGAAGTTCGGATAGCACGACAGCTGAAACAGCCCCTCCGCGAACGGCAAGGTGACCTCTACGGTCCGGGCCAGGCCGCCGCCAGACGACGCCAGGGCCGGCAGGTCCCCGAACAACTCGGACATGGGCCGGCCGACGATCTCGCGAAACGACATGCCGAGGCGCTCTGCAGTTGCGCGGTTCACGCGTGTGACGACCCCCGCGAGGTCCACGAGGACGATCAGGTCGGGCACGGCGTCGAGTGTCGCGCACCACTGCCGCAGCACCTTCAGTTCGGTGCGGGTGGGAGACTTGGGGCGCTTGCGCCGTTCCATCGGGGTGGACTATAAACCCAATCGCCCTGTCAGGGCTACCATGCGTCTTGGAGGAACAATGGGCACAACAGGCTTCATCCTCGCACTGGACCAGGGTACGACCGCCACGACCGCGATGGTGGTGGGGCCGGACCTCACGGTATTGGGCCGGGCCTCGAACGAGATCCCGCAATACTATCCCCAGCCCGGCTACGTCGAGCACGACCCAGAAGCGATCTGGAGCGCGACCGTCCGCTCCGCGCGGCAGGCGATGGAGGCCGCTCGCGTGGCGCCCGGAGACTGCGCTGGGGTGGGGATCACGAACCAGAGGGAGACGACCATCCTGTGGGACGCCCAGTCGGGTCGGGTCCGCCACAATGCGGTTGTCTGGCAGTGTCGGCGGACGGCTGACCTGTGCCGCCGACTCAAAGAACAGGGGCTCGAGCCCCTTTTCCGCGAGCGGACAGGCCTGGTGCTGGACCCGTACTTCTCGGGGACCAAGGTGCGCTGGCTCCTCGACCACGTACCGGGCCTGCGCGGGGACGCGGAGGCCGGGAGGGTCCGCTTCGGGACCGTGGACTCGTTTTTGCTTTATCGTCTGACCGGTGGGGCGGTCCACGCCACGGACGTGTCGAACGCATCGCGGACCTTGCTGTTGAACTTGCGCACCCTGGACTGGGACCCCGACCTGCTCGGGGTTCTGGGCGTGCCCGCGGCCATCCTCCCCGAGGTGAGGCCGTCGGCAGGGGTCTTTGGCACGACGCGGGGCCTCGACTTTTTGCCGGACGGGGTGCCTGTGGCCGGCATGGCGGGCGACCAGCAGGCGGCCCTGTTCGGGCAGACCTGTTTCGAAGCGGGACAATCGAAGTGCACATACGGCACCGGGGCGTTCCTCTTGGTGAACACGGGCGACAGACCGGTCCCGTCCTCGCACGGCCTGTTGACCACGGTCGCGTGGACCACGCCCGAGGGGACGCGCTACGCCCTGGAGGGGAGTTGCTTCATCGCCGGCGCAGCGGTCCAGTGGCTGCGGGACGGCCTGGGCTTGATCCGCGCGTCCGCGGACGTGGAGGCCCTTGCGGCGTCGGTCCCGGACAGCGGCGGTGCGGTCTTCGTGCCGGCGCTGGCCGGGCTCGGGGCCCCCCATTGGAAGCCCGAGGCTCGGGGCGCCCTTTTGGGGCTGACGAGGGGATGTGGGGCCGGGCACGTGGCCCGGGCCGTGCTCGAGGGGGTCGCGCTCCAGGTCGCGGACCTGGTGCGGGCGGTGGAATCGGACGTCGGGGGCGCGGTATCTGAGTTGCGTGTGGACGGCGGGGCGAGCGCAAACGACCTGATGATGCAGTTCCAGGCGGACATCCTGGGGGTCCCTGTCGTGCGGCCCGAGAACCTGGATACGACCGCGATGGGGGCCGCGTCGCTCGCCGGGATTGGGGTAGGGCTGTGGGACCGCGAGTCGCTCGGGCGGATGGCCCGCATCGCCCGGCGGTTTGAGCCGACGATGGCGGCCCCTGAGCGCAATGCCCGGCTGGAGCGGTTTTATAGGGCCGTGGAGGTGGTGGCTGCCTTCGGTTCCGCAACGGATGCGCTGGAGACCAGGCGCGGTGAAAATCGTTCTTGACTTCGCAGTGAGGCTATCGTATAAGTTAAGTGCTGATCTTCGGCGGGAACCCGCCCGACCGGCTCCATCAGGTTGCTCGTTTACGTTCTGAGTCGCAGGTTCGTCGGGGCGTGCCGTGCGCATCGCCCCGTTTCGCGGGGTCCCTCGACCCTCAGCGAGGGGGAATCGTTTCGCGCGTGGGTGACCGGTCGCGAACCGGTCAGACAGGCTAAATCCAAAACGCACGACAGGAGGAGACGAAAGGGCCATGAACCTCAAAGAACTCAAGGACATGAAGATCTCGGACCTGCTGAACCTCGCCAAGTCCCTCAACATCGAGAGCGCCCGCGGGATGCGGAAGCAAGAGCTGATATTCGCCATCCTCCAGGCCCAGACCGAGCAGAACGGGCTCATTTACGGCGAGGGTGTTCTCCAGGTCCTTCCGGAGGGCTTCGGGTTCTTGCGCGCGCCCGACACGAGTTACCTGCCTGGCTCGGACGACATCTACGTGTCCCCGTCGCAGATCCGGCGCTTCAACCTCAAGACCGGGGACACGGTGTCCGGTCAGATCCGCCCGCCCAAGGACGGCGAGCGTTACTTCGCCCTCCTCAAGGTCGAGGCGATCAACTACGAGGATGTCGAGGTCGCCAAGACCAAGACACTCTTCGACAACCTGACCCCGCTGTACCCCAATCGCAAGTTCAACCTCGAGTTTGATCCGAAGAACTACTCCACGCGCGTCATTGACCTCTTGTGCCCGCAGGGAAAAGGGCAGCGGACCCTGATCGTGGCCGCGCCCCGCACGGGCAAGACCGTGTTGCTCCAGGACATCGCGCATGCCATCTCCCGGAATCACAAGGAGGTCTATCTGATCGTCTTGCTGATTGACGAGCGGCCCGAAGAGGTGACGGACATGGAGCGCTCTGTCAAGGGCGAGGTGATCTCCTCGACCTTTGACGAGCCCGCGGCCCGGCACGTCCAGGTGGCCGAGATGGTCATCGAGAAGGCGAAGCGGCTGGTCGAGCACAAGCGCGACGTGGTGATCCTGATCGACTCGATCACGCGGCTCGCGCGTGCCTACAACACGGTCGTGCCCCCGTCCGGCAAGATCCTGTCCGGCGGCGTGGACTCGAACGCCCTGCACAAGCCCAAGCGCTTCTTCGGGGCCGCCCGCAACATCGAGGAGGGCGGGTCCCTGACGATCATCGGGACCGCGCTGATTGACACCGGGTCGCGCATGGACGAGGTCATCTTCGAGGAGTTCAAGGGCACGGGCAACTGCGAACTCCACCTGGACCGCAAACTGATGGAGAAGCGCATCTTCCCGACCCTGGACATCAACAAGAGCGGCACGCGCAAGGAAGAACTGCTTCTCGACCCGATGACGCTGAACCGCGTGTGGATCCTGCGCCAGTTGCTCCACCCCCTCAACGTCGTGGATGCAATGGAGTTCTTGCTGGACAAGATGTCGCGCTACGACACGAACCAGCAGTTCTTGAACTCCATGAACCAGTGAATCGGGACTGGATGTCGTTCAGGTTTGTGCCCACGGTCACGTCCGCCTCCAGGTCCACGTGCACGTGGAGGTAGGGGGGACAACATGGACATCCGACCGTCACGCGCCATCGCGTCGCTGCCAGGCTATCCATTCGCCGAGATGGACGAGGCCGTGCGCGACTTGAGGCGGCGCGGGGTGCGCGTGATTGATTTCGGGGTGGGAGACCCAACGGACCCGACGCCGGAGATCGTCCGCGCGGAACTGAAGGCAGCCTGCGACCGGTTCGCCGCCTCGGGGTACCCAGCGTACGAGGGAGCGGACTTCTTCCGGGAGGCCGTGGCCGCGTGGTTTCGACGGCGATTCGGGGTCGCGCTGGACCCTGACACAGAGGTCTGCGCGACGATTGGGGCCAAGGAAGCCGTGTTCCACTTCCCGTTGACCTTGCTTGACCCAGGCGACGTGGTCTTGTGCCCGAGTCCAGGGTATCCCCCGTACAATCGCGGGACCCTGTTTGCTGGGGGGCGACCGTACTACTACCCCCTCACGCGCGAGAACGGCTTTCTGCCAGTGCTGGACGCGGTCCCTGGGGAGGTCCTGCGACGCACTCGGATCCTCTGGTTGAACTACCCGAACTCGCCCACGGGGAGGGTCCCGCCGGACGAGTTCTGGCCGATGGTCCTCGACTTTGCGCAGCGCCACGGGATCGTCGTCGCCTCGGACGAGGCGTACTCCGAGGTCTGGTTCGACCGCCCGCCCCGGTCCGCGCTCGAGTTCGGTCGGGATGGGGTCCTGGTCTTCCAGTCGTTGTCCAAGCGGTCCGCCATGACTGGGTACCGGGTCGGGTTTGTGGCCGGCGACCCCCGGCTGGTCGCCCTGTTCCGCAAACTAAAGACGAACGTGGATTCTGGGACGCCGACGTTCATCCAGGCCGCTGCCGCAGCGGCCTTGGCGGACGAGGGGCACGTGGCCGCGATGCGCGAGTCCTATCGTCGCAAGCGGGACATCCTGGTGGCCGCCCTGCGAGACATCGGGTGCGAAGTCACCCCCCCGGAGGCAACCTTGTACGTCTGGCCCGTGGCCCCGGCAGGGATGAGCGGGGTCGTTTTTGCTCGTCGTCTCCTGGAGCCGGACGTGGCGGTCGCGTGCACTCCGGGGGCCGCACTTGGGGAGCCCTTGGCGGACGGTAGCAACCCCGGAGAGCGCCACGTCCGCTTCGCCCTGGTCCCGAGCATCGCGGAGGTCGAGGAGGCGGCCCAGCGGATCCGGAGGGCCTTCTAGGAGGCCGCGCAGGCTCACTCCAGAGGCGCGCAAACGATCTGGATGGAGTCAATGTAGATCCCGGCACCCCCGCGCACGCCCACCATGACCATGCCAGGGGGGCACACCTCGTTGTACTCCGCGGTGCCCCCAGGTCCGCCGATGCGGGTGCCGTACTTGCGGGCCTTGCCCACGCGCGCGCCGCCCCTCGCGCCTCCGCCCTCCTCGAGCACCTTGCGGGTCAGTTCCTCGACCGTCAGATTCTGGAGCCGATCCGCATTCTTCGCGTGGTCCGCCTCGACCGCGTAGCCCGCGGTGTCCGCGTACTTGACTCCGCCCTTGGCCGGGTGTTGCATGGCGGCGGGTCCGGTCGAGGTCTCTGGCCTCACCTCCCCGCCGAAGGGCTCGCGGACGACCTCGCCGACCCCGCGGATCTCCACGGACAGGACCAGTTTTGACAGGTCCGAGCGCGCCGGAAGGGGTTTCTTCTCGCCCAGGTGCACCCGGTACACCCCGTTGTCCACCGCGACCCACCAGGACTCGCTCCACAGCGCCTTGCGCTCCTTCACGCCGGCGTGCAGCCGGAAGGTCATGGGAAAGATCCCGCTGACCGGCTTGCCTGAGTCGTCCACGACTCGGCCTTTGTACCAGGCGGTGCTGGTGGCACCGGCCTCCGGGGGGGCAATGCGAGACGGCCCCCCCGCCCAAGATGGAGGGCCCGCGAGCGTCAGCGCGAGGGTCAGTGCCCCGACGGAGCCAGCCCGAATCACGTTCCGGTTGCTTCTCATCTTGACTCCCCTCAAGAAGACCCCTCACCGGAAGGGGCCGTCCCGGTAGCCGTCCCGCACGATCAGCGCGTCCGCATCGTCCGGTGGCTCATCGGCCACGCGGGGCGCGCGCCCGATCAGGACGTGGCACCCGGTCATCATATCATGCAGCATGCGGCGACGTGGGTGGACGAGAGCGAAGAGCGGTCCCGAGAACGCCAACAGGGCGCCCAAGAGCCCGATCACCGTCCTCACCGCGAGCCGGACCACGCCCGGCCTGCGCCCCTGCCGGGTGACGATGGTCGTGCCGAGGAGCCGCGCCACTGGCGCGTTCCCCAAAAGCCTCCCCCAGAAAACCTCCCAGAAGAAGAAGACCGCCAGGAATGGAAGGACCGCGCGGACTGCCAGGTCCGGATGCTGCCACACGATGTCCACCGCGTAGTCGCCGAGATTCCAGTAGCGCGGGGGCCACTCCTCGGCGGGCAGCCACCACCACGTCAGGGCCGCGCCGAGGGCCGCCTCGATGGCCAGGTCGAGGAGCCCCGCGAACAGACGCAGGATCGTGGGGGCCGCGCGAAAGGCAGGTTCCAGGGTGAGCGGGGTCATGCGCCCTCCCGGTCGTCCTGGGGCCCAACCTTCCCCGACAGGTCCCCGAGCACGGCCTGCACCACGGCGACACCAACCACCGCAGCGGTCTCGGCGCGCAAGACCCTGGGACCGAGCCCAGCGGGCTCGAAGCCGGCCGCGGCCAGGGCCTCCCGCTCAGCTGGCGAGAACGAGCCCTCGGGACCCACGGCGAGCGTGACGTCGGACACCTCCGAGGCCTTCGCGAGCGCCACAGCCAAGGGTCGAGTCCCCGGGGATTCCTCTAGGCAGAAGCGAAGCCCGCCGGCCGGCAGGTCCGCCAGCGCCGAGGCCAGAGCGTGGCGCCACGAGAGTCCCGGCACGGTCGCCCGACCGCACTGCTGCGCAGCCTCCCTGGCCACCCTGTACAGCCGGAACACCCGGTCGGTCGCGTCCCCCCCTGCAAGACGAGGCACGCTGCGCTCGCACCCGACCACGCGGACCTCGGACACGCCCAGTTCCGTCGCCTTCTGGACGGCCCACTCCGTCCGGTTCGACTTGAGGAGGCCCACGATCAGCCGGATGCGGATCGCCTCGCGCACCGCGCGATCGTGCGGCTCAGGGGCCAGGACGGCCAGCCACCAGCCATCGCGCTCCCTCTCGACCCTGGCTCGGAAGGCCTGACCATCGCGGTCCAGAACGATAACCGGATCTCTTGGCCGCAAACGCAAGACGGTCACCAAGTGGCGGACCATGTCTCCGTCTAGGCGATGTCTTGCGCCGGGCTCGAGGCTCGTTTCGGGCACGAGCACGCGGGGTGGCGAGGCCATGAAAACGACCCCTCGCCCGTGGGCGCGGACGACCCGCGACCCCTCACTCCTTGGCCACGACCCAGACCTTGACCTGGGCCGTCACCTCGGGCGCGAGTCGCACATCCACGTGGTAGATGCCCAAGTGCTTGATCGGATTGTCGAGTCGGATGGCCCGGTGGTCCACCTCGAACCCCTCGTCCGCGAGGGCAGCCGCGATATCGCGGGCCGTGACCGACCCGAACAGGCGGTCCTCCTCGCCGGCCTCCCGCGCGACCCGGCAGGCCACGGTCTCGAGACGCTCCTTCAGCGCCAAGGCCGCACGCCGCTGGCGCTCCAGGCTGGCTGCCACGAGCCTCTTGCGATGCTCCAGTTGGGCCATGGACCCTGCCGTGGCCGGGATGGCGAGGCCCCTGGGGATCAAGTAGTTCCGGCCGAATCCCGGCGAGACCTCCACGACCTGACCCGCTCGGCCCACCTGCTCGACGTCCTTCTTCAGGATGACCTTCATCGGATGCTCCTCCGACACGGGGGAAGGGCGCTCGCCCTGCCAGTGTGCACCTCGCGCGGCCCCTCACCCGACCGACCCGGTCGCCGCGTACGGGATCAGCGCGATGTGGCGGGCCCGGCGGATGGCTAGGGCCACCGCCCTCTGATGCTTGGCGCACAACCCCGAGATCCGCCTCGGAACGATCTTGCCCCTCTCTGTCACAAACCGCTTGATCATGGCAGGGTTTTTGTAGTCAACCCGGGCATTCTTGTCTGCGCAGAACGCACACACCTTCCGCCGAGGTGGCCCGCGACGCTTCTTCTTCTGGGTCGTCATGGCTCACTCCTCCTCGTCCTCGTCGGATTCCTCGTCCAGAGCGTCTTCGTCCTCGGACATCTCCGAGTCTTCCTCGTCGAACGCGGCCACCTCGCCGGCGATCTCCGCGCTCCACCCCGTGGTGGGCCCGTGGGCGCGCCCCTCGTCCGCATCCGTGGGCAGCGTATCGAAGTGCTGCTCCTTCTCGAAATCGTAGGTCGCCGGGTCCACCCCATCGCTTAAGCGCACCGTCAGGTACCTCAAGACGATCTGGGACAACTGGAGCGTCCGCGTGAACTTCCGGACGAACTCCCCGTCCGCGAGGTACACATGATACATGTAGATGCCCTTGGTCGCCTTCTGGATGGGATAGGCGAGCCTGCGCTTGCCCCAGTACTCGAATCGGATGGGACGCGCGCCCTCTTTCTCCATCATCTCGGTGATCCGCTGATGAAGTTTCCGTTGGGCCTCGTAGCCCGCGTCGTGGCGCGTCACCACGACGGTCTCGTACTTTCGGTACACCGTCGCACTCATGCATCCTCCTTTCGGTCTTGCGGCCCGGGCGAATCCGCGCGCTCCGGGCAAGGAGAGTTCCGAACCGGGCCCTCCCTGCGGTTCACCCGGTTTTGGGCCCTCGCAACCCCTCCGATGGCCCATTCTTGTATCCCGACTACGGCCCTGGCCAGGGCCGCGTCGAGAAGTTCCCGCTCCTCATCCGCGAACACGGACAGGACGTACTCCGTCAAGCCGTCTTCCGACCGCTCCGTTGGCCTCCCAATCCCGATCCGCACCCGGGCAAAGTCCGCGCTTCCGAGCGCGTCCATCACGGAGCGCACACCCTTGTGGCCTCCGTCCCCGCCGCCTGCCCGAACCAGGACCCGGCCCAGTGGGAGGTCCGCGTCATCGTGGACCACTAGGAGGTCCGCGACCGGGACGCGGTAAAAGCGCATGATCGGGCTCACGGCCTGCCCCGAGAGGTTCATATAGGTCTGCGGCTCCACGAGGAGCAGGTCCTGCCCGCGGAACGAGACACGCGCAACTCGGGCGGACCAGCGGTCGGTCCAGGACGGTTGCAAGGGCGCGGAGAACCGCTCCACGACCATGAACCCCACGTTGTGGCGCGTGCGGGCGTACCGCTCACCGGGATTCCCGAGTCCGCAGACCACCTTCACCAAAGCCCCTGCGTCACGAGGTCTTCCCGGTCGGGGCCCGAGTCTTACCCTCTGTCGTCGGCGTCTCCTCAGCCCCCGCTGCCCCGGGCTCCTTTTCCGCGCGACCCATCCGGACCAGGACCACCGGGACGTCCTTCGTGTAAAGTATCCGCACCCCAGGAGGCGGCTTCACCTCCGACAGCATGATCACCCCACCGACCCGGAGCGAGGTCACGTCCACCTCGATCGCCGGAGGGATATCGCGTACCTTGCAGCGGACCTTCACCTGCCTGATCGGATTGATGACCTTCGCGCCCGACTTCTCCCCCTCCGACTTCCCGACGAGGCGGATGGGTACGGCGACGGTCAGTTCCGTGTCCTCGGAGACCTTGAGAAAGTCGCAGTGCTGCAACGCCCTTCGCACCGGGTGAACCGCGTACTCTCGCACCAGCGCGAGGCAGCCCTCTTCCGCCTCGTCCGCGAAGCGGAGTCGCACCACCGTATTGACCCCCCGCTCCTGCCGCAATGCCCCCACGACCTCTCTCGGGTTCACCACAAGGGGCGTGGAGGCGATGTCGCGCCCGTACAGCACGGCCGGGATGTATCCTAGTGCCCGCAGTTTCCGGGCCGCCCCCTTCCCCGTCACGTCGCGCCGTCTAACGCTCACGACCGGATATTCCATCTCGCCGGACCTCCGTCATCGAGCCCAGACCCCCGCCGCGCGCGGTTCGCGCCCGCAAGGGCGACGGCAATTACCATTTCGGACGCGGAGCGTCAAGGAGTTTCGCTGGGCCAACCATCGCATCTTCCTGGAGCCCCGTGGACATGGCGTGGACGTGGACGTCCACGTCGCCGAGGACGAGCCGCCTGAGTGGTAGGGTCCGTCCACGTCCACGATCACCTGCAGGTCCACGTCCACGCGGGTTCAACGGTGTCGTTGCCGTGTTGTGGGTTGGCGGGTATCCTGGACCGCGGGTCCTCGCGATGGGATTCCCGTTGGCGCCCCTCACGTCCCTACTGGCCTTCTTGTTGATGATCGTTTCCGGGGTCATGACCGTGGCGGTCGTCACCGGCCCCCGACACGCTCCTGAACCCCGCTCGGACGGGGGCCTCCGTGGCGTCGGATGGTGGCTCGCCGCGCTCGGATGGGGCCTCGGGGTCGTCCCCCTGGCCTCCTTCTGGGCGGCCGTGCTCCTGGGCATCCACGTCACGAAGCCGCTCCTGGCGGCGGTGGCCCTGTGCAATCTGGGCGGGGCCGTGGCGTTCCTCGCTGTCCGCCGCGGTGGCCCTGTCCACGCGGCCGCGCTCGCCAGCATCCGGGATGCCGCGCGTCACGTCGCCTCGGACCCACTGCCGGTCCTCGGCGCCCTTGCCGTTGCGGTCCTGTACCTGTTCTTCTTCGATTCCCGGCAATCGCCCGACGTCTCGTGTATCTACCACGCGGCCCTCATCGCGAGCGGGCACATCCAGGAGGCCGCGGACCTCCTCCGCTCCAATCCCGACGACGCCCGGCTCGGGAACTCGGCCCTGCTCGCAACGGCGGTCGTGCTGCACGGGCCGCTCGGGTTCCGGTTCGCCCACGCCGCGTGTGGTTCCCTGGTCGCGCTCGGGGGCTTTGAGATCGGCAACAGGACCGCGGGCCGCTCGTGGGGTTGGTTCGGACTGGTCTTTCTGTCCCTGAACTCGTACCTCCTGACGATCCGGCTCCCGGACGAGAACCTGTTCGCCCTGGCCGCGGGTTGCACGGTCCTGGCCCTCCTCGTGGGGAGGGACCTGAAGGGTGCGGAATGGGCCCTGGCGGGGGTCCTGTTCGGGCTCCTGTTCACGATCCGGCACGTCATGGTCCTCGCCCTCGGGGCACCACTTTACCTGGCCTCGTCGGGGCGCAACCGCGTGCCGGCGCTGGCCGCGTTCGCGGGTGCGTTCGCCGTCACCACTTCAATGGAACACCTGCATCACATGATGGCATTGGGTTCAATATTCCGCTTTGAAAGCAACCCCCAGTATCCCGCACTGCCTTACGACTTCCTGGGGATCTCATTCCGCTGGCAGGGCCTCGTGAACTGGCCCCTGTACGACCACGTGGTCCGCACCCCGTTCAATGCGTTTCCCACCTTTGTCCTGTGGCCGCTCTTCATCGCACGGCACCTCGGACTGGTCGGGTTCGTCGCGGTCCACGCCGGGCTTCTGTTTTTGTGGTTGCACGACCGTCGTGCTGCGGCCTTCTGGACGCTGTGGGCGCTTCCGGTCGCGCTGGCCCTCGCCCTCCAGGAGGCCTGGGACCAGGCCAACAAGATGGGCGTGATCCTGATCGTGTCGCAGGCCGCCGTGCCCTGGGTGGCGGCCTTCGGGAAGGAGGCGCGCCGGCGACCGCTGCGGTCCCTCGTGCTGCTTTCGGCGGCGTTGCTGGCGGGCTGGCTCGGCCTTCGCGGGTTGTCGGGCTGGCGCGTCCCGGCGGACGAGCGCTACTTCTGTCTGACAGGGGCCGGCGTGGAGCGGACAGGGCTCGTCGAGGAGGCCGAGCGCGAGGCCCTGGCGGTCGGCTTTCTGCCCCGTTTTCCCTTCCCTTCGCACGTCACGGCCTCGTTCCTGGTCGAGAACGCCAAGGCCCTGGCCATCAACTTCCTGCATCCCGAGAAGACCTGGAGCCCCTGGCCCCTCGGCTTCTTCCCGCACGCCGTCCCTTGGCCCGGCGAGCCCGTGACCGTGGCCCTGGACCTCTCGCGCAACCCCCAGGACCACGAGACCGCGACCGTCGTCTCGGGTCCGGCGGACGTGGACCTGACATCGGTCGGGGCTGCCGCGGTCGTGAACCTTCCGCCTGTCTCGTGGTCCGGACCCGCGCCCGTCGTGGTCGCGCGTCGGGGACCGGCCGCCACCGCAATCCTCGTGGACTTCGACTGGCCCGCAAGGGACGGTTGTCCTTTCGGCTTGCAGGAGCCCGACATCGTGGACCGCTTCCTGCACGAGAACCGGTGCGAGGTGACGGCCTCGATGGCCGGGGAGGATTCCGCGGGCCCCTGCCCATTTGAGGGCCGCGACCCGCTGGTGCTCGGGAGGCCAACGGTCCGCCTGCGCGTCCCGGCCGGGGCCCTGTCCCTGGCCCTGGTCGTAAACTGGCGCGGCGAGAACTACCGTCTGTGGCACGGCCTGGCAGGCCGCGACCGCGTCTCGTGGGACGTGGCGAACGAACCGTTCTGGCACAATTGACGAGGCTCCGCCAGGGGACGGCCCCTGTAGGTGGGCCAGACCGATCCCGAGCGAGGGAGGCGGGCAGTGCGGGTCCCGGCCGTCCAGACCTATTACCGGGTCCACGAGGTCGTGGCCGCGCTCCACTCCCTCGTGGTCGGAGACCTCGAGTCCGGACCGGATGTCCGGCGGCTCGAGCAGGAGTTCGCGCGGGTCTTGGGCGTCGAGGGGTGCGTGGCCTTTGCCGCCGCCAGGGTCGGGCTGTACCGCGCCCTCGAGTCCTGCCACCTCCCCGCGGGCTCTGGAGTCCTGATGACCCCAATCACGACCGCCGAGATGGTCCGGGCCGTCCAGCGGGCCGGGCTGCGCCCGGTCCTAACAGAGATGGACCCCGAGACCCTCTTCTACGACACCCGGGCCTTGCGCGATGCCATCCGCCGGAGGACGCGGGCCATTGTCTTGACCTACCTGTATGGGCTGGTCCCCCCGACGTTGGACGACGTCCTCGCCCTGGCGCGAGAGCGGGGCCTCGTGGTAATCGAGGACGTGTCGCAGGCCCTTGGGGCATCTCTCGGGGACCGTTTCCTCGGGACCCTTGGCGATTTCGGCCTCGCAAGCCTGTCGTCGTTCAAGGTCGTCAGTTCCCTGGGCGGCGGTCTCTTGTTCGGTCGGAACGACCGCGTGGAGCCATGCCGAGCGGTCGCAAAGTCTGCGGTCCGTCCCCCGGACCGCCGCCCCCTCCTCACCTTGGTCGCCAAGGTCCTCGCGCATCGAGCCCTTACCTCCGACCCGGTGTACCCGCTCGTCTTCCCTGCGGTGCGGGCCCTGACCCAGCACGCCCCGGACCTCCTCGAACGGGTTCAGACCGGAAACCTGGGCCTGATCCTCGGGCGCAACCGCACACCCGCGAGTCCTCAGGCCTCGGACGACTCCCAGGTCGCCTACACCGACTTCCAGGCCAGGATGGCCCTCGCGGCCCTGTCGCGCCTGCACGAGGTGAACCAGGCCCTGGCCCGGCAGGCGCGGCTCCTCGCGTCCGCCCCCGGCGTGGAGGCCCGGCTCCCCGCTCGCCACCCCGAGGGGCGTCACGTCTGGTGGCGATTCCCCGTGAGGGTCTCGGACGCGCGCGCCGTGGCCCGCCGGCTCGCCGCACTCGGGGTCGAGTCCTCGCGCAATGCCCTGCCCGTTTGCTCCGACTTGCCTGCGTTCGCGCCGTTCGTGGCCCGCGGCCCGTTGATCGGCGCAAGGGCGTGCCACGAGCAGTGGCTCTTGGTCCCGGTGCACGCGGACCACGAGGCCCGCACGGTGGCCGCGGTGCGCGAGGCCCTGGTGGCCGCGCTGGAAGCGGACCCCCTGCCCGGGAGGGGCCCATGATGGACGCCCGCCTCCTGTGGGCCTTTTTCCGGCCCTCTGCCTGGGGCCGCAGGGCCCAGGACCTGGTCCGGGTCCTGTCCGCCCACGCCTTCGGGACCCGGCACCCCCTCTTCGTTCAGTTCCTGGTCACCGCGCGGTGCAACCTCGCGTGCACCTACTGCGAACTGCCCCCGATGCGATTCGCCGAGATGACGGACGCCGAGGTCTCGGGCGTGCTCGACGACCTGTGCGCGGCGGGGATGCGCAAGGTCTCGTTCACCGGAGGAGAGCCCCTCCTGCGCGCGGCCTTGCCGGCCTGGATCCGGCAGGTCCAGGCGCGCGGGGTCTTTGCGAACGTGATCACGAACGGGTGGTTTCTTGAGGAGCGCGCCGAGGACTTGCGGGGCGCGGACCTCGTCGTCGTGAGCGTGGACGGGCGCGAGGAGGCCCATGACGCGGTGCGCGGCCCGGGCTCCCATGCCCGCGCCCTTCGCGGCATTGAGGCGCTGCGGCGAGTCGGGGTGCGCGTGATGACCAGCACGGTCCTGCACCGGGGTACGGTGGACGACATCGCCTACATTGTGGACCTCGCGCGGCACTCCGGCGCGGTCGCGATCTTCCAGCCCGTGGAGTTCGCGCCTGGTTGCACGCCTGCGGCCGCGGCAGACCTGGTGTTGCCCCCGGACGATCTGCGGGCCGCGTACGGCCGGCTCCTGGACTTCAAGCGCGCGGGTGCTCCCCTGGCCTACTCGAAGTGGTTCCTCGAACGCGCCGTCCGGGGAGAGAGGCCACGCCAGTGCCGGATGGCCGGGCGACTCTTCTGCTCGGTCCTGCCGGACGGCCGGGTCGTGCCGTGCAATGTGCTGCTTGGCCTTGCGACCGCGGACGGGTTTCTCGATGCCCGCCAGGGCGGGGTGCGCGAGGCCATGCGGCGCATGCCCCGGTTCGAGTGCGGAGGTTGCGCCGCCGGGTACCAGCCGCTCGACGCCATGCTGCGCTGGCGACTGTGGGAGTTGCGATGAACCTCCCCCTGACCCCGACCCAGGCAGCAAACGCAGCCAGGGTCCTGGCCTCTTGGGCCACGGGGCTTGACCTAGACATCGCCCCGGTCCAGATTGACTTCGAGCCGACCAACCGCTGCAACCTGCGGTGCGGGTTCTGCCCCAACCGGTTCCGGGGACGCCCTCGGGGGTTCCTGGACCTCGACCTGTTCCGGCGCGTCGTGGACGAGACCGCCGCGACCACCATCGAGTACCACCTTGACATGATGGGCGAGCCCCTGCTGCATCCGGACCTTTCGGAGATGGTGCGCCACGCCACTCTCCTGGGAGCGCGCGTCGTGCTGTACACGAACCTCTCGACTGGGGACGAGCTGGCGATCCGCGCGCTCGCCCGCTCGTTGCTCGACCGCGTGGTCGTCAACCTCTCCACCCTCGACCCGGCCACGTACCGGGACCGCTACGGCCGCGATGCCCTGGCACGGGTCCTGCGGAACCTCGCCCTCTTGCGCGAGGCCCGTGGCGGGGCGACGCGGCCCCGCGTGGTCGTATCGTGGCTCGACCTCGGGGAGCGCCCACCCGGCGACCTGGTCGCGGACGAGGTCTGGGTCCAGCGCCCGCATGACTGGCTCGGCACCCCAGGTCTTTTGACAGCCGGTCCAAGGCCCCATCCCCGCCCCCCAGACCTGACCGGTATTTTTTCTGAAAGGTGAGCCATACCGCGCGACGGGGCGCGGGATACCCCACTTGTGAAGCGAGGAGCAGATTTTCGCATTGGATGCCCCTGGTCGTGACCAGGGCTTGGGGCTCGTCTCGGCAGATGTCGTCTATTTGGCAGTTGCCTCAAAGATGATGTCTTGAAAGGGGCGGCGTGGGGGGCGGTCGCCCACCCCCCAATAGTCGGTCGGAATGGGCCGACCGACAAAAAAGGAGTGGCACGATACTACGCCGTCTCCTCAAGATGATCCAAGAACACATCGAGACTCGGAAGGAAGGCTTGTTGCCGCGCGGGGTCACAGACCCTCGCCGCAAAGA
>FWWL01001283.1_pt1 | contig 61181 bp, 66 predicted proteins | sample 2228331 | NCBI WGS metagenome assembly FWWL01 (sample SAMEA103939775, study PRJEB20133) | metagenome
CCGTCAACTTCACTCAAGCAGACACTCACTCTTTCACGAGTCTTCGATGTAGGTAAGTTCTTACCAACAAAATCAGGTCGTATCGGTAACTCCCTGTGGCCTCTATCGACAAGCACAGCCAGCTGAACACTCTTAGGTCTACCTCTTCTCATGATTCCGTCCAGCGCCGCCCTAACGGTCCTGCCCGTGAACAACACGTCATCCACCAAAACCACTGTCTTGCCGCTCAACTCAAAACTGATCGACGTTCTATCTTTCTCAGTCCTCTTTTCGTCGTCCCTGTATGGACCAACATCGAGATAGCCAACTTGCGGCTCTGTTCCTTCAATCATTTTGATGTTCTTTGCGAGTCGATTGGCTATGTAAGCACCACGTGTCAGAATACCTATCAGCACAACGTTGTCGACTCCGTTGTTTCTCTCCAAAATCTCATGGCTTATACGCATGAGCGATCTTCGCATTTCTTGTTCGGAAAGTATCTTGATTCGCATCATCTTTGCACTGTCACTTACTACTCAAATATTACCATTTAAGATCCAACGGAAGTCAACTTGCCAGTTGTAGCGGAGTTCTTTTAACAGATCAGAACTGTTCATAGTTGAAAACGGATACAAAACTGAGAAACCAAGGTCTAGGGTCCCGAGGTCGAGAGAGGCGCCAAACTCCACCGAAACACTTGATTCTGTCAAGGATTTGTACAAAAACGGCACAGTTACGTACAAGCTAACAGGTTTGACGTTAAGCTGTGCGGATGGGGCTAAATTCCACAATTCTTCGTTGAAATAGGTAATGTCAAAAGCGAAAACCATTTGTTCAAAATCAAGTTTTAAACCCCCGCCTACACTGAGAATCTTAAGCTCCGGAGATTGGGATGACCAAAGCTGTAGTTTCTTCATGGCGATACTGTAACCAAGATAGCCATCTTCGACAAACTTCCCCTGGGCTCCAAGATCCACAAAAACAGAATAACTCTCAGTACCGTTTTCAACGATTCTGTCAAGTCCAATTCCTCCTCCAAGATTTGTTGTTCCAACCTGACCAGCAACGACGTAGAGAACTGACAACCTTTCAACGTTGAAATCAGTAAAGTCAGCTGACAAGCTTATTACGCCCGCCAGTGAATCCTGAGGTGGTTGCACCAGGGCAAATGAAAAGCTTTTGGCTTGAGCTCCTTCCCCTAGTCTGAAAGTTCCCCCAAGCAATACCCTGCGCAACTCGTTCTCGATGATGCCAGCAGGATTCGTCCTGAATGCCCATGGTCCCACTGCACTTGAATACAGACCACTTTCTGAGAAATTGAAGATATCAGCTTTTAGACCGCTAACATGGTTACCGTGATAACCAGAATTTTTTTCAAGCTCATACACACTCAGCACCTCCTCCTTGAAGAAGTTGAAGCTACCATCAAAAATCGACCTTCGCAATTGCTCCATGAATCTCATCATGAAGTACAAATTGTGATACGTGATCAGTATTCCACCAAGCGTTTCTCCACGATCGATCAGATGGTGTATGTAAGATCTGCTGTATGTACTGCATACCTTGCATTGGCAGTTTGTGTCAAGTGGATTTTTGTCACTCTTATACCTTCCCGCCTTGACGTTCAACCTGCCTTCCCAGGTCAAAGCTGTGCCGTGTCTTGCTAATCTGGTTGGAAAGACGCTGTCGAACATATCAACCCCGAGTTCAACCAGTTTCACTATGAGTGCTGGAGATCCCCCACCCATGAAGTACCTTGGTTTTTGCCGTGGCAAGTATGAGATACTAATCTTTGAAAGGTGAAGCGTTCTTTCTGGTTCCTCACCTAAGCTCAATCCACCGATAGCAAAGCCGTCGAATGGATATTGTGACAAGCTCTTCGAGCTTTCCAACCGCAGATCTTCAAACATGCCACCTTGTACGATCGCAAAAAGCAGTTGATGATCGTTGACACCTTCCATGAGACATTCAAGAGCCCATTTGTGGGTTCTTCTTGTCGCCACAAGAGCTTCTTCGTAATCGTCCGTTGGCGATGGACAGTGATCTAAGACCATTGCTATATCGGAATTCAACGTTTTTTGAATCGTCATCGAGTATGCTGGAGTAAGGAAAATCTTTGACCCATCGATGGGTGATGTGATAAGTACACCTTCATCGCTGATTTTGATTAACTTTCGGAGGCTGAAGACTTGAAATCCACCACTGTCTGTTAGTATCGAGCCATGCCACCCCATAAACTCGTGTAAGCCTCCGTGCGCTCGTATGACTTCCAAGCCGGGACGTACTGCTAGATGGTACGAATTCCCTAGAAGTATACCAACGCCTATCTCCTGTAAGTCCTCAGAACTCATCAGCTTCACATTTGCATTCGTTCCCACAGGCATGAAAATGGGAGTTTCGTAGACTCCGTGTGCTGTTTTCAGCCTACCCAGCCTAGCGTTTCCACATTCCTTTAAAACTTCAAACGTCGAGTTTTCCACGTTGCTTCGCTGCCTCCCTAATTGTTCTCAGCGCTCCTTCAGCTTCCCCAGATAAGGTTCGAAGCTCGTGTTTCATATATTCAACAAAGTGTTCGTCCCTAATTGAATTCAAATTGATCAACACATTGGCTTTTGCCGCTTGAAAGGCTCCGTATGCCAATTCTGCAGAACTGACCGCATCTGATATGGCGTTTACGTTTCCCCAACTTGCGACCACTTCTGCAAATCTCAAAATTTCCCTCGCGCTCCGACACACTTCGTACGGAACCCTTGATGCTTCTTTTAGAGCCTCCTGAATAGCTTTTTTTCTCTGCTCTTTCTGTTCGTCTGTTTCCTTTGGAAGTTTGTAAGCTGTGATAACTCGATCAAATGCCTTGATGTCCAGGTCAATGTATTCCATCATTCGGAACCGAATTTCCTTCATATTCTCAAGCACTCTTTCCATCTCTGCATGCCAGTCGGAATAATCGTTTCTACCAAGGGTCAAATTCGCGACCATTTCACTTAACGCAGCGGCTAAGGCGCACACCAGCGCACTTACCGCGCCGCCACCTGGTGTCGGATTTTTGTCGGAGACTCTTTCGACGAACTCTCTCATCGACAACTTTTCTGAACTCATGTTTCTCTCCCCCCTGATATCAATTGCACACCTGAACTTGTTCCAATTCTGTCGGCACCTGCAAGCACCAACTGACAAGCTTGTTCAAAGCTTCTAATTCCGCCTGAGGCTTTAACTCGGAGATTTGGGACACACCACTTCATGAGATGAACATCTTCAACAGTGGCACCGGAACTCCCAAAACCAGTGGATGTTTTCACAAATGAAGCTCTGGCAAGTTCGCTCAGAACGCAAGCTGCAATTTTTTCCTCAGTTGAGAGATAACAAGTTTCTATTATCACTTTCACTGGACGAGGGTAGGACGCATTCACAACCTCTGCAATTTCATCGTGGATGTAGTTCCACTCTTGATATTTTAGCATACCGATATTCAATACCATGTCTATCTCGTCAACCCCTGTCTCAACGAGTTCTTTGGCTTCTTTTGCTTTGGTGGTTGGCGTGGTAGCCCCCAACGGAAATCCAACCACGCTGACGACACTGACACCGCTTCCGCGTAACCTTCGGACTGCTAACTTGGCATAACACGGATTTACACAGACCCCAAAAAATCCATAACTAAGAGCTTCATCACATAATCGTTCAACTTCCTGCGGCGAGGCGATTGGTTTCAAGAGTGTGTGTTCAATTCTTCCTTTCAGATCGTCTCTTGAAATTGTTCCTAAGAATCTTAACTCTAATCTGTATTCACGCTTGAAAGCATCTATCTTTTCTTTGATCAAATGCTCAATGTTCATATAACCACCTCAAAGTCCAAGGCAATCACTTATTTGTTTCATGGCGCTTAGAGACAGCTCGAGGAATTCTTCTAGTGGTAAGCTCAGCTCTTCACAGCTTTTTATCTGGTCTCTATCCGCTCCTTTTGCAAAACCTTTCTCTTTGAACCTTCTCACTAAAAAATCTGTATCAATTACCGAGAGAGATTTCTGCGGGGTTATCAGTGCCCCTGCGGTTATAAGACCAGTAACTGGATCTGCTGCGTATATTGCTTTTTCTATTTTTTCAACTCTGCTCTTTTTCTCGCAGTGAGCCAAAATAGCGTTCAAAACTATTTCAGGAACATCGTACCGTCTTAGTATCTCAACTGTCTTGAATCCATGTTGATCTGGTTTATCTTTGGTGTAATCGTAATCCAAGTCATGAAGAAGACCCGCTAAACCCCAGACTTTCTCGTCCTCGTTTAATCTTCGTGCAAGAGCTTTCATCACAGCTTCAACAGCTAAACTGTGTTTTAACAGGTTCCTGGTTTTCAAGTGTTCCTGCAAAATCTCGTACGCTTCTTCTCTTGTGATCAAGGTCAACCCTCCCGACAAAATAATACAATGCCCGGTGTGTATCATACTTGTTGATCAAGCCGAAAATTAATCACGACGTTTCGTCAGAGAGATTCTACCACAACGCTTACTTGAATCAGCGGTGTGCTTTTTACGCGACGGTAAGTCTACGCGTTGTCTTATCGTTTTTTATTCTGGTTTTTGACGGGCGAAAGTAATCCACTTGCCCTGAAACTGAAGAAGCTTTCACTGCCTATTATGATGTGGTCAAGAAGCGGTATACCTACAAGTTCACCTGCCGCTGAGATCTTCTCGGTTGAAATTCTATCCTCTGAACTCGGTGTCGGATCACCTGTTGGATGGTTGTGCACCAGTATTACGAAGTTAGAGTTAGCCCTTATTGCTATTCTGAATATTTCCCGCGGATGAAAAATCGTCTGACTGTTTGTTCCGTGTGTAATATCCTTGTGAAAAATCATATTGAGTTTACCATCTAGACATATTACCCGCAAAACCTCTTTTTCGTAGAAACGCATCTCATGGCAGTATTGATATATTGATTCTGGGTTGTTGAAAAATACCTTGGTCTTGGTTAATTCGTTGTACAGGCGTTTTCCGAGTTCCAATGAAGCTTTCACCGAGGTTGCCTTTGCGATACCAATTCCTTTGATTGATGCAATCTCCTCTAACGAGGCATTCACAAGTGTTCTCAAAGACCCCCCAAATGTTTCCAGCAGACTCCTTGCAAGCTGCATCACATCTTGATTGCGAATCCCGGTTCTCAAGATTATCGCCAGTAATTCTTGTTCAGACAAAGATTCAGAACCAACCTTCATCATTCTTTCCCGCGGTTTCAAAGTTCCACCAGCCTTTCGAGCTTAGATACTTCCACAACTCTCCAATCGGCAACCCTATAACAACATATGGATCTCCGACGATACTTTCCACAAGAACCGAACCAAGGTCCTGAATTCCGTATGAACCAGCCTTTCCTTGGGAGAACTTTTGAGCATAAAATGTCAAAAAATCTTCGCTAACTTTTCTGAACTTTACCCTTGCAGCACAGTGCTTCTGCCAAATTTCATGAGGGCTCACAACGGCAACAGCAGTATGTACTGTATGCCACCGGCCACTCATTTTCAAGAGTTGTGCTCCGGCTTCTTGGGCACTGGCAGGTTTGCCAACTATTTCACCGTCGATTTCCACAATTGTGTCGGCACCGACTACTACGGCGTCTGGGTTCTTTTCGAAAACGACCAGTGCTTTTTTCAGCGAAAGTTTTCTCACAGTTTCCTCAGCTGTAAGTTCAAAGGTCTCTTGAATTCCCGGATCGATTGCTTGAAACTCGTCGTACAGCATTTTCATTATCCGTAGGCGCCTCGGAGAAGTTGATGCCAGTATTATCCTCGGTAACATACTCTTTCACCACCTTGACCACTAAGGCGTTGATAAAAGCCCCGGGAATGCCAAGAACCAACATATAAGGTAGTAGGGTAAGAAAGAGAGGAGAACCGACCATCATTGAACCAACCAAAGCCTGGACTGAGTTGTTAACCATGCTTCCAATCAAACTGACTGCGAATAAGCTCAGGAAGCGGATCCTGCTGCATACAAATTGAACGAAGCCTGACGAAACTGAACCGAGAAGGCTCATAAAAAACACCGGATCAAATAAATGACCCGTAATCAGGTTTCCAGCCAAGCTTTTTCCTGCGGCAATCAGAATGGTCGCGCGAAGATCGAGCGCAAATGCCGACAACAAAACAACAAAGTTTGAAAAACCCCACTTACCAAAGGCAACCGGAAAAGGTACAAAACTTTCGAAAAGGTACATTGTTCCACCAATTGCTATCAACATCGAAGAAAGTGCTATTCTTCTGACGCTCACCATGTCATTGTATCCACCCTATCGGTTTTACCGTTGACCTTGACAATCACCTTGTTTGGGACACAAACGATGATTCCCCCTGCTCTGACTCTTCCCATTTTTTCACAGATCTTATCTGGACAAGATGCCCTTCTTATGAAAACTCCGTCGCTGTCGAAAACAACTTCCATAATCAGTTTATCACCATCCACGATTGGGTAAGCACCTGGTTGGTCGATTCGCATGATCGTTTGATTATCTCTGAGCACTTCAACTGAGGTTATAGAGGTCTTGTTGCTAAGAGAAACCAGCAGAACAAAAACCGCCGTTATGCCAACCAGTAAAAAAAGATCAAAGCGACTGGTAAGTTTCCTATTGTTTTCTCTCATAGATCTTCATTGTTGGCGACTTTTTAACAGTCCCATCGTTTAGAACCATCAACACAGTCCCGCCGAGTTTTGGATATTCCTGCACCACGTATTCCCAATCTTTTGCTGACACAAAACCGGCTGTGGATAGCGCGTCGGCAGTTATGGCGTTCTCCGAAACAACAGTAACAGAGATGGCACCTTTTGCGGGATAACCTGTGCTTGGGTCCAATATATGGTGATATCTTTCGTTGTTGTGCAAAAAGAATCTCTCGTAATCCCCAGAAGTTGCGACTGCGCCAGTTTTCAGATACAGATAAGTTATTTCGCTCGACGCTTTTCTCGGGTCTCTAACACCGATCACCCAGGGTCGAGATCCAAACTTAGGACCTAATATCCGTATATCCCCACCAACCTCCACAAATCCTGTGCAGTCTGGATCAATCTCTTTGGCTATCTGATAAGCTCTGTCGAGAGCATAACCTTTGGCGATCCCACCCAGATCTATGCGAACATTGTTGCTGAGTCTAACGCGCCTTGTTCTGCGATCTAATTCGACATTTTTGTATCCGCTTTTCATAAGGGCTGTCTGTATAGCGTCACTGGATGGTACATCATTCGGCAACTTCTCATCCAGTTTGTCAAAACCCCACAGCGAGATCAGATTCCCCAAGGCGGGATCAAAGGCCCCGTTGGTCAGATTGGCGAATTTCAGAGCCGAATCGATGAGTACGAAGGTCTCCTCGTCAAGATCTACCCAGCCTTGCGACGAATTTAGCTGATTGATAAAACTGTTGGGATCTTTTACATTGTATTTGTGGTATATTCTTTCAAGTTCTTTAAACAATATTTCCGCCAACTGCTTTGAATTCGTGTTTGGTGACGAAACCACTATCCTACAATAAGTTCCCATCGTGAGTCCCGTATATTCATAATAAAAGGTCTTAGGCGAACCTGCGAAGACTTTGATTAGTATGACACCTATAAATGCCAGAATCAAGATGGCGATCCAGAAAATGGTGCGATCCACGCTCAGATGATTCTTACCACCTTTTTTCCGCACTTAATACACCTACCTTCCTTGTCAAGTGCTATGACTCTTACAGTATAACCCTTCCTTTCTACCAACAATGTACCACAGGAAGGACAAACTGTATCTTCAAAGCCTTCTTCCCACACATTGCCGATGTATACGAAATCGAGATATTTCTTAGCGAGCTCGCGAAACTCACTTAACTTTTCAAGTGGAGTTGGGGGAACGCTGTATTTGTAGTTGGGGAAATACCTTGTCAGGTGTAGGGGAATAGTCTTATCCACACTTGCAAGCCACTGTACTTGTTTTTCAAACAAGCTTTCATCGTCGTTGAACCCTGGAACGACAAGGGTTGTCACTTCGACATGCACTCCGTTTTCAACAGCAAGTTTGATTGTTGTCTTGACTGTTTCTAGATCTCCTGCCAGTTTTTTGTAAAGTTTGTCGTCGAAAACCTTCAAATCAACGTTCATTGCGTGGATTGATTGTAACAGTAGATGCAAAGGTTCCTCGGATACCATTCCATTTGTCACAAGAACATTGTAGAGTCCCTCTTTAGCAGCTATTCGGGATGTGTCAAGCACAAACTCAAACCACACTAAAGGTTCGTTATAGGTGAACGCAATACCTTTGGAGTTTCTTGCAAAGGCCAAAGAGACAAGCTGTTCGGGGGTAATTTTTCGAGCCGGGGCTACTTCTTGGGAGATCGTCCAATTCTGGCAGAAAGGGCATTTCAAGTTGCAACCAAATGTCCCCACTGACAGAATTCGATCACCTGGATTTAAATGGTAGAGTGGTTTCTTCTCGATCGGATCAAGTGCTATGGAGGTAACCATTCCGTAATTCAGTGCCTTTAGCACACCGTTTTCATTCTTTCTTGTCAAGCAGAACCCAACTTGATCGTGGCTCAAAACACAGTTGTGAGGACAGAGTTCACACCTTACCTTTTCATCGTCTATTGACGAAAAGTAAAGTGCCATCTTGTCCACAGAATCACCTCTCAGTGGTAACGATTCACCGTGAATGTGTATATGGAGAACTTCTCAGATGGTGTGATTCCAGCCTTCCTTAAAACGATTCTCAACTGTTGCTCAATGGTTTCAACTCCTGGAAGATCAGGAAGAAGAAGTCCCCTCTTAAACCCACTAACTACGATCACTCCGTATTTCTTTGGATCAAGCTTCGCATATTCTTCGGCAGTTATCAGTTTCGGTTCACTCAATATATCCACAGAAACTTCTATTTCATCAAGTTCGTCCACAGTCACTGGTTCAAAACGAGGATCCTCAGTTGCTGCTGCAATCGCGTTGTGCATGATCTCCTCTGCCAGATTACTCTTCGTGGGCATGTACGTCCCTATGCAACCCCTTAGCGATCCATCAGTTAGGTGAAGACTGACAAAAGCTCCCGCACGTCTGTTCAATAGATCGACAGGAGCTCCATCCCTCAGGGGATCAAGAAGCCGATGTTGCTTGAGGTAATTCTCGATACACCTTATCGCCCATTTTACGTACTCATGTTCGCCTTTCACATGCTGTCCCCCCAGCCTTCAAATGAAACTCTCGGAGAACCCTTGACACGAATTTCATGGTCTTCTCAACTGGTATGAGATGAAATCCATCGGTGTAGATTAAAGAGTGGTTGCCTTTTGTTTTATCAAAGTAACGCGCGAGTTCCATTGCCAACTGTTTTGAAAATTCTATATCCTCCTCAACTAGTTCACCGACTGAAGGAAACATTCCCAGTCTAACGACCTTTTGGCATGACAACTTCTTGAAATCTGGATTAATCAAGAGTTCTACTTCCTCGCTGTCTATGGACAGACTTATTCGACAAATTTGTTCCACCAGTTTTGACGTCATGACGAAGAATATAAGCTTCTTGTCAAAACGAACCGAGATGCAACATTTGAGCTCTTTAGAACAGGTCCTAAGGAAAAACAACAGATCAAAGAGCATTGTTTCATGGGTCACACGGCCTAAGTTCTTCGTTCCCAACGGAAGCGACCAATCCGGGATGAAAAAAAGGTTCGTTGGTAAGCCCATCGAAATAAGTTTCATTGCGGCTCTCAATGACTCAACGCCACCTACAAGCAGAGTTTTTCTGCTGATGTTCTTGGTTGATGATTCCATCAGTTGGTTCAACAAAGATCCGCTGGTTCTCTCTTTGTAATTCAAAACCAAGATCTCTTCTCTCAGTAGGTTTCGTAGATCGTCTGTGAATTGTTTCACAACTTGATCTTTTTTGTCAACCACGATTTGAACAAGCAGATTTAATCCCTCAAATCCAATTATACCCCTTTGGCAAACAAAATAAGGGTTGCCGTCGGCAACCCAAATTCTCATCAGCAACTGTGGTTGTTATCTTTTTTCTAACCAATCACACTGACATGCTTATCAGTTTGCAACACTTCGCTGAAATGTGAGTATTCACCTATCTTTGATCTTGTCCCTAGATTGGTTAGGACCCTTTGTGGTCCAACTTCTACGAACTCCTTAACTCCGAGGTCTGTCAAGCAAATCATTGACTCATACCAACGAACAGGGCCAGTTATCTGATCCAAAATATTTCTCTTTATCTCATCTGGATCAGTGACAAGCCTAGCGCAGCTGTTCATCACAACAGGCCAACGGGGTTTTCTGAACCTCACTCCTTTTAGATCCTGAGCCAGTTTTTCTTTGGCCTTTTCGAGCAAAGGAGTATGAAATGGGCCACTGACTCTCAGTTCAATTACTCTTTTTGCGTACCTTCGTAAAACTTCACAAGCCTGGTGAACTGAGTCTTTCAAACCACTTATCACAACCTGGTCATACGCGTTGTGATTGGCAAGCCATACTCCATCGAAACTTCCTATCAATTCGCGAACTCTATCCGCGGTTAAGCCAATGACCGCAGCCATTGTTCCCAATCCAGGTGAAAGAGCCTCGGAGATGTATTCACCTCTTTTCCTGACTATGTACAATCCTGTTTCGAAATCGTAGACATCTGCAGCCGCAAGAGCAGTGTACTCACCTAGGCTGTGTCCAGCGACAAAGTTTGGTATGTGTCCCATTCTAATCATTTCATCGAAAGCGATGTAACTCGCAAGGTATATAGCAGGCTGGGCATTTTCCGTCAGTTTGAGTGTTTCTTCGTCGGAATTCATCAACTGGTACATATCTATCCCCAGAACTTCTCTTGCCCTTTCAAAGAAGTAATTGGCCCTCGGGAAATCTGAAAAATCTCTGCCCATTCCAGGATACTGTGATCCCTGACCCGGAAAGATGAAAGCCCTCATTTGCACACCTCCTTGTAAACTTTTGTTATCGACAATTTGCACTCGTCGCAAACCCTTTTGATAATCTCCTTCACGGGTAAGATTTCATCGATCAACCCGGCGACTTGACCTGCCATGAAAGATCCTCTCTCGATATCACCATCAACGACAGCCCTGCGAAGACTGCCAACCAAAATCCGTTCCGCTTCCTCCGGGCTGGTTACTTCAAGCTCGCAGATCTTTCTAGCAAAAGGTGTTTTCAAAACTCTTGCTGGGTGACCAAGTCTTGCGCCTGTTACAACCGTATCCCTTATCGATGATGCAAGAATTCGCCTTTTGTAATTATCATGAACTTCGGACTCCACGGTTGCCAAAAACCGTGTTCCCATTTGTACACCTTCTGCTCCAAGCGCAAATGCAGCTGCCATACCCCTACCATCAGCGATCCCGCCAGCCGCTATCACTGGAATTTGAACTGAGCGGCAGACTTTGTTGACAAGTACAATTGTGGTAACGTCACCCACGTGACCTCCGGATTCCATACCCTCGGCAATCACGGCATCTGCCCCAGCTCGTTCCACGATTTTTGCAAGAGAATCCGATGAAACAACTGGTATTACTTTGATTCCATTCTCCTTGAGTTTTGGAATGTACTTGGCAGGATTTCCAGCCCCGAAGGTGACCACCGGAACTTGCTCTTCAATGACAGTTTCGACGAGTTCTTCGACGTACGGCGAAACAAGTATTATGTTCACGCCAAAAGGTTTGCCGGTGAGCTGTCGTATCATGCGTATAGATTCAACAAGCTTATCTCTATCCATGGCTCCGGAGCCAATTATTCCAAGTGCTCCGGCTTCAGAAACGGCAGCTGCTAACTTCGGTGTTCCAGCCCATGCCATGCCTCCCATGAGTATTGGATATTCAATCTTCAGCAGTTCTGTGATCCTGGTTTTCATTCTCTTTTCACTCCTAACATCAAAGTTGCCGTGGCGACAACCTTATCCTCCACGGTTGCTTGACCATCAACGATGTAAACTCCCAACTTGCACTCTTTTAAGCTCACCTCGTATGTGATAACATCACCTGGTCTCACCTCTGATTTGAATCTCGCTTTTTCTATGCCCAAGAACAGCGGCACAACTTTGCTGCCAGGTTTCAAAAGCATCAAACCCGCAGCTTGAGCTAGTCCCTCAACAATCAGTACGCCTGGATAGATTGGATATCCCGGAAAGTGACCAACGAAAAAGATTTCATTTGCCGATACGTTTTTCACAGCTATCAAATGACTGTCAGTCTTTTCGAGCACACGGTCAACCAAGATGAAAGGAAATCTGTGTGGAAGTACCGATAAAATTTCATCCACATTCAACTTTGATACCTCCCAATTACCAACGAAACGTTGTGTCCTCCGAAACCAAACGAATTTTTAACGAAGTTATCTATTTTGCATGGTTGATTCTCTTTCCCCACCACGTTGATGTTGATTTCGGGGTCTGTGGTGTCAAGGTTTGGCATGCCGTGGATAAAATCGTTCTGCATCTGAAGAATTCCAACGACTGTTTCCGCGGCTGCCGCGGCTCCAAGCAGATGTCCCATCAAAGTCTTTGAAGCGTTGACGTAAACTTTTTGGCCAAAAACTCTTTCTATTGCCTTTGCTTCAGCTATATCACCAGCAGGTGTGCTCGTTGCATGGCAGCTCACATATTGTACGTCTTCTGGGGGAATCTTTGCATCCGCTAAAGCAAACCTCATGGCTTTCTCTGCGCCCTCGCCGTTTGGATCCGGTGCACTCATATGGTAAGCATCATCGTTCATACCGAATCCCTTAACTTCGGCAAGTATGTTTGCACCTCTTTTTCTGGCAGTCTCTTCGGCTTCGAGTACGAGTATTCCAGCCCCCTCACCCATGACAAAACCATCTCTCTCGAGGTCAAATGGTCTTGAAGCCTTCTTTGGCTCGTCATTTCTTGTTGAAAGTGCTTTCATATTTGCGAATCCAGCAATTGGTAGCGGAGCTATGGTTGCCTCAGCACCGCCCACAATTGCCACGTCTGCGTATCCATGTCTTATTAGCAAGGTACCAACGGCTATTGCATGACCAGATGCGGCGCAAGCACTCACCGGAGCAAAATTGACTCCCTTTAGTCCGTATTCAATGGCGATGATTCCAGATGCCATGTTAATCAGCAGCATTGGAATCAGAAATGGGCTGACTTTCGAAGCTCCATGCTGAATAAACTTGTTATTCTCAGTGTCAAGAGTTATGAATCCACCCATGCCAGATGCCACGAGAACTGCTGTCCTTTCAGAATACCTGGCAAGGTCAATGGCCGACTCCTGAAGAGCTTCCTTTGCAGCTATCAAGGCGAAGTGTACGAAGCGATCAGTTCTTCTGGCAAGTTTCTTGTCGATGTACTCTTCTGGATTTAGGTTTTTAACCTCTGCAGCTATCCTCACCGGAAGAGCAGAGGCATCAAAACTGGTAATCGGCCCTACTCCGATTTCCAATCGCTTGATGGCTTCTAATACTTGCTTTTTACCTACTCCGATGGGACACACGATACCCATGCCCGTTACAACAACTTTTCTCATTCGTCGACCTCCTGCTGACACATTATAGAAAGTGGCACAGAGAATGACAAATGACAATCTTACTATGTGAGCAACACAACTTAGTTTTATTAAAACGAAAAGATGTGTGATAGAAAAGACAAAGCTTTCGAGGAAAGAACGGCTTGCAGTGGTAGGAAATAACAAACAATCGGCCTACTGAAAAAATTCAACGAAAGAAGAATACACTGGCATCTAAAGTGCAGCGAAATCTTGTTTCCAACTGGCTTCGAGAATTCTTGCTCATGAGTGTAAACGAAAGTTCATCTTTACGTCATATTTCGTACAATTGGATTTCGTTCTTAACTGGATCCAAGAAGACCACGGTCGCTTTTTCAGAAATATACCCACTTGCATCACCAGGGTTTATCAGGATAGTTTTCGAGGATCTGCGAATATCAACTTTATGCGTATGACCGTAGAAGATGTAATCGTATGCGTTTGATTCAAGCAGAGCATCCAAAGCAATTGGTTCATGCATCAGGAGGATCCTCCGTCCATTGATGTTGATTTCTAACGGACCCTTTTTGATCCTCCCAGAAGATCTCTGTGTCAGCAACAGAATCTCACCGTCGTTGTTACCGAAAACACCGTGCAGATCAAAACCTTCAGTCAAAAATTCTTTGAGTGCAAAAGGTGAAATAATGTCGCCACAGTGGAAAACGTGAGAGACTGACCTTTGCTTAGCTTCTAAGACTATTTTTCTGATCTTGACCAGGTTGTCGTGTGTATCTGATACAATGAGCCACATGTAAACTTCCTCCTTCCCATTTTGTTTGATTTCCTATTTGTTTCGCCAGTTGTTCTTCTAGGCGGAAAGAGTTGAATGCATTCCACAATTATCTTCTAAAACTAATCTTAACACAAAAACAACTCACTGAAAGCGAGGAAGCGATTGCATAGTTTTGGCTCTGGGTGCTTTTTGACCCAAAGATAAGGTGTTCGAGAGGACCGTTGCTGTGAAATCATCACGACCTATGCTGTTATACATGGTGCCAGCCTAATGGAGGATCGTCGATTTATCGACACCTTTCAAGGAAAGAACTGACACTGACATTCGATGCGCTATGGAACCTACAGAACAGCTGGTATGCGCATAAACAAAAAGGTGCCTATGCGGCACCTGAGTTGACTTTGCTTTGAACTTTAAACAGATACGACAACGGAAATTCTGAAGGTTTATCCTACCAAGCTCTAATAACCTTACCGACAAAGTTTTTTTCTCATAAGAAGTTAAGCTATGCAAGCTGAAAACAGGAAAAGTAAATTTTTCGAGCTCACCGTTCTCACCAGGGGTTGTATTCGCCACTGAGAAACTTGTCGATCCAATAAGCTGCTCTTTTGCCAGCGCCCATTGCTTCGATAACGGTTGCAGCGCCCGTCACGATATCTCCGCCTGCAAAGACCTTCCTGACACTCGTGGCACCGGTTTGCTCATCCGCGACAATGTAACCATACTTGTTCAGTTTCATGTCTTTAAACTGACTCAGCAAAAATCTGTTTGCATCCGTTCCGATGGCTTCGATAACCGTGTCGGCCTCCAGTACAAAGCGACTATCCTCAATTGGAATCGGACGTCTGCGGCCGGACTCATCAGGTTCTCCCAATTCCATGGAAATACATTCTACTCCTACTAGGTTCCCCATCTCGTCTCCGAGATACCTTAATGGTTGCGTCAGCCACCTGAATTTGATGCCTTCTTGAACTGCGTGAATGTATTCCTCTCTTCTTGCCGGCATTTCTTGTTCCGTTCGTCTGTAAACAACGGTTACTTGTTTTGCTCCCAATCTTAATGCGCTGCGCGCCGAATCAAGTGCAACGTTGCCACCGCCTACGACGATTACATTCTGCCCCCTTTTCACAGGTGTGTCGTACTCGGGGAAAAGGTATGCCTTCATCAGATTCACCCTTGTGAGAAATTCGTTTGCCGAGTAAACCCCGTTAAAGTTTGTGCCAGGTATGTTCATGAATTTTGGTGTACCAGCTCCAACACCAATGAAAACAGCATCAAAATCTCGCAGGATCTCCTCAACTGATATTGATCTTCCAACGGGGGTGTTCAGCAGAATCTTAACTGATAGGGATTCAATGTACCTTACCTCCCTCTCAACAATGGACTTTGGTAACCTGAATTCGGGTATTCCATAAACCAGAACACCGCCTGGTTTGTGGAGGGTCTCGAAAATCGTAACCTCATAGCCCATCTTTGCAAGATCAGCAGCTGCGGTCAAACCGGCTGGACCAGAACCGATTACTGCTATCTTTTTGCCTTTTTTCGGAGCGACTTGCAGTGTTTCGTTGGTCTGGTTCTGTGCTTCCCAATCCGCGACGAACCTTTCCAATCTCCCAATCGCCACGGGTTCCGAACCCGGAATCTTTCCCACAACACACATTGCTTCACACTGAGTTTCTTGTGGGCAGACCCTGCCACAAACTGCAGGTAGGTTGTTAGCCTCTTTCAAGATCCTCGCACTTTCATCAAATCTACGCTCTTTGATCTTTGAGATGAACCCTGGAATATCTATTCCAACGGGGCATCCTTTGACACACGGGTGTGTTGGACATTGTAAACATCGCTTAGCCTCGAGTATTGCTTCTTCTTCGCTGTAACCCAAAGCGACTTCACGAAAGCTGTTGATTCTTTCTTGCAGACTCAGTTCGGGCATCTCTGTTTTCCTTGGATTAGGTTTCACAGCCACGAAAGATCACCTACCGTTTTCTTGAACTTTTCGAAGGATATTTCTTCCTCCTTACGGTACTGCTGGAGTCTCTTCAGTAGTTCGTCCCAGTCCACTTTAGTTCCTTCGAACTCTGGTCCATCAACGCAGGCGAATCTTATCCTACCGTCCACCGTTACTCTGCAAGCGCCACACATGCCAGTCCCATCAACCATAATAGGGTTAAGAGAAACGATTATTCTCAGTCCATGCTCAGCAGCCTTCAAGCTGCAGAATTTCATCATCACGGTGGGACCAACAGCCCAAGCTATGTCGACTTTGTGTCTTTGAAGCATAAGCTCTATGCCATCTGTGACAACGCCTTTCATGCCAAACGAACCATCGTCTGTTGTTATCAACATTTCATCGCTGTAAAGCGAAAGTTCATCTACAAGTATTACTTGTTCCTTGCTTCTTCCTCCAAGCACGGCAAGAATTTTGTTTCCCTTAGCTTTAAGGGCTTTTGCGATGGGAAGTAGGGTCGCTATTCCGACCCCTCCACCTACCAACATGACAGTTCCATAATAGTCAATCTCCGAAGGATTTCCAAGGGGGCCAACAACGTCGGCAAGCACGTCGTTTTCTCTCATCATCGCGAGTTCAGCCGTACTTTTCCCTACTACCTTTACAACCATTCGAAAATTTCCCTCAAAACTGTCGGCGATTGTCAACGGTATTCGCTCACCTCTGTCGGAGATCCTCACAATTATGAATTGGCCAGGTTTGGCTCTTGATGCTACTTCCGGGTTTTCGATGACAAAATCATACACTGTTGGAGCTAATCTGATTTTTCTGACGATTCTGTTGATCAAAACTGTTCACCTCCATTACCAAGTTGATTTTTTGTACACAACCCTGTTGCCTGACGGTTCCACTCGTTTCATCTTCGCTTAACAGGCGGAAGATAACATTTTGTGTTGGACAGCGACCCCCCTATCCCCCCTTGGATGGAACCAAGCTGCCCGAGGAGCCGCGAAAGCGGCTCCTCATCTTATTTCGGAATGTAAAGCGAAAAATCGACCTCGATGTTGTTCACTCTGCCATCTTTCCATGACACAATTTTGGTTGGGTGTTGTTTCGTCCCGACGCCGTATACTAGGAAAACGACCATACCGGGTTTTCCAATCACAATAGAACAATCGCGAGGGACAACGATTGAATATTGAGTCTTAATGGTTGGCTCTTTGAAGTAGTAGAACTTGTAAGGTGCCAACCCTGGTTTGAGTTCCTTTGAAAAATAGACTGTCTGACCTTTTTGAAAGGTCACCCAGACGTTTTCTTGACCCATTACAAACATTTGTATATAACCTGCCGTCGGATCATCGTGAATTGATTCTATGATTTTCTCCAGATCAACAGCGGTGTTAGCAAGGAAATTCGCCGAATTGATGAACTTTTCTATCACGCCCCCTCGACCGTATAAGTTTTCGATCTTTGACAGTCTCTCGCTTATAGCATTCAGTTTGCTTTCAAGAGATCTGATTTGAGATTCGTATTTTTCACGGACCTTGTTGTAATAGATGAGCGAAAACAGCGAGGTCAAAGATCCGGCTATGAGCGCGAAGAAAAAAAGAAGCACAAGCATGGCAGTTAAAAATTCTCTTCTCTTCTTTATTGGCATCACTTCACCTCCAGTTGTACGCCACTTTTGCCGATCGCATATGATTTCTCCACCAGGCCCAACTGAATGCAGAATGAAAGCGTTGATGAGCCTCCGTAACTTATAAACGGTAGTGGAATACCTGTCACCGGAACGAGTCCCATTGTCATCCCAATGTTTACAAAAACCTGTGTGACGAGGTTGAACAGCACACCAAGGCAGATTAGGCTCCAGTATTCGTCTTTCGCGAGCCTTACCATCTGTAAAATTCTCATGCACATCAGCAGGTATAAAAATATGCAAAGGGCGCTCCCAATGAAACCAAACTGTTCCCCTATGGCGGAGAATACGAAGTCTGTATGACTCTTGGGCACATAGTTCCACCTTGTTGCTGGAGCCCTCAAGTAACCTCGGCCAATGATGCCACCTGAGCCTATCGCGTGGACAGATTGCATAACGTTGTACGCTGCGGATTGTCGATGGCTCGCTGGGTCTAAGAACGAAATAAGTCTCTCCCGTTGGTATTCTTTGAGTCCAAAGAAATACAAAAAGATCGCGCTAAATGCTACAACTAAGGCAATAGCTAAGAGAAAACGAGCTGGGCACTTCGAGAAGATAACCATTGCAAACCAAAGAGACACCAACAGCACGGCTGTTCCCAAATCTGGTTCAATGGCGACAAGAATTGCAAGAAGACCAACCAAGGATCCGAGAATCAGTAATTTTCGCCTAGAAAAGTTCGCGAGCAGATTAGCAGACAACAGTATTAATGCAACTTTTGCGAGCTCCGAGGGCTGAAAATATCCCACACGCAGAGAAAACCAACGACGTGCTCCACCAGAAACGGTGCCAAAGAAAAGAACTAAGATCAGCAGTAAAACGACAACGATGTAAAGTGGCCAAGAGAGCCTTTTCACGTCTCTTTCTCTCATAATAGTCACCGCAAAAAAGGTGCCGAATCCGATCACGTCCCAGCTAATCTGTCTTTTGACAAAACTTACCCCGTAGTCCAATGTCGTGCTGTAAAGTGTGATGAGACCGAAGATCATTGTGATTGAGACAAGAGTGACTAAGATGAAATCAAAACGTCTGTTTTCCCAAGGCATCTCTCAGTTTCTCCTTAATCCTACAGAGAGAACAAATTTCCGCTGTCGTCGGATAACCACATATGTCGCATTTTCTCAGTTGAGTTTTCGTGTTCTCATGATGATCAAAAAGGTGTATTCTTTGGAAACCTTCGTAAAAGCGGAGTTTTGTGCCGGGGTGCCTGATTTCTATTTCGTTCAGAACGTGCTTGTAGTGCAAAGAACTTGCCTCCTTTGAGTATGCGCACACTTCATGCGAGAAGGGGAGTTTATTCAGCAATGCATAGGTGAATGTTTCCTTTTCCGTAAGTAGAATCAAAGGTTTAGCTTTCCGAGAAAATCCTTCCTCGACTGCTGGCAAAACCGGCTTTTGACGTCCTAAATAGTCAAAGTTCCAGTTCAAAAGATTGCCCAACAGGAAGCTGACTTCGTCATCAAGGTTGTGCCCTGTTACCAAAACGGTGAAACCGTTTTCCAATGCAGTTTTGTTCATTATGTATCTTCTCACACTTCCGCAGACAGAGCAAACGGGCCTTTTCACCATTTTGGCCGCTTGCACTACGCTTAAACCCTCCAACAGATCCTTTGCGTCCACGCTGATTAACTGACTGTTCATCGAGGAGGCCAAATCCTTCAGCTTGTTGAGATCAGTCTTGACTGTGCCAACATCTATATTTATGGCTGTCACGTCGTAGCCCAGTTTCCACAGGACGTACCACAGAGTTGTGCTATCTTTTCCGCCTGAAACGGCTACGAGCAACCGGTCTGTTCTGCTGAACATGGAATATTTCTTTATAGCTGTTTCAACTCGGTTCTCAAAATATTGAATGAAATGATTCGAGCAGTAAGCTGTGTTATGCTCGCGAAGGTTTATAATTGCCGCAGTCTGGCATTTTCTGCATTTCATAAACGATTCACCTAAGCTTATTCTATCATCAGATCAAAAGGAATTACAGGTATCAGAGATTCGAGAGAATTTGGATGCCGGTTGACCTCCTCGTTCCTGAAGGAATAAGGATGGTGATTTCTCTTTGTTCGAAAACTTGGGCTGCTTCAACATCGACTGCGTTCACTTGTTGGCAGTAACGTTTAACCACTCCGTGTTTGATACTGGCTAGTTGTAGAGCCATTTTGCTGCCCAAAAATGCGTGTTGAGAATCTCTATCTTCTGCAATAGATTTTGAGTTGCTACACAACAGGAACTAAAGTCTTCCGTCGCTTTTTTGTTTCTTGGAGAGTATTTCTTATCTTCTCACCCCCTTAAAAGGGTGGGGTTTTCTCGCCGGTAGTGCTGTAAAATTGTAGTGTAACAAAAGGGGGATTAAATTGGTTTTAAACGTAATTGGCACAAGCAAAGTTGCTTTTTTAATAACAAAAATACTTCTCGAGAAGGGTTACACCGCTGGTTATGTGATTTCACGTAAGCGGGAGCGTGCCGAATCCTTTTGTCAAGCTCTTGGTCGAGGAATGCCTGTTGAATACGACCAAGACTACGTGCTGAGCGGTATAATTTTTCTCAGTACTCCCGACGACATGCTTGAATACATTTACGATAAAATAAGAACAAGGATTACGAACGGCACGTTAATACACTTCAGTGGCTTCAAGTCGTCGCAGGTTTTCTACGACGCCGATGAAAGAGACTTGGGAAGGGCTTCTCTACATCCAAATCTTTCTTTTGCAGATCTCTCAGTTGCAGAATCGATGATAAGAAGCTGTTGTTTTGGCATTGAAGGGAACCAGAGAGGAATTTCAGATGCAGAGAAAATAGCCAAACAGATTTCAAACTGTTATGTGACTATTCCCACAGAAAGCAAACCAGCTTATCATCTGGCTGCTGTGGTGGCTTCGAACTTTCTCGTAGGTCTTGCGCATCTCTCAAAGTCGATTTATGAGAAGAACCAAATTGATGGTTTTGAAAAGATAATTCCAACGCTCATGTTGAACACGGTGAAAAACATATGCAATCTGGGAGTCCTTGAGTCTCTCACCGGACCAGTTGCCAGAGGTGACTGGAAGGTTGTGGAGGCGGAGAGAGAAGTTTTCAGCAGGGTTTTTCCCAAGCTTGCAAACCTTTACGACTTGATGGTCGATCTCTTGAAGGACCTGAAGGGGAGGAGAGAGAATGTTGAGCATACAAAAGCTGATGGCAATGAAGGGTAAGGAACCGATAGTAATGGTGACTGCTTACGACGCACCTTTTGCAAGAATCGTTCACGAGGCAGGTGTTGACATAATTCTCGTTGGAGATTCAGTGGGCAACAATGTTCTTGGTTACAAAGACACATTGCCAGTGACAATGGAAGATATGCTTAGACACGTACAAGCAGTCAGGCGTGGTGCCCCAGAGGCGTTCATAGTGGCAGATATGCCGTTTTTGTCGTACCAATGTTCTGAAGATGAAGCTGTATACAATGCTGGCAGATTTTTGAAGGAAGCTGGTGCAAATGCGGTGAAAATTGAAGGAGGATCTTTCTTCGCTCCTTTAGTTGAGAGATTGGTGAAATGTGGTATACCGGTTATGGGCCATCTTGGTTTGACACCCCAATCCATAAACGTATTTGGTGGTTACAAAGTTCAAGGAAAGGACGAAAAGAGCGCCGAATTTCTGATCAACGAAGCTAAGGCACTTGAGAAGGCTGGAGTCTTTGCCATAGTTTTAGAACTCGTTGTTGAAGAGACAGCACAAATGATAACGGAAGCGGTGAAAGTTCCGACCATAGGGATTGGTTCTGGACGTTTCTGCGACGGACAAGTTCTCGTTTTGCATGATTTACTGGGTTTGAACCCAGAATTTCTTCCAAAGTTCGCAAAACGCTATGCGAATCTTCATCAGATTGCCCTCGAAGCTGTGAAAAACTATGCCAAAGAGGTTAGGTCAAGAACTTTCCCGTCTGAAGAAAACGTTTTCAAGAGGGGATAATACCATGGCGAAGCTTCTTCATACGTCCGACTGGCATCTTGGTGTAGAATCCTGGGTAGGTTCTAAGTCTACTGACAGAACCCAGGAACTTAGGCAAGCCCTGTATTTTTTGGTAGATCAGGCAAGGGACAAACAGGTCGATTTGATCTTAATCACCGGTGATGTGCTTCACAACAGAGTGTCACCGAAGATAGAAGCACTTAACCTTCTTGCCGAAGTCCTGTCTCAGTTTGCTTCAATAGCACCTACTGTGTTGGTTTTGGGGAACCATGATTGGCAAGGTCTAAAAGCATGGAAAAGCTTGAAGGTTAAGAATCTTTTCATAATCGATGAACTTGTTGTTGATCCATTGGAAATGGGTGAGTACAACTTATTCGCGATCCCTTACGTTGATACTCAAAGGCTCTTGGAGTATCAAGACAATCTTTCCAGGGTTCAGGATGTCATAGATGAAGCATTTGAGGAGATCAGAAGAAACCTCAATCCCTGGAAGCTCAATATCCTGGCTGCTCATCTCATGGTGGAAGGAAGTGTTGAATCGGAGAGAGAAAACCATGTTGAAGTTCAGATCAAAACAAGTACCATACCCACTGGTTTGGATTATGTGGCTTTAGGTCATATACATAATCAAAGTCATATCTCTGAAAACCCAACGGTGTGTTATGCTGGATCACCAATCATGCTTGACTTTGGTGAGGAAGGAGAAACCAAAGGGGCTTTGCTTGTGGAGTTCAACGATTTCGGAACGCAGATAACAAAACTGAGATCGCCTTATCGAACCTTGAAAACCTTTTACATGCCTGATTACTCTGGTCAAAGCATAGATCAGCTCACCTCAGAACTTCGGAGCTTTGATGGTTATGCACGAGTTGTCTTTGACGCTCCTGAATCCATCGAGATCAGGAGATATTTCTTGGAGAACTTCGAATGTGTGCGGAAGGTAGTCTTTAAAAACGAAGTTGATTCTCTAAATCCTTTGACGGAGTTCAAGAAACTTGACTTGCTGGATATGTACAGAGAATTCATTAAAGGACGTTTCGAAGGCTTCGAAAAAGAAATGGTATCGGTTGTTGAAGAAATACTGAAAGAGGTGCGCAGTCGTGAGGCCTCTTAGTATCGAAATAGAGAACTTCCTGGGTATCAAGCACGCAAAAGTTGATTTCAGACAAGGAGTCTTCTTGATTGTGGGTCAAAATGGTGCGGGCAAATCCTCCTTACTCGAGGCAATGGTTTTCGCACTTTACGGCTCGGGTATTCGTTACGGAAGACAAAGCCCAAGAAATTATGTCAGAGACGGAAGTAGGTATTGCCAGGTCTCGTTTACATTTCTGAAGAACGGAAAGAAATACCAGGTTCTAAGAAGAATAAGCGAAGGGAACGACAAATCTACTCACCAAGCAAAATTGATGGAAAACGACAGAACAATTGCCACACAACGTAGCAGTGTTGATGCGATGATCCAGGAAATCATTGGAGCCTCTCTTGAGAGTTTCACAAGCACCTTTTTCTTACCGCAGGGAATGGCAGCTGAGCTCCTCACCGCGACTTGGACTAAGATTGAAGAGGTCATCTTTGATGTAGTTTTCCCAAAAAGAACGATCAAAACCGTTTTGGAAGTGATTGCACAAAGATTTCAGGACGTAAAAACCGCTCACGAAGTAAGACAATCTGGGTTACTCATGGTTCGTAAACAGCTTGAAGAACTAAAGACCAGGGCATCAATCGATAGGATGGTTGAGCTCGAAAAAAGAACACGTGAGCTTGATGAACTTCTGTCCAAACTGGAATCTGAATACGAAACACTTAAGAAGGCAAAAGAACTTTGGATTGAGATTGAAAGGCTAGATGCGGAAATCACCGTACTTAGAAACCGTGAAAAACAGCTGAAAGAAAAAGCGGAACTAGATCGAAAGATTTCTATGGCAAAACAATTAGAGCCGGCTTATTTAAAATACAAAGCCGAATTGGAATTGTTTGATCAAGCCTCTCAGGAAGGCAAAAAGATTCAGGACAAGATGAACAGAACAGAAGTCAAACTTCAAGAAATAGGGCAACAAATGGAAAAACTGCTTATGCAGAAATGCGACGTAGAACAAAAATATGATGGCTTGCGCAAGATGTTGGATAAGCTTCAGATGATCAGACAGAGTTCAGAATCGCTTGTTCAAAATCTATTGCAGGTGGAATCGGAGTCTGCGAAGCTGAAAGAATATCTTGGAGAACTCGAAAGGAAGATTTTGAGGTTGGAACAGCAAATCAAGCACAAGAACCTTGAGTTAACGAAAACCAGCGAAACACTTGAAGCGTTGACGGTTGAGATCAATTCGATGAACAAAATTGCCATCCTCAAGATGGCATCCATGATAGCTCAGCACTTGTCAGAGGGTGACATATGCCCAGTTTGTGGCAACGAGTACAAAGAGCATCCATTAGTCGCTGGGGAGATAGAACTCGGTATTTACGAAAAGAAGGTAACGGAAGGCGAGTTGCTGAAAAACAAGATGATCAACATCGAATCTGAACTGCAATCACTTAGATCACAGCACCAAGAGATTGTAGGCGATGCTGAAAAACTGAAACGGGAGCTTCAGGAAAGGCAGGAACGAGCGTCATGCCTCAGAGCTGAACTTGAGAAAGCGGGCTATTATCCGCAGTTAGTCTACGATATTGACAAACTGTCCAAGCAACTTGAGATGGTTCTAACCGAAAAAACGAACATCGAAAGACAATTATCAGGCTTCTCTGAGCTGCGAAAGAACTTGGAGGAAAGCTTGCGAGAGCTTCAGACTGAGTTAACTGTGACGCTGCAAAGGTTGAAATCCATTGAAGAACGAGCCGGAGAAAGTGAGAAATCGTTTTACAAACTTCTTGACCAAAGTGGTTTGACTCTTGAGGACTTTCAAAAACTCAGGCTGATGACCGTGGAAAACGCAGTCGATCAGCTCAGGGATCTTCAAATTAAGTTGGCAGATTGCGAACATAAAAAGGAGATGTTGATGACTCAGGTGACTTTGAGTCAAGAGGAGTGTTCGGCAAAAATCGCAGAAACGAGGGAGAAAATCCAACAAATTCGTAATCAAAGAGATCGATTGATCAATGAAAAAGCCGTAATTCAGCACACTCTGGAAATGATTGAGAAACTTGAGAAGGAGAGAACAAGGCTCGAGGTAGAATTTGAAGAAATACACAGAAAATATGAAGTTTACAGTCTTGTGAAATCCACATTTGGGGCAAAGGAGTTTCAAGCTTATGTTGCAAAAATTGCCTTAGAGAGTATTTTAACTGTTGCGAATCATCATTTGAACTCAATTACGGAGGGGAGATTTCAGCTCGGTATAGGACCAAACGGCTTTTTAATCTACGACTTTGGTTCGAAAAGAGATGCCAATGGTTTGTCGGGAGGCGAAAAAACGGTTGTTTCACTTGCACTTGCAATAGCGATGGCTGAGGCTACAATAGGGGAAATGGAAGCATTCTTCGTCGACGAAGGTTTTTCGTCGCTTGATTCTGAGAACAAATCCAAGTTGGCATCTGTTCTCAAAGGATTGGAAAGACTCAACAAGGTGATTGGGTTTGTGACTCATGATCCTGAGTTTGCGGAATATTTTTCGACAAAACTTCTCGTCGAAAAAGGTGGTGTAATGAGATGGACGTAGAAAGATACAGAGCCTTAATTGACAAGATTGTAGTTGAAAAGGGTGTCAGTGCTATTCCATCCTTGCTGAACCTTCTCAACGATGAAAACGAAGAGGTCAGGGACATTGCCTTGCAAGCAATATATCGATTCGGCGACCAGGCGAAACCTTTGTTGCTGGAGAAGTTCAAAGAAAGGATTCATAAAGGGGAAAAAAATGACGTGGTCACACTTTATTTGGTCGACATACTCGCCGATTTGAACGAGCACGGCATCAAGAAAGATCTGTACAGTTTGCTACAAAAGTACGACGATGAAAGAGCACATCTTGTGATCTACGAAGCCCTTGCAAAGCTCGGCGATGGTGATAAGGTCATAGACATCGTCGAGTACTTTATACTTGAAGACGAATATCGACTTGATCTGGCTGAGCAAGCGATTATGGTACTTGCGAACATACCGAACAGCAGGTCCCTGAATTGCTTGATCAAAGCCTTCAAGATGGAAGATTTCTCGATTTCGGTGAAGCAAGACATTGTAAAAGCCATATCTATGTTGCTGATCAAAAACCCGGAACTTTGGCATGAACTGCTTGCCTCAGCTGATAAGAAGCTCGTCGATGAGGTCAGGGAAATGTTGGGCTGACCTTCGACTGGAAATGTTCAGTATGTTTTCGGTTGCTTTTTTCCTTGTTCGACTGTAGGTCTCACTTTTCCCTGATCGCGTATATCCTTTTGTCTCCTGAGCAAAAGTAAATCGTTCCATCCGCTCCAACAGCTGGTGATGATGCCACATCACCATAAGTTTCATACATCCATTTCAAAGTTCCATCAGGGTTCAGAGCATACAGTTTATCGTCTCTGGATCCTACGTAGATTGTTCCATCCGCCCCTATGGCTGGTGATGAATCCACGTAGTCACCTGTTTGATACTTCCACTTCAGTGTCCCATTTGGATTCAACGCATAGAGATTTTTGTCTCTTGACCCTACGTAGATAGTCCCATCTATCCCTATAGCCGGGGATGAGCACACCCAACCGCCAGTGGAATAACTCCATTTCAAAGTTCCATCAGGGTGTATAGCATAAATCTTTCCGTCTCTTGACCCTACATAGATTGTTCCATCTGAACCTATCGCCGGTGATGACCAGATTCCCTTGTCTGTTTTGTAAGACCACTTCAACGCTCCATCGGGACGTAAGGCATATATTCTTCCATTATCCGATCCTACATAGACTGTTCCATCTGGAGCTATCGCTGGAGATGATGACCATATCGCATCACCGGTTCTATAGCTCCATCTCAGCGTTCCACTCGGGTTTATAGCATATATACTTTTATCCCATGAGCCCACGTAAATTGTTCCGTCCGGGCTTATCGTTGGAGGTGAGTCCACCACGTTGGCTGTTTGAAAACTCCACTTCAAAGTTCCATCTGGATTTATGGCATATATTTTTCCGTCGTACGATCCCACGTAGATGGTTCCATCCATTCCAACGGCTGGAGATGACTGTATCCTGCTACCAGTTTGATAACTCCACTTCAAAGTTCCATCTGGATCTATGGCATAAACCTTTCCATCTCCTGATGCCACGTAGATTGTTCCGCTCGATACCACTGCGGATGACTGCGTCGATGCACCAATGTCGAGGCTCCATTTCAACGTTGGAGTTTGTGCACCCAGGTAAGGGCTTCTTCCTGTGTGTTGAGGATTTTGCCTGAACATGGGCCAAGGAGCAGTTGATTGAGTGGTACTGCCGAGTCCAATCGCCAAACAAAAAATCAAAAGAATCGCAACCAGTGCACCACGGAATCCTTTCATTTTTCCACCTCCTATCCCCCTCAAGCCGTGCCCTCTGATTAACAACCTTCTGAGCTTCAGCCGAGCTTCAACATACCTGAAGGTTGGGAAGACTGGTGACGAATAGGCTGCGAAACAGCAGGATCAGTTTATACGTAGGTGGGAACAGCTCATCAAGTATAAGTACATTATACCACAACCACTGCCAGCTGAACCACCGAACATCCTGAACTATAATCAGCTTCTGTTCCAATTGGCTGTTAAAAACTTTGCCGTCACACCAGGGAGTGTTCTTTTGTTTTAGACTAACCTTTCAAAGCTCCCTGAGTAAGTCCTCGAACGATGTGCCTCTGTGCCAAGCCAAACACAATTATGTTTGGAATCACGGCGACTGTTACACCAGCTGCCATCACATTCCATTGAATCCCAGCCTTTGAGACAAAAGAGTAGAGCGCTACTGGAACGGTCATCTTATGGTCGCTGTGGATGAACAGAACAGCCGTGAAGACTTCATTCCAGCTGTTTACAAAGCAAAACGCAAAAATTGCACTTATGCTCGGTAAGAACACCGGCAAGATCACCTTCACCAACGCTTCGATTCTTGTGCAACCATCCAGCCAGGCAGCTTCCTCGAGTTCTCTCGGTATGGCGCTGAAAAACGCCCGCGCCATTATCGCACCAAAGGCTGCACCATAACCGCTGTATATCAACATGATGCCCGTTACGGTGTTGGTGAGCTTCAACTGAGAAAACATGGTGAAAAGCGGAATCATGAGTACATAGAAGGGCACCATTTGGACAAAGAAGAGTGTGACAAGTATCAAATGTTTCGCTTTGAACGTGAATCTTGAGAGCACGTACCCACTGAGCAAAGAACAAATTGTTGCAATAGCAGCGGATAAAAGAGATACTATCAAGCTGTTTTTAAAGTATATGTGAAATCTGGCAAAGCTGAAAAGGTATTTGTATGCATCGAAGGAGATCTTCGAAGGTAAGTACCTGACAGGGAAAGTGTAAACCTCGGTTGGTTCCTTCAGCGATGTGAGGACGATCCACGCAAGAGGAAAGGTTGCGAAGATTAAGAACACCAGTAATCCTATCATTCGAAGTATTGAAAAAGTTGTTCTTTTCTTCTTGCTCAGCATTATTCATCCCTTCCGAACAGGGCTAAATAGAATACGGTAAAAGAAAGGAGTATTAGAGTTATGACGACACCGAGTGCCGCGGCTCTCCCGAAGTTGTTCTGATAATAAACTATGTTTATCATATGCACCGACAGTGTCGTTGTAACGCCAGCAGGACCTCCCCGAGTCATTCCATAAATAACGTCCGGAAAATTCATAATCCAGATTATCCTGAGCAGTACTGTGTTAACTATTGTCGGCCTCAAAGATGGCATGGTAACCTTCCAAAATTGGGACCACAGCCCGGCACCGTCTATTGCCGCAGCCTCGTATAATTCCTGCGGAATTGACTGCAACGCGGCAAGCAACATTATAGCGAAAAATGGTATCCCGTACCAAACGTTCACTAATATAACAGAGAACATTGCTAACCTCTGGTCGGACAGGAAACTCAACGGCGAATTGATGATGTTAAGCTTAAGCAACAGATCGTTGATCACTCCAAACTGACCGTTTAACAACCACGACCAAAGCAGCCCAATCACGAATCCAGACAATGACCAAGGATAAAATACAAGTCCCATGTACGCATTTCGCCCAGCAAACGGTCTGTTCAAAAGCAGGGCGAGTATCAAACCGAGCACAAATTGAAAAAGAACTGAAAAACTAATCCAGGCGATTGTGTTGAGAACGTAGGCAACAAATCTCGAGTCACCAAGCACTGCCTTGTAGTTTTGAAAGCCTACGAATCGAGGGTTGTTCAACGTGAAAACTGTCAACCGTTGAAAAGAAATCATCCCCCCACGTACGAGGGGATAAAGGTTTAAAAAACCAACCAGTAAAAGCGTGGGAGCTAGCATTAAAGAATACGACAGGTTCCTAGCTTTCATTACTGCTTACCAAGTCCCGCCCTTTTCCAAAAATCAGCCCACGTTTTCAGCGCAGCCTCTGGTTTCAACTTTCCAAGAAGCACCTGCTGCATGGTTGTTTCGTGCAACTCATTCCATTCACTCCAAGCTTCGTTGTCCAGAGGATATTTGGTGAACTGATACTTGTCTGGATTGTTGAACATAGCAGTCCATCCAGCAAACTTTTCGCTCCGGAAATACGGATCTAACTCGTAAACTCTTTTGTCAACAGGTAAGGCTCCATATTCCTTGCACCAAAATGCGTTGTTCTCCGGAGCATTGAAAAACTCTATGAACTTCCACGCAAGTTCCTTGTTTTTAGAGTAGCTGGTTATACCCCATCCGGCAAAGCCGATCGTTGGGTAGGCCTTTCCGCCCTTGCCGATTGGCAACGGAGCAGTCTTGTATGTCCCGTCGGTTAGAAGCTCGTTTAGCAACCCGACTGTGTCTGGATCTTGGAAAAGATAAGGAGTAATTCCAGATACGAAGGAATTCACCTGTTCGTCAAATCCCCAGTTGATGGAATCTTTTGGCGCTGTCTTGTAAAGTTCGACGTAGAAATTCAAGGCTTCTAAAGCTCTTTTGTCTTCGAAAATGAGCTTTCCGTCTTTCTTAAGATACATGCAGTTTGGGTCTATATCGTCAAAGAAGGAGGTCATCACCAAATCGATGAACGCCGTTGGATATCCTTTTCCTCTGAAGTCAAATCCATATTGATTTTTGTCTGGTTTAGTCAGAATCCCGCAGTGTTGCAGAAGTTCGTCCATTGTTTTCGCAGGCTCAGTTATTCCGTACTTTGAGATCACATCTGGCCTGTAGAAAAGAGTTTTCACGTATATCGCGTTTGGGAGAAGATAAGCGGTATTCTTGTAAATTCTGGCACTCTCCAAAACACCTTCAACGAAGTGTTTTGTCAATTCGGATTTAGCCAAGTAAGGCTCAAGAGAAAGTAACTTGCCCATGCTTGCCAGAGCGCTCAAAGACCAATCTCCAACCTCGACGATATCCAGAGGCTCTTCGGCGCTGACCATCAGGTAGATCTTTTGATAAGCTGTTTCGTAAGGCGGTGAAATGAGCTCAACCTTCACACCCGGATTCTGCTGTTCGAATTTCTCAATGATTTGCTCAAGCACTTTTGTTCTCAGAGGACTTGTGAAAACCTGGATAATCCTGAGTGTAACCTCTTGCGCCATAACAGTGGATATACACAAAAAGATCAGCAGCAAAACACCTACCGTTTTTTTCATTCTCTCACCTCCTGTCAACGATTTTACACCAGCACATTGGTTGGAAACTTGAGTCTGCTCGTTACAGCTTTCTAAATCCTCACACGCGTTGCCAACCTACAAGATTTTCAACTGCTTGTCCAACTAGGAAAAGCAGCTCTTCCTCAAAATAGTTCGCAACCAGCTGTGCACCAACAGGCAATCCGTCTACAAAACCGATAGGTACCGTCAACGCTGGTAAGCCCGTAATGTTGAATGGAGCTGTGAATCGAGTCAATCTTTTGGCCATCGCAATGGCATCCTCACCCTCAATTGTCGGGGCCGTGATCGGGGTCGTCGGAAGAAGTATTAAGTCAAAGTTTTTGAAGAAATCTCTGAACATGTGTTTGGCTTCGGTTTGCGTCTTTCTGGCTAAAGCATACTCAACACCGCTGGTGTTCAAACCTTGCATAAGTCTTTCTCTTACATCCGAACCGAACATCTCCGGATTTTGCATGAGTCTTTGTCTGTGAAACGCTGCAGCCTCGACTTGAGTCATCAAACCATTCGCGGCGGCAAGATCTTTTAACCAGTTCATCTGCTTTTCCGTAACCGTGAATCCTATCTTTTCAAGAGATCTCGCAAGATCTCTAACAAGACTAAGAATTCTTTCATCGGCTCTCTCAACATACTCTCCAGCAACGATTACCAAACGTAGGTTCGATAGGTCCCACTTACGCTTGCGAACAGTTCTCCTTGCCGAGTAAGGGCTGTCTTTATCCGTCTTGCAGATCACTCTGAAAATCAAACGAGCATCTTCAACCGATAATGTGATTGGTCCGACATGATCAAGATGCCATGCCAAGGGAACTATCCCACCAGTGCTTACAGCGCCATAAGTTGGTTTCAATCCAACTACACCACACAGCGCAGCAGGTATCCTTATCGATCCACCAGTGTCTGTACCGAGTGCCGCAAGAGCCATTTGTTTTGCAACGGCTACCGCAGATCCTCCGGATGACCCACCTGAGATCTTCGACTTATCGTAAGGATTTTTGCAAGCTCCAAAATATGGGTTGTTGTTGGTAACCCCTAAGGCTATCTCGTGTAAATTGGTTTTTCCGATTATTATTGCTCCAGCTCTTCTGAGAAGCTTAATCACAAACGCATCCTTCTGTGCTATCTTTTGCTTGAAAAACTGGCTTCCAGCCGTCGTTGGAACACCTTCTACATCGATCAAGTCTTTCACGGCTATCGGTATGCCAAAAAGCGGCCGTTTTTCAAAATCAACGTCTTTCGCGATTTTTTCTTTCTGTTTCGCCTCTTTAACTGCTTGTTCTTCCATGCAGGTTATGAAAGCGTTGAAATCTTGATTTTTACGAATGTTTTCCAGACATATATTCGTTAATTGTACGATTCCGATTTTTCGTTGCTTGATCATTTCGATTACTTTTGTTACCATCATAACCATCCCTCACCGATTGAAATCTCTGGACCGTTTTGCGCAAACTTGCCGCGAAATCTTTCTTCGGATATCAGAAGATGACTGTCTAGATCATGAAATTCAAAGGCACCAGTTCCAAGGGCAAAGTGTACACTTTGATTTATCCCTATGCTGGATTCGGACATGCAACCGATCATGAGCTTCAGGTTTGCCGCTTTTGCCAACTCAGTTATCGCAAGAGCATCGCTTAAACCAGATTTCATGAGTTTTATGTTTATGTAGTCAACAGCTTCTTCTTTAATGAGTCTTAACACATCGAATTTGGTCTTTGCAGATTCATCAGCTGCCACAGGAAAAGGCACGTTGAACCTTACAAATCTCAATCCATCCAGGTCTGCCCAGTAAACTGGTTGCTCGTAAACGTCGATGTCAATCCCGGATCTGTAGATCTCCTGAGCAAACTCCACTGCTTGTTTTGGTGTGTACCCCATGTTCGCATCGACGATGTACTTTGCTCCCTTTGTAACCCTTGCGATTTCTTGAACGGCCTCCACATCCTCTCGAAGGTGCTCTCCAACCTTTATTTTAATAATCCTGAAGCCTTCCTCAAAGATTTGCTTTGCATCCTTCACACGATTTTCGAGATTGTCAATGCCAACTGTTTTGTCGGTTTCTAGCGTTTTCTTTGCCCCACCAAATAGAAAGCTGACCGGTGTCTCGTAAATCTGCGCAAGGCTATCCAAGACGGCAAACTGAACTGCCGCTTTTAAACTCGGCGTTGCCGTCAAACGATCGGTGATTTCAAATATCTGCCGATACTGCCTGACATCTAAACCGATCAGCATTTCTCTTACCTGATTCTCCATTGCCAACAGCATCTCAGGTCTCTCTCCGTTAACCCTGAAAGATGGAGAAGCTTCACCGTATCCAACCAGATCGTTTTTCAGTTGTACTTGAACTTCGATGTTTACTGCCACAGTGGCTATGCTCCCAGTTATGTGAAAAGGCTTTCGGTAAGGATACTCCCTTAAGGTGAATTTGATGTCTTTTATCTTTGCCATCAGAGCACCTCACTCTTCTTCGAAAGAAAGTATTTTCAGTTCAGATTCAAATTCAGGTTTTCCATGAACACCCTCAGCTTCGCCAACTTGGTTGTCCGTTGGATCGTCTCTGAAATATCTTGTGGGAGGATCAAAATCCTTCATAAATCCATCGTTTGCAACCATTCTGAAACCATCTAAATTGCCGAAGTAGAAGCTTCTAAGTTGTTCGTCGTTTCTTCTTGCGCCTCCAAAGGAAGGATCCACGGGAAGCCAACCGTAGGGCTCAACGTGGAACAGCGCCCAGTCGTGAGGGGACGCAAAAATCGGATTTGCATACCACGCCGACTGCCATCTGGCGGGTACGTTTACGATCCTGCAGAGAGTAATGAATAAAAGGGCTTGAAAGCCACAATCACCCTTCAAGTTCTCCGCAACATACTGAGAAATGTTTTCATAGGTAGCGTATGGTCTGACATATGAATAGCGGACGTGCTTTGTTATCCAGTCGTAGATTCGTTTCGCTTTCAAGTAAGGATTACTCTCGTCCTGCACGATTTGACTCGCAAGATACCTCAGATACGGCGTGAAGATTATATGTGGAGGCTCCTCTTCTAGGAATTGCTGAACTGAAGGATCAACTGAACCGGATATCTTTTCTGGGTCTACTTTGTTAACCCATTCTTTGATCTTGTATTCGAATTCAACCCAGTATTCACTCTCTGTTCCTTCAAAGTAGATGGTTCTCTGCGGAACGCTGTTGTCTGAGATGTAATAGTTTGGCGTACACACTGAGATTAACCTGACATCCAACAACTGTAGACCAACTTTTGGATATGGCAGCCAAACTCGAAGCGGCTCCTTCTCGCTGTTTTTGACCTTCAAACTCACCTTGGCCTTAATTCGGTAGGTTTTTGGAAGACCACCGCTGAGCAGTTGCTTGATCCGCTCATCCAGAATTCTCCTGGCTTCAAGTGAATCCTCATCTTGCCTCATTCTTTGTTTGTATTCGCTCATGCTAAAACCAAGGTTTTGAACGAATCTTCGCTCAAACCTTTTCTTGCCATCGACAAGTATGTAGTCGAGTTTACCTTGTCTTACAAGTTCTTCAAACTCTTCCCGAGAGAATCCATCGATCTGCTCTTTGGCTATTTCGAAAGCTTCTTCTTCATCGTATGAATAGGTTGCCAAGAGTCTTCTGATTATCTCCTTTTCGTACGAAAGTCGAATTTTTTGAATCTCGGTTGTTCTCTCGTCTGCAACCCACTGATCAATTAGGTACTGTGCGAGTGAGAACTCACCTGACAACTCAGCACGATAAATGTTTTCTGGTAGTCCGCATAACAGGAAGTGCATTCTATCACCTCGGACATTATTCTATCAGTTGCAACGACAGTTGTCTCGTATCAGACGAATGCTGTCAGCTATATCCTCTTGGAATCTGTTCAGGTCGTTTATCTCCATCACCACGTATCCATCAAAGTACTCGTTTATCAGTTCGAAAACGACTTTAAAGGGTATTGATCCCATTCCAATTGGAAGGTGGAGATCACCCACACCGTAAAGGTAAGCGAACCAGATTTTCTCAGCGATGCCTTTTTCATAGCAATCAGTTGATTTGCCGAAATTATCGTGGATGTGAAGCTCTATGGCATGTGGCAAGCCATGTTTTAGCTGATCCAAGAACATGGAAACGTTGCCTTTGCAGTGCAAGAACAAATGTCCCACGTCGAGCGTCAACCTGAGTCTTGGGTTGTTTACCTCTTTGCAGAGATTTACGATCCATCGGACATCTTGGTCAAGGTTTTCGACGCCGATGACGAGTTCATCATCTCCTATGCTGTTCATAAGGGCACTTAGCATGCAGACTTCGTTTTCAAATCCGCCTGAATCTGGGTGCGAACTACAGTGATAGACAATGACTCTTGCTTTTATTATTCTTGCAAACTCAAGAACAGCAGAGGCTATTTCAAAGTCTTCTTGTCGCTTTTGCGCCAAGTTTACGGTGTCCGGCATGTGAACAGTGTACTCAATGGGAAAGCTGTTGAGCACCTCAAGAACTTTGCATAGTTTTGATGAGATCAATTTGCCGTTGAGAATGAAGTTCAGACCAGCCGGTGGAATTTCAGCCAACTCTAATCCCAGCCTGCTCGCAAGCTTCAGTTCTTCTTCCAAGTTCTTCAAAGAACCAGAGAGTCTAACGGTATCGACGTTCAAACCAATCTTTCTCACCACGGTGAACACCTCTCACACTTAAATGTACCAGTTTTAAATTTTCGTCGTGTCTTTCGATTTTGTATTTCGAAACTTCCTGAAAGTGGGCTCCATTCTGAACGGAATGTTAAACCATTTTCGATTGTATAAAGAAGCTTTCCTATCGGTCGCGTGATCCATCGCAGCAACCCTTTCGTTTTTCAGTCTCGAAATGTTGACAAAATATAAAAGCTGATGTATTAGGATTAACAGAAGCCAACAAATCCTTAACATTTGTAGCTTAAATTGAACCTACTGTGAGTTTAAAGAGCTGGAAACATGTGCGATGTTAAGATTTTGTGATTCCGATTCTCCAAGGGGAGGTGGCGGTATGAAAAGGATTTTGGTGACGGTGCTCCTTCTGGTTGGGGTGTTGCTGGCAGGTGTGAGCCTTGAAGAAGGCATAGTAGAGGTTGGAAAAGTCTTAGCAAAGAACGGGGTGAGTGAGGTTCGCTACAGTGTTTGGAGCTCGGGGGATCCGAACAGTGTCATAAGAGTACAAGGTATTGTGGAAGCTGCTAGAAGAATTAACAACATCTGGTCGAAAAATGGAATCAACGTAAAGATCTCCATCCGCGAAACGAGATATGAACTCGATTTCACGCAGATGTATCAGGAGTTTCTGAGCAAACAGCCGCTTGGAACAGCCGGAGATTTCCTTGTCAATTCATACGTTTACATCGCATCCTTAGCAGAAGAAGGATATCTTCTGGATATGAGTAAGTACGCTTCAAAATATCAGGAGTTTATGACTGATTTCTATTCAACGCAGGTTGACGCCGCAAGATACAAGGGGGGTCTCTATGGGTTACCCCAGGACACGGAGGCTCGTCCATTCTACATACGGAAAGATATAGCAGCGAAAGTGGGACTGGACTTAGCTGGCCTGGACAAAGGGGTCGCAGAGGGCAAATTCACTTGGTTTGACGTCTATAAGTGGGCAAAAGAAGCTGTTCAAAAGGGTGCTTCAGAGTGGGGCTTGATACACAGAAGAGGGACTGCTCACCCGGATTTAATGCAATTTATACTTGCGTTTGGTGGATCACTTTACGATCCAAAAACCAACAAATTGGTGCTCGACGTGCCAGCAGTTTACAAATGGTTAACGGTTGAATCAGTTTTTGCCAGCAAGAAACTTCTACCAAGCGACATGATGGCCTGGGACTGGGCAAAACAAGTTCATCCTGCGATAGTGGATGGAAAAACGTTGTTTGATATTGGCGGCACATGGTACTGGACTGAATGGCAAACGAAGAGCTACTACACGGACCCAAAAACTGGTCAAGCAAGGGGTTTAACACCAGAGGAAGTTGAAAACTGGTTCTATTACACACTATTTCCAGCTGGTGAACCTGGAAGGAAGCCAGTCACACTAAGTCAGCCTTTCATGTGGATGATCAGCTCAAAAGCCGGTTCACAGAACCCAAAGTACAGCTCGCTGAAAGAAACTTACGACGAACTTGCCTTCTTGATTGTTGCAAAGGCTTGCGACCCGGATATAAACGCTATTCACAGCATAATAAGCGCACATCTCCCCGTTAGTAGGGGATCTGCAAAATTGCTCGCTGACCAGAAGTGGTTGGATGATCTTTACAATCTGCGGGTCGATTTGGATGATTCTGTTAAAGCCGTTCTGAAAGATATCGTGAAAGCAACCGTTCATCCAATCAACGCAAAGTTCTTGGGTGAGGTTGCATATATGCTTGACTACACTAATTTCCCACCGATGCATCCGATGTACCCGAAACTTGCCGCAATTTTTGCCGAAACGGTGGACAATGTTTTGAGAGGCAGAATGCAGCCGGATAAAGCTGTGGAATTCGTAATTAATAAGATCAACGCAGATATCGATCTGAAACAAAGTGTTTCAATTGTCGGCCAGATTCCAGCGGATTGGAGATTTGGTGACTGATGGATGACAGGAAATACAAAGAGCTGTGGACCTTTTTGGTCCCGGCTCTTTTGATCTTGATTGCTCTTTATTTCTTGCCGATGATACTAACAGTGTACATAAGTTTCACCCCGTTGAGAAACTGGAATATCGACAGATATGCGCGCGTGGTTGTTGGATGGAGAAACTATTATCGCTTGTTTTACGCAATTAAGAATGATCCCTCAGTTAGAGCCGTTTTTTTGACAACAGCTGTTTTTGTGTCAGTCACTCTGCTGATCAACGTACTCGGTGGGCTGTTGCTTGCTTTAATTAACTTCTTCGTGGGAAAGCGCTCCAACGTGATTATCAACACGATCTGGCTTTTGCCGAGAATGGCTCCAATAGCAGTCTACAGCCTGGTTTGGTACTATTTCTTCCACGGTAGTGAAATTGGTACTCTAAATTCAATTCTCGTGAGACTTGGGTTACTTCAAGGGACTGTGTCTTGGGGACAGGAACACCTACCGTATGGCGCCTGGGGTGTGATAATTTTCGTAAACGGTTTGGTAGGGGTAAGTTTTGGCATGATCGTGCTTTCATCTGCTGTGAGCAACATTCCTGCCGAATACATTATAGCTGCTCGAGTTGATGGAGCAACTGATTGGCAGCTTTGCAAACGTATTCTCGTCCCACAGATAAAATGGCACATCATGTATGTGGCCACCTGGCAATTGCTTAGCTTGTTGACATCCTATGCCCATACGTACCTTCTTGTTTCATGGAGATTGGTTGACAAGTCGTACGGCACCCCATGGGCATTGTATGTTTACGAACTTGCTTTCACAGGGGTTTTCGATCAAGGCCTCGCAGCTGCAGCAGGGGTTCTTTTGGTTGTCGTTGGAGGTCTTCTGGGCTGGTTAACACTTAAAATTCTCGGATTTAACAAGCTTGTTTCGGAACCGAGAGGCGATTTGTGATGGCTCAGAGAGATGTTGAAACCAAGAACAAGCTCAAAGAAATGGTCTATCTAGCAGTGCTTCTGGCTCTATCTTGTCCGATTCTCATGGCGTTCACGCTTTTGATAATCTCGAGTTTTGGCAATCAGATGGCAACCAATTTTGATTTCTCGACTTTCAAGTTCACTTTGAAAAACTGGGAACTGTTGTTTGAAGGTCGAATTGCCATCACTGGTGGAATAAGAGAGAATATATGGTTGCATGCTTTGAATACAGCTGTGGTAGCGGGTGGAGTTGCCGTTGTGACAACCCTTGTTGGTGCCTTGACTGGTTATGCGATCTCGAGAATGAGGTTCAAAGGTCGCAAGCTCCTTCTGCTTTCGATGCTGCTCATACATGCCCTACCAGGATCGGTGCTTATAGTCGGTGTATATTTCCTCTACAGAGTTCTCATGCCATCCAATATGACATTTATCAGGTATTTTTCATTTTTCTACGTGATATTGGCGAGAGCGGCCTTGGAGGTTCCACTCTCTGTTTGGTTGATGAAGGGTTTCTTTGATCTTTTACCGTGGGAGACCGAATGGTCGGCTTTAGTAGATGGAGCATCCCGGTTAAGAGTGTGGAGAAAAATACTTCTACCACTTATAAAACCAGGTATAGTCGCAGTACTAATCTTTGGATTTCTCGCTGGATGGCAGGACATAATCTATGTCCGAACTTTCTTGATAGACAGGACACTGGCAACGTTCATAGAATCAAATTTGGAAACTGAAATAGCCTACATGCCTTTGCTAGCAGCAGCCGCGACCTTTTATCTAGTGCCAACGATAGTTTTCTACATCTCCAGCCAACAACTACTCTTTAAGGTTTACGCTGGCGGTATCAGGAGGTGAACCTGTTTGGCAAGGGTTGAAGTGAGAAATGTAACAAAAGCCTTCGGAAAAGTTGTGGCACTTTCGAATGTTAGCTTCAACATAGAGGACGGAGAATTCATTGTTTTGCTTGGACCATCTGGAAGCGGTAAAACCACACTGATGTATTTGATAGCCGGTATATACAAACCAACCTCGGGACAAATTTTCTTTGACGACATCGATGTCACAAACGTACCACCTAAGGACAGAAATGTTGGGTTGGTCTTTCAGAACTGGGCACTCTATCCGCACATGAAGGTTTACGAGAATATAGCTTTTCCGTTAACACTGAAAAAGATGAAGGCACAACTGATAAGAGAAAAGGTTCTACAGGTTTCGCAGACGCTCCAAATAGATCAGTTTTTGGATCGATATCCTTGGCAACTCAGTGGTGGACAGCAACAGCGTGTGGCGATAGCGCGTGCATTAGTTAAAGAGCCCAAAATTCTCTTGTTTGACGAGCCGTTGAGCAATCTCGATGCATTGCTGCGGTTAAACGTCAGAGCGGAGATAAAAAAACTTCAGAAAGATCTAAGGATAACGTCAGTTTATGTCACACATGATCAAGCCGAGGCATTGGCTATAGCAGATAGAATAGTCGTCTTGAACTATGGCCAGGTCATTCAGATTGGTACCCCACAGGAAGTGTACACAAGACCAAGTCATACTTTCGTCGCAAGTTTTCTCGGAAATCCTCCCGCAAATCTGCTTGAAACCAGTTTGAATCTCGACGACAAGACACTCTCAATTGGCAACAGCAAGCTGAATTATCCGTTCGTTGATTCGTTGGTCCAAACTGGGCACAAAGAACTAGTGTTGGCTTTTAGACCAGAACATGGGGTTATCTCCACTCAGTTCAAGGAAAATAGCATTTGTTCAACCGTTTACACAGTTGAGCCCATGGGACGCGAGCAAATCGTAACATTGCAGGCAAATAGTCAGATCTTCAAAGTCGTCACTTCACTTGAACAAAGACTGCGGCCCGGACAGACAGTTTATGTCTATGTTAGCGCTGACAACGTGCTGATTTACGACAAATCCTCAGGTCGTAGATTGCTGTGACCAGGTGTCAATTACCTCAAATCGCACGCAATTTTCACAAGTTCATACTGTCTAGAACCCAGTCCAACTTGTTCAGCGTATTCAATTTGAACTTCCCAAGGGGCCTTGGGATGTATTTCTTTAAACGGATCTTTTCCCACGGTTTTTATGACCAAATCAATGCAAGCTTGTTCAAGTGCTACAGGGTCATAACTTGCAGCGATACCAATGTTGGGTGAGACCGGTTGTTTGTTTGCATTCCAACAATCGCAATCTGGTGAAATATCCATCAAAAAGGCGACGAAAACAGCTTTCTTGTCTTTCAACACCGCCTTGGTGTATTCAACCATCTTTTTGCATAGTATCTCGTTTGAGGCATCCCAGCTCGGTTCCATGGCTCCATAGTTGCACATTGCCACGCACTCACCACAACCTACACAAAGATCGTAGTTTATGATTGCATACCTTTGAACGGTTATAGCCCCTGTCGGGCAGAATCTCTGGCACATCTTGCAAGCCACACAGTTCTCCACGTTCACTTTTGGCTTTGTCTCGGAGTGCTGCTCGAGTTTTCCTGCCCGAGAAGCTGACCCCATGCCTAAATTCTTAATTGTTCCACCGAATCCAGACGCCATGTGACCTTTGAAGTGAGTCACAGACACTATGACATCAGCTAAAGCCACAGCAGAGCCTATTTTTGCCCTCTTGACAAACTGTCCATCGATCTGTATTTCAATCTGGTCTGCTCCTCTCAGACCATCTGCAATTACGACTGGTGCGCCGACAACTTCCGGCGTGAAACCGTTCATGAAGGCATTCCATAGATGGTCAACAGCGTTTGAACGATGGCCTTTGTACAATGTGTTTGCATCGGTCAGAAATGGTTTTGCGCCAAGATCCTTTAAATGGTCAACGATTATGCGCAGATACTGTGGTCTGATAAAAGCCAAGTTTCCGTACTCTCCAAAGTGAAGCTTCACTGCAACCAAAGAATCTTTCGAAATAATGGTTTTCAGTTCAAGCCTGTCAAGCAACCTATCAAGTTTTTGAAGCATGTTCATGGAACCGTTGACGCTCATATCGGTGAAATAAACCTTTGCCAAGAAGATCCCTCCAGGTCATGCTGCGGTTGGAATATATTATACACTGAAAAGTTCTTGATGCTAATAAATTCTGAATGGATGAACCAACTTCTCAAATTTGCTTGATTCTTCTTCCCAAAGTTGTTCAAAATCGCAGGCTCTCGCACCTTCATCAATGGCTTTGCGGTAGTAATCGCTTCCTATCAGTCTATCGAAATAGAATTTCTCTGTCTCAAGGTGGACATAACTGTCCCATCTGAATTCACCTGGATGAAGATCTTTCAACTCGGCTATTAAATCAACAGCGATTTTCAAAGGTTTGATTCTTCTTTTGTCAAGCACAAAGAACTCAAGACCATGACACAGTTGGCCTTGAAACTTCGAAGTCAAGGGAACGAAACTTCTTTCCCTGAAGACAATTCCTTGATGGTTGAGCCTTTTAAACCGAGAATAAAGTTTTCCTGAATCAATCCAGGGTGCCCCAATGTACTTGAAAGGATGAACAGTGCCTCTACCAACTGACACGTTAACACCTTCGAACAGACAGAATCCCTCGTACAACACCGTATGTTCCAGGGATGGAAGATTTGGGGAAGGTGTGTTCCAAAGCAAGTTCAGTTCATCGTAGAAACTTTCCGAGTTGTACCCTTCCAACGGAACAACCGTAAGCTTTGCATTTACGTTGAAAACACCGTTTATGTACCTTGCAAGCTCACCAACAGTTAGCCCGTAACGTAGTGCAAGACCGTAACCTCCAACAAAACTTTCAAATTCCTTCCTGATAACTGGACCCTCGACTTTACTCGAAAGCGGATTTGGTCGGTCCAAGACGATAAATTCTATGTTTCTCTTTGCGCACCCTTCCATGCAATAAGCCATGGTGTATATGTAAGTGTAAAACCTAAGTCCGACATCCTGAATGTCGTAGATCAGAACGTCGATATCCTTAAGCATTTCATCGTTCGGACGGACTGTTTCACCGTACAGCGAATAAATTGGTATCCCATACCTCGGATCAGTGGCGTGTGAAACCTTCTCACCATCTGCCGCGGCACCAATAAGCCCATGTTCTGGACCAAAGAGCTTTACCAAATTGAATCCCTTTTCAACGAAGAGATCGACATTTCGCCTAAGCTCCGAGTTGATCCCAGTCGCATTCGTTACAAGCCCTAATCTTACATGTTTGTAATTTTGCCCGCACCTTTCAAGAAAAACATCCAAACCAAGCTTCATCATTTCACCTCACTTGATAGCACCTTGGGTCATGCCCGCGATAAAGTACCTTGAGAAGAACAAGAACATGATTATCGTTGGAGCTATTGAAAGTGTCAAACCGGCAAACAGCAGGTGCCACTGAACTGAGTATTCACCGAAGAATATTGAAACCGCGAGCGTTATAGTGGCTTTAGACCTGTCGTTGATCAATATCAAAGGAAAGAAAAAATCGTTCCACACGTTTACAAAAGTCACTATTGCGACAATTGACAAAGCCGGTTTTACAAGTGGCATGATGATTTTGCGGTAGATTATTCCAACGCTTGCTCCGTCTATCTTTGCGGCTTCACAAAGTTCATTTGGAATTGAATCCATGAAATTTTTCAGTATGAATGCCGAAAAAGCCAGGTTTGTTGATATGTAAACCAAGATCAGTCCCAATAGAGAGTTGGTCAGCCTCATAGATCTCAGCAGAAGAAATATCGGAATAAAAGCCAGCCTTGAAGGCAGGGCAAGACCAAGCATCGAATAGAGGAATAACAGTTTTCTTCCTTTGAAGTCATATTTTGAAATCATGTACGCGAACATCGAAGCCAGAATCAAGACAGCTATGACTGTCACAGAAGCTATTACCACACTGTTCTTGTAACCGATCATTATTCCAGCTCTTGTCCAAGCTTCCAAGTAATTCTCGAACATGAATTTCGAAGGAAGAGCAAAAGGCTTGAGGAAAAGCTCGCGCATACTTTTGAAAGAGTTGAAAACCATGATTACGAAAGGACCCACGATGACGAAGGCATATACTGATAAAGTCAAGTACACAAGTACTCTTGAATATCTTGAGAACCTCATCATCCCTTTTCCCTTCTTTCAACAAGATAAACGTAGAGTATTGAGACGGGAATAATCATGGTGAAGATGAACACCGTAACTGCTGCTCCCAAACCCATGTCTGTGTAAGCGGCTCCCAATCCGCCAAAGGCTGCCCGATAAAAGACCGTTCCCAAAACATCAGTGGACCTGAAGGGACCAGCTTGTACACCTGCCATAGCGTAGATCATATCGAAAACGTTCATGCTACCGATGAAAAGAAGTATAAGAAGTGTTCCAAAAGTCGGAACAGTAAGCGGAAAAATGATCTTCCAGACCGTCTTCCAGTTGTTGGCACCGTCGATGTAAGCTGCTTCTATCAAATCTGGCGGTATGTTCAGTATGGCAGCCAGCAGCACAAGAACGTAAAAGCCAAGGTTTCTCCACACGTTAACCATTATTATGGTGTTGAGCGCGAGTTTTGGATCTCCAAGCCAAGGTCTTGCCAGTTGGCCAAGACCTATTAGTTTGAGAAATTGATTAACAAGCCCTATTTGTGGATGAAGGAATAGATTCCACATAAATCCAACCATGACAAGAGGTATCATGTTTGGCATGTAGACAATGGCTTTGAATGTTCCAACGCCTTTGACCTTACTTGCCAAGAGTAATGCGATGAGAAAACCAAGGCCTAATTGAAGCGCTGAGACCAAAACGAAGAAATAAATGTTGTGCGAAAAGGCATTGAAAACCTCCTTGGAGAACCCACCGAAAAACAGGTCTTTGAAATTTCTTAAACCCACAAAGATCTTCTCTCCGACACCTCTCCAGCTGTACAAACTCAGCCTTAAACTTTCTATAAGTGGATAAACATTGAACAAGGTGTACAAACTCATCGCTGGCACCACGAACAGAATTACATGTCTCGGTTTCACTTTCATTCAGAACACCTCTCAAAAAGCCCCAGCTATCGCTGGGGCCTGTAATTTGACTTCTCTTCTCACTTGCCCAATTTCTTCTTCAAAGGTTCGTACCACTGAGAAATAGCATCCTGTGCCTTCTTGGAAAGCTCCTCGGGGGTAATTTTTCCGGCGTACATTTCCTGCATACCAGGTGAGAGGACATCGTTGTAAAGGTCAGGTTTTTGCGTTATGAACACAGAACCTACCCAGTAGACATGTGGAGAGGCGTGGTTGAGATATACGTCCATTATCTCTTCGAACAGAGGATCTTTTGGTAACGTGGCTCCGGAGACTGCCGGGATGTTGTAAGTTATGTTTGAAAATATGGTACCGAATTTCGGGGTCGCACAGAATTTCAAAACCTCAATTGCGTCTTCTCTGTTCTTGACATTAGAGGTCAGTGTTATAGCTCCATCCATGTAGACGTACGCATAGGGCTTCTGATCCTTCGTAGCAGGCGGCACCATGAAATATCCAACCTTTATGTCCGGGTTGAGTTTTCTCCAGTTCTGATAACCCCAGATACCGTAGAACACCATTCCGGCTTGTCCGAAAGCAAAGGCAGCATCCATGTCCGTAGTTGAGTTGGCAAGAAAACCGTCTTGGTAGTAAACTTTCAGATCATTCAGTCTCCTGTTCAGGTCCGTGAACTTGGGATCCAAGAAATCCGTCTGACCGTCTATTAATTTCTTTATCCACTCGGGTCCCAGCACGCTGACACCACACATCGCATGTTGCATAGCCAAAGACCACGCTTCCTTTCCAGAAATGAAAAACGGTGTGATTCCATTCTTCTTGAGAACAGCTGCATTCTGCACAAGTTCATCCCATGTTTCTGGTTCCTTCAGGTTGAATTTGTCATAATACTCCTTGTTGTAGAAAATGCCAACAACCTGAACTGCAAAGGGAACACCGTACTTCTTGCCATTGTATGTGACATATGTCAGTACGTTTGCTGGGAAATTCGAGAAATCCACGATTCCGTCCAGTGGTAAATACAGTCCACTGTCGATAAGTGGATATTTGCCACCAGGCGTAATTCTTCTTGAGTAAACTATATCTGGCCCCGTGTTAGTCTGAAGAGCCAAGTTGACCTTTGCATCGTACTCAGTTGGAGTAATTGCCATGAAGTTGATCTTGATGTTCTTACCCATTTTCCTGAGTTCCTGTTCAACTTCCTTCCAAACCGCTTCGTCCTGAGATCTCCAGGTCCAGATCGTAACTTCACCGGCGATTATAGCCAGCGCAACCAGCAGCATAACCGCCAACAACAGTTTTGCCTTCATGATAACACCTCCTGAAAGAATTTTGGCATAATGAGTATACAACATTTCTCCTATGTAAGTAAAGTAGATCATCATCCTGGCACGTTTAGAAAAAACCCTTTCTAAAGACTCTTCTTCTGTAGACACCGACGTTATGGCTCTCTTTCTTTCCATCGTGGAGTCATTAACATCAAATCGGAAAAGCGAGTTCATAATATTACAGATAAATGTAGATTAAATGTGGGTTAAGTAAACTCACCTATTTAACTTCAAATTGTTGTAATCTTATTTTGGTTGTGCTGTTTCATACGTGATGAACAGTTAATTGATTTTTATCTCTTTTTATCGTACGATCCATCAAGGAGTGTTTTCGATGTTTGACAGACTTCAGGAAAGATTGACGAAGGTTTTTCGATCGCTTTCTGGTAAGGGAAGAATAACGGAGAAGAATATCGACGAGGCTGTCAAGCAGGTCAAGTTGTCCCTGTTGGAAGCCGACGTCAACTTCAAGGTTGTTAAAGAATTCGTCGAATCAGTTAAAGTGAAAGCGTTGGGTGAAGAGGTTCTCAAAAGCTTCACCCCAGACCAGCAGTTCATAAAGATCATCCGAGATGAACTTGTTGCGATTCTCGGCAAATATCCCTCTGCATTGAATTTGAAGCATCATCCCGCAGTTGTGATGGTCGTTGGTTTACAGGGCAGTGGAAAAACTACCACAGCTGCTAAGTTGGCTTTGCATCTGAAAAAAAATAACAAAACACCACTTTTGGTTGCCGCAGATACCTACAGACCTGCTGCAATTGACCAACTCGAAAAACTTGGCAAAACCGTAGGCATTCCTGTCTTTACAGGGGACAGAAAAGATCCCTTGAAGATTGTTGAAGGAGCAATGAGTTTGGTGAAAAACTCGCAGTACAACGTGGTGATAATGGATACAGCCGGCAGACTACACATAGACGAGGAAATGATGAATGAGCTTGAAAAGATAAAGAACATGACAAATCCTGACGAAGTTCTGATGGTTGTTGATGCAATGGTTGGACAAGATGCGGTGAACTCAGCCGCCGAGTTTGACAAGAGATTGAGTCTAACTGGATTCATAGTAACCAAAATGGATGGGGACGCACGTGGAGGGGTTATCCTTTCGATAAGTTACGTCACAGGAAAACCGGTTAAATTCATTGGAACCGGAGAAAAATTAGGAGCACTCGAACCTTTTTATCCGGACAGGATAGCTGCGCGAATTCTCGGTATGGGAGATGTCCTGACCTTGATAGAGAAGGCTGAAAAGGAACTGGACAAAGAGAAGATGGAGCAGATGGGCAAGAAAATCCTCGAGGCTGAATTTACCCTTGAGGATTTCAAGGAACAACTGGCTGAGATCAAGAAGCTTGGACCACTCACATCGATAATGGAGATGCTTCCCGGTGTTCCAAAGATAGATGCTGAAATTGGGGAAACATGGCTGAAGAAAGTCGAAGCGATGATAAATTCCATGACAAAGGAAGAACGAAGAAATCCTAGAATAATAAACGCAAGTCGAAAGATTAGAATAGCGAAAGGCAGTGGTACAACCGTGCAAGATATCAACAAACTGTTGAAATCGTACGAAGAAATGAGAGAACTAATGAAAAGATTCAAGCAGGGCAAGCTGAGATTTCCTTTTAAAATCTGAACAGGAGGTGTGAACGTGGTAAGGATCAGACTTACGAGAATGGGTAAAAAGCACATGCCTTTCTACAGGATCGTGGTTGTCGACTCAAGAAAGAAAAGGGACGGAGCCTACATCGAGTCACTTGGATATTACAACCCCTTGAAGGATGTTAACCAGGTTGACGTCGACAAAGCGGTGGAGTGGATTCTCAAAGGTGCGCAGCCCAGCGAGACAGCCGAAAACATCCTGAGAAAAGCAGGAGTCATGGCAAAGGTTCACCAAATCAAGTACGGTAGCAAGCCAAAGGAGTAGTTCTGGCTCATGAAGAGCTTGGTGGAGTACATACTCAAAGGTATCGTTAAACACCCAGAGGATGTCGTTGTAATGGAGTTCACGGAAGGCAACCAAAAAGTCATCGAAATAGTTGTAAACGAAGAGGACATTGGTCAAGTCATAGGTAAGGATGGCAGGACGATCAAATCCATCAAGATACTTCTTTCCGCACTTGAAAACAACGATGAGTTTACCTTGAGGGTGATTAGGTGAACAAATTTGTAGTAGTGGGAATAGTGTCAAAACCACATGGTCTATTTGGTCAGGTGAAGGTTATCCCAACAACCAACATATGGAATTCGCTGACCGGTATGGAAAAACTCAGGTTGTACGACGAATCAAGAAATCAAGTCTATGAGCTACAAGTTGAGCAGATGATCAAAACCGGAAAATCGATTCTGGTGAAATTTGCGAACATCAACAACGCCGAAACTGCCTCAAAACTCGTTGGCTTGAACGTAGTAGTAGATTTGAATCAGCTTCCAAAGCTGAAGAAAGATGAGTTCTACTACTTTGAAGTCTTAGGCATCGACGTATATGACGAATCTGGAAACTTTTTAGGAAAGATCGAAGATGTACTTTCAACTGGGTCAAACGAGGTGTTGATCATAAGGAAAGAAGGGCATGAGATCCTGTTCCCGATGATACGCGACTACATCGTAGATTTTGAGAAAGGCAAGAAACTGAAAATTAGGTTGCCGGAGTGGATTTGATGAGAATCATCATCGCGACGATCTTTCCGGACTTCGTGAAAGTTGTCAAAGAATATGGTGTAATATCCCAAGCTGTAGAACAAGGAAAACTTTCAATTGAGATCCTGAATTTGAGGGATTTCGCCGAGGACAAGCACAGAACGGTAGACGACTATCCATATGGCGGTGGACCGGGCATGGTTATGAAACCAGAGCCCTTTTATAAGTTGTATGAGTATGTCACTGAGAAGTTTGGAAGGCCTTTTGTCGTTATGACGAGCCCTCAAGGAGAAAGATTCGATAACAAAATTGCCATGTCACTTGCGAAGAAGGAAAATGTCTTGATACTGTGCGGTAGATACGAAGGCATCGACGAAAGAGTTATGAAATTGGTGGATATGGAATTATCCATAGGAGACTACGTGCTGAGTGGAGGAGAACTCGCAGCTATGGTAATCTGCGACGCAGTCTGTCGATTTGTTCCGGGAGTGGTTGAAGAAGAGTCTCTGAAACAAGACTCTTTTTTCAACGACCTGCTGGATTATCCTCACTACACAAGACCTGCTGTTTTCAGAGACATGCAAGTACCTGAGGTACTATTGAGTGGAAATCACGAGGAAATCGAACTTTACAGACTTAGTGAAAGTCTCAAAAGGACTGCGATAAGAAGACCTGATCTTTTTCTCAAGCACAATTTCACCGAACAAGACAAGAAAGCGCTGATCCTGATCATACGGGAGATGAAGAAGCGATGTTGAGCGACATACGTATAGCGTTGATACATTACCCAGTTCTTGGCAAAGATGGAAGAATTGTTTCAAGCGCCGTCACAAACCTCGACATTCACGACATTGCAAGAACGGCAAGGACGTACAAGATAAGGAAATACTATGTCGTCACCAATCTCGAAGCACAACAAAAAGTTGTCAAGACTGTTCTGAAGTACTGGAAGGATGAATATGGTAGAAACAGAAATTTCAGCCGAACACAAGCATTAGAACTTGTGGACGTTAAACCTTATCTTGAGGACGCTGTAGAGGAAATCAGAACGGAGACGGGCAAGGAACCATTGAAATTCTTCACTTCAGCAAAAAGACGCCCCAACTCTTTGAGCTATGAAGAAGCCAGAAATTTGATCAGAGAAACGGACAGACCCGTGCTTATACTCTTTGGCACAAGTTGGGGGTTGGCAAAAGAAGTGCTTGAGGTATGTGATTACGCGTTGGAACCTATTCGCGGTGGTTCGGATTACAACCATCTATCAGTACGAGCGGCAGCTGCTATAATTATTGACAGATTGATTGGAGAGGAGGCATGATCCCATGAGTATGGACAACCTAGTCAGGTTAATTGAGAAAGATCAGTACCGTCAACACCCGGATTTCAGACCAGGCGATACGGTGAGAGTACACGTGAAAGTCGTAGAGGGTGGCAAGGAGAGAATACAAGTCTTTGAGGGAGTTGTCATAAGCATACGTGGTTCCGGACTGAGCAAGACATTCACCGTCAGGAAAATAGCAAGTGGTGGCATAGGAGTTGAACGAATTTTTCCCTATCACGCACCAGTTGTTGACAAGATCGAGGTTGTTAAGAAATCGACCTCGCGTAGGGCTAAACTGTACTATCTGAGGGATGTCAAGGGTAAAGTAAAACTCAAAGAGCGTAAGGAAGCTGGACAAAAGGCATGAAGACAGAAAGGTTGAAAAAGGAAGTCATCGAATGGTCAAAGGCCTTGTTGTACGCAATAGTGGCGGCAACTATAATCAGATTGTTTGTCTTTGAGACAATGCTAGTGCCAACGGGATCGATGATACCAACGATAAATGTCAACGACAGATTATTCATCGAGAAGATAACCTACATGGTCAGGGAGCCAGAAATCGGTGATGTTGTTGTTTTCTGGTCACCTTTTGTCGATGAAAGAGCCCAACAGATGCTCAGGTTATTCGACAAATTCATGGATTTGTTCGCGCCGTCACGTTTCAAAGGTCATGTGAAATATGTAAAAAGAGTAATAGGGAAAGCCGGGGACGAAGTGCAATTGAAAATGGGAGAAGATGGAAAATACCATGTTTATGTAAACGGTGTGATACCAGAGCCTTTGAAAAACATAGTTTACTCACCAGAAGGGGTTTTCCAATATCCTGAGCTGTGGGATTGGTTGATGGAAGCGAGCAAACTTCGGCAAAATCAAAGTGCCTACAGGGAATATCTGCAACGGTTGGCGCGTCAAAACCCTTCAGCGGCAAATTTGGTTTTTTCAGTCGTAGGTGGTATGTATCCCGTTCCACTTGGCATAGTGTTCGATGAAAATGTTTATAGGAACTTCAACCCGTCGGATTTCATCAGGAAAACCAACGAGGGAATTTCCATAACTGTGCCAGAGGGCTTTTATTTTGTGATGGGTGACAACAGTGCAGAAAGCTTCGATAGCAGATACTTCGGATTTGTTCCAGCCGATCATTTGATCGGAAAACCCATTTTGCGCATCTGGCCTTTGAAGGATTTTGGTCCAGTTCAAAAGGGGAGTTAATAACTCCCCTTTATTTTTTTTGAATTTGATCATTAGGAGGTAGCTTTGGGATGAAAAGTCTGTTTGTAGTTGACCACCCGTTGATAAAACACAAACTCACGATAATGAGAAGCAAAAACACAGGTCCTAAGGAATTCAGAGAACTTCTCAGGGAAATAACCTTTCTTCTTGCTTATGAAGCTACAAGAAATATAGAAACAATCGAAGTCGAAATTGACACACCACTTGAGAAGGCAAGAGGTTACCTCATAGAGGACAAGAAAATCGTTGTCGTTCCAATCTTGCGAGCTGGTTTAGGAATGGTCGACAGCATCTTGGAACTTCTTCCCAACGCTTCAGTAGGGCACTTAGGAATTTACAGAGATCCATCCACTTTGAAACCTGTTCAGTACTATTGCAAGCTTCCAGATTTGTCCAGTTCGATAGTGGTTTTTCTGCTCGACCCAATGTTGGCTACGGGTTTTTCAGCGGTGCATGCCATTAATGTTCTCAAGGAAAGAGGTGCTAAAAACATTGTTTTTGTCTCGTTGATAGCCGCACCAGAGGGCGTTGTAGAAATCGAAAAGCACCACCCTGAAGTAAGGATCTACACAGCTTCCTTAGACAGGCAGCTAAACGATCATGGATATATTTTACCAGGGTTGGGGGATGCCGGAGACAGGTTGTACAGGACAAAATGAACACCCTAACGGAAATCGAACATCTTGTCAGCAAGAATTCATAAACCAGCTGACTAGGCCACTTTGGTTTGGACCTATGAGGATCTTTCTCCACAACAGCGTAAGAATGGCATAAAATTTGTGACCTTTTGAGGTTTATAAATAATGAACTGTAAAGACTATTTTCTCAGGAATAAGCCGTTCAAAAAATCAACGATGAAGTCTATCGATTTGTCATCAGATGTTAGACAATTAGTATTTAGTTTTAATAGCATGATAAAAGCAGCAAGAAGCAGAAAAACAAAGCAAGACTTCAGATCAGGGGGGGTTTTTTGATGATAAACTTAATTAGCAACTACATAAGCCCTGTAAGGTTCATTTCTCATGTTTTCGTTCCGCGAAAAAATTTGATATAAAAATAAGAAGCAAACAGTTCTGCTGTTCAGCAGCAGAAAACGCAATCGAAGCATACAACGGAGGTGGAGCGGTCCGTGGAAGCTCTGATCCAAACTTTCACGACAGGTATGCCCCAAGTGTTAGAACCGTTTAATCTCTTGCTCCTTTTTGTTGGAGTGTTGTGGGGTATTATCTTTGGTGCAATTCCTGGGCTGACGGCAACTATGGGTGTAGCTCTTGCCCTTCCGCTTACCTATGGCTTGAACCCTTTCAGCGGTTTGATACTTCTCTCAAGCATCTACATAGGAGCAATTTCAGGTGGTTTCATATCTGCGTCTTTGATAAATATTCCAGGCACTCCTTCTTCGATAGCCACAACCTTTGATGCTTATCCAATGTCAAGAAAAGGTGAATCAGCGAAGGCATTGGGTTTAGGTCTGATGGCGTCATTTTTAGGTGGATTTATAAGCATTTTCCTGATGATAGTTGCCACCTATGCAATAGCACAGTTTGCGTTGAAGTTTGGACCATATGAGTACTTTGCGCTCGGTGTTTTGGCATTTGCCGGTTGCATGAGCATGCTTGAAGGAGGGCTGATAAAGAACGCCATCAGTTTGGTTGTGGGTTTCATGCTGTCGATGATCGGAATGGACATGACTGGCATGCGGAGGTTGACCTTTGGAATTCGCGACTTGGCCGCGGGTATAGATATTCTGCCTTTACTGATAGGGCTGTTTGGCATATCAGAGGTAATGGTGGCAATAGAGAAAAGAACGCAGAACATTGTCCCACCAGAGGCAAGAAAAGCTGGTATGGGGATGGAAGCCGTTTCCTGGGCTCTTAAGGAAATTCTCAGACAACCTCTGAACTTCATTAGATCTATGATAGTTGGTTTTGTCATCGGTGTCTTTCCGGGGGTCGGCGGTGCAACTTCAAGTGTGCTTGCATATGGACTTGCAAAATCAAGTTCCAAGCATCCGGAGAAGTTTGGAACGGGTATACCAGATGGAGTAATCGCTTCCGAGGTTGCGAACAATGCAACGATTCCAGGAGCATTGGTACCGTTACTATCCCTGGGAATACCAGGGGATTCTGTTACAGCGATGATGATAGGTGGGTTTATGATTCACGGACTGTTCCCTGGACCACTTTTGTTCAGAGACAGCCCACAATATGCATATACAGTTTTCGCAGCACAGTTGGTTGGAATAATTGTGATGGTTATCATAGGCATACTGTTGATGAAATTCTTAATCTACAGTTTAAGCATCAAATCGTACTATTTGTTTCCTGCAATCGCGGCTTGTATGGCGATTGGTGCATACGGTCTGTACAACAGGATCTTCGACATCTGGATTGTTTTTATCTTCGGCTTGATAGGGTACGTCCTAAGAAAAATAGAATTCCCCCTTGTACCGTTGATAACTGCTTTCATACTTGGACCTATTGTGGAGAAAAACTTTCGGCAGGGATTGGCTATGTACGACGGAAGTTTGAAGCCATTGGTTACAAGACCGATATCCATGAGTCTGCTGATTGGAGCGGCTATTTTGTTCGCTCTTGGTTGGTACATCAACGTAAAAGCGGCGAGAACTGCCAAGAAGTTGGCAGGTTCATAAATTAGGAGGTGAGAGGATGTTGAAGAAGGCGTTTTTAACGTGTTTAGCCGTGTTTGTGTTGTTCTCCGTCGTGTTGTTTGCTCAGCAGTACCCAGCTGGTCCTGTCACGGTTATTGTTCCTTATGCCACAGGTGGAATAAGTGACATCACGGCAAGGATCATCTCTGAGTACTGGAAGCAATACACTGGACAGGATATGGTGGTAGTGAACATGGTTGGTGTTGAAGGAGCAGTTGCGGCAGATTATGTCGTAAAGTCAAAACCAGATGGATCTGTTGTCTTCTGGTATCACGAAGCGATGCTTGGTAACTATTACACAGGTGCGTCGAACCTGAACTGGTATGATTTCACGCCAGCATGCATGGTTATCGTGACCCCAAGGGTAACACTTGCAAGAGCAAACGCACCATGGAAGAACTTGAAGGAAGCCTTGGAGGATGCCAAAGCCAATCCAAAGAAATACGCAATCGGATTTGGAACAGGTGGAGTCGCTTACTTTGAGTATGCTGGCATTGAGTCGATAGTCCCAGGAGTGCTGAGAGCGGTTCCCTACGAAGGTGGAGACACGCCAAGGATAACTGCGTTGCTTGGTGGTCATATAGACCTTGCCATGGTTGGATTACCCAGCGCCATCCCATACCTAAAATCAGGTGAACTCAAAGCGTTGGCGGTTCACGACGCAGAAAGGATCAAGTTGCTGCCAGATGTTCCAACAACCGTTGAACTTGGTTATAAAGATTACATCTTCAGACTATCGAATACGTTCTTCTTCCCGCCAAAGACATCTCAGACGATAGTTGATCAGTTCAACAGCATAATCAAGAGAATCACAGAAAACCCAGAATTTCAGAAAAAGATGGACGAGATGAACATAACCGTTGATTTCAGAACTGGTACAGCATTAGAAGAATATTGGAAGGCTGCTGATAGAAATTACGAGAAGCTTTCTAAAAAGTAGCCATCTGTGAATCGGCGTGCCTGTGTGGCACGCCGGATTTTGGAAGGAGCTGCTGAGAAGTGAAAGATTTAAGGGATCTCTTGGCTTCAGTTGGTTTTTTGATTGGCGGCGTGATATTTCTCAGAGAATCGTACAGGATCAGAGTCTTGAGATTTGGAACGCTTCTACCTGGGAATGTTTTTCCCAAGGCGTTTTCAATAGCCCTGATTAGTCTGTCCGCCCTTTGGCTTGTTGTGTCAACAGTCAAGATTTTCAGACAGAGAAACCATCAGGTAAAAACACGCACTGACGTTGATTTGAAGGTGTTGTTGAGAGTCGTATCATACGTCGTGTGCTCTGCGGTTTACGTCATTCTCATGGACTATTTTGGCTTCATCCTGGCAACGACTTTTCTCTCGATGATTACTTATCTGCTATTAAAACCGAGTTTTCGAAAAATCGACCTTTTCTTCAGCGCAATCTACTCATTGACAACAACTCTTGGAATTTGGTATGTTTTTGAAAAGGTCTTAAAACTTGTATTGCCATCCGGAAGGTTGTTCTGACGGGCTAGTTCGTCTAAAACTAAACCGGGGTTTTCACCCCGGTTTTTTTCTGGTAGCGGGGGCAGGATTTGAACCTGCGACCTTTGGGTTATGAGCCCAACGAGCTGCCTGGCTGCTCCACCCCGCACCGAATATATTTCAGCTGTGGTTTTATATTCTTTTTTCCCCTGGTGCCGGGGATCGGAGTCGAACCGACACGGAGGCTCCCTCCAGCGGATTTTAAGTCCGCAGCGTCTGCCTATTCCGCCACCCCGGCAACCATTATGCAGTTTACCACAAATGTAGTTCGTTGTCAACTTCGGCTAATCCTTGACAAAGCAGTTTATCCCCTCAAGAATACCTGTCAGGACCAGGGATGGCATCTTTCCGGATCATATTGAATTCAACCAAGAATCGTACAAAACCACGACAATTCCACCAGCTCTTCACTGGTTCCCTAGTCCTTGGACTGCAGTCCCTAAATATAATATACGTCTGTGAAGAATGTAACATTTGCCTACTGTTGGTCATGGAAGGCTCTTGGCAGTAGGCGAAAATGATCAAGTGGCTTTAGATGACAAAAAACGCGCATTTACAATATCTTAAAGAAGATGAAAAGATTCGTCTAGATCCACTGTCGGTGGGTTATAACTGCATCCTCATTATCTCTCTGTACGCTTCTATTATCTTGTTTCTGACTTCGTTCGTGAGCCGTAAAGCGATCGTGGCCTTTTCAGCTTCGATGATCACTTCGTGTATGTTGCTGATTTTCCCAAGGGCAAAATCGCTGGCGAGTTTTTCAGCGTTCTTTTGTAGTTGGTTGACTTTCTCCAGAGCGTCTTTAAAGACCGAAGAAAAATCAATCTGGCTTTTGTTTGCCTGCTGTTTTTGAAAGCCGGATCCGCCAGGAATTCCCGAGATCTTGTCTATCATTCAATCATCCCCTTCCAATTTGAAGAGCACTGTTTATCATGGCTTTTGTAGTGTTGAAAGCGGCAACGTTCGCTTCGTATGATCTTTGCGCGTTTATCAAATCGATCATTTCTCGTAAAACATTGACGTTTGGCAACCGGACATAACCATTCTCGTCTGCATCTGGATGATTTGGATCGTAAACCAACCTATATGGCGAGGGATCTTCATCAATCCTGATTACCCTTACGCCACTGCTTCTTACAGAACCGCTACTTAGCATATACTCTGAGAATATCGGAACCCTTCTACGATAGGGTTCTCCTCGGTCTGTCCTTGTTGTCTCTGAGTTTGCTATGTTACTCGATATGACGTCTATCCTAAACCGCTGGGCGGTCATCCCAGATGCGCTGACTTTCATTGTGAGAAACTCATACATGATTATACACCTCTCACAACTATGTTGTAATACTCAAGATTCTTGCTCATCAACCTGGACAAAACTTCGTATTTAAGTCCGTTAGCGGTCATCTGAGCAATTTCGTAGTCAATGTCCACGCCTGTTTCATCGTTCCTGTAAAAAATTTCCCTATCTGTCACAAGCTTAGGTCCAGGTAAATTGGAGGACATTTCGAGATGTTTCTCATGAGTCTTCGCCAATCTCAAGCGCATTTCCGACCTCAACATCTCCTCGAAAGCAACGTATTTTCTCTTATAACCAGGAGTTTCTGCATTTGCTATGTTCTGAGCATGAACATTTTGTCTAAGCATCGCAACATCCATGGCTGTTTTGATAAGGCTAATTGTGTTGCTGAACAACTAATCTTCCTCCCTATATAAATTTTCTCCGCGAAGAGAAAATATTCCTAGGCTCAACTGTTTTCGCCCATCCTAATTCCTACTGTATCGCAAGTTTTCAACGACAGAGCTGTCAGATTCGATGATGTATAATAAAAAGGGAATGCCAGAAAAATACGTACTTAAACTCATCCCTGTTGGATGTTATGCGACGCTGCAAGAAGATCTTTTGAACGATAAGCGAGAGGAGAATCTACAATGAGCTGGATCCTTGGTAAGAAGGAGAAGGAGATAGTTCGCAAACTCTTTGATTTTCTCGATGTCATCAGTCATACTCTTTTGGAACTGCGCAAGACTTTGGAGGCTTATTTTCAAGGCAGGGAAACGGAATTCGTTGAACTAGTTGAACGGGTTAGAACAAGCGAGCACGATGCTGATAATTTGAGAAGAGAAGTGGAAAGTCTAATGTATGGTGGTGCTTTTCTTCCAAACTCCAGAGGAGACTTGCTGGGTATAATTGAGTCCGCAGACAGAGTAGCCAACAAGGCAGAATATGTCGCGGACATGTTGGAACTTGAACGTCCCTTTATACCTAACTTTCTTGCTGCAAGGCTTATCAAGATTCTCGATTTATCGACTGAAACATACGAAGCTTTGAAGGTCGCAATAACCCTTTTGTTTGAGGACCTTGATAAAGTCAACGAAAAGGTGCTTTTGGTGGAGCAGAAAGAGCATGAAGTAGACATCGAGGAAAGAGCCACAATAAAGCAGATTTTCGCCTCTGATATACCTCACTCACAAAAATTGCATCTCAGAGAGCTTGTAAGGAGCATTGCGGATATCGCTGATCGTGCCGAGGACTGTTCAGATCGTGTGGAAGTGGTTTCTCTTAAGAGGAGGGTATGATTTTGGAAAGGGCATGTGCTGAGTTTGAAAGACTTTTATCTATAATGAAAACGCTGCGTTCCGAAAAAGGATGTGAATGGGATAAAGCCCAGACTCACGAGACCTTGAAACCATATGCCATCGAAGAAGCTTTTGAACTTGTTGAGGCTATAGATAAGAAAGATCTTGAAAAAATGAAAGAAGAGCTTGGAGACGTGTTGCTTCAGGTGGTATTTCATGCTCAAATTGCTTCGGAAAATGGCACTTTCGACATTTTAGATGTTCTAAGAACGCTGAATGAAAAACTCATGAGGAGGCATCCTCATGTTTTTGGTAAGAGTTCCGGTTATTCATATCAACAATGGGAAAGAATAAAATCTGAAGAGAAAGGGGATGGGAAATCAACGAGCATAGGGAAGGTCAACCACGCATTACCTGCCCTGAGTTTAGCAAGGCGTATACAGGAAAACGCTGCTGCAGTTGGTTTTGACTGGCCAGACATTTCAGGAGCACTGGAAAAATTCTCAGAAGAAATTGTGGAATTGAAAAAAGCCATAGAAAACAACAGATACGATGAATGCATGGAAGAATTGGGAGATTTGTTGTTTGCGATTGTCAACGTGGCAAGATTTTTGAACGTTGATCCAGAATTTGCCTTGAGAAAGGCCACCGAGAAGTTTGTGAAACGCTTTGAACTTGTCGAAACGTATGCAAAGGAAAATGGGCTTGAGCTGAAAAGGCTTTCGCTGGTTCAGCTCGACGAACTTTGGGAAAAAGCGAAGGGAGGAAAATTAGGATGAAAAGAGTTCTCTTGATTGTTCTTGTTGCTTTGATAGGTCTTACCTTGGTATTTGCACAAGCCGAGCCAGAGGATTCTAGTACAGTCGTAGCTGAGGTAAACGGAGTGGCCATTACCATGCAGCAACTGAACAACGAAGCTAACGTTGAGAGGTTGCTCGCACAAATACAGTCAATAGACGAAAGGTTCTACCAGGTGCTGGTGAGTACATCAGAAGGCACGAATGTGCTGCTTCGATACAAAAGGGAAGTTCTCAACAGTTTGATAGACCAGGTTCTTATTGTTCAGCTTGCCGAAAAAATGGATCTGGCGCCTAGCAAAGAGGAAGTAGAGGAATTGGTCAGCCAGGAGCTCAATCGAACGCTCTCAAATTATGGTATCACAGAAACCGATCTTGATTGGTATTTGCGAGTGTCAGGTTTGGGCAGTCTGGAGACATTCAAAGACAGGTTAAGGTGGATATTCACGGTTCAGAAGTCGGTCACAGCGATACAAGAGCGAGTAACCTCCACGGAGGTAACGGATGCAGAGGTGGAAGCTTTTTACAACGAAAACAAAGAGCTTTTTGTCGTTGAAGAAGCAGTCAAGCTCCTTCGAATAATAGTCGATTCGAAGCCAGCTGCCGAGTCCGTGTTGGATCGAATAAGATCTGGCGAAGACTTCCAAACAATAGCTTCTGAGGTTTCAATTGACCCGCTTTCAAAGGATCGAGCAGGAGATCTTGGTTGGGTTGAAAGGGGTAGTGAATTCATCGATAAAGACATAGAAGAAAAGCTTTTCGTAAGCCCAGTCAACTCCATCTTGGGTCCATTTGAAACGGCAGGAGGCTGGGAGATCTACCGAATTTTGGACAAGAGGAGCAAAAGTTACAGATCCTTGGAGGAAGTTCGCGACGAAATACTCCAAGAATTGAGAGCTATCAAAGGTCAGGAACTGTGGATGAAATGGATAAGCGAAGATTTCAAAACTTACAAAGAATCTAGCGACATAAAGATATACCTTCTAAATGAGGAGGGGCAGAAAAATCAATGACACTGAAAACTATAACGATGGAATGGACAGGCAATGCGCTTATACTAATTGATCAAAGAAAACTTCCTCACAGCAGAGAGTTTGTCAAGTGCATCACGTACGAGGATGTGGCGCTTGCCATAAAGCAAATGGTTATCCGCGGTGCGCCTGCTATAGGTGTGGCCGCGGCTTTTGGATATGTACTCGGTGCTAAACAAAGTGTGATCAATAAAGACAGTTTTCGTGAATCGATGAAGAAGGTTCGTGAAGTGTTGGCTTCTACGAGGCCAACTGCGGTTAATTTGTTCTGGGCTTTGGACAGAATGGAAAGAGTGATGTTGCAAAATGCCGATCTTGCGCCGGATAGTCTGACAGAAGTGTTGGAGACAGAAGCAATTAGGATGGCACAAGAGGATATAGACACCAACAGAGCGATTGGAATGTTTGGGCAAACGCTTTTGAACGATGGTGATACGGTGCTGACGCATTGCAACGCTGGAGCGTTGGCAACAGTTGATTATGGTACAGCAATAGGTGTGATAAGAGCCGCCGTTGAGAATGGAAAAAGGATCAGAGTATATGTCGATGAGACAAGACCCTACTTGCAGGGTGCAAGATTGACAGCGTGGGAGCTGGTAGAGCTTGGTGTGGAGGCTACCTTAATCACTGACAACATGGCCGGATGGGTCATGAAGAAGGGTTTGATCAACGCAGTCATTGTTGGTGCTGATAGAATTGCCGCCAATGGTGATGTGGCAAACAAGATTGGAACGTACTCCGTTGCGGTTCTCGCCAAACGACATAACATACCGTTCTACGTTGCTGCTCCCACCTCCACGATAGATCTGAATATAAACGATGGTTCGAAGATTCCGATTGAAGAACGTTCACACGATGAGGTAACACATATTGGAGGAATTAGAATAGCCGCCGAAGGCGTTAAGGTTTTCAACCCAGCCTTTGATGTGACCGACAGCGAACTTGTCACGGCTATAATCACGGAGAAGGGTATTGTTTGGCCGCCTTATCTGGATAATCTTTCAAAACTCTTCAAGAAGGAGTCTTTATGAGGATCACTCCTCCTGAGGATTGGAACTTGCGTAGTTCAGAAATAAAAAAGAAGAAGATCTCAAAAAGCAGCGGGAAAAGAATTGACTCGTCAGAGTCGAGGTTCTCAGAGGTATTCGAATTAGCAGAAGAAGAAAGGCTGACCGAACTTCTTGAAGATTTGATACGAAGGATTGTAGATTGTGGGAATCAACTGGTTAGATCTCCGACGCAGGAGAATTTTAAGAAGTACCGTGAGAGCGTGAAGGAATTTTTGAAACTGATTGAGAAAAGGCTTTACAAGATATCCCCTGGGTTCCATTCAAATACGCAGCTTTTCGTTGTCGTAAGTGAAGTGGACGAAAAACTTCAGCAGATAGCTCAAGATCTACTTGAGGCAGAAAAGGGAGCCGTACGGATGGCTGCCAGAGTCCAGGAAATATATGGTCTTTTAATGGATCTGTATAGGTGATGTAGATGAAGGAACTGACAACAGATCTATGCGAGCGACTCAAGAGCTTCTTGAACAGAAACCTTAGTTCATCGATATGTGTTCATTCAAAAACTGTCGGTCTTGCGGAAAGAGTTGTGACTGATGTGGTGAAGGACCTGACAAGGGACTATCTGATGCTTGCAGATGTCGGCATAGATGAAATCAGGGCCATGATTGACTTTTTGACTGTATCCACAGCCGATGAGATGAAAATAGTAACCATTTTTCAGGCCGAGAAGATGCTTCAGGAATCTGCAAATGCCATTTTAAAGACCCTTGAGGAACCACCGACAAAGTCCATCATCGTATTGGTTACCACAAGGTATTATGATCTTCTGCCAACGATCCGAAGCAGGGTTAAGATTTTTAACTTGAGCATTCCTGCAGAATACTTCGAAAAGCTTTCGAAAGAAGTCCGTGGAGTGAGCAAATCAGAACAGCTGCTTAGACTTGCAAAGAACGATTTCGATGTATTTGAGTACCTTTTAAAGCAAGGTCCTGTGGTGCTGGAAGGGGAGGGTTTTGAT
>FWWL01001284.1_pt1 | contig 61173 bp, 45 predicted proteins | sample 2228331 | NCBI WGS metagenome assembly FWWL01 (sample SAMEA103939775, study PRJEB20133) | metagenome
GACGCGGTGCACGGCGCCGGCTGGCGCGGCCGAGGTCGCCGGGGCCGGCGTGGCGACGCCATAGCGGTGTCCGTAGGCCAGCAGGGCGGCGCCGCCGGCGAGCAGGGCCAGGGCCAGCCAACGCGAGCCGTCGTTCCAGTCCAGGTCCCGGGTGCGCCAGGCGGCCAGGTAGCTCGTGCCCCACCAGGCGAGCATGGCGGCCAGCACGGCCCCGGCCAGCCACAGCCTGTCGCCCAGGAATTCGAGCGCCTCGCTCGGACTGGTCTCGGCCATGATCCCCAGGTGATGGGTGGAGATGCCCTGGCCGTAATGGGTGTACAGGAACAGTTCGGCCGGCAGGGCCAGGAAGGCCGGCAGCAGCGCCCAGTGGAACCAGGCCGGGCGCTTGAAGACGGCCCACACCCCGATCCACGCCGCCAGGCCGACCCCGAACACCTGGGCCGGACGTGCCACGCCCGGCCCGATCAGCGCGGGCACGAAGGGCACGGCCGACAGCAGCGCATAGGTGAGCAGCAGGTACAGGTTGGCGGGACGCAGCAGGGGGCGCATCGGCGGAAAGGGCGGGCAAAGTCGGCTATTATCTGTGTTTACCCATCGGTACGCCATGCCCGCGGCGGCGCTCCCGGTCCCCGCAGCGCCCGGCTTGTCGCGGCAGCGCCACACAAGTGGAAGGTAAACCGGGATGCCGCCCCGCTTTCAGATGCCAGCCCGGCAAACCGGTTGACCGGCTCGCGCTTCGGGCCTATACTCGCGAGTTCTCGAATTTATTCTGCACATCGTATACGCTCTCGCAGCCGCTCCCATCGGTGAGTGGCTTTCGTCGCCTCTACATGTCAGCTATGCGGGACTAGGTTTTAGTCCCCGGGCATCTGCCCGGGTCATCAACGTAGTATTTGTTGGATTAGGAACGATGCCAACCATTAGTCAATTGATTCGCAAGCCGCGCGTTGCCGCGGTTGTGAAAAGCAAGTCGCCGGCACTGGAAAACTGCCCGCAAAAGCGCGGTGTCTGCACCCGTGTCTACACCACGACCCCGAAGAAGCCGAACTCGGCACTGCGTAAGGTCGCCAAGGTCCGCCTGACCAACGGTTTCGAAGTCATTTCGTACATCGGCGGTGAAGGCCACAACCTGCAAGAACACAGCGTCGTGCTGATCCGCGGCGGCCGTGTGAAGGACTTGCCGGGTGTGCGTTACCACATGGTCCGTGGCGCGCTCGATACCCAGGGCGTGAAAGACCGTAAGCAGGCTCGCTCGAAGTACGGCGCGAAGCGTGCGAAGGCTGCCAAGAAGTAATTTGCCGTTCAGGCTTAACTAACGAGTTGAGGCGGCCGTAAGGCCGAGTAAGTGAAAGGTCATGATGGCCTCTCGCGGGTGCGCAAGCACTCAACTGAAGACAGGAAGGAATTGAAATGCCACGTCGTCGTGAAGTACCAAAACGCGAGATTCTGCCGGATCCAAAATTCGGCAACACCGATGTCGCGAAGTTCGTCAATGTTCTGATGCTGTCCGGCAAGAAGTCGGTCGCGGAAAACATCATCTACGGTGCGTTCGAGCACATCCAGAGCAAGTCGGGCAAGGACCCGCTGGAAGTGTTCACCACCGCGATCAACAACTGCAAGCCGATGGTCGAGGTGAAGTCCCGCCGCGTCGGCGGCGCCAACTACCAGGTGCCAGTGGAAGTTCGTCCGGTGCGTCGCATGGCGCTGTCTATGCGTTGGTTGCGCGAAGCCGCAAACAAGCGTAGCGAAAAGTCCATGCCGCAGCGTCTGGGTGGCGAGCTGATGGAAGCAGCGGAAGGCCGCGGCGGCGCGATGAAGCGCCGTGACGAGGTGCACCGCATGGCTGAAGCGAACAAGGCGTTCTCGCACTTCCGCTTCTAAGCAAATGGCCAGACCCCGCTGGAGGGTATATGGCCATGCAGTATCCGTTGTTCAGGCCGGGCACATTTTGATCCTCAAAATGCTGCTCGGTTTTGTCCATTCAAAGATTTAGGAAAAATTATGGCACGCACTACCCCCATCGAGCGCTACCGTAACATCGGTATCTCCGCTCACATCGACGCCGGCAAGACCACGACCACCGAGCGTATCCTGTTCTACACCGGTGTGAACCACAAGATCGGTGAAGTGCACGACGGCGCCGCTACCATGGACTGGATGGAGCAGGAACAAGAGCGCGGCATCACCATCACCTCGGCCGCGACGACCTGCTTCTGGAAGGGCATGGCGAACAACTTCGAGCCGCACCGCTTCAACATCATCGACACCCCGGGCCACGTCGACTTCACCATCGAGGTGGAGCGTTCGATGCGCGTGCTGGACGGCGCCTGCATGGTCTACTGCGCAGTGGGCGGCGTGCAGCCGCAGTCGGAAACCGTGTGGCGTCAGGCTAACAAGTACAAAGTGCCGCGCCTGGCCTTCGTCAACAAGATGGACCGTACCGGCGCCAACTTCTTCAAGGTGTACGAGCAGATGCGCGCCCGCCTGAAGGCCAACCCGATCCCGCTGCAAGTGCCTATCGGCGCCGAAGACAACTTCAAGGGCGTGATCGACCTGGTCAAGATGCAGGCGATCTTCTGGGACGACGCGTCCCAGGGCATGAAGTTCGAGTACCGCGACATCCCGGCCGAGCTGGTGGACACCGCCAACGAATGGCGCGAGAAGCTGGTCGAGACCGCCGCCGAAGCGTCGGAAGACCTGATGAACAAGTATCTCGAGGAAGGCGAACTGTCGGAAGCCGAGATCAAGAAGGCGCTGCGCGAGCGCACCATCAACGGCGAGATCGTCCCGATGATGTGCGGCACCGCATTCAAGAACAAGGGCGTGCAGGCAATGCTGGACGCGGTCATCGAATACCTGCCGTCGCCAGTGGACATCCCGCCGGTCGGTGGCACCGATGAAGACGACCAGCCGGTCACCCGCAAGGCCGACGACAACGAGAAGTTCGCCGCGCTGGCATTCAAGATCATGACCGACCCGTTCGTCGGCCAGCTGATCTTCTTCCGCGTGTACTCGGGCGTCATCAATTCGGGCGACACCGTCTACAACCCGATCAAGGGCAAGAAGGAACGCGTCGGCCGTATCCTGCAGATGCACGCGAACCAGCGCGAAGAGATCAAGGAAGTTCGCGCGGGCGACATCGCCGCGGCAGTGGGCCTGAAGGAAGCGACCACCGGTGAAACCCTGTGCGACCCGTCGGCGCCGATCATCCTGGAAAAGATGGTGTTCCCGGAGCCGGTGATCCAGCAGGCAGTCGAGCCGAAGACCAAGGCCGACCAGGAAAAGATGGGCCTGGCGCTGAACCGCCTGGCCCAGGAAGACCCGTCGTTCCGCGTGCGTACCGACGAAGAGTCGGGCCAGACCATCATCGGCGGTATGGGCGAGCTGCACCTGGAGATCATCGTTGACCGCATGAAGCGCGAATTCAACGTGGAAGCGACCGTCGGCAAGCCGCAGGTTGCCTACCGCGAGACCATCCGCAAGGCGGTCACCGATGTCGAAGGCAAGTTCGTCAAGCAGTCGGGCGGCCGCGGCCAGTACGGCCACGCTGTCCTGACCATCGAGCCGCAGGAGCCGGGCAAGGGCTTCGAGTTCGTCGACGCCATCAAGGGCGGCGTGGTTCCGCGCGAGTACATCCCGGCGGTTGAAAAGGGTGTGCGCGAGACCCTGACCACCGGCGTGCTGGCGGGCTACCCGGTGGTGGACGTGAAGGTCACGCTGACCTTCGGTTCTTACCACGACGTGGACTCGAACGAAAACGCGTTCCGCATGGCGGGCTCGATGGCGTTCAAGGAAGGCTGCCGCAAGGCGAACCCGGTCATCCTCGAGCCGATGATGGCCGTGGAAGTGGAAACGCCGGAAGACTACGCCGGTACCGTGATGGGCGACCTGTCGTCCCGCCGCGGTATGGTGCAGGGCATGGACGAGATTCCTGGCGGCGGCGGCAAGATCATCAAGGCCGAAGTCCCGCTGTCGGAAATGTTCGGTTACTCGACCTCGCTGCGTTCGGCTACCCAGGGTCGCGCGACCTACACGATGGAATTCAAGCACTACTCGGAAGCTCCGAAGCACGTGATTGACGCCATCGTCACCGCGAAAGCCAAGTAATTCATTAACAAGCGGGGGCCGGGCGCGAGCCTGGTTCCCGTACCAGAAAAACAGTAAATCGTTCTTTTAAAGGAAGATCAAAAATGGCAAAAGAAAAGTTCGAACGGACCAAGCCGCACGTCAACGTCGGCACCATCGGTCACGTTGACCACGGCAAGACCACCCTGACCGCTGCAATCGCAACCGTCCTGTCGAAGAAGTTCGGCGGCGAAGCGAAGGCCTACGACCAGATCGACGCGGCACCTGAAGAAAAGGCACGCGGCATCACCATCAACACCGCGCACGTCGAGTACGAGACCGCGAACCGCCACTACGCGCACGTCGACTGCCCGGGCCACGCCGACTACATCAAGAACATGATCACCGGTGCCGCCCAGATGGACGGCGCGATCCTGGTTTGCTCGGCAGCGGACGGCCCGATGCCGCAGACCCGCGAGCACATCCTGCTGGCGCGTCAGGTTGGCGTTCCTTACATCATCGTGTTCCTGAACAAGTGCGACCTGGTCGACGACGCGGAACTGCTGGAACTGGTCGAAATGGAAGTGCGTGAGCTCCTGTCGAAGTACGAGTTCCCGGGCGACGACCTGCCGATCATCAAGGGTTCGGCACGTATGGCGCTGGAAGGCCAGCAGGGCGAAATGGGCGAAGACTGCATCGTGCGTCTGGCCGAAGCCCTCGACAGCTACATCCCGACCCCTGAGCGCGCGGTCGACGGCACCTTCCTGATGCCTGTGGAAGACGTGTTCTCGATCTCGGGCCGCGGCACCGTCGTGACCGGCCGTGTCGAGCGTGGCGTGATCAAGGTTGGCGAAGAAATCGAAATCGTCGGCATCGTCGACACCGTGAAGACCACCTGCACCGGCGTGGAAATGTTCCGCAAGCTGCTGGACCAGGGTCAAGCTGGCGACAACGTCGGCCTGCTGCTGCGCGGCACCAAGCGTGAAGACGTCCAGCGTGGCCAGGTCCTGGCCAAGCCGGGCTCGATCAAGCCGCACAACCACTTCACCGGCGAGATCTACGTGCTGTCGAAAGACGAGGGTGGCCGTCACACCCCGTTCTTCAACAACTACCGTCCGCAGTTCTACTTCCGTACCACCGACGTGACCGGCTCGATCGAGCTGCCGGCGGACAAGGAAATGGTCATGCCTGGCGATAACGTGTCGATCACCGTCAAGCTGATCAGCCCGATCGCGATGGAAGAAGGCCTGCGCTTCGCAATCCGCGAAGGCGGCCGTACCGTCGGCGCCGGCGTGGTTGCCAAGATCATCGCCTGATAATCCCGGGGAGGGTATCCTCCCCTGGTGTTCCGGGCAGGACTCCACCCTGCCCAACAAAGAACATTTGCACGGGGCGCGCGCCCCGTGTATAATGCTCGATTCAACTTGAAGTCTTCGTAGGGGCGTAGCTCAATTGGCAGAGCGTCGGTCTCCAAAACCGAAGGTTGGGGGTTCGATGCCCTCCGCCCCTGCCACCGAATTCTGGTGCGCAGCACCGAAAGTAAAACAGAATGTCTAATCAATCCGTGCAAACTGTCAGCACCTCGAATGACAAGTTCAAGGTTGCGCTGGCGGTAGTTGCTGCGATTGCAGGTGTGGTCGGGTTCTTCTACCTGACCGGCCAGAACAAACCAGCCTTGGTCGCCGTCGGCGCCCTCGTGGCTGGTTTAGTTTTTGCTGTCCTGCTTTTGTGGTCCTCCGCCACTGGCCGCGAGTTCCTGAGCTTTGCCAAGGAATCCGTGCGCGAAACCAAGAAGGTCGTCTGGCCGACCCGCAAGGAAGCGACGCAAATCACCGGTATCGTGTTCGCGTTCGTCGTCGTGATGGCGATCTTCCTGTGGGGTACGGATAAGATTCTCGAGCTGGTGTTGTACGACCTGATCCTGGGATGGAAGTAAAAATGAGCGAAAACGTACAAGACGAACCGGCGGGCGCTCCGGCGCAGGACGCTGCTTCGCCGTTGAGTGTTCCGGTCAGCAACAAGCGCTGGTACGTCGTTCATGTCTACTCGGGCATGGAAAAGAGCGTGATGCGCGGCCTGACCGAGCGGATTGAGCGCGCCGGCATGCAGGACCAGTTCGGCCAGATCCTGGTGCCGACCGAGGAAGTCGTGGAAGTCAAGAATGGCGCCAAGTCGGTTTCCGAGCGCCGCTTCTTCCCGGGCTATGTGCTGGTCGAGATGGAAATGACCGACGACACCTGGCACCTGGTCAAGAACACCCCGAAGGTCACCGGCTTCATCGGTGGCAAGAGCAACAAGCCGACCCCGGTGCCGGCCCGCGAGATCGACAAGATCATGCAGCAGGTGCAGGAGGGCGTCGAGAAGCCCCGGCCCAAGGTGCTGTACGAAGTGGGCGAGCAGGTGCGCATCAAGGAAGGCCCGTTCACCGACTTCAACGGCAACGTCGAGGAAGTCAACTACGAGAAATCGAAGGTGCGTGTCACGGTCACCATCTTCGGCCGCGCGACTCCGGTGGAACTGGAGTTCGGGCAGGTGGAAAAGGTTTAAAACGCGGTATTCGGAGCGTCGCAGCAGCCAGGCGGAATCCGGTAAGAGGAGCCCCGCCAGCGACAAGTGGTAGCGAGCGGGGCGCTACTACTCAATCCTAGATAGGAGCCATTCATGGCCAAGAAAATCATTGGCTTTATCAAGCTGCAAGTGCCAGCTGGTAAGGCAAACCCGTCCCCTCCGATCGGCCCGGCCCTCGGCCAGCGCGGTCTGAACATCATGGAATTCTGCAAGGCGTTCAACGCCAAGACCCAGGGCATGGAACCTGGCATGCCGATTCCGGTGGTGATCACTGCCTTCGCGGACAAGTCCTTCACCTTCGAGATGAAGACCCCGCCGGCGACCTACCTGATCAAGAAGTTCGCAGGCATCACCAAGGGTTCGGCCAAGCCGCACACCGACAAGGTTGGCACGCTGACCCGCGCCCAGGCTGAAGAAATCGCAAAAACCAAGCAGCCGGACCTGACCGCCGCCGACATGGACGCCGCAGTGCGTATCATCGCCGGCTCGGCACGTTCGATGGGCATCACGGTGGAGGGTGTGTAATGGCTAAGCTGTCCAAGCGCGTCAAAGAAATGAAAGCTAAAGTGGACCGTAACAAGGTCTACGCGTTCGACAACGCTCTGTCGATCGTCAAGGAATTCGCAACCGCCAAGTTCAACGAGTCGATCGACGTCGCCGTGCAACTGGGCGTGGATCCGAAGAAGTCGGACCAGGTCGTCCGCGGCTCCGTCGTGCTGCCAGCAGGCACCGGCAAGACCGTGCGCGTCGCCGTCTTCGCCTCGGGCGACAAGGCCGAGGCCGCCAAGGCGGCCGGCGCCGACATCGTCGGCATGGAAGACCTGGCAGAGCGCGTCAAGGCCGGCGACATGCCGTTCGACGTGGTCATCGCCTCGCCTGACACCATGCGTATCGTCGGTACCCTGGGCCAGATCCTGGGCCCGCGCGGCCTGATGCCGAACCCGAAGGTCGGCACCGTGACCCCGGACGTGGCTGGCGCCGTCAAGAACGCCAAGGCCGGCCAGGTCCAGTACCGCACCGACAAGGCAGGTATCATCCACGCGACCATCGGCCGCAAGTCGTTCAGCGACGAACAGCTCAAGACCAACCTGGTCGCGCTGATCGACGCGCTGAACAAGGCCAAGCCGGCCACCTCGAAGGGCGTGTACCTGCGCAAGGTCGCGATCTCGTCGACCATGGGCGCCGGCGTTCGCGTCGACCACGCCTCGCTGGCCGCTTAATAGTAAAGAATCAAGTCCCCGCAGGGTAGCGCGGGGCGCATCTTTGGGCTGGCCGGGACGAACACTTCCCGGTCAGGCAATCAAAGACCGTTGGGCCGAAAGCTTCATCCTGGGAACGCCGTTCCCTCCGATTGTGGCAGGAGGTTAATAGACCACCCAACGCAGATGGTGTACCCGAACAAGTTTTGTAGTCCATGCTGCGTGAATTTATCCGCGTTAGTTAGACTTCTTAACTTCGGACGCCGTGTTCGAACCGATGTGAGGCATGTGCCGATCATCATTTAAGGAGATTGACCGTGGGTCTTAATCTGAATGACAAAAAGGCCGTCGTCGCCGAAGTTTCCGCAAAGGTAGCAAGTGCGCAAACGATCGTCGTGGCCGAGTACCGTGGCATCCAGGTTAGTCACTTGACGAAACTCCGTGCAACCGCGCGTGCCCAGGGCGTGTACCTGCGTGTTCTGAAGAACACGCTGGCTCGCCGCGCTGTCGAAGGCACCCAGTTCGCATCGCTGGCTGACGCCATGACCGGTCCGCTGATCTACTCGATCTCGGACGACGCCGTTGCTGCTGCAAAAGTCATTTCCGACTTTGCAAAAACCAACGACAAGCTGGTCCTGAAAGCCGGTAACTACGCAGGCAAGCAGCTCGATGTGGCTGGCGTGACCGCGTTGGCGAACATCCCGAGCCGTGAAGTCCTCATCGCCCAGCTGCTGGGCGTCATGCAGGCACCGGTGTCGGGCTTTGCACGTGTTCTGGCCGCCGTGGCGGCACAAAAAGGCGAAGGCGCCGCTGCTCCGGCGGCGGAAGCCGCGGAAGCGTAATCGCTTCCCGTCTTTTTGCTCAAGTAACAAACCTGAACTACACACACAACATATTTGGAGTTTCAAATGGCAATTAGCAAAGAAGAGTTCCTGGATGCAGTTGGCGCAATGTCGGTCATGGAACTGAACGACCTGGTCAAGGCTTTCGAAGAGAAGTTCGGCGTGTCGGCAGCTGCAATGGCGGCACCGGCAGCAGGCGGCGCCGCTGGCGGCGCACCGGCAGCTGAAGAGCAGACCGAGTTCAACGTCGTGCTGGCTGAAGTCGGCGCGAACAAGGTCGGCGTCATCAAGGCCGTCCGCGAAATCACCGGCCTGGGCCTGAAGGAAGCCAAGGATCTGGTCGACGGCGCACCGAAGGTCGTCAAGGAAGCCCTGCCGAAAGCTGACGCAGAAGCTGCCAAGAAGAAGCTGGAAGAAGCTGGCGCCAAGGCCGAGCTCAAGTAATACAAACAGCAACGGGCGGTCGAGAGGTCGCCCGCTGCCGGAGTCAAAGCCTGCAGATCCCCGCTGGAAAGTGGGGGATGCGGCTTTGGCTCTTTTGTCGTCCCTGCAGCAAACGCAGCCGCCCCGGATGGGCAGCAGCGCCGAAAGCGGTGGTACGGCTTTATCGTAACACAGCAGTACGCTTGTCCTTTTCACCTGGCGGACAGTGCGAGCATTGAGGCCTTGTGTGTGGTGCAGTCGCCACTGACAATCCCTGAATTCTCATCCTTTCTGTCACTCACGGAGTGTCCATGCACTACTCATTTACTGAGAAGAAGCGCATTCGCAAGTCGTTCGCGAAGCGCGCCAACGTTCACAACGTTCCCTACCTGCTGGCTACCCAGCTCGAATCCTACGAGAATTTCCTGCAGGCGGACGCTCTTCCCTCCGCACGCAAGAACGAAGGCCTGCAGTCGGCCTTCAGCTCGATCTTCCCGATCGTGTCGCACAACGGCTTCGCACGCCTGGAATTCCTGTCCTACGTGCTGGGCGACCCCGCGTTTGACGTCAAGGAATGCCAGCAGCGTGGCCTGACCTTCGCCTCGCCGCTCCGCGCCAAGGTGCGTCTGGTGATCCTGGACAAGGAATCGCCGACCAAGCCTGTGGTCAAGGAGATGAAAGAGCAGGAAGTGTACATGGGCGAACTGCCGCTGATGACCGCGAACGGTTCGTTCGTGATCAACGGCACCGAGCGCGTGATCGTCTCGCAGCTGCACCGCTCGCCGGGCGTGTTCTTCGAACACGACCGCGGCAAGACGCACTCGTCGGGCAAGCTGCTGTTCTCGGCCCGCATCATCCCCTACCGCGGCTCGTGGCTGGACTTCGAGTTCGACCCGAAGGACATCCTGTTCTTCCGCGTCGACCGCCGCCGCAAGATGCCGGTGACGATCCTGCTCAAGGCCATCGGGATGACGCCGGAACAGATCCTGGCGAACTTCTTCGTGTTCGACAACTTCACCCTGCGCTCGGAAGGCGCGGAACTGGAATTCGTGTCCGAGCGGCTGCGCGGCGAAGTCGCGCGCTTCGACATCGTCGATCCGAAGAGCGGCAAGACCATCGTGACCAAGGACAAGCGCATCAATGCCAAGCATGTGCGCGACATCGAAGCGGCCGGCATCAAGACCATCTCGGTGCCGGAAGACTACCTGCTCGGCCGCGTGCTGGCACGTAACATCGTCGACCAGGACACCGGCGAGATCATCGCCAACGCCAACGACGAGCTGACCGACGAGCTGCTGGGCAAGCTGCGCGACGCCGGCGTGACCGACATCCAGACGCTCTACACGAACGACCTGGACCAGGGCGCCTACATCTCGCAGACCCTGCGCACCGACGACACCGCCGACCAGACCGCCGCGCGCGTGGCGATCTACCGCATGATGCGTCCTGGCGAGCCGCCGACCGAGGAGTCGGTCGAGGCGTTGTTCAACGGCCTGTTCTACAGCCCGGAGCGCTACGACCTGTCGGCCGTGGGCCGCATGAAGTTCAACCGCCGCATCGGCCGCGACGAGCTGACCGGCGCGATGACGCTGTCGAACGAAGACATCCTGGCCGTGATCAAGATCCTGGTCGAGCTGCGCAATGGCCGCGGCGAAGTCGACGACATCGACCACCTGGGCAACCGCCGCGTGCGCTGCGTGGGCGAACTGGCCGAAAACCAGTTCCGCGCCGGCCTCGTGCGTGTCGAGCGCGCCGTCAAGGAGCGCCTGGGCCAGGCCGAGTCGGACAACCTGATGCCGCACGACCTGATCAACAGCAAGCCGATCTCGGCCGCGATCCGCGAATTCTTCGGTTCGTCGCAGCTGTCGCAGTTCATGGACCAGACCAACCCGCTGTCGGAAATCACGCACAAGCGCCGTGTTTCCGCACTGGGACCGGGCGGCCTGACCCGCGAACGCGCCGGCTTCGAGGTGCGCGACGTGCACCCGACCCACTACGGCCGCGTGTGCCCGATCGAAACGCCTGAAGGCCCGAACATCGGCCTGATCAACTCGCTGGCACTGTACGCCCGCCTGAACGAATACGGCTTCCTGGAAACCCCGTACCGCAAGGTCGAAGGTTCCAAGGTCACCGACAAGATCGACTACCTGTCGGCGATCGAGGAAGGCCGCTACATCATCGCCCAGGCGAACGCGGCGATCAACGAGGAAGGCGAGCTGGTGGACGAACTGGTGTCGGCGCGCGAAGCGGGCGAAACCATCCTCGTGTCGCCGGAGCGCATCCAGTACATGGACGTGGCCCCGGGCCAGATCGTGTCGGTGGCGGCCTCGCTGATTCCGTTCCTCGAGCACGACGACGCGAACCGTGCGCTGATGGGCGCGAACATGCAGCGCCAGGCCGTGCCCTGCCTGCGTCCTGAAAAGGCGCTGGTCGGTACCGGTATCGAGCGCACCGTCGCGGTCGACTCCGGCACCACCGTGCAGGCCGTGCGTGGCGGCGTGGTGGACTACATCGACGCGGGCCGCGTGGTGATCCGCGTCAACGACGACGAGGCGCAAGCCGGCGAAGTCGGCGTGGACATCTACAACCTGATCAAGTACACCCGTTCGAACCAGAACACCAACATCAACCAGCGTCCGATCGTGCAGGTGGGCGACCGTGTCGCCCGCGGCGACGTGATCGCCGACGGCGCGTCGACCGACCTGGGCGAACTGGCCCTGGGCCAGAACATGCTGGTGGCGTTCATGCCGTGGAACGGCCTGAACTTCGAGGACTCGATCCTGATCTCGGAAAACGTGGTCAAGGACGACCGCTACACCTCGATCCACATCGAAGAGCTGTCGGTGGTCGCACGCGACACCAAGCTCGGTGCGGAAGAGATCACGCGCGACATCTCGAACCTGGCGGAAAACCAGTTGGCGCGCCTGGATGAGTCGGGCATCGTCTACATCGGCGCCGAGGTGCAGGCTGGCGACGTGCTGGTCGGTAAGGTCACCCCGAAGGGCGAGACCCAGCTGACGCCGGAAGAGAAGCTGCTGCGCGCGATCTTCGGCGAGAAGGCATCGGACGTGAAGGACACCTCGCTGCGCGTGCCTTCGGGCATGGTCGGCACCGTCATCGACGTGCAGGTGTTCACCCGCGAAGGCATCCAGCGCGACAAGCGCGCCCAGCAGATCATCGACGACGAGCTCAAGCGCTTCCGCCTGGACCTGAACGACCAGATGCGTATCGTGGAAGGCGACGCCTTCCAGCGTCTCGAGCGCATGCTCGTTGGCAAAGTCGTCAACGGCGGCCCGAAGAAGCTGGCCAAGGGCTCGACGATCACGTCGGAATACCTGGCGGACCTGGACAAGTTCCACTGGTTCGACATCCGTCCGGCCGACGACGAGACCGCCAACGCGCTGGAAGCGATCAAGGAGTCGATCAACGAGAAGCGCCACCAGTTCGACCTGGCCTTCGAAGAGAAGCGCAAGAAGCTCACCCAGGGCGACGAGCTGCAGCCTGGCGTGCAGAAGATGGTCAAGGTCTACCTGGCCGTCAAGCGCCGCCTGCAGTCGGGCGACAAGATGGCGGGCCGCCACGGTAACAAGGGTGTGGTCTCGCGCATCGTGCCGGTGGAAGACATGCCGTTCATGGCCGATGGTACCCCGGCCGACGTCGTGCTGAACCCGCTGGGCGTGCCGTCGCGTATGAACGTCGGCCAGATCCTGGAAACCCACCTGGGTTGGGCCGCGAAGGGCCTGGGCCTGCGGATCGGCGACATGCTCAAGGCGCAAGCCAAGGCGGAGGAGCTGCGCGGCTTCCTGGGCAAGATCTACAACGAGACCGGCCGCAAGGAAGACCTGGACAACTTCAGCGATGAAGAGATCCTGACCCTGGCGAACAACCTGAAGAAGGGCGTGCCGTTCGCGACCCCGGTGTTCGACGGCGCGCACGAGACGGAAATCCGCCGCATGCTGGACCTGGCGTTCCCGGACGAGATCGCGACCCACCTGGGCATGACCCCGTCGAAGAACCAGGTCACGATGTACGACGGCCGCACCGGCGAGGCATTCGAACGCAAGGTCACGGTTGGCTACATGCACATGCTCAAGCTGCACCACCTGGTGGACGACAAGATGCACGCGCGTTCGACCGGTCCGTACTCGCTGGTGACGCAGCAGCCGCTGGGCGGCAAGGCCCAGTTCGGTGGCCAGCGCTTCGGTGAGATGGAGGTGTGGGCACTGGAAGCCTACGGCGCGTCCTACGTGCTGCAGGAAATGCTGACTGTGAAGTCGGACGACGTGAACGGCCGTACCAAGGTGTACGAGAACCTGGTCAAGGGCGACCACGTGATCGACGCGGGCATGCCGGAATCGTTCAACGTGCTGGTCAAGGAAATCCGCTCGCTGGGTATCGACATCGATCTCGAGCGCAGCTAAGCAGGCCGGCATGGCCGCCGCCTTCGGGCCTGGCCTGCCGCCTTGACACCGTCGTTCCCGCGCAGGCGGGAACGCAGTTTCCGGTGAATCGGCCGGAAACCCCTGGATCCCCGCCTGCGCGGGGATGACGGTTTTGGGGCTGGCGGGGCAGGCAAACACTGGCGAAAATCAGTGAGAAGCCGGCGGAAGTAGTAAGTAAAGAATTCAATCACCTCTGGAGTGATCAATGAAAGCACTGCTCGATCTGTTCAAGCAAGTTCAGCAAAACGAGAGTTTCGACGCCATCAAGATTGGCCTGGCGTCGCCTGAGAAAATCCGTTCGTGGTCGTTCGGCGAAGTCAAGAAGCCGGAGACCATCAACTACCGCACCTTCAAGCCCGAGCGCGACGGCCTGTTCTGCGCCAAGATCTTTGGCCCGATCAAGGACTACGAATGCCTGTGCGGCAAGTACAAGCGCCTGAAGCACCGCGGCGTCATCTGCGAGAAGTGCGGCGTCGAAGTCACGCTGGCCAAGGTGCGCCGCGAGCGCATGGGCCACATCGAGCTGGCCTCGCCGGTCGCGCACATCTGGTTCCTGAAGTCGCTGCCGTCGCGTCTGGGCATGGTCCTGGACATGACCCTGCGCGATATCGAACGCGTGCTGTACTTCGAAGCATACGTCGTGACCGATCCCGGCATGACCCCGCTGAAGAAGTGCCAGATCATGTCGGAAGACGACTACGCCGCCAAGTACGAAGAGTACGGCGACGACTTCACCGCGTTCATGGGCGCCGAAGGCATCCGTGAACTGCTGCGCTCGATCGACATCCACCGCGATGCCGAGGCGCTGCGCGTCGAGCTGAAGGAATCGAAGTCCGAAGCGAAGATCAAGAAGTACGCCAAGCGCCTGAAGGTGCTCGAGGCCTTCCAGCGTTCGGGCATCAAGCCTGACTGGATGATCATGGAAGTGCTCCCGGTCCTGCCGCCGGAGCTGCGTCCGCTCGTCCCGCTGGATGGCGGCCGTTTCGCGACCTCCGACCTGAACGACCTGTACCGCCGCGTCATCAACCGTAACAACCGCCTGAAGCGCCTGATGGAACTGCGCGCGCCGGAAATCATTACGCGTAACGAGAAGCGCATGCTGCAGGAAGCGGTGGACTCGCTGCTGGACAACGGCCGTCGCGGCAAGGCGATGACCGGCGCCAACAAGCGTCCGCTGAAGTCGCTGGCCGAGATGATCAAGGGCAAGGGCGGTCGTTTCCGCCAGAACCTGCTGGGCAAGCGCGTCGACTACTCGGGCCGTTCGGTCATCGTGGTCGGTCCGCAGCTGAAACTGCACCAGTGCGGCCTGCCGAAGCTGATGGCGCTCGAACTGTTCAAGCCCTTCATCTTCAACAAGCTCGAGCTGATGGGTCTGGCAACGACCATCAAGGCGGCCAAGAAGCTGGTCGAGATCCAGGAACCGGTGGTCTGGGACATCCTGGAAGAGGTGATCAAAGAGCACCCGGTCATGCTGAACCGTGCGCCGACCCTGCACCGCCTGGGCATCCAGGCCTTCGAGCCGGTCCTGATCGAAGGCAAGGCGATCCAGCTGCACCCGCTCGTCTGCGCGGCCTTCAACGCCGACTTCGACGGTGACCAGATGGCTGTGCACGTGCCGCTGTCGATCGAAGCGCAGATGGAAGCGCGCACCCTGATGCTGGCGTCGAACAACATCCTGTTCCCGTCGAACGGCGAGCCGTCGATCGTGCCGTCGCAGGATATCGTGCTGGGTCTGTACTATGCGACCCGCGAGGCGATCAACGGCAAGGGCGAAGGCATGATGTTCCCGGACGTGTCGGAAGTGATCCGCGCGTACGACAACAAGGAAGTCGAGCTGGCCACCCGCATCACGGTGCGTATCACGGAATACCCGAAGAACGCCGAAGGCGAATTCGACAAGACCGTGACCCGCTACGAGACCACCGTCGGCCGCGCGATCCTGTCCGAGATCCTGCCGAAGGGCCTGCCGTTCTCGGTGCTGAACCGCGCGCTGAAGAAGAAGGAAATCTCGAAGCTGATCAACACCTCGTTCCGCAAGTGCGGCCTGCGTGCGACCGTCGTGTTCGCGGACAAGCTGATGCAGTCGGGCTTCCGCCTGGCGACCCGCGCCGGTATCTCGATCGCCGTGGACGACATGCTGATCCCGGACGTCAAGAAGGGCATGATCGCCACCGCCGAAGCGGAAGTGAAGCAGATCGAGCAGCAGTACGCCTCGGGCCTGGTCACCGCCGGCGAGCGCTACAACAAGGTGGTCGACATCTGGGGCAAGACCTCGGACGAAGTCGGCAAGGCGATGATGGACCAGCTGAAAGTGGAACCGGTCACCAAGCGTGACGGCACCGAAGGCACCCAGGAATCGTTCAACGCGATCTACATGATGGCCGACTCGGGCGCGCGCGGTTCGGCGGCCCAGATCCGCCAGCTGGCCGGTATGCGAGGCCTGATGGCCAAGCCGGACGGCTCGATCATCGAGACGCCGATCACCGCGAACTTCCGCGAAGGCCTGAACGTTCTGCAGTACTTCATCTCGACGCACGGCGCCCGTAAGGGTCTGGCCGACACCGCGCTGAAGACCGCGAACTCGGGTTACCTGACCCGTCGCCTGGTCGACGTGACCCAGGACCTGGTGGTGACCGAGGACGATTGCGGCACCAACAACGGCACCTTCATGAAGGCGATGGTCGAGGGTGGTGAAGTCATCGAAGCCCTGCGCGACCGTATCCTGGGCCGCGTGGCTGGCCACGACATCGTCAATCCTGAGACCCAGGAGACGCTGTACGAAGCCGGCACGCTGCTGGACGAGGACATGGTCGAGGAAATCGAGCGCGTCGGCATCGACGAGGTGAAGGTCCGCACGCCGCTGAACTGCGACACGCGCTACGGCCTGTGCGCCAAGTGCTACGGCCGCGACCTGGGCCGCGGCCTGCTGGTCAACAGCGGCGAAGCGGTTGGCGTGGTGGCGGCGCAGTCGATCGGTGAGCCGGGTACCCAGCTGACCATGCGTACCTTCCACATCGGTGGTGCGGCATCGCGCGCGGCGGTGGCGTCGTCGGTCGAAGCCAAGTCGAACGGCACGGTCCGCTTCACCGCGACCATGCGTTACGTGACCAACGGCAAGGGCGCCCAGATCGTCATTTCGCGTTCCGGCGAAGTGCTGATCACGGACGACCACGGCCGCGAGCGCGAGCGTCACAAGGTGCCGTACGGCGCGACCCTGATCGTCAAGGATGGCAACGCGGTCAAGGCCGGTGCCCCGCTGGCGACCTGGGATCCGCTGACCCGTCCGATCATCACCGAGTACGCCGGTACGATCAAGTTCGAGAACGTGGAAGAGGGCGTCACCGTCGCTCGCCAGGTCGACGAAGTGACCGGCCTGTCGACCCTGGTGGCGATCGATCCGAAGCGTCGTGGTTCGGGCAAGGTGCTGCGTCCGCAGGTGAAACTGCTGAACGAAGAAGGCCAGGAAGTGAAGATCGCCGGCACCGAGCACGCCGTGACGATCAGCTTCCAGGTTGGCGCGCTGATCATGGTCAAGGATGGCCAGCAGGTATCGGTGGGTGAAGTGCTGGCACGTATCCCGACCGAATCGCAGAAGACCCGCGACATTACCGGTGGTCTGCCGCGCGTCGCCGAGCTGTTCGAAGCACGTTCGCCGAAGGATGCCGGCATGCTGGCCGAGGTGACCGGTACCGTTGCGTTCGGTAAGGAAACCAAGGGCAAGCAGCGTCTGGAAATCACGGACATGGACGGCAACAAGCACGAGTTCCTGATCACGAAGGACAAGCAGGTGCTGGTGCACGACGGCCAGGTGGTGAACAAGGGCGAGATGATCGTCGACGGTCCGGCGGACCCGCAGGACATCCTGCGCCTGCTGGGTATCGAGGCACTGGCGCGCTACATCGTGGACGAGGTGCAGGACGTGTACCGTCTGCAGGGTGTGAAGATCAACGACAAGCACATCGAGGTGATCGTTCGCCAGATGCTGCGTCGTGTGCAGATCACCGATGCCGGCGACACCGACTACATCGTCGGCGAGCAGGTGGAGCGTTCGGAGCTGCTGGAAGAGAACGACAAGGTCAACGCCGTGGGCAAGCTGCCGGCGCAGTACGAGAACGTGCTGCTTGGTATTACCAAGGCATCGCTGTCGACCGACTCGTTCATCTCGGCCGCATCGTTCCAGGAAACCACCCGCGTCCTCACCGAGGCGGCGATCATGGGCAAGCGCGACGGTCTGCGCGGCCTGAAGGAAAACGTCATCGTCGGCCGCCTGATCCCTGGCGGTACCGGTCTGGCATTCCACCGCGCCCGCAAGGAGAAGGAACAGTGGGAGGCGGAAGAGCGCCAGGCACTGCTGCAGCAGGAGAAGGCCAACATGGCCGCCGAGCTGCAGGCGATGGAAGACCAGCAGAATGCTCAGGCGCATGCCGAGCACAATGAAGGCGACACCGAGTAATCGGATCGGTCGCTAGCGAAAACGGCACCCCGAGGGGTGCCGTTTTTTTTACCTTGGCCGTCTCGCCTGGCCTACGCCCCTCGGGGGCGGCCCGGCCGCACTGCTGTGGTGCCTGGCGGACATGCTCTCGCTTGTTTTTAGGCAACGGACATTGCCTTGGCGTATTATCACGTAAAGCGTATCCCCGCCTGCCTCTCCCTCATGGAGAGGATGGCACCAACCGTGCATGTTCAAATGTCATTGAAGCCCAAACTGGTCTGGCTGTTCTGGCTCGCGCTATGCGTGGGGCTGCCCGCGCACGCCGAAGATGCGGGCGGCGGCAAGCCGGCGGCCGAGGTCCTGCGCCGGCTGGACCAGTACGGATTCGCCGACCCGATGAAAGAGGCGGCCGCGCTCGAGCAATTCATCAGCGCCACGCCCCGAGCGGATCCGTCCATGCTGCCCTTGCGCGCGGCCCTGACCGGTCTGTACATCGCGGCTGGGCGCCGCGAACTGGTCGAGAGAGAACTCTCGTGGCTCCAGCGCGCGAGCCAGGACGGGTCGTGTGCTCTGTGCCGGCAGTGGTACGACGCCCGCCGTATCCAGTGGCTGCTGCGCGACAATGACATGGCGAAGCTGATCCCGGAACAGGCGCGGATCAAGGCGCTGGCGATCGCGGCGGATCCGGCTGTCCGTCACATCGGCTTGTACCTGGCGGGGGCCGCCGCCGAACTGCAAGGAGACCACACGGGGACGATCGAATACGGTCTGAAGGCATTGCGCCTGGCGGAACAGTTGAAGATGCCCGCGGAGCAGGTACGCGCGCTGAACCTGATGATCGCCGCCAATATCGCCCTGCGCAACCTGCCCCAGGCGCAGGCTTACGCGAAGGAGGCCCTCGCGCTGGCGGAAAGCATCGGCTTCGTCTACATGAGCGCTTACATCCGGGTGAACCAGGCGTGGATCAATTCCCTGCTCATGAAGCCCGAAGACGAACTGGCGGCATTGCGGTCAGTGGAAGCCATCACCAACCGATACCCGGGGCTGGAGCAAGTCGCGTTGGTGAATGCGATCAACTTCTCGAGATACTACCTGCGGAATGGGCAGTACGAGCACGCTCGCGCCAGCGCCGCCGCCGCCGCCGCATTGGCTGCGAAGCAGAACAAGCAGACGCCCCACGGGGTGGCGCTGATCGCGCTTGGCAGGGCGCTGATGGCGCAGGGGCGGGTGGCGGAAGGTGTTCGCGCGGTGGAACAGTCGGTCGCGATGCTCCAGAAGGCGGGCGGCACGCGGTACCTGGCGGATGCGCTGTACACCTTGGCCGAGGCGAAGGAGAAGAACGGCGACCCCGATGGCGCGCTCGCTGCCCTGCGTGCCCTGTTGAAGCTGAAGGATGAAATGCATTCGCGGGACCGGGAGCACGCGCTGCTCGCCGCGCAGGAGCGATACAAGGTCGAGCGCAAGGATCGGGAGATCGAGCGGCTGTCGCTGGAGAACGCACGCGCCGCCGCCGAGATGGCGGCAAGCACGGCGCAGCGACGCTTGTGGGCGCTGTTCGCCCTCGTGCTAGCGGTCGCGGCTTTGGGCATGGCGTATGTGATCTACAGGGCGCTGGGCCGCAACCGGGTGTTGCAGAAGTCTAACGCGCACCTGAGCAGTGAAAGCACGCAGGATCCACTCACGGGAGCCTACAACCGCCGCTACTGCGAAACGAGGCTGGATCAGGCCGAGTCGGAAAGCGGTGGGAACGGCGTGGGCCTGATCCTGCTCGACGTCGATCACTTCAAGAGTATCAACGACAACTTCGGCCACCCCGTCGGCGACCAGGTGCTGATCCACATCGCCAACCGGCTCAATGCGCTGGTGCGCGACTCCGATGCGGTGGTGCGCTGGGGCGGCGAGGAGTTCCTCGTGATCGTCGAAGGAACCGAACCGGGGCAGCTCCAGCGGATGTGCGTGCGGATTCTGGAGGCAATCGCGGCCGAACCGGTCTCCGTCGACGAAACGACGATTCAAGCCACGGTATCGGTCGGTGCCGCTGTGCTGCAACCGCGGCAGGGACAGACATGGCGCGATCTGTTCGCGCTGATCGACGGCGCACTGTACCGGGCGAAGAGGGAAGGGCGCAACCGTGCTTGCTTCGTGGTGTTCACCGGCGGCACTGAGCCGCAGGACGTGGCGCTAAGGGATATCGATGCGGCGGAGCGGGCATCGCTCATTGAAGTGCTATCGATCCCGAATCGCACCTTTACCAAACCGTCCGGTGAGCACGGCGTGAAACTGTCGCGAGTTAGCTAGGGGTTCCGGGTGGTTCGCTCAGTCGGAATGGGCGATGCGCAGGCCGCCCTTCCGGTCGGGCAGCCAGGTTTCGGCCAGGTCCGAACTGACGTCGAAGAAACCCAGCTCATGCTTTGCCGCCAGGCGCGACACCGCTTCGTGCGCCTCGTCCACGCGGTTCCAGCCAAAGCTCATGTAGATCAGCGGTTTGCCGATCGTGTACTCGGCGCCGTCGCCTTCGTCCGCCTCGTCTTCCAGCGCGGGGAAGAGTTCGAGCATGTCGCGGTAGAAGGCTTGCAGGGCCGGCGTGGCGACCGCCGGATCGTCGTAGTCGTGGTCTTCGTCGCTCCACTCGGTCTGCTCGTCGTACCAGTCGAGGAAGGCGGGTCGCTTGGCAGGAGCGGCCTCGGGGGCGAATACCATCAGGTCGTAGCTCATGATTCGTTCCTGGATGAGGGGATGGCTGACTATAGCGTATCGGCAGGCGGCGAGCTCGTGGCTCGCGGGCTTGAAGCTTGCATACGCCTGTTTGTACGAAGTCCGCGGTTGCCCGTCCGCCCGTTCGTTTAGCCAACTCAGCATGGGTCCCCGCCTGCGCGGGGACGACGGGTTGCTGATCGATCGGGTACGGCAGTCGTGCGGTGACCCCGGATCTACCCCGTCGTCCCCGCGAAATGCGGGGACCCATGCAGAGGTAGATGCGCCGTGCCAGTGGCGGAAACGACAGGCGGCCACCTGGCCGGAGGCAAGGCTTACTGGTACTTGGCCTTGAGCGTCTTCACCGCCTCGTACACCAGTTCGCGCGCCGGCTTGCAACCGAGCTTGGCCAGTTCGCGCACGTCGTGCTTCTTCGCGGCTTCCTCGGCGATCAGGTAGCCCAGGTAGTAGCCGCGGCGCGGCGACAGGCCGGTGTCGTCCTTCTTGCCCTGGAACAGGCCGCCGTAGATCTCCCAGTCATCCTTGCCCAGCACGCTCTCCAGGTGCGCCAGCGCCTTCGGCATGTTGGCCTGGGTGTTCTCCACCATCCCCTCCGGGATCGCCAGTAGCAGCTGCGAGTTGTTCGCGTCCGGGTTCATGACCTTGGACACGTAGGTCGCCAGCCCTTCGATCCACACCTTCGACCACATGCCCTTGTCCTCGCAGTTCGACGCGGACCTGTGATAGGTGTGGAACAGTTCGTGATGGAAGAACGGCGTCTCGTCGTCCTCGCTGTTATGGTACTTCACCATGCCGTCGATGCCGAAGATCAGGCTGCTGCGCCCGGCCAGCGTGCGTGTGCCGCCGTCCATCTCGCCCAGCGAGTGCAGCACCCAGATGTCGTGCGTCGGCTTGAAGTCGGGGAAGAAGGTCTTGAAGCTCTCGATATAGCGCGGCAACTCCGCGTCGAACTGCTTCGCCTTGCGCAGGTAGCCCTCGCGGATGCTCGGGAATTCCTCGATCGCGCGCGCGATGTGCTTGTCGCGCTCTTCCTGCGTCAGGCGGCCGTCGAAACGCTCGACGCCGTAGAATGCCGGCGCCTTGGCGGCCACGCTGCTCTTGAACAGGGCGACCCGCTCGGCGGTCGGCTTGTCCTTGGTCGCGTCCCAGAACTCGGCGAACGCCAGCGCCTTGTTGTGCGTGGTGGGAGTGGTGGCATCAGCCCAGGCGGGCAGGGTGCAGCTGGCAAACAGGGCAAGGCTCGACAGGGCGAGGGAAACGCGACGCATGGGTTCTCTCCAGTGGAAACAAGCGCGCACTGTGCCATAGGAATATGCGAGCTGCAACAATGGTCACTTGGCAAGCCTTTGGAGCGGCACACATGTATGACTTTGTCGTGTTTGTCAGCCAAATGTAGCGAGTCCATTTGACATTCCCGCCTATCCTCAGCAATATTGCCTACTGACTATTTCTAAGACTTCCATACCGCCACGTGTCGCGTAAAAAAAACAGCCGCCAGTGGGCGCGGCTCCGGATCCTGTGTTCCGGCGGCCTGCACCTGATGACGATCATCCCCGACGCTTTCGAGCTGGTTCGCGAGCTGATTCCAAACAGCGCTGCCCGGTTGTTCCTGCGTGCGGACGACCCTACGCCCGTCGAGGACGCCGAGGCTTCCATCGCCGGCGTGCTGCCACCGCCCAACGGTTACTTCTACAGCGATTCCGCCTGCTTCAGCAAGCCGGAGCCGAGCCGTTACGCCCAGACCCTGCAGGTCGCGCTCGAGAGCGGTGGCCGCCCGCTCGGCAACGTCACCCTGTATCGCGACGAGGGCCCCGACTTCGACCAGGACGACGCGGAGGACCTGCGCCGGGTGGCGAACTACTTCGAGCACGCGCTGCGCAATGTGGGCGATGCGGCGTGCGGGCTGTCCGGTGTGATCGAGGACGAGGCCATGCTGCTGGTGACGACCAGTGGCGACATCCTCTTCCTCAGCGATTCCGCCGGTGCGCTGCTGGACCAGCTCGCCACCCAGGAGCAACAGGTATTCGACCGCAAGACGGTACCGCCGTTCTGCCTGCGCCTGGTCGAGTCGGTCGTGCACGGCGAGCGCTACCCATGGCGCCTGCCCGCCGGCACGCTGGAGCTGGCAGGTGGCGTACTGGAGGCCCGCGCCCAGTGGATGAGCGCAGGCACCCACGACGCCCTGCATGCCCGCACGATCGGCATCTTCCTCAAGTTCGTGGTTCCCATGCCGCTGCGGATCTGGCGCGCGCTGGGCAGCGTGGAACTGTCGCCACAACAGATGGAGGTGGCGTTCTGGATGGGCCTCGGCGGCGGCCGCGATGCCGCGCGCGCCCGCATGGAAGTGAGCGACGCCGTCCTGCGCGATTGCGTCAAGGCGGTCTACGAGAAATTCGGCTGCACCTCGGAGGCCGGACTGCTCGCCCTGCTACGGCCGAACGTCTCGCGGATGTGAGATATGCATATCCCCCACCCGGGGGGATGGAAAGCCTGGCGCCGCGGGCCTACCATGCTTTCATTTTTATAACAAAAAGGAGATGTATGAAGATTCGTTCGATCGGTGCCGTTGTGCTCGCTTTCGCTTGCGGCGCCGCTGCCGCCTCACAGGAGGGCGCGCTCGCAACCATGCACATCATGTCCGACACCGGCGCCGGTGACACGGTGGGCAGCGTGGCCGTCAGCGAGACGCCCTACGGTCTCGTGTTCACGCCGGCGCTGGCCGGCCTGCCTCCGGGCCTGCACGGCTTCCACGTGCACGAGACCGGCAGCTGCGGCAATACCCAGAAGGACGGCAAGACCATCCCCGCCGGCGCCGCGGGCGGCCATCTCGACCCCGCAGGCAGCAAGCGTCACGGCATGCCGTGGGGCGACGGCCATCTGGGCGACCTGCCCGCGCTGACGGTCGATGAAAAAGGCGGCGCCAGCAATCCAGTCCTGGCACCGCGGCTCAAGCTGGCGGACGTCAAGGGCCGCGCCCTGATGATCCACGCCGGTGGCGACAATCATTCCGACCACCCGGCCGTGCTGGGCGGCGGGGGGGCCCGCATCGCCTGCGGCATCATCAAGTAAGCATCGGCGGGCCAGACGCAGCGGGCATCGCGCCCGCTGTTTTCGTTTCTGGGTTGCATCAACACACCCCATGCAGGGGGATGGACGGTGGCAGTCGGGGTTTTTACCATCCGGTCACGATGTTGAGACGGATGGACATGAAAACGCTATTCAGGAACTTGTTAACCGTGGCGCTGCTGCTTGGCGCGCTCGACGGCCGGGCTGCCCTGATTGCCCAGTACGAGATGAACGGCCCGCTGCGGGGCGCGCCTGGCGTCGCCGCGCTCCCCGGCCATGGCGGGGGCCTTGACGCCGGCCCTTACATCTTCGACGCGAACCAGGGGCTGGCCCAGGACCCTGGCTTTTACACGAGCCACGGCACCTACCAGCCGTATCCCCATGACGGGCACGTCGTGAACAGTGCCGGTCACGCCAGCTTTGCTACCAACTTCGCCCACTTCCTGCGGGACGACAGGCAGGGCAGCGAGGCGGCCGCAGGCGCCGTCGACTACATCCACGTCTACGACAGTGCGTTCAGCGCCGCGGAAGTGAAGATGCTCCAGCGACCCGCGATTCCCCTGGCCGGGCCGGGCGCCCTCGGCGTCATGGGCCTGGGACTGGTCGCGGTCGGCTTTTTCGGCCGCCGGCGCCTGGTCTGATTCACGCCATCGGTTTTCCTCGCGCGCTCCCTCGTCCTTTTGTTTGTTTTACACTGGCCGTCGTTGTCTGTCATATTCCAGGCTAGCCACGAAAGGGTAACGATATGAGAACTCATTGGATCTGTGCCGCGCTGCTGTGCAGTGTGGGAGCGATTGGCGTTGCGGGTGCGGCGGAGATGCGCACGACGATGAACCTGGTATCGGATGCCGGCGTCGGCAAGCCGATCGGCACCGTGACCGTCAGCGAGAACGAACACGGTCTAGTGTTCAACCCGTCGCTCACCGGCCTGCCGCCAGGGCCGCACGGTTTCCATGTGCACGAGAACGGTAGCTGCGCGCCGGCGCAGAAAGACGGCAAGATGGTGCCCGCCGCCGCGGCAGGCGGACACCTCGCGCCCAAGGGGGCCAAGCAACACGGCACGCCATGGGGCGAAGGCCACCTGGGCGACCTGCCGGTGCTGCTGGTCGGTGAAGACGGCAGGGCGACCCACCCGGTGCTGGCCCCGCGGCTCAAGCTGGCCGACATCAAGGGCAAGGCGCTGATGATCCACGCCGGTGGTGACAATTATTCCGACAAGCCCGAACCGCTCGGCGGCGGCGGCGCGCGCATCGCCTGCGGCGTGTTCAAGTGAGATAACAAGGACCGGATACCGTTCGTAGGGTGGGCACTTGTGCCCACGCGCAACGGTCTAGGTTGGGCCCGGCCGCGTAAGGCGCAAGTGCCTAGCGGCAGCGGATGCAATGGTGGGCACGAGTGCCCACCCTACACCACTTTTTGCGCTTCAGGTCTTGACGGTCAAGACGGTGTCTACTGCGCCGTGCGGGCCTTGCCGAACACGTCGCCCGGCTTCCACGCCGGCATCTTCGGCGAGTTGGCCACCATCTGGCCCAGGTTCAGCGTGAACTGCGCCTGCTGAGCCATGCCCGAGAAGTTCCAGCTCGGATCGTACTCGTCGCTCGCCTGGTGGTAGCGCGCGCGGTAGGCCTTCTGCTTGGCGTCGTTGGCTTCCTTGTTCGAGACCCAGTCGCTGCCCGAACCGATCGAGAACGCCGGCACGCCGGCCTTGGCGAAGCTGAAGTGGTCGCTGCGGAAGTAGCCGCCGGCCAGGTCGGGCTTCGGCTTGGCCAGGGTCAGGCCCATTTGCTTGGCGACCTTACCCGCCATGTCGCCCAGATCGCTGCGCTCGCTTCCCCGCACGCCCATGTCGCGCGTGGTGCCGATGAAGTTCAGGCTATCCAGGTTCAGGGCTGCGGCGGTCTTGTCCAGTGGCCACAGCGGCTTGGTGGCGTAGGCCGCGCTACCCAGCAGGCCCTGTTCCTCGGCTGCCACCCACAGGAACATCTGGCTGCGCTTGGCCGGGTTGCGTGCTGCCTGCTCGGCCATCACGAGCAGCGCACCGATGCCGGTCGCGTTGTCCACCGCGCCGTTGAAGATGGTGTCGCCCTCGGTGCCCTGCTTGCCCATGTGGTCCCAGTGGGCGGTGTAGATCACCACCTCGTCCTTGAGCTTGGGATCGGTGCCGGGCACGACGCCGGCGACGTTGTATTCGTTCAGCGTGCGCACTTCGGCCAAGGCCTGGCCTTCCACGCGCGCATTCAGTGGCACCGGCTTGAACGACTTGTCCTCGGCGGCGGCGCGCAGCTTGTCCAGGTCCTGGCCGGCCGCGGCGAACAGCTTCTTCGCGGTGGCGTCGGTCATCCAGCCCTGCAGGCCAGTGCCCAGGTCATCTTCGGCCAACTGGAAGCGTTCCGCGTTGGCCCAGCTGTTCTGCACCACACTCCAGCCGTACGAGGCCGACGGGTCGGTGTGGATCAGCAGCACGCCGGCGGCGCCCTGGCGCGCGGCTTCCTCGAACTTGTAGGTCCAGCGGCCGTAGTAGGTCAGGCCCTTGCCGTTGAAGCGGTTCGGCTCGGCGGCCGTCGGCGCCGGGTCGTTCACCATCATCACCAGCACCTTGCCCTTCAGGTCCATGCCCTTGTAGTCGTTCCAGCCTTCTTCCGGCGCGTTGATGCCGTAGCCGACGAAGACCAGGTCGTTATTCAGCTTGTGTTCGGCCTTGGCGTCGCCCGGACCCCAGACCCAGTCCGAGCCGAACTGCAGCGGCAGCTTCTGGCCGCCGGCCACGAGCGCCAGGTTGCTCTGCTGCGGGAGCGAGCGCACACCGGCGATCTTCACCGGTTGCAGGTAGCTGTCGCCGTTGGCGGGCTGGAGGCCGGCTGCCATCGCTTGGGTCGCCAGGTAGGTGACGGTCAGTTCGCCGCCGCGCTGGCCGGTGCCACGGCCTTCGACAACGTCCGACGACAGGAATGCGACGTGCGCGCGCAGCGGCTGTTCCTTGATGGTCACGGCTTGCGCCTTGTCGGCGGCGACGGCCGGATAGGCCAGCGCCAGGCTGCCGGCGAGGGCGGTGAGGACAAGGGAGGATACGGTCTTGTGCATGGAATCCAGGGGCAAGAGTTAATCGGGAGCACTGTGAAGTGCGCGGGACATTGTATGACATTCTTTAGTGAAACCGGAGCGTGTCCGCCGAGATCGTGGTGCCGGTGTTCGGCAGGCGCGGCGCGGCGTCGGCCGGACGGGGGGGCAGCAAGTGCAGCGGCAAGCCGGTAATGCGTTCCTGGACCTTCACGTGAAAGCTGGGGTCGGCGAGCAGGTCGAACCGGAAGCGGAGCAGCTCGCTGCCCATTCCAAGGAGCGTCAGGCGCCATGAATAGCTGACCGCTTCCGTGAGCACCCTGCCATTGAGCGTGGTGCGCACCGGGCGCGCGCCGCCGATCCACATGTCGATGCGCGGGGCGCTATTTTTCGACTGCAGGGTGAATTCGACGTGCCGCCGCGGTGCCCGCGCGTTCAGCAGCAGGCGCGCTTCGGGGAAGGCGACCGGGCCGCGAGGCGCGCGCGCGTACCACTGCCTTGGACTGTCCCAGCCGAACGCGTCGGCGTGGATGTGCGGCCTGTCCAGGTCGCGAAACACTTCCTTTGTCCAGCTATCGAGCGCGATGGGAGGCATCAGCCAGTAAGCGCTCCAGCTCGGCATGTCGACGAAGTACACCAGGTGGTTCGGCTGCGCATCGGTTGCCCGGGATTCGGCCGCCTGGGGGGCGGTGGCAAGGCCGGCCAACCCCGCGGCTGCCAGCAAGCGCACGATCGCGCCGCGCGCGACCAGTGCGAGTGGCGCGCTGCACAAGCCAACCATGAGGAACAGCAGGATCGCCTGCGGATGGTAGCTGCCGGATGGGGCGAACGCCGCCGACGTCTCCCTTAGCGCCGGAAGGAAGAGAAGCAGCGCTGGAATCGCCGCGCACAGCGCAATCAGCATGGCGCGTGGCCCTGGAACCGGCGCGCCGGAGCGCGGATGGAGCGCGCGAAAGGCAAGCAGCGCAGCGAGCAGCGGCCATGCGACGAGGTGGGCGGCATCCGGCGCGGCAAAGCAGAGAACGAGCAGGAAAACCGCCATCCAGCTCAGTGTTCCCACCACCGCGGCGACCGGGCCGGCGGCCCACGCGTGCAAACGCAGCAGGCCAACGAGGAATGCGGTGGCCAGCGCAGTGATGGCAAGCACCCTGCCGTGCGCTTGCACACCCGCCCCATGCACATCCCAGCCGCGCATCGCCGCTGGCAGGTCGTCACGCAGCAGCCAGGAGGTCGCGACGAATGCGAGCACGACCACAAGATAGCCGAAGCATCCCTTTACCAGCGCGGAAAGCTCGACTTGCGCGCGCACCAGCGCCACCCGCCACGCCTCGGCCAGCAGCAGCCATGCCAGCAGTGCGAGCAGCCAGGATACGGCGGATGGGTAGCCGATCCTTCCCGCCAAGGGTAGTTCGAAGCTTGTGTGCGAGTGCCTCCCGGCACTCAGGCGCTCCTGTCCGAAGTGCCGCAGCAGCGATAACATGGCGTCCCCCGTCTGCTGGAGCGTCGCCGGCGCGAGCGCGGCGGGCGTGTCGAGGGCGCTGCCCGCGCGTGGGCCTCCCACGGTGGCGAGCCGGAGGACCGGTGCGTCGAGTTGGGTCAGTGGCCCCGCATTCTGGCCAAACAGCCGTTGCAGCAGCGGCATGAGCGTGCTGCCACCCACCTGCGGAGCCGCGCGCGCCAGGCCGGCCGAGGCGTCGGCACTGGTGCCGCTTGCGCCATACAGCGCCAGGGGGCCGCTTACCCCGGCCGCACCGAATTTGATCGCAAGCCCCACCTCGCGCGCCCATGGATGCTGCTCGACGAAGCCCTTCTCCCCCAGGCCGCGTACCGCCTCGCCATCCGCGAACAGGAACAGGACATCGCTCGCCAGTGGAGGGCTGTTCCGCAAGGCCCGCAGCGTCTCGAGCATCGTCGCCGCGCCGGCGCCCAGCGCGGCGCCCAGGGTTTGCTCGGGACTGTCGTAGTGCGCGCTGACGAGCACCGCTGGACGCGTCCTCGCTCCCGGGTCCGCGCCAGGCTTTCGTACCAGGATGTTGTGTACCACCCCGAGCGTGACATGCGTGTTGCGGAACTTGTCCACCACATTGCGCTGGACGATGGCGCGTTGCACATGGGGTTCGAGGCCGAGGGCGCGCAACCGGGCAAGGATGTACTCGCGCGCTTCCCGGTTGGCGTCGCTGCCAATTGGCCTGGGAGCGACGGCCAGCACGCTTGCATGGGACATCGCGTTGGCTGCGGAGAACCCGGTAGCGTGGCCGGAAAACTGGCGCTGGTTTGACAGGGTGGCAAGCCAGGCCAGCGCCAGCACGGCGAGCACCGCGGCCACGAGTGCCGCGCGGGGATGGCGCATGCGCACCGTGGCATCCTGGCCTGGTGGCCACGTGTTGGTATCCATTTCTCTTCTCCTTGTTGTGGTGTGCGTATCCGTGATCCCGCACCGATGGTCTGCCAGCGCCGCTTGGCGAAAAAAAACCCGCCTCCGTGGGGGGCGGGCAAAGAGGGGAATGCGTGAGGGCTGGGAGATGCTTATTCGAGGGTCCAGACGTAGGCGATCCGGCCCCATCCGGCCTGCGGCACGCCATCGACCATCGCCGGCTTGAACTGGCACATGCTCAGCGCGCTGACGGCGGCGCGGTCCAGGTCCCGCGAGCCGCTGGACTGCTGCACGCGGGAGGACTGGACCCGGCCGTCGGCGCCAACCAGCAGGGCCAGCGTGACGGTGCCGGTCTCGCCGTTGCGGGCCGCGCGCGCGGGATACTCGGGCTTGGCACAGCCGCTGGCGTCGGCCAGCACCGCGCTGCGCATCTCGCCTGTGTTGGTGGAGGCCGGGGCAGGCGGCGCCTCCGCCTGGCCCTGCGCGAAAGCTTGCGGCGGCGCCGGCTCGGCCTCGACCGTGGCCCGAACCTGCGCTTCCAGAGGGGGCGGCACATCCACTTCGACCTGCGGCACCACGATTTCCGGCGGCGCCACCTGCGGCATGGGCCGGGGCGGCTCGGGCGGCGGAGGGGGCGGCGTGCGCACCTCCGGCTGGAGCATCACCGTCAGGTCTTCCTGCAACTGGGGTAGCGAGATGGCTTTGGAATTCATCGCGTTCATCACGCCAACGGCCACCAGCGCGTGCAGGCCGGCGACCAGGGCGAGCTTGCCCGCCTTGCCACCGCTGTTGTCGTTCAAGGTAGAGAAATACATGGCGATTCTCCTTTCTTGTTGTTGTCCGGTGTGACAGGCGTCGTCGTGCCGGCGGCTTCACCGTGGTGGCTGCAAGATGTTGGAATAAGAATATGCTAGGACATAGCAATTATCAAGTTATTTCAAAAGTATTTTTGGTCCTCAATCAACTGTGCCGCTTCCGGCTGAATCTGGTGGAGCCGGGACGGCGCTGGGCACTCGATCTATGGCTCGTTGTGTGGAATAATCCTCCTGCAAATCCTGATCGCTCCGTGTAATGGCACACTTAGCTGCCACCGATTGGTAAGCGCTTGTAACGGAGACGACGGGCGCCAAGGAGAGCAAGCGTGCAAACGGAAGAAAAAAAGTTACAAGTGATGCTGGCCGACGACCATCCGATCGTCATGACGGGTTTCGCGATGTCGCTGGAGGCGGCGGGGATGCAGGTGGTGGGGCAGGCGCGCACCCCGAGCGAGGCGGAGACGATGTACCGCGACCTGCGCCCGAACGTGGCGGTGCTCGACATGCGCTTCGGCACCGAGTTGACCGGGCTGGACGCGGCGCGCCACATCCTCGGGCAGGACCCCGAGGCGAAGATCGTCTTCCTCAGCCAGTTCGACCAGGACAGCCTGATCAAGGAAACCTACCGCATGGGTGCGCACGCCTTCGTCACCAAGGACTGCGACCCGGCGGACCTGGCGACGGCGGTGCGCCAGGCCCATGAAGGCAAGCTGTATTTCCTGCCCTCCATCGCCGAGCGGCTGGCCAGCCTGGCGGTGCGCGGGGACGTCTCGCCCCAGTCGCAGCTTGACGAGCGCGAGTTGGAGATCTTCAAGATGATGGCCGAGGGGCTGACCAATGCCGAGATCGCGGAGCGGCTCAACCTGTCGACCAAGACCATCAGTAACACCAGCCAGTCGGTGAAAGAGAAGCTGGGCGTGCACCGCCAGGCCTACATCACCAAGCTCGCCGTCAAGCACGGCCTGATCGAGCCCTGAGCTCATGCGCCTGACGCTCGCCTGGGCTGGCAGGGCGGCCGTCGGCCTCGTCCTCGCCCTGTCGGCATGCACGGCGAACGCGGGGCAGGCCACCGGCTTCCGCTTCCAGATCGTCACCGGCGACGACAGCGACGTCACGCGCCGTATCGCGGAGGACCTGTACAAGCGCCTGGTTCCGATATTCTCGGGCTTTCGCACGGAACTGGCCCAGCGCCGCCGCATGCTGTACGTGGCGATCGGTCCCACCGCCTTGCGCGAGGCCGCCGCCCACCGCTGCGACTGCGTCGTCATCTCCGCCTTCACCTCGGCGCAGGTGTGGCGCTCGGTGATGGCGGGGGTGTCGCCGGCCCAGGCGGCGCGCATGACGGCCGTGTACGCCGAGCCGGCGCCAGCCGACCAGCTGCGCCTGGCCACGCTCCTCTACGGCCGGACGGTGCGGGTGGCCGCCATCCTCGGTCCGGAGACGGGCTTTCTCAGGCCCGCGCTGCAGGACGAGGTCGAAGTGCAGACCGTCGCGCCGGGTGAGGACATCAATCTCGTACTCGACCGTTTCGGCAGGGCGGAGGTGCTGCTGGCGCTGCCGGACGGCGCGGTCTACAACACCGAGAACATCCGCAACATCCTGCTCTCGACCTACCGCCGCAAGCAGGGCGTGATCGGCTTTTCGAGCGACATGGTCAAGGTTGGCGCCTTGGCCACCACCTACTCCGAGATCGGCGATATCAACGCCCAGGTGGCCGAAGTCGCGGCCGCCTTCGTCCGGACCGGGGAACTGGCGCCGCCGCGGTTTCCGCGCTACTTCCGTACCATCATCAACGAGGGCGTGGCCCGCTCGCTTGACTTGCGGGTGCCGGACGCGGCCCGCAAACTGGCACGGCCCGCGCCACCGCGCCAATGAACGCCTTTTTCTGGCGTAGCTGGAGCATCGGCCTGCGAATGGCCTTCATCACCATGCTGCCGGTGACCTTCCTGTTCACGGCCTTCGTCGGCTACTCGTGGTATTCGCACCGGGCGCAGGTGGCCGAGGAGCTGGCCGAGCGCGGCCGCATCCTGGCGCGCGCGCTGGCCGAGACCAGTGAATACAACGTCATCTCCGGTAACCTGGCCGACCTGCGCCTGACCATCAACGGGCTGGTCCAGTCGGACAAGAGCATCTACCGGATCGACGTCGTCGACGCGTCCGGCAATGGCGCCGTGGCGGTGACGTCGGACCTTGCGCGCGACGCCCAGCCGCACTACTACCAGGCGCCGATCCGCAAGCAGGTGGTGTGGATCAACCTGTTCACCGACAACGGCACTGCGCATGTTTCCGCGTCGAGCGATGCGCGCCCGCCTACGCTCACCTCCGAGGTGGTGGGCTGGGTGCGGGTCACGATGTCGCCCTCGAACATGCTGGACAAGCAGGCCAGGCGCTTTCGCGTCGAACTGGCGATGGCGGCGCTGGCGCTGGCGGCCAGCGGCGCGCTGGCCTGGGTGCTGGCGCGCTCGCTGACCGTGCCGCTGCACGAGGCGACCTGGGCGCTGCGTCAGATCCGGGGAGGCGAATACCGCGTGCAGCTTCCCGTCACGACCGGCGGCGAGGTGGGCGAACTGCAGGCGTCGATCGGCGAGATGTCGGTGGCGCTGGACGAGTCGAAGCGGGACCTGGAGAACAAGGTGGCCGAACGCACGCGCGACCTGGTCGCTTCGCGCAACGCGGCGCTTCGCGCTGACGCGGACAAGCGCAAGCTGATCCAGAAGGTCAACACCATCATCGAGGACGAGCGCAAGAGCATCGCCGTCGAGATCCACGACGAGCTCAATGCCTCGCTGATCGCGGCGCGGCTGGAGGCGCAGAGCATCGGGCTGCTGGCGGCGAAGTTGCCGCCCGGTCCGGAGGTCGACGAGATTCTCCGCAAGTCGCAGGCGATCACGAAGCTGGCGCTGGACCTGTACGCCAACGGCCGCCGCCTGGTGCGCCGGCTGCGCCCCGAGGTGCTGGACATGCTCGGCTTGCATGGCGCGGTGGAAGAGATGCTGCGCCACTACGGCAGCGGCTCGGACTGCCGCTTCGAATTCCATTCGGAAGGCGACTTTTCCCGGCTCGGGAACGAGCTGGCCATCTCGGCCTACCGTATCGTGCAGGAAGCGTTGTCGAACGTGATGAAGCACTCCGGCGCGCGCCATGCGAGCGTGAGCCTGGTGCTGCCCGATGGCGACGATGTCCTGCGCATCGAGGTGGAAGACGACGGCAAGGGTTTCGATCCGGCGCTCGCCTCCGAAGGCATAGGCATCATCGGGATGCGCGAGCGGGTGTACGCGCTGCATGGCACGATCGAGGTGCGCGCGGCGCCGGGGAAGGGCACCGAGGTCGTCATCGCCCTGCCACTTCAAGGTGCATCCGCGGTATCGTAGCGGTTTCCGCCAAATCCATTCGACACACACACATGGCCATTGAACTGAAGACGCCCTACGAACAGGGCAACCGGAACCAGACCACCACGCTGGCTGACTGCATCGCCTGGTACGAGGACCTTGCGCGCCGCTATCCCGACGTCCTGCGCTTTACCGCGATCGGTACCTCCGACGCCGGGGTGCCGATCCATGCGGGCGTGGTCAGTGCCGACGGCGTGTTCTCGCGCGAGGCAATCAAGCGTTCCGGCCGCCCGGTCTTCTTCAACAACAACGGGATCCACCCCGGCGAGCCGGAAGGCGTGGACGCCTGCATGGCGCTGGTGCGCGACTTCTGCACACAGCCGGGGCGCCTCGCCGCCCTGGGCGAGACCGTCTTCCTGTTCGTCCCGATGTACAACGTGGATGGCAGCCTGAACCGCAACAATACCTCGCGCGTGAACCAGGACGGTCCGGAGCAGTTCGGCTTCCGCGGCAACAGCCGTCACCTCGACCTGAACCGCGACTTCGTCAAGTGCGACACGCTGACGGCCCGCGTGTTCAACAAGCTGTTCGCCGACTGGGACCCGGACGTGATGGTGGACACCCATACCTCGAACGGGGCGGACTACAGCTACACCATGACCCTGATCCACACCCAGGCCGACAAGCTGGGTGGCGGCCTGGGAGAATTCCTGCGCGAGACCATGCTTCCGCACATCTACGCGGAGATGGACCAGCGCGGCTGGCCTACCTGCCCGTATGTGAACCCGGTCAAGGACTGCCCCGACCACGGCATCGCCGAATTCCTCGAGACGGCGCGCTTCTCGACCGGATACGCGGCCCTGCACCACACCATCGGCTTCATGCCCGAGACCCACATGCTCAAGCCCTTCGCCGACCGTTACGAGTCGATGCGCGCGCTGGTCGAGACCACGCTCGCTTTCACGGTGAAGAACGCGGGGCGGATCCAGGCGCTGCGCCGGGCCGCGCGCGAAGAAGGCCGCAAGCGTGGCGAGTGGCCGATCCACTGGGTGATGGACGAGGAAAACCACGGCAGCTTCCGCTTCAAGGGCTACGAGGCGAAGTACAAGCCGAGCGTGCTGGGCGAGTACACCCGCCTGTGCTACGACCGGGGCAGCCCGTGGGAGCGCGACATCGCCTACTACAACCGCTTCCCGGCCGACATCACCGTCAAGGCGCCGCGCGCCTATGTGGTGCCGCAGGCCTGGCGCGAAGCGGTCGAGCGCCTGGAATGGAACGGCGTGAAGATGGAGCGGGTGGGCGAGGAGCGCATCGAGGAGGTGTCGTACTACCACATCGTGTCGGTGGCGTCGCGTCCGAACGCCTACGAAGGCCACATGTTCCACGACGACGTGCAGCTTGAACGTCGCCGTGGACGGGTGACGCTGCGCGCGGGCGACTACATCGTGCCACTGGACCAGGACCGGGCGCGCTACGTGGTCGAGACGCTGGAGCCGCAGGCGCACGACAGCTTCTTCCGCTGGGGCTTCTTCAACAGCGTGCTGGAGAAGAAGGAGGCGTACTCGGACTACGTGTTCGAGGATCACGCGGCCGAGCTGCTGCAGGCCGAGCCTGCACTGAAGGAGAAGTTCGAGGCGTGGAAGGCGGCCAATCCGGCGCTGCTGGCCAGCCAGGAGGCGGTGCTGGACTTCATCTTCGCCAACTGCGAGCGTTACCGCGAACCGGAATGGCGGCGCTATCCGGTGTTCATGCTCGATTGAGCGTTGACGTGTTTCGGTGGGCACAAGTGCCCACCCTACGGACCTCCAGAGCCACAGATGGGTAGGGTGGGCTCTTGAGCCCACCGCCGGAATTCGAGAGCCACAGATGGGTAGGGTGGGCTCTTGAGCCCACCGCACGGAACTCCAGAGCCACCAGTGGGTAGGGTGGGCTCTTGAGCCCACCGCACGGAACTCCAGAGCCACAGATGGTTAAGGTGGGCTCTTGAGCCTCGGCGGCCCCGCCCACCCCACGACGTTCACTTCGACGCCGCGATCCAGCGGTCGACCTTGGCCTCCAGCAGTGCCAGCGGCAAGGTGCCTTCACCCAGCACGATCTCGTGGAATTTCGGCAGGCTGAACTTGTCGCCCAGCGCCGCTTCCGCACGCTGGCGCAACTCGACGATCTTGAGCGCGCCGATCTTGTAACCCAGCGCCTGCGCCGGCCACACCATGTAGCGCTCGATCTGCGCGCGCGCCTCGGCTTCGCTGTAGCCCAGCGTCTTCTGGAAGTACTCGATCGCCTGCTCGCGCGACCAGCCCTTCGCGTGCATGCCGGTGTCCACCACCAGGCGCGCCGCGCGCAGCATCTCGTCGTTCAGGTGGCCGAAGTAATCCTCCGGCTTGTCGAACAAGCCCATCTCCTTGCCCAGCGTCTCGGCGTACAGCGCCCAGCCTTCGGTGAAGGCGTTGTTGCCCCCGAACTTGCGGAAGTTCGGCAGCCCCAGCTCCTGCACCAGCGCGATGTGGAAGTGGTGCCCCGGCTGGCCTTCGTGCAGGTACAGCGTCACCATGCCCGTGCTGCCATACTGCCTGGGATCGTTCACCACGGACCAGAACACGCCCGGACGCGATCCATCGACCGCCGGCGGCGTGTAGTGGTCGGAGGCCGTCGCGCGCGACAGCTCCGGCTCCAGGCGCAGGTCGAGCGGCGACTTGGGCATCAGCGTGAACAGCGCCGGCAGCTTGGTGCGCAGCTCCGCGTCGAGCTTGCGGTACACGTCGATCACCTGCTGCTCCGTGGTGAAGGGCTTGTACTTCGCCTGCTGCGACACCCAGGTCGGCAGTCCGGCCGCCGGGCCCTGGTAGCCCATCTTCGGTCCGATCTCGCCGAATTCGCGCTGGATGCGCGCCACTTCCTTCAGCCCGATCTCGTGGATCCGCTCCGGCGTCAGGTCGGTCGTGGTCTGGCTCGCCACGCGCGCCTGGTACCAGGCCTTACCTTCCGGCAGGGCGCTCCAGCCGGTGCTGGCACGCGCCGCCGGAATGTATTCCTTCTCCAGGAAGCTCGCCAGGCGCTCCAGCGCGGGATTCAGGCTGGTGCCGATCGTCGTGCGATAGGCCTGCGCCAGCTTGCGCTTGTCCACCTCCGGGAACGAGGCCGGCATGTTCCTGACCGGCGTGTAGTAGATGCTCTCTTCCGGCTTGTCCGCGACCAGCTGCTTGAACTGGGGCAGGGCCGACTGCATCGGCGCCTTCGGATACACCACACCGCGCTTGATCCCTTCGCGCATGTTGGCGATGGCCTGGTCGATCCATGGTCCCAGCTGCGACAGCCGGTTCAGGTAGGCGCGGTAGTCGCTCACCGAGGACAAGGGCTGCGCGCCCTGGCCGCCGGCGTAGTTGGCCAGCGTGACCGGCATGCTGTCCATCTGGTTCAGCGGCAGCAGGTGCTCGGGGAAGCGTTCGAAACGCAGGGCGGTCGCCAGCTCGTACTCGAGGATGTCGTAGCTGGTCCGGTCGCGCGCGTTCAGCCGCCCGCGCGGGATGGCGCTGAGCCGCTTGGCGAAGTCGCGGTAGCGCGCGAACTGCCGGGCGCGCTCGGCCGGTGCGATCGACATGCCGATCTGGTCGATGAAGCGGTTGTCGCCGCTCTCGCTCGCGTACACCGGCTCGAAGCGCGCCAGCGCGTCGTAGTACTCGTCGGCGAGCTGGTTGAGCCGCTTGCCGGCCTGGGTGCTGGCCGCGGCTTGCTCGGTCCCACCCGCCTGGGCGGCGGCGGCCGAAGCCGTGGCCGGGGCGCAGGCGAGCAGGGCCGCGGCGGCAAGCGCGCCGAGCTTGAACTGGATTGTCATCTGTTGTCGGTCCTGTCAGTGAGCATCAATAGCTGGCCAGCGGCATCAGCCTGCCGTCCTTGAAGGTGTACATCGTCACCGCGGTCTTCTTCAGGTTGCCCTTCGGGTCGTAGGCATAGGTGCCCACCACGCCCGGATAGCTGATGCTGTGCATTGCCTGTCCCACCTTGGCCGCATCGGTCGAGTTGGCGCTCTTGATCGCGTGCGCGATGAACATGGTCTGGTCGTAGAACGACGGCGCGTACACGTCCGGTTCGCGCTTGAAGCGCTGCTTGTAGCGCTGCTGGAAGGCCGGTCCGCCGGCCTGCTTGGCGAGGATGGCGCCGGCCTGCGCGCAGCGCACGTTCTCGCCGACCGCATCGCCGCCCAGGCGCGCCATCTCGGGACTGCACAGCGTGTCGCCGCCGAGCAGCGGCACGTTCAGGCCGAGCGCCTTCATCTGGCGCACCATGGGCGCGGCCTGCGGCGCGTAACCCCCGAAGAAGATCGCGTCCACGCCGCGCGCCTTGAGCGCGGTGAGGATGGCGGCGAAGTCGGTCGCCTTGTCGTTGGTGTATTCGTGTCCGGCGATCTTGATCCCGGCCGCCTGCGCCTTGCGCTTGAATTCCATCGCGATGCCCTGGCCGAAGGCGGTGCGGTCGTCGATCACGCCCACCTTCTTCACCTTGAGCTGGTTGGCGGCGTACGAAGCGACCGACTGGCCCACCTGGGCGTCGCTGGCGACGATGCGGAATACGGTCGGGTAGCCGGCCTGCGTGATCTTGGGGTTGGTGCCGACCGTCGACATCAGGATGCCGTTGTCGTTGTAAACGCGCGATGCCGGGATCGCCACCCCGGAGTTGTAGGGGCCGAGCACGAAGCGCACGCCGGCGTCGGCGAATTTCTGCGCCACGTTCACGCCCTGCTTCGGGTCGCCCTGGTCATCCTCGGACACGAGTTCGAAGCGCAGCGTCTTCCCACCCGCCTGCAGCTTTTGCGCGTTCAGTTCCTCGACCGCCAGGCGCACGCCGTTCTCGTTGTCCTTGCCCGCGAACGCGTTCGCGCCGGACAGCGGACCGCTCACGCCGATCTTCACGACCTGGTCGGCGGCGACGGCGTTCGAGGCGAGCAGCAGCGCGGCCAGCGCGAGCGGCGTCATGTTCATTTTCGATGGCATTGTCTGGTCTCCGTTGTTATCGAACGGCCGCCATCATCGCATGATTTTCCGGCGCGCGCTAAGCCATCAGGACGGCAATCCGTGCGCGATCAGCTCCAGCGGCAGCGCGGTGGAGTACTTGATCTGTTCCATCGAGAAGGCGGACGAAACGCCGGTCAGCTGCGCCGTCTTGATCAGCTTCTTGTAGAAGCGGTCGTAGCCGTCGATATCCGTGGTCACCACCTTGAGCAGATAGTCGACGTCGCCGCTCATGCGATGGAATTCGAGCACCTCGGGCAGGGCGACGACCGCGGCCGCGAAGCGTTCGAGCCACTTCTCGTCGTGTTCGCTGGTGCGCACGCTGACGAACACGGTTACCGGCAGGCCGACCTTGTGCCGGTTCACGATGCTGACCCGGCTTTCGATATACCCCTCCTCCTCCAGGCGCTTGACGCGTTTCCAGCACGGCGTGCTGGACAGGCCGACCTTCTCGCTGAGGCCGGAAATGGAAAGCGTCGCATCGGCTTGCAATGCGGCAAGTATCGCGCAGTCAAACTTATCTAGTGAATTCATTTTGCGAATCTGTTCTTATGAGAATAATTGTTCTGCTAATCGTGAAAAAAGCAGTAATTTTGGGACGTCCACTCCCGCGAGATTCCGTAACATATTACTCAACAATAACACTTCTGTGACAAATATTTACGCGCGCGTGATCCGCCATGCATAACCATATCTATCTCGACGCCAACGCGACCTCGCCTGTACTGCCTGCCGCGGTGGCCGCGTCGGCCGCCGCGATGGCCACCTGTTTCGGCAATCCGAGCAGCAGCCATGCGGCCGGACTGCGGGCGCGGACACTGCTGGAGCAGACGCGCGCATGCGCGCGCAGGGTGCTGGGAGCGCGGCGCGGCAAGCTGATGTTTACCAGCGGTGCGACCGAGGGCATCCAGACGGCGGTGCTGTCCGCGCTGGTCGCGGTGCGCGAGCGCCGTGCTGCCGGCCAGCCCTGCGGCGACCTGCTGCTGTACGGCGCAACCGAGCACAAGGCGGTGCCGGAGAGCCTGGCGCACTGGAACCGCGTGCTCGGCGCCGGCCTCGAACTGCGCGCGCTGCCGGTCGATGCCAGCGGGCGCCACCGCCTCGACGTGCTGGCCGAACTGGCCCCGCGCGCCGCTTTCGTCGCCACCATGGCCGCCAACAACGAGACAGGGGTGGTGTCCGACCTCGAGGGCATCGCCGCGGTGCTGCGCGGGGCGGGAGGCCAGGCGCTGTGGATGGTCGATTGCGTGCAGGCCCTGGGCAAGCTGCCGCTGGCGCTCGATGACAGCGCAATCGACTATGCGCCGTTCTCAGGGCACAAGCTGTACGCGCCCAAGGGCGTCGGCATGCTTTACGTGCGGGAGGGCGCTCCCTACACGCCACTCATGTGCGGCGGCGGGCAGGAAGCGGGCCTGCGCTCCGGCACCGAGAACATGTCCGGCATTGCCGCCCTCGGGGCGGTGCTGGCCGCGCTGGAGCAGGGCGACACCTTCCGCACGCATGCCCAGCTCGCGGCCTACCGCGAGCGCCTGGTGCAGGCGCTGCGCGTGGCCTTTCCCGGCATCGAATTCAACGTGCCCCTGGAGCACGCGCTACCGACGACGATCAACTTTTCCGTGCCACCGCTGTCCAGCAAGGACCTGCTCGACCTGTTCGACGCGGCCGGGGTATGCGTGAGCGCGGGCTCGGCCTGCTCGGCTGCCAAGGCCGCGCCCAGCTACGTGCTCGAGGCCATGGGCCTGCCCCTTGGCCGTAGCGGCGCGGCGGTGCGCCTGTCCTTCGGCCCCCTGGCGGACGACGCCTTCGTCGACGCGGCCTGCGAGCGCATCCTGCGCTGCGGCCGCGCGCTTGCCGCCGACATGCTGGTGCCATCTTCGCTATGCGGCGACGGCACCACCGGCCTGTTGCAACTGGCGGCCGAGGGGCGCTGCGGATGGCTGCTGTTCGATTCGCCGACGCGCGAGTGTGTCGCCATCGACCCGCCGGCCGCGCTCGCGGCGCGGCTTGCCAGCCTGCTGCCGGGGCACGGCTACCGTCTGCGGGCCGTGCTTGGCACGGGCGCCGATCCTGACGGGGTGGCCGCGGCACGCCATGCGCTCGGCCAGGCCGCGCCATGGCCCGAGCAGGACGAGATGGTCGGGCTGCCGGACGGGCGCACGGTGCGCGCGATACGACTGGGCGGTCGCTGGCTGGCCCGCGTGGCGCATCCGAACGGCGCGAGTACCGGTTACCTGTACGGCGAGGTGCGCGATGGCGTGCTCGCGGCGGCGCAACTACGCTACGCCTTCGTCGGCGCCGGCATGCCGCTGGTTGGGTTGGCGGGACCACGCACGCTCGCCTGCGGCGCTGCCGATGGTGCCGTCCTGCCCTGCCTGTTCGAGGAGTCCCCGTCCGTCGCCGCCGGTTGCGCCGACCTGGACCTCGTGGCGGCGGAGCGTCTGCTGTCCGAGTATCCCGACGCGCTGTTGATCGATGTGCGCGAACGCGCCGAGCACCTGGCCGGAGGCGTGCCGCTGCGCTCTCGCAAGGCGCTCAACGTGCCGCTGTCGCGCCTTGCCGAGCACCTGCCGCACTGGCTGCAAGACCCGGCCCTGCCTGGCACGGCTCAACCACTGCTGTTCTTCTGCCGGAGCGGCAACCGGAGCGCCAGGGCGGCGGCGACACTGCGCAGGCTCGGCTACGCGCACGCCTGGCATTTGTCGGGTGGCGTCGCACTGGCCGGCTGAAGCCCAGGGAGGCCCGATCCGGCTGTTGGTCGGGAGTGCCCTAGCTGCTACACTCCTCGGAAAAATTTCCCCCCATAAAGAATAACGACATGACCAACAAGTCCAAACTCGCGGCCTGCGCCGCCGTCCTTGCCTTCGTCACCACCGCCGGCCACGCCGCCGACTGGAGCGACACCTCGATCAGCTGGCGCTATGGCACCCGCTTCGCCGAGCCGTTCAATCCCGAGGACATCAGCAAGCACATCTTCGCGCTGACCCACGTCAGCGGCTACAAATACGGCAGCAATTTCTTCAACGTCGACCTGCTGCAGTCCGACAGCGACGACCCAGCCTCGCTGACCCAGACGTCGGGCGCGCAGGAAGCCTATGTGGTGTACCGCCACACCCTGGACATCGGCGCGCTGCGCGGCACCGAGATGAAGTACGGTGCGATCAAGGGCGTGGGCGCGACCTTCGGCTTCGACTGGAACACCAAGAACGACGTCGGCTACAACTCGCGCAAGCGGATGCTGGTCGCCGGCCCGACCCTGATGTGGGATGTCCCCGGCTTCCTCAACACCAGCCTGCTGATCCTGCGCGAGAGCAACGCACCGAGCGGCGCCTTCCCGCCGATCTCCAACGTGCGCGACCGCTACACCTATGACACCCACCCGATGCTGTCGGTCACCTGGGGCATTCCGGTGGCGCAGAACTGGGCCTTCGAAGGCTATGCCAACTTCATCGCTTCCAAGGGACGCGACGAGGTGGGCAACCAGACCGGCGCCGAGACCAATATCGACATGGCCTTGATGTACGACATCGGCTCGCGGTTCGGCCAGCCGAAGAACCGCTTCCGCGTCGGCGTCGAGTACCAGTTCTGGAACAACAAGTTCGGTAACACCCGCGCCACCACGGGCGGCCGCGGCCAGCGCGCCAGCACGCCGATGGTGCGCGCCGAATACCACTTCTAAGTCAGCGGCCTGCCGCGAAGGAGGGCGCCGGTGGCAGCACCGGCGCCCTTCGCATTTCCCGGCCAGGCAGGCGCGAAGCCCAAGCCTGGCGCCGAGTTGCGACAATTTTAACTATTGTCAATTTAGTCATTCTTTGCGCGAGGCAGGGCGCGTCGGGGATCAAATAGCGCTTTGATGCAATTGTCAAAATTGCATCATGAATACCTCAAACCTCTCCCCCCTCCGGCTTGCCCTGCTGCTCGCCACCTGCTGCGGCCTCGCGGCCGCCGCGCCCGCGGAGCACCGCGAATTCGAAGCCACCCTCCACGCGCCCTTCCAGCCAGGCGCGGGCCCGGCGCGGCAGGGCGCGCGCACCTTCACGCTGAGCTTCGACTACCCGGGGCTCGAGGGTGCGCACCGGGTCGACTGGACCCTGGCGCTGCTGGCACCCGGCGGCGCGGTGCTGCGCGCCTGGCAGGGCAGCGCGCACTTGTCCGGCAGGGCTGTCGAGGTACCGCTCCGGTGGCCACGGCGGGACGAAGCGACGCTGGCTCAGGGCGTGTATCGGGTGCGCATGCGCGCCACGCTGCGCGATCCCGCGGCGCCCCTGGCGGACGAGGAGCTCGTCGAGCAATCCTGGGAGATCTCGGTTGGCAGCCCGCCGCCCGCCGGCATGCCGCGTTTCAAGCCTTTGCCCACGCGGCGCACCCCTGCGGCGCCGCACGCGGCCCCGGCCACGGGCGGGCTGCCCTACGTCGTCTACTACGGCAACCTGCACAGCCAGACCAACCACAGCGACGGCGGGGCCGAGCTGGACAGCTGCAAGGGCGCACAGGAGCCGCTGAGCGCACGGCACGGGCCGGACGCGGCGTTCGAATTCGCGCGCCGCCACGGACTCGACATCCTCGTCGCCTCCGAACACAACCACATGTACGACGGCTCGGACGGCACCAATGCCGATGCCGACCCGGACCGGGCGAGGACCCTGTACCGCGCCGGACTGGGCGCGGCGGCGCGCCATTCGGCTGCGCATCCGGGCTTCCTCGCGCTGTACGGCCTGGAGTGGGGCGTGATCAACAACGGAGGGCACATCAACATCTTCAACAGCGACGAGTTGCTGGGCTGGGAGAAGAATGCGCGCGGCGAGCTGCTGGCCGATACCGACACGCCGCGCGGCGATTACGCGGCGCTGTACACGTTGATGCGCCAGCGCGGCTGGATCGGCCAGTTCAACCACCCGTCGCAGCGCGGGCAGTTCCTCGTGAACGGCGTCCCGCTTGGCTACACCGCCGATGGCGACGAGGCGATGGTCCTGTGCGAGGTGATGAACAGCACCGCGTTCTCCACCAACGTGACCGAGACCGAAACCCGGCGCAGCAACTTCGAGCAGGCCTGCAACAAGCTGCTCGAAGCGGGCTTTCACGTCGCGTTCAGTACCAACCAGGACAATCACTGCGCCAACTGGGGCGCCGCATACAGCAACCGAACCGGGGTGCTGCTCCCGGCCGGCACGCCGATCACGCGTGACAGCTTCGTCGCCGCGCTCAGGGCGCGCCGCGTGTTCGCCACGATGGACAAGGACTCGCAGCTGGTGCTGACGGCGAACGGACGCTTGATGGGGGAGCGTTTCGTGAACCGCGGGCCGCTGGCGCTGGTTGGCAACTTCGCCAATACCCAGGGCAAGGCGGTGGCGTCGGTGGCGATCATGGCGGGCGTCCCGGGGCGCAACGGCAGCGTGAGCCAGCTGGCATCGACGGCGACGGCGCGCTTCACGCCGGCGCCGGGCGAGTACTTCTACTACGCGAAGGTGACCCAGGACGACGGCAAGGTGCTGTGGTCGGCGCCGGTGTGGGTGAGGCAGGAGTAGGAAACGGGAGCGTCAGAACCCCAGGCTCTCGCCCGCGCCGAGCAGCGTGGCGATGCCCAGCACCGTGAACACGAGGGCCGCGATGCCGTGCACCAGCTTGATCGGCGCGCGGGTGGCGACGCGGTCGCCGAAGTACACGGCCGGCACGTTCGCCAGCATCATGCCGAAGGTCGTGCCGAGCACCACCGCCACGATCTCCTCGTAGCGCGCGGCCAGTGCCACCGTCGCGACCTGGGTCTTGTCGCCCATCTCGGCGACGAAGAACGCGGCCAGCGTGGTGATGAAGACGCCATACCTGGCCAGCGGGGCCGGATCGGCTTCGATCTCGTCGGGCACCATGATCCAGGCGGCCATCGCCAGGAAGGACAGGCCCAGCACCCAGCGCATCGTCGCCGGCCCGAGCAGCTCGCTCACCAGCGCGCCGACGGCGGCGGCGAATGCATGGTTGGCCACGGTCGCCACCAGGATGCCCAGCACGATCGGCAGCGGACGGCGAAAGCGCGCGGCCAGCAGGAAGGCCAGCAGCTGCGTCTTGTCGCCGATTTCGGCAAGCGCGACGATGCCAGTGGAAACGAGGAAGGCGTCCATCGGTGGGGAAGTGAGCAAAAGCGCGGATCATAGCAGAGTCGAAGCCGTCGCCGGCACGCCCGCCGCTGTACATACGCGGCATCGGCGCTGCTTTTCCCGGCTGGGTGAAAGTGATATTCTGCATGCGCCCGGCGCCTGCCGTGCTGCCAACCGAGAGAGACAATGAAGACTAGCACCCTGCTGCGCGCAGCCGCCTGCGCCATCCTCGGCCAGTGGAGCGCCTATGCGTTCGCACTCGACCCCCTGAGCTACGCCCGTTACGACCAGGTCCGGACCAGCGACCTGCACATGGACCTGAAGGCGGACTTCGAAAAGAAGACGCTGTCCGGCTTCGCCGAACTGACGCTCGACTGGCGCGACAAGGATGCGCGCACGCTCGACCTGGACACGCGCGACCTGACGATCTCGAAGGTCGAGGCGCAGGACGCGAAGGGCGCCTGGCGCAAGGTCGATTACAAGCTCGACAAGGCCGATCCGGAGAAGGGCCGGGCGCTGCAGATCGAGTTGCCGAAGCAGGCGCCCAAGGTGCGCATCCACTACCGTACGGCGCCCACCGCCGCCGCGCTGCAGTGGCTCACGCCGGCGCAGACGATGTCGGGCAAGCGCCCGTTCATGTTCAGCCAGTCGCAGCCGATCAACGCGCGCTCCTTCGTGCCGATCCAGGACACACCGGAAGTCCGCTTCACCTACAGCGCGCGCATCCAGGCGCCCGAAGGCCTGCGCGTGGTCATGAGTGCCAACAACGACCCCGCCGCCACCGGCAAGGGCGGCTGGAACTTCAAGATGCCGCAACCGGTGCCGGCCTACCTGATCGCCATCGCCATCGGCGAACTCGATTACCGCAAGCTCGGCCCGCGCACCGGCGTGTACGCCGAACCGAAACGCATCGAGGCCGCCGCCTACGAGCTGGCAGACACCGAGAAGATGGTGGCCGCGGCCGAATCGCTGTACGGCCCGTATCGCTGGGGGCGCTACGACATGCTGGTGCTGCCGCCCTCGTTCCCGATCGGCGGCATGGAAAACCCGCGCCTGACCTTCCTGACCCCGACCATGATCGCGGGCGACCGCAGCCTGGTGGACCTGATCGCGCACGAACTGGCGCACAGCTGGTCGGGCAATCTGGTGACCAACGCCTCGTGGAAGCACTGGTGGCTCAACGAAGGCTTCACCACCTACGTCACCACGCGCATCATCGAGGAGCTGTACGGCAAGGAAGTGGCGACGATGAACCTGCAGCTGGAGCAGGAAGAGGCGCTCGATTCGCTCAAGACGCTGGCGCCGGAGAAGCAGGCGCTGATCACGCGCCACCCGGACACCTCGTCCGAGCACTACACCGACGAGGGCCTGGCCTATCCGAAGGGCGCGTGGTTCCTGCACACCCTGGAACAGCGCGCCGGGCGCGCGGTGTTCGACAAGTTCCTGCGTGGCTGGTTCGACAAGTACGCTTTCCAGAGCGTGACCACCGACCAGTTCGTGGACTACCTGCGCAAGAACCTGCTGGCCGAGCATCCGGGCGTGATGACCGAGGCCGAGCTGAACGCCTGGCTGTACGAGCCTGGCATCCCGGACAGCGCCAAGCGCGCGGTATCGCAGCGCCTGGCCGCGCTCGACGCCACCACCGCGGCATGGCTCAAGGGCGAGCTTCCGACGGCCCAGCTGCCGACCAAGGGCTGGAACGCCACCGAGTGGATGAAGTTCCTGAACGACATCGACAACAAGGCCGGCGCCGACAGGCTCAAGGAGCTGGACCAGGCGTTCAAGCTGTCAGGCACCGGCAACAACGAAGTCGCCTTCCGCTTCTACCGCGCCGCCATCCACGCCGGCTACCGCGACATCCGCCCGGATCTGGAGGCCTTCCTGATGAGCGTGGGCCGCCAGAAGTTCGTGGTGCCGCTGTACGCCGCGCTGCGCGAGAACCCGCAGGACCGCGCGTGGGCCGAACGGGTCTACAAGGCGGCGCGCGAACGCTACCACCCCGAGACCCAGGGCAGCGTCGACAAGCAGATGAACAAACAATAAGGACGAGCACAGTGCATTCCATGAATCTGAAGCGTACCGCAGCGGCGATCTTGATCGCCTTCTCCACCGTCGGCGCCGCCTTCGCGCAGGCCCCGGCCGCACCCGCCGTCGCCAGCGCCGGCGACTCCTCGTTCAACCTGGGCAGCGACGTCAAGCGGGTGATGCAGGCCTTCGACGTGCCCGGGATCGCGATTGCCATCGTCAAGGACGGCAAGGTGATCGCGGCCGAAGGCTTCGGCGTGCGCAAGCTGGGCGAACCGGTCAAGGTGGACGGCAAGACCCTGTTCGAGATCGCCTCCAATTCCAAGGCCTTCACCGCGGCCGGCCTGGCCATGCTGGTGGACGAGGGCAAGCTGGAATGGGACGACCCGGTGGTCAAGCACCTGCCGGACTTCCGCATGTACGATCCCTATGTGACGGCCGAACTCACCGTGCGCGACCTGCTGGTGCACCGCAGCGGCCTGGGCCTGGGCGCCGGGGACCTGATGTGGTGGCCGACCACCACCTTCACGACCGACGAGATCATCCACAACCTCCGCTACATCAAGCCGGCGACGAGCTTCCGCAACAGCTACGCCTACGACAACCTGCTGTACATCGTGGCGGGCAAGATCATCGCCGCCAAGTCGGGCAAGACCTGGGGCGAGACCATGCGCGAGCGCATCCTCGAGCCGGTGGGCATGGTCTCGACCACCACCAGCCTCGACGAGAACAAGGGGAATCCGAACGTCTCGCACGCGCACAGCAAGATCAACGGCAAGGCCGCGCCGGTCAAGGCCATGCCGGTGGCGAACGCGGTGGGCGCGGTCGGCATCAACACCAACGCCGAGGACATCGCGCGCTGGATGAACGTGCTGCTGGACGGTGGCCGGGTCGGCACCGACGCCAACGGCAAGGAGGTGCGCCTGTACTCGGAGAAGCAGGCGCGCGAGATGTGGACGGCGCAGACGCCGATGAAGATCGGCACGCCAAAGCCGCCGCTGGCGGCGACCAAGCCGAACTTCTTCGCCTACGGCCTCGGCTTCCAGTTGCGTGACTACCAGGGCAAGCTGGTGGCGATGCACGGTGGCGCGCTGCAGGGCTTCTACTCGCGCGTGCTGCTGGTGCCGGATGCGAAGCTGGGGATCGCGATCCTGACCAACGCCGAGAGCGGCGGCGCGCTCAACGCGCTGCAGTACCGGCTGCTCGACCGCTACCTGGGCGTGGCGCCGACCGACTGGATCGGCCGGATCGCCGACCTGGAGCGCGAGGCGAGCGAGAAGGAGCAGGCGCGCATCAAGACCGCGTCGGCCACCCGCGCGGCCTCGTCCAAACCCTCGCTGCCGCTGGCATCCTACGAGGGCGACTACAAGGACGCGTGGTACGGCATCGCCACCATCAAGCGCGTGGGGGACAAGCAGGTGATGTCGTTCTCGCGCACGCCGGACCTGACGGGCGAGATGGAGCACTTCCAGCACAACACCTTCATCGTGCGCTGGAAGGAGCGCAACTTCAACGCCGACGCCTACGTGACCTTCTCGCTGGACCACGAAGGCAAGATCGAGGGCATGAAGATGAAGCCGGTCTCGAAGGAGACCGACTTCAGCTACGACTTCCAGGACTTGAGCTTCACCCCGGTCGCGAAGAAGCAGACGGCCGAGCTGTAAGCGGCGCCGCGGGGGGCGCGTAGGGTGGGCTCAAGAGCCCACGCCGACGGTGGTGTAGGGTGGGCTCAAGAGCCCACGCCGACGGTGGTGTAGGGTGGGCTCAAGAGCCCATGCCGGCGGTGGTGTAGGGTGGGCTCTCGAGCCCACGCCGACACGGTGGGCTCAAGAGCCCACCCTACGCCTGGATGCGGGCGTCACCCCGCCTTGCCGTTCCACACCTCCATCATGTCCTGCGAGCCCTGGTTGCGGATGCCGTTGTCCGACAGGATCGCCTCGCTCGCCTCCAGCATCGCCTGGCGCGGCAGTACCATGGTCTCGCCGTAACGCTGGTCGAAGCGCAGCACCACCAGTTCATCCTTCAGGTCGCGCAGCGTGGCCACCAGGTGCCTCAGGCTGCGCACCGGCTTGCCGTTGACCGATTCGACCACCGACCCGAAGCGGTTGTTGTAGCCGCTGACCAGCTTGTGCGGGAAGAAGGGCGAACTGACCACGACCAGTTCCTCGTGTTGCGCGTCCGGCCGGTCGCCGCGGCGCGTCACCAGCGGGCTGTCGTTGACGCTGAACGCGTGCATGGCGCGCGGGCTGCCGTTCAGGAAGCTCAGGAACTCGCCGGTCGCGTGCGAGAACACGATCGGCCCGTACACGAAATAGGACGGGTAGCCGCCGTCCAGGTCCGGGATCAGCAGCGGCCTGCGTCCGCTGGCCGGCACCTCGACCTTCATGGTCTTCCCGCCGCGGACGATCGTCAGCGGGATCTTGCCGTTCTTCGCCTCCTGCTGCACCCGGTACTTGAACATCACGCGCAGGTTGGAACCGAGCCTGACCATGCCCTGGTTGTCGACCGGGTGTTCGCCGATGTGGGTGATCACGTCCCACTCCTTGAGCGGCCAGCCCGCTTCGTCCTTGTACGGCCGGTGCACCACGGCGCCCTCGACCTGGCGGCCGAGCTTGAGGTGCTGGCGCAGCGCAGGGTTCTCCAGCGTCTGGACGCTGTCGTGCAGGAAGGGCTTGCCGTCGTAGCGGCCATCGGCCACGTCGCGCAGGAACAGTTCGACTTCCTCGTTGGGGATGATGTAGCCGATGTTCTGGGCGTTGGTCACGCCCGAGAAGGCCAGGCCGATCATCTTGTTGTCCGCGATGACCGGGCCGCCGCTGTTGCCGGGGTTGATCGAGGCGTCGATCTGGATGCGCAGGCCCGACACGCCGCCGGAGTAGGGGACGAACTCGACACGCGAGACGATGCCCTTGGTGATCGCGAGCGAATTGCCACCCACCGGGTAGCCATAGGCGTACACCGCTTCGCGCACGTCCGGCAGGGCGTTGGCGCGGGGGACCGGCGCGCGGCGCTCGAAGAAGGACTTGTCCTCCACCTCCAGCACCGCCAGGTCGATGCCGCGCGCGAACGCGACCACCTTCGCCGGGTATTTGTCGCCGGACTGGTTGGCCTGCACCTCGACCTGGCTGGCGTAGCCCACCACGTGGGCGTTGGTCAGGATCCGGTTGCCTTCGATGATCACACCCGAGCCCGTCACGTTCTTGGGCGCAGCCTTGGTCCAGGGCTTGTAGGGGTCGGGATGGCGCAAGGTGCTGAACACCTTCACCACCGAGTTTTCGATGGCGGGGGCGATGGCCGGGACCGGGGTGTCGGGGGCGGCCACCGGTGTCGGGGCCTGCTGGGCGTGGGCGGGAAGGATGGCTGCGGCCAGGGCGGCAGCGATGGCAAGGCGGGCAATAATCATGGGTCCTCTCTGTAGCGTAGGGCAAGAATGCATTGCATTTCTGCAAATATACACGCATCCCGTCGATTCGCGCCGCAGTGCTGGACAAGGCGTGGCGCGGACGTGAAAAAGCCGGGCGGCGCGACGGATGCGCGCGGCCCGGCCCGAGGGTTGCCGCCGGAGCTTACTGCTTGACGAACTTCAGCGTCATGCGGTCGCTTTCGCCGATCGCCTCGTACTTCGCGCGGTCCTTGTCCTTGTTGGCATACGAAGGCGGCAGGGTCCACACGCCATGCTCATGGTTCGCGGTGTCCTTCGGGTTGGCGTTCACCTCCGACTTGCCGGCCAGCTTGAAGCCCGCGCTTTCGGCCATCTTGATGACGTAGTTCTCGTGCACGTAGCCGGTCGAGGCCTTGGCGTCCTGCGGCATCGATGCCGGCAGGCGGTGGTCGACCACGCCCAGCACGCCGCCCGGCTTCAGGACCTTGTGGATCTCCTGGAAGGTCTTGCGTACCGCGTCGTCGCCCGCGCCAACCCAGTTGTGCAGGTTGCGGAAGGTGAGGACCATGTCGGCGCTGCCAGGCGCGGCGATCTCGTAGCGGGTCGGCGGTTCGAACACGCCGATGGCGACCTTGTCGAAAACGGCCGGATTCGAGTCCAGCTTGCGCTTGAACGCCTCGCCGTAGCGCTTGCCCGGGGCGATCTCCTGGCCGGCGCCGATCAGCTTGCCCTTCTCGCGCAGGTAGGGCGCCAGGATGTCGGTGTACCAGCCGCCCGACGGGACCAGTTCGACGACGGTCATGTCCGGCTTGATGCCGAAGAAGGTCAGGGTCTCGTACGGGTGGCGCGCGGCGTCGCGCGCCTTGGCGGCGGCGCTGCGGTGTTCGCCGGCGATGGCCGCCTTCAGCGCGTCGTCCGCCAGGGCGGTACCGCTCAGGCCAGTTGCCAGCATCGCGGCGAGAATCAGTCGTTTCATGGGTCGCAGTCTCCAGTGTTGGTGTGCGCGGCCGCGGCGAAACGCCGACGGCCGTCGCGGGGGATGATCGAACAAGCAACAGACGACGTCAAGTGAATTCGCATATGTACTTTTCGATCGCGCCGCAGCATGTCGCCGTGGCGCCGCTGCGCCCAAAAATCCTGCCCTGATCGCCTATTCAAAATCCTGAGTTACTGCTATGGTTTAGCAGTTTGACGTCCTGTACCGCCGTGATGCTTCGATCGCGGCGCCACAGTAAATACAAGAGTAAATACAAGGGCGGGGGCCGTGCGGCGCGCGGAACCGCTACCCGGAGTAGGTTGATTTCAGGAGACCCTATGGAACGCCGTACCTTTCTTAATCTCAGCAGCCTTGCCGTCGGCTCGATGCTGGTCCCCGTGTTCGGTCGCGCGATCGCAGCCGAAGAACTGCTCAGCCCGATGGCCGTGTCGGCCAAGAAGGCGCTCGCCGACATCGCGCTGAACGCCGCCACCAAGGCCGGCGCGAGCTACTGCGACGTGCGCATCGGCCGCTACCTCAACCAGTTCATCACCACGCGCGACCTGAACGTCGAGAACGTCGCCAACACCGAGTCGGCCGGCGTCGGCGTGCGCGTGATCTGCAACGGCGCATACGGCTTCGCCGCGACCTCCGACATGTCCGCGGACGGCATCGCCAACGCGGCCCGCCAGGCGGTGGCGATCGCGCGCGCGAACGCCAGGCTGCAGTCCGAGCCGGTGCGGCTGGCGCCGGTCAAGGGCGTGGGCGACGTGTCCTGGGCGACCCCGATCAAGAAGGACTGGCGCGCCGTGCCGATCAAGGAAAAGGCGGACATGCTGATCGCCGCCAACAAGGCCGGCATGGAAGGCGGCGCGAGCTTCATGCAGTCGATGCTGTTCCAGGTGAACCAGCAGAAGTTCTTCGCCTCGACCGACGGCTCCTACATCGACCAGGACGTGCACCGCCTGTGGGCGCCGTTCTCGGCCACCGCGGTGGACAAGGCGAGCGGCCGCTTCCGCTCGCGCCAGGGCCTGGGCGCCCCGGTGGGCAAGGGCTACGAGTGGTTCGACGCGCGTCCCGAGCACAAGATCAAGGCGGCCGGCGGCGTGGCCACGCTGTACACCGAAAGCTATGACATCGTCGAGGACGCGCGTGCCGCGGGCCGCGATGCCAAGGCCAAGCTGAGCGCGAAGTCTGTCGTTCCGGGCAAGTACGACCTGATGCTCTCGCCGGAACACCTGTGGCTGACCATCCACGAGAACGTCGGCCACCCGACCGAGCTCGATCGCGTGCTCGGCTACGAGGCCAACTACGCCGGCACCAGCTTCGCCACCCTCGACAAGTGGCAGAGCAAGAACTTCAAGTACGGCGCGCCGATCGTCAACCTGTTCGCCGACAAGACCACCCCGGGTTCGCTGGGCGCGGTCGGCTACGACGACGAAGGCGTCCAGACCAAGCGCTGGGACATCATCAAGGACGGCATCCTGGTCAACTACCAGGCCACGCGCGACCAGGCCCACATCATCGGCGAGAAGGAATCGCATGGCTGCTCGTACGCCGACAGCTGGAGCACCGTGCAGTTCCAGCGCATGCCGAACGTCTCGCTCGCGCCGGGCAAGAAGAAGCTGACCCCGGACGAGATGGTCAAGGACATCAAGAAGGGCATCTACATCGTCGGCGACGGCTCGTTCTCGATCGACCAGCAGCGCTACAACTCGCAGTTCGGCGGCCAGCTGTTCTACGAGATCAAGGACGGCAAGATCGGGCAGATGCTCGAGGACGTCGCCTACCAGTCCAACACCCAGGAATTCTGGGGCGCCTGCAGCGCGATCTGCGACGAGCGCGACTGGCGCATGGGCGGTTCCTTCTTCGACGGCAAGGGCCAACCGCCGCAGATCAGCATCGTCTCGCACGGTTCGTCGACCGCGCGCTTCAACGGCATCAACGTGATCAACACCGCTCGCAAGATCGGCTAAGGCAGGAACACACCATGAGCATCTTGAACCAGGAACAAACCAAACGCATCTGCGACCGCGTGCTGTCGTTCTCCAAGGCCGACCAGTGCATCGTCACCGTCAACGGCAGCCGCATCGGCAACATCCGCTTCGCCCGCAACGCCGTGTCCACCGCCGGCCTGGCGCAGGACACTTCGGTGCAGGTGCAGGTCGCCTTCGGCAAGCGCCAGGGCACCGCGACCGTCAACGAGTTCGACGACAAGTCGCTCGAACGCGCCGTGCGCCGCGCCGAGGACCTGGCGCGCCTGGCGCCGGAGAACCCGGAATTCATGCCGGCCATCGGCAAGCAGCAGTTCAAGGCGAGCAATACCTTCGTCCAGCGCACCGCCGACATCGATCCGGAGTACCGCGCCCAGGCCGCCGCCTACAGCATGGAGGCGTGCCGCAAGAAGGGCCTGGTGGCGGCCGGCTTCTTCACCGACCGCACCGCGTTCGAAACCATCGCCAACTCGAACGGCCTGTTCGGACACCAGGAATCGACCTCGCTCGATTTCACCTGCACCGTGCGCACCGAAGACGGTCGCGGTTCCGGCTGGGTCAAGCGTTCGGCGCGCGACGTGATACGTTTCGACCCGCGCGAAGCGGCGGACGTGGCGATCGAAAAGGCGCTGCGTTCGGTCGAGGCCAAGGCGCTCGAGCCGGGCCGCTACACGGTCATCATGGAACCGGCCGCGACCTCCGACCTGATCACCTTCATGCTGCCGGGCTTTAACGCGCGCAGCGCCGACGAGGGCCGCAGCTTCCTGTCGAAGAAGGGCGGCCTGAACCGCCTGAACGACAAGCTGTTCGACGAGCAGGTCACCATCTGGTCCGACCCGTGGGACAGGGACGTGCCGGTCCTGCCGTGGGATGAGGACATGCTGCCGCGCGAGCGCCAGGCCCTGATCGAGGACGGCCGCATCGCATCGCTGAACTATCCGCGCTACTGGGCGCAGAAGAAGAACGCGCGCGCGCGGGGCACGCCGGGCAACATCATCATGGCCGGCACCAACCGCTCGACCGAGGAACTGATCGCCAGCACCAAGAAGGGCGTGCTTGTGACCCGCACCTGGTACATCCGCATGGTCGATCCGCAGTCGGTGCTGCTGACCGGCCTGACGCGCGACGGCACCTTCTACGTCGAGAACGGCAAGATCAAGTACCCGATCAAGAACTTCCGCTTCAACGAGAGCCCGGTGACGATGCTCAACAACATCGAGGCGATCGGCAAGCCGGCCGTGATCGGCGGCGACGAGGCGAACTACTCGATGCTGATCCCGGCGATGAAGCTGCGCGACTTCAACTTCACCTCGCTGTCGGACGCGGTGTGATGGGATGGTGGGCCGGGCCACGAGTGGCACGAGTGCCCGCCCTACCGGCCCGCCGAAACGCCGCCGGCAACGACTGTCGCAATCGGCGGTAGGCGTAGGGTGGGCCGGGCCACGAGTGGCACCCGTGCCCACCGAATAGCACCGGCAGGAACCACCGCCGCAACCCGCGACGGACATAACAAAGCAACACGGAGAAACCATGGAACGTCGTTCCTTCCTCAAACTGGGCGCCGGCGCGGCGGGCGCCATGCTGGTCCCTGTCTTCGGCAACGCGATCGCGGCCGAGGACCTGCTCGCGCCGATGGCCGTCGCCTTCAAGAAGTCGCTGGCCGACACGGCACTGAACGCCGCCACCACGGCCGGCGCCTCGTATTGCGACGTGCGCATCGGGCGTTACCTGAACCAGTTCATCACCACGCGCGACCTGAACGTCGAGAACGTCAACAACACCGAATCGACCGGCGTGGGCGTGCGCGTCATCGCCAACGGCGCCTATGGTTTCGCCTCGACCAATTCGCTCACCCCCGACGGGGTGGCCGAGGCGGCGCGCCAGGCGGTTGCCATCGCCAAGGCGAATGCGCGCCTGCAGACCGAGCCGGTGCGCCTGGCTCCGGTCAAGGGTGTGGGCGAGGTCTCGTGGGCCACGCCGTTCAAGAAGGACTGGCGCTCCGTGCCGATCAAGGAAAAGGCGGAGATGCTCATCGCCGCCAACAAGGCCGGCCTGGACGCCGGCGCGAGCTTCATGACCGCCGCGCTGTTCCAGATCAACCAGCAGAAATACTTCGCTTCCACCGACGGCTCCTACATCGACCAGGACGTACACCGTCTGTGGGCACCGATCAACGCCACGGCGGTGGACAAGGCGACCGGCCGCTTCCGCTCGCGCGGCGGCCTGGGCGCGCCGATGGGCATGGGCTACGAATACTTCGACGTGCGCCCCGAACACAAGGTGCGCGCCGCCGGCGGCGTCACCACCCTCTACACCAGGTCCTACGACCTGGTGGAGGACGCGCGGCTGGCCGGCCGCCAGGCGCGCGAAAAGCTCACCGCCAAGTCGGTCGAGCCGGGCAAGTACGACCTCGTGCTCAGCCCCGACCACCTGTTCCTGACCATCCACGAGTCGGTCGGCCACCCGACCGAACTGGACCGCGTGCTGGGCTACGAGGCGAACTACGCCGGCACCAGCTTCGCCACCCTGGACAAGTGGGAGACGCGCCAGTTCAAGTTCGGCGCCGACCGCGTGAACTTCGTTGCCGACAAGACCACCCCCGGATCGCTCGCGGCGGTCGGCTACGACGACGAGGGCGTCAAGTGCAAGGAGTGGGACATCATCCGCAACGGCAAGCTGGTCAACTACCAGGCCACGCGCGACCAGGCCCACATCATCGGCGAGAAGGAATCGCACGGCTGCTCGTACGCCGACAGCTGGAGCACCGTGCAGTTCCAGCGCATGCCGAACGTGTCGCTGGAGGCGGGCAAGGAGCGCCTGACGCCGGACGAGATGGTGGCCGATGTCAAGAAGGGCATCTACATCCTCGGCCGCGGCTCGTACTCGATCGACCAGCAGCGCTACAACTTCCAGTTCGGCGGCACCCTGTACTACGAGATCAAGAACGGCAGGATCGTCGGTCCGCTTGAGGACGTGGCCTACCAGGCCAACACCCAGGAGTTCTGGAACGCGTGCAGCGCGATCTGCGACGAGCGCGACTGGCGCATGGGGGGCTCCTTCTTCGACGGCAAGGGCCAGCCGAGCCAGGTGAGCGCGGTCTCGCACGGTTCGCCCACCACGCGCTTCAACGGCATCAACGTCATCAACACCGCACGCAAGATCGGCTGAGGAGACAGACAAGATGAAATACCTGAACCAGGAACAAGCAAAGCGCATCTCCGACCGCGTGATCGGCCTGTCGAAGGCGGACGAGTGCAGTGTCAGCATCGAGGGCAACCGCAGCGGCAACGTGCGCTTCGCGCGCAACAGCGTCTCCACCGCCGGCCTGACCGAGGACATGCAACTGGTCGTGCGCGTGGCCTTCGGCAAGCGCCAGGGCATCGCCGTCGTCAACGAGTTCGACGACAAGTCGCTCGAGCGCGCGGTGCGCCGCGCCGAGGACCTGGCGCGCCTCGCGCCGGAGAATCCCGAATTCGTCCCGGCGCCCGGCAAGCAGGCCTACAAGACGACCGGCACCTTCGTGCCGGCGACCGCCGCGATCGATCCCGATTTCCGCGCCCAGGTCGCGGCCTACGCGATCGAGGCCGGCAAGAAGAGCAAGCTGGTGACGGCCGGCTTCTTCACCGACAGCACACGCTTTTCCACGCTGGCCAATTCGAACGGCCTGTTCGGCCACCAGGACTTCACCGACCTGTCCTTCACCTGCACCGCCCGCACCGAAGACGGTCGCGGCTCGGGCTGGGTGACCCGCTCGGCGGTGGACGCGGCGCGCTTCGACGCGCGCGAGGCGGCCGAGATCGCGATCGAGAAGGCGCTGCGCTCGGTCGAGGCCAAGGCGCTGGAGCCGGGCCGCTACACCGTGATCCTGGAGCCGGCGGCGACCTCGGAACTGCTGGGGAACATGTTCTCCGCCTTCGGCGCGCGCGCCGCCGACGAGGGGCGCAGCTTCCTCGCGAAGAAGGGCGGCGGCAACCGCCTGGGCGAGAAGCTGTTCGACGAGCAGGTCAACATCTGGGCCGACCCCTGGGACAAGGACGTCCCGGTCGCGCCCTGGGACGCGCAGACCATGCTGGCGCGCGAGCGTGCCGACCTGGTCAAGGACGGCAAGGTCGCCTCGCTGGAGTATTCGCGCTTCTGGGCGCAGAAGACGGGCAAGCGCGCGACCGGCAGCCACGGCAACATCATCATGGCCGGCGGCACCAAGTCGCTGGAGGAGATGATCGCGTCGACCAAGAAGGGCATCGTCGTCACCCGCACCTGGTACATCCGCATGGTCGATCCGCAGTCGCTGCTGATCACCGGGCTGACCCGCGACGGCACCTTCTATGTCGAGAACGGCAAGATCAAGCACCCGGTGAAGAACTTCCGCTTCAACGAAAGCCCGGTCACCATGCTCAACAACATCGACGAACTCGGGCGTCCGCAGGTGATCGGCGGCGACGAGGTGCCGTACCAGATGGTGCTGCCGCCGATGAAGGTGCGCGACTTCAACTTCACCTCGCTCTCCGACGCGGTCTGATGTCCCGTTACGATTTCTACTTCACGCGCCTGATGTACGAATCGGGCAACTGGGATGTGGATATTCGCATGCCCAGCAACGTGCTCAATTCGCTCGTCGAATACACCACGTTGCGGGTCGATCCGGTCGAGCGCATGGTGGCGCTGGCCGATCCGAAGATGCTCGAAGCGCCGTTCTGCTACCTGGCAGGGCACAAGCTGGTGCAGTTCACGCCGGCGGAGCGGCGCAACTTCGAGCGCTACGTGAAGGGCGGCGGCTTCGTGTTCGTGGATGACTGCAACCACGACATCGACGGCCTGTTCGCGAAATCGTTCGAGGCGGAGATGGGGCGGATCTTCGGCGCCCAGGCTCTGAAGAAGATACCGAACAACCACCCGCTGTATTCGTGCTTCTTCAAGTTCGACGGGCCGCCCACGACGGGCGGCGAGCTGAACGGATGGGGCGACGACCTGGTGCACGAGTACCTGAAGGCGATCGAGTTCGGCGGCCGCGTGCGCGTGCTGTACTCGAACAAGGACTACGGCTGCGAGTGGGATTACGACTTCCGCAACAAGCGCTTCCTTGCGGTCGACAACACCCGCTTCGCGGTCAATATCATTCAATATGCGTTGGGAGCATAGCTGTGTCGGAACATGACGCGATAGCGTGGAACGAAAACGAGGTCGCCGCGCTGGCGGCGAAGGTGGGTGCGCTCAAGGCCAGCATGGCGCGCGTGATCATCGGCCAGGAGGACGTGGTCGACCTGCTCGTCACCTGCCTGCTGGCGGGCGGCCACGCGCTGGTCGAGGGGGTGCCCGGCCTGGGCAAGACCCTGCTGGTCAAGTCCCTCGCGCAGGCGACCGACATGCAGTTCCGGCGCGTGCAGTTCACGCCCGACCTGATGCCCTCGGACATCGTCGGCACCGAGATCCTGGAGGAAGACCAGGCCACGCGCCAGCGCGTGTTCCGCTTCCAGCAGGGACCGGTGTTCACCCAGGTGCTGCTGGCCGACGAGATCAACCGGGCGCCGCCCAAGACCCAGTCGGCGCTGCTGGAGGCGATGCAGGAGCGCGCCGTCACCTTCGCCGGCCAGACCCACAAGCTGCCGCGTCCGTTCTTCGTGCTGGCCACCCAGAACCCGATCGAGCAGGCGGGCACCTACCCGCTGCCCGAGGCCCAGCTCGACCGCTTCCTGCTGCGCATCGACGTCGGCTACCCGACCGAGGACGAGGAGATCCTGATGGTCTCGCGCACCACGCACGCGGGCCTGGACGACGCCCAGCCGGCGATGGACGTGCACACCCTGCTGCGCCTGCAGCAGCTGGTGCGCGACATCGAGATCGGCGAGCACATGCTGCGCTACGCCACGCGCCTGGTGCGCGCGACGCGTCCGGCGGACAGCCCGGTCGCCGCGATCCGCAAGCACATCGGCTGGGGTGCCGGCCCGCGCGCCGGCCAGGCGCTGGTGCTGGCGGCCAAGGCGCGCGCCCTGATGCAGGGCCGTCTGGCGGTGACGCGCGAGGACATCGGCGCGATGCTGCTGCCGGTGCTCGCGCACCGCGTGCTGCGCAACTTCGAGGCCGAGGCGGACGGTGTCGCCATCGCCGACATCCTGGCGTCCCTGCGCAGCGAGATCAAGGTCGACTAGATTGGCGCAGGCAAGTTCGGCGCTGATCGCGCACACGACCAAACTCGACCTCGTGATCCGGCACGTGCTGGCCGGGCTCGGGCACGGCATCCACGCCGGGCGCGAGCGCGGGGCCGGCGTCGAATTCTCCGAGTACCGCGCCTACGCCCCGGGCGACGAGTGGCGCCGCGTGGACTGGAAGCTGATGGCGCGCGCCGACCGCTACTACGTGCGCGAGGCCGAGCGCGACAGCCACGTGGCGGTCTGGCTGGTGCTGGACGCGACCGCGTCGATGTCCGAGCCGAGCCACGCGGTCCAGGGACTGGACAAGCTGGGCTACGCGCGCACACTGCTCGGTTGCGTGGCCGCGATCGCGCAGCGCCAGGGCGACGCCTTCGGGCTGGTGGTGTTCGCCGACGGGCGCGCGCACTTCACGCCCGCCTCGCGCGGGCCGCGCCAGCTGCAGCGCGTGCTGGCGCAGCTAGAGCGCGCGCAGGCGACGGGGCGGCTGCCGGATGCCGATACCGTGCGCGCCAACCTGCATTTCGCGCGTTCGCCCAGCGTGGTGTTCGCCGCCAGTGATTTCCTCGACTGGCCATCGCCCCTGTCCGAGGCGCTGCTGCGCCTGCGCCACATGCGTCATGACGTGCGCGCACTGTGCCTGCAGACCCAGGCCGAGTGCGAGGCCAGCTTCCCAGGCGATGTCGCGTACCGAGATCCGGAACAGGCCGCCGGCGTGTTCCGCTTCGGTGCCGACCTGCGCGCGGGCTACGCGCAACGGCGCGACGAGCACTTCGGCGCCGTGCGCGCGCTGTGCCGCAAGAACGACGTGCCGCTGGTGGCCGCCCGCCTCGAGCAGGCGCCCGGTGACGTGCTGCGCCTGTGGCTGCGCCGCCCGGGGGGCGCATGAACAGCCTGTGGTGGTTCGCCCTGCCGCTCCTGGCGCTGCCCATCCTGTGGCACCGCAGGAAGCGTGAACAGACCGAAGCCGAGCCGATGGCGACGGCGCGCTTCCTGCCGCGTACCGAACCGCGCCAGGTGCGTACCTGGCGCTGGAACGACATGGTCCTGCTGCTGGTGCGCTGCCTGCTGCTGGCCTGCGCCATCGCCTGGCTGGCCGATCCCGTCCTGCCCTGGCGGGGCGATACGGTGATCGTGGTGCAGGGGACCGACAAGGCATGGGCGGAGCAACAGATCGCGCAGGCGGGCTATGGCCAGGCGAGGCGCGAGAGCCTGCCCGGGAAGGACGCCCTGGCGTGGCTGCGCGAACACGAACGCGAGTGGAAACCGGGGGCGCGCCTGCTGGTGCTGGGCGACGTGCCGATGCCGGCCGCGCCGCCGGGCCTGCGCCACGCGGTCGAGCTGCGTACGCGCTCGCAACCGTTCGCCCGGTCCGAGCATCACGTGGCCATCTTCAGCGACCGGCCGGACGCCTGGCGGCGCCTGTTCGGGGCATTCGGCGGAGCACGCCGCGTCGTGGTGGACGCCAGCCCGGGTGCGAAGACCGAACTGATCGTGTGGGACAGGACGGACGCACCGCCCGCGGGACTGCGCGCGCCGCTGTGGTGGGTGGGGTCGGCCGCCGCCTTCCCCGAACTGGCCGCAGCCAGGTCGGTCGATGGCCTGCGCTACGCCGACAGCGCGCGAGGCCGGCTGTGGAGCGCGCGGGAGTGGCCGCCGCAGGATGCCGTGGCCGCGCGCCGGCTGATTGAAACCTGGCAGCGCCTGCACTACGGGCCGGTGGCGTACACCGCACCGTCGCAGGTGCTCGCGCCGGTCACCGGCAAGCCGGCTGGCCATGCCAGCGGCGCGCTGCGCGACCTGCTCATGATGGCGCTGCTTGCCCTGTTTGCGCTGGAAAGGATACTCACGCATGCACGACGGCGTTGAGATAGCGGGGAAGGTTTGGCGCGCCGCCATGTTGCGGCGCCTGCCTGCGTGGGTGGCCGGTGCGCTGCCCTGGCTGGCGCTGCCATCCGGTCCGGGCCTGATCGCCTGGGCCGGCTGGTGCGCCTGGGATTGGGCGCGCTTGCGCAACCGCGTCGCCCGGCGCTGGATCGGCTGGCTGGACGATGCGCTGCCGGAACTGGAGGACAGCAGCGCGCTGCTGGCCCAGGCCGGGACCCCGCTGGCGCGCCTGCAGCGCCAACGCCTGCTGGCGCGGATCGATGCCGCGCTGACGGGACCGCGGCTGCGTGCGATCGCCGCGCGCCACGTCGCGCGGAGCTATGGCGCGGCGCTGGGCAGCG
>FWWL01001285.1_pt1 | contig 61162 bp, 50 predicted proteins | sample 2228331 | NCBI WGS metagenome assembly FWWL01 (sample SAMEA103939775, study PRJEB20133) | metagenome
AATAATCTTAAATTTTCTCTTTGTAAATTAAAATTTATAAATTCTTGATTTAAATTTTCTTCCTTAGATTGCTTAAAATAAAAAAAGAGTACAATAGAAATCAAAACAATTGCACTAGAAATTAGAATGAAATTAAATTTATTTTTCATTTAATAATTAATAATTTTAACTCATCGCCCCAAAATTTCAAAATTGCCTAACCCTGCCAACCAACCCAAAACAATTTTTTTCCAGTACAAACTATTCTCTAATTCTTAAGAATATAAGAATAATTAGCAATAAGGAATGATTCAAATTTACACGCACAATTTTTCTGTTTTTAAATTTTTATCTTTTATTTTCAATTAGCTTCTCAACCTTTCTTTTTGCTTCTTCTAGTAATTCTTTTACGAGTTTGATGGGATCGACCGTAAAATTTAGGCCAGCCCTAACCGATAAACCGCTAAAAATTTTAAGTAAGAATTTTACTTTCCAAAGCTTCTTCAAAATCTTTTTTAAGTCGCTCATTATAAAGCGGCAAACCAAGAAGCTTGAATTCTTTATTTTCCATCTCCATTATTATGTCTTTCTGATATTTCAATTTAAATTTTTTTTCTATCTCACATAAAAATTTTTCTTTCCATGGTTCAGACTGTGCATAAATATTACCCTTTGGCTCGATAAAAACCTGATAAATTTTAATCTTGTGATTTTTTTCTTCTAACAATAAAACAAAATCTGGCTCAAACGCCCGTCCTTCATCAAAATCAAAAATCTGGAAGAATTTTTCATTTCTTAATAAGGCAATATCTGAATATTTTTCTTTTAACCTTTCAATAAAAGCGCTAATAAATTCTATAAAGCTCTTTTCTTCTTTTGTTCCGTAATAAGAAGCTTCTTCTTTATTCTCTTCGTTAACATATTTTTGCGCCAACCAATCAGTATTAGTTGTTTTAATTTCAGTCAATTCTCTTTGTTCTATTTCGTCTTTATCAATCTTAATTTTCTTATTCCTAAAAATTTCCCAAAGTCTCCGTGGTATAAATTCAGTAGAACCTCTAAACTCTGCAACATTTGTTTTTGCTTGTTCAGCAATTTCTTGAGCAACCGATAAAACTATTTTTAATTTCTCAAAAGAATCAATTTTTTCTTTTTCATTATTGGTTTTTTTTAATGATTTTATTTTTTCTTTTGGACCTGAAAGCATTATTTTAACGCCACCCAAATAATTAGGAGAAACGATAAATTCTTTAACCGATTTTATGTGTGGAAAATTCTTTTTTAAGTTGTCAAATTTATAAAACTCAAGTTTATCTAAAGCACTTCTTATAACATTGTAACCAAAGACAGAAAGATTAAATGGTTCTGAAGTGACAGCAATCCTTCTGCCTCTCCTTGTTTGAAATTGTTCATCCAAAATAATCCTTTCCTCAATCTCGCCGGTTTTTATTTCATAGTCATACGATTCTTTAATTTTTGCGTCTTTTAAACTTCTTACATCTGTTCGAGGGTTTACTATCCGCTCATTAATGAAAATATAATCATCTTTCCATCTTTTCTTAACTGATTCTTTAAAAAATAAAGTTCTCTGAACGGTCTTTTCCGGTAAAATTCCAATTTCTTTAAGCGTGCTTTTTATTTCATCAATATATCTTGGATTATGGGCGCTGTGATAATGTAGCGTTTCTATAATTCTCAATTCATTTTCTATGTCATCGTCAAATTTTCTTTTATATTTATCCTGCAATTCATTTAACTTAAAAGGGAAATACCGCGCGCCTCTACCAATAAGTTGCGCTTCTCCCATTGTTGTTGGTCCCGGCTTGTATCTATCCATTCTTCTGTCCCATCTTCCGTCTCGTGTGTCATATAACCTCACAATATCAAAAAGATTTAAAACATCCCAACCTTCATTAAGCATATTTACCGCAAAAATTGCTCTTATTTCATTGTTTCTATTCTCTAACGAGTTAAGTTTTAACTGTTTTTCTTCGTCAATATTTTCTGAGTCCAGAAGCATAACTTTTTCTTCAGCAAAGTCCTCCTGTAGTTCTCTGATTAAATTGTCAAAAGTTATATTTTCTTTTTGAAAATAATTAAAAGCTCTCTCTAAATCTGTCCCTTTTGCCCGCGAACTTATCTCTTGAATATCTTTAGAAGTCAAATTTTTTATTTTCCTCAAAAAGTTATCATAATTTTCTTTTGATTCTTTAATACTCTTTGACTTAAAAAGTATCACCGGCTTTAAGTAAATTTTGTTTTTCTCGGCAATTTTTCTGCGATATTGGCTCAAAATAACCGCCTGCAAAGCCCTGTCAACCGGTTCTAAATCCGCCTGTAAAACTTCTATCTCTTTCGAATATTTATCTAGGCGAAATTGCTTTAAATCATACTGAAAAATAATTTTATCCTCGTATTTCTGAACGATATTAGGATTACTCAAATCAATCGTGGCTGTAAACTCTAATAAAATATTTTTAGAATTGCTTTTGAAAATTCTCTCAACTGTATATTCCCAACTTCTTTCTAGCTCAATCTCTTCTCGGTTTTTCTTTGTTATTGTTTGTAAATGGTGCGCTTCGTCAGAAATCAAAACAATTTTCTTATCAGTAAAATCTTCATAAGTTAGAGCGTTTTCTCTCGGATAATTTAAGCGGGTATGAAGCCCCTGAATAGTTGTAAAGATAATATTTATATCTTCCGGACTTGCCGCCTCAAAATTCTGGACTTCTTTTATAAAAACTTCTTTTTCGCCAAATTTAATTTTGGGCGCGAAAAGATATTTTTCCGATAAAGGATTTAAGAAATTGTCTTTTGTCTTCTCAATGATATTTACGCTGTTTACAAAAAAGATGAAATTGCGGTAGCCTTTTTTGTAAAGTTGTAAAATATTAGCCGCCATAACCAGTGTTTTACCACTTCCCGTTGCCATATGAAAGAGTAGTTGTGTTGGTGGATTTTGTCTTTGAATTGGACAATCGTCACTTAAATAAACGCTAAATCGCCCAATAGCTTCTTTTTGATATTCGCGCAACTCAAATTTAGGATTGAGATTAATTACCACATCCTCATCTACGCGTGATGTAAAAAAATCTTTTTTGAATGAATTAAAAGTTTCGTAGAGCATAGTATTTATTCCAAAATATATTTAGTAATTTCTATTACAGCATTAAAACATATAGCAATCTTAGAAGTATCTAATCGTTGTTGACTTTTTATCTCGTTTCCTGGATGAATAAAATTTCTATAAACCCTTGAAAGGTGTCCTATATAAACAATTAAATTTTTAGCTTTTTGCGTGCTATCAAAATAACTCAAAAAATCTGACAAGTTACACTCGTATAAGTCTTTGGTTATCTGTTTTCCACCTACTGCATAAGATATAATTCTAATTTTTTTCTTTTCACAATAATAAGTAAAAAGTAATTCTATAAGAGAACCAGAAAGAACTATTGTTGCTTTTTTGTTCCCAACTAAATAATTAAAAACTAATTCATCAAAATCTCTTTTGATTAGCTCTTTATATTTTTTACTAACTTTTCTAATTTTTGAAAGTATTTCAAAATATCCAATTTTATTAAGTTCGTCTATATTTATATTTTCAAAACCATCAAACCATGCTTCATTAATTTGAATAGGCGTTGTTTTTTGGATAGAAGTAAATAAATAAGGATTAATTTCATATATGCGAGCCAAATATTCTCCTCTTTCACCTGTATCTCTAATATAACCTTTCTGAATCCACTGCTTTTTAAGAGAATCTGCTCTTAACTCATCAGTCCCTATTAAAACTTTAAATTTCCAGTTCGGGATTTCCAGTTTATTATTTTTAAATCCGCTTTCTTTTCTTACATTATTAAGAAAATTATTTAACTTCTTAAGAGCCCATGATGTTTCTTTTTTTAAATTGTCTTCAGCTTTTCTATATATGGTTTCGATTTCCTCTCTCTCCTGAATTATTTTTACTAAACTTTCATAATTCCTTTTGATAATTTCATCATTACTATCAATGTCGTATGCTTTTTTAATAAGCCTAAAAGCTTCATCAATTTCCCCCTTAGATTTTTTAATGTTTGATAAATTATTAAGAATTGCCGGATTATTTTCCTCTCCAGGAATGGAAAGAAGAAATTCGTATATCTCTTCTCCCTTATTTAAATTGCCAATTTCAACATAAGCATAAGCAAGTTCGAAAGTTATTGGAACACACTCAAGAGACTTATCTAATTCAACAATCTCATTAAATTTTTTCTCTGTGAATAACTTTTTTACTAATACCCCTGCTTCTTCCGTGGCTTTATCCCACTCTTCTTGTTCTTCTAGAGATTTTAGATATTTAATTTTTTCTTTAAGTTCTTTTTTGTTCATAAAACTCCCTATTTAACTTCTTATCCTCTTCACTTACCCCATACTCCTTATCATCAATTTCGCTGTAGTTGATGTAGAGATGGTTTTTATCTAAACATTCAAGTAAAAATCTTTTCTGGTTTTCAAGCGATAACTCGACAAAATCTTTGACGTTTTTATCAAAAGCGGCAATATCCACTTTGTAGCTTAAATGCGCTTTTTGTTTCATTTTTTCCCATAGTTTCAACAATTCTTTTTTAGATTTTGCTTTCTTTATCTTCTCAACAAAATTCTCATTCCATTTCGCAAGCTCCATATAAACAAAATCCCCGCCACCTTTCCAGCCAACGGATTTTGAAATACCAGTTTGGTCACCATTGATAACATTTTTCAATCTCACAACTGCGCTATTTTTACCATAATCTAACTGTTCAACTCCAATATATTGCCGCCCCATTTTATGAGCAACGGCACATGTGGTGCCGGTGCCAGCAAAAAAATCTAAAACCAAATCCCCTTCTTTAGTTACCATTTCAATAATTCTTTTTATTAACTTCTCGGGTTTTTTACCTGCTTTTAATTCTACATTTCCTTCATTTGCAATACCTTGGTGAAAATTTTCTATCCAAAGATTATCATTTTTTACAAGTTTAACTACTTTCTTTTCTCTCTCAATTCTAATAGCACTATCTTTCAACCATACAATTAATGAACCATCTAGAAAATAATACCTATAGATTTTTCCTGCTGATTTTCCCTTTGTGGGCTCATATTCTATTGAAAATAATCCCTTTTTAGGTATTTCAGGTAACACTCTTTGCATTAATCCACCCTGTGGGTTTGTTGTTCTGAAAATCTTATCAAAATTTTTAAAATAATTTTCATCAGTTCTATCTATTTTACTCAAATTCTTAATATCGAAACCTGTGTGTTTAATAACCTTTATTTTCCCAACAATACCACCTTTTATAAATTTTAAAAATTTTTCATCACCTAGACTAATCAGAACTTTGTTGTAAATATCTTTTACTTTTTCATCCAATTGTGTTTCTATGAATGGCTTATAATTTTTAGCTTGTTTTCGGTCTTTGGAATACATTAATATGTACTCGCAAATATCAAATAAAAAACTTTCCTGTCCTACACCACCTCCCGCTTTTGCTTTTAATGTTATCATTGATAAAAAATTATCTCTTCCAAAAATTTCATCCATTAAAACTTTCAAATATGCAAGTTCTCTGTTATCGATTTGTACAAATATTAACCCCTCTTTGCTTAATAAATCTCGCGCTACTTCTAATCTATCTTCCATAAAAGTTAGCCATGACGAATGTTTAAAGCTATCATTATAAAATGTATCTCCTTCACGGTTATACGGTGGGTCAATATAAATCAGTTTTACTTTTCCGGCGAAGTGTTTTTTGAGAGAATGAAGGGCTAAAAGATTATTGCCTTTTATGATTAAATTATCTTTTATATCTCCTTTTTCGTCTGTTCTAAATCCGTCGAATTTATGCTCGCCGTTTTTATCAATTCTTTTTGCGTTGGTAAAAACTTTTGGGTCCAAAAGACGGCTAATTTCATCAGGAGCTAAAATTTCATTCCAGAAAATCTCATCTCGCTTCTGGTCTTCTTTGGTCATCCCGCCTTCCAAAACACAATCTTTATAAGGCCAAGATAAAACAACTTCTTTTTTCTCGCTTATAAATTCTCCTTTTTCATCAACTAAACCAATTTTATTTTTGAAAGCAGTATAAGAATCCGGCAAAAACTCCTTATTGGAGATGAACTTAATAAACTTATCCTTGTCAAAAACCATAGCTTTGCCAACTTGCGTAAAAAATACCTCTTTCATCTGCTTGTCTGACAAAAGAAGCTCAATCAAATCCTTATCTAGCTTTATCGCCAGCTCAATTATCTTATTCTTCAAAAGCTCGCCCTCACTAACCAATCGCTCATCCTTCTTGAGTAAGTTTTTTAGACGATTTAATAATTTTTCCATAAACTTTTACATTTTTTATTATTTTATCATTTTACTTCTTCCCTCCAATATCTTTTTAAATTTTCTAAAATTCTCCCTGTTTTCCTGTTGTTTGGGTTGCTTTTACCATCTTCTTTTATTTTACCAAATTTTTGGGTTTGCTGGCGGCGGTGTTTTTGGTTTTGATTCTCTTTTCATATTTTTCTAAAACCAAATCAAGCGCCTCTTCTAAATCAATTTTGTAATGGTTGGCTAAATTTATGAGAGAATAAAAAACATCGCCAATTTCTTCTTTCAATTCTTTTCTGTATTTTGGTTTTCTTTTGCCATAATTAGATGCCTCCAAAATTTCTTTTGCCATCTTACCAATTTCAGAGACCATATCTAAAACCGTAATTTCTGGGAGATGTTTTAAGTTTTACTATCTAACAAATTTTTCAACTTTTTGTGTAGGTTTTTCATTTTTTATATTAACTTTTTTCCATTCCCTATCTTCACCCTCTCTTAACTCTTTCTTAACTCTCTCTTAATTCTTTTAATTAACATTCCAACATTCTTAAGAATGTTGGAATGTCTATCTAATGTCTATCTTAAGAATTTTAGAATGTTTGCATAAACTCAATAAACTTTTTTCCATAGGGCGAGAGGGAATGGATGACGGCACGACCTTGGTATTTTTTATTTAAAAGCCCTGCTTGAACTAGGCGTCTGGTATGTTCTGAAATTGTTTTAATATTGCTGTTTAGAATTTCAGCAATTTCTTCTAAAGTTATTCCTTCATTTTTGTGAACCAAAAGTAAAATTTCCAATCTCCGATGATTAGCTACTCCTTTAAAATACCTTTCCAATTGTTTTGCTGTTTTCATAACTTCCCTAATTTATAACTTTTCCTTTTAGAATAACAAAATATTCCAACATTCTCAAGAATGTTAGAATATCTGTCTAAGGATTTTTAAATTTAATTAAATTTAATAATGCTTCTGCAATCCAACTATTCTGCAATTTACTTAAATAGAATCTACGAATTTTATCTATTCATTAATGTAATTGTAATTTGTAAGATCGTCGCAAATAGGACCCAGAGTAAATACGGGATGTTGGCATAAAGTATCCAAGTATAAGGAGCCATACCAGTTGAGATATTGAGTTTTAAATTAAATTCCCAAAGAGAAAATAAAGCCCAGCAAAGAGTAATTAGAACAAGTAATATATCTATTGTTGCCAAAAGATTGTTTTTAAGTCCAAATTGGATAGGAGTGAAAGCAAAATTGAAAATAAAATTAAGAAAAAAGGGCAAAGCTACAATAAAAGGAATTTTCCCTGTAAGTGCTTTATAAAATATAAAGCCGAAAGTAATAAAAATAATTAAATAAAGAATGCTCCAAACAGGGCTAAAAAGCCAAGCAGGTGGCGCCCAAGAAGGTTTAATTAAACTTTGATAATAATCAAAATTACTCATTTTCATTTAAAAAATATTTCAGGATTAATTTTTATTATTTTATCATCTCCTTCTTTTGGATTGCCTCGGCCATCAGTGTTTGAAGTTGAAATATAAAAATAGCCATCAGGGCCTAAAGTTAAAGCTCTTAATCTTCCAAATTCTTTAAAGAAATGAACTTTGAGTTTTAAAGTTTTTTCGTCAATTATTATTGCTTGATATAACCCTTGTCCACGAAGTCCGGTGAAAAATAAAGAACCTTTATAATAAAGTAAGTCTGCCGGCGCCCAAGTAATATCAGGGCCAGATTGTAAAATTGGCGTTTCTAATCCTTCTTTGGTTTCTGTTCCTTGAATAATTGGCCAGCCATAATTTTTTCCTTTTTCAATCAAGTTTATCTCATCAAGACCAGATTTTAAACCAGATCTTCCATGATCAATTGACCATAATCTTTCTTCTTTATCCCAAGTTATTCCTTGAGAATTACGAATGCCATAGGCATAAACTGCATTATTAAAAGGATTATCTTCTGGAATTGAGCCATCATCTTTAATTCTTAAAATTTTTCCAGCTAAAGAATTGATATCTTGAGCTAAATTAAAATTGCCAGCATCTCCAGTTGTAATATACAAATAACCATCAGGACCAAATTTGATTCTTCCTCCATTGTGGACAGAACCTGCAGGAATATTATCAAGAATAATTTTATCTTTGACTAATTCATTATTTTCAAAAACATATCTTACAACTTGATTGATTAATCCACTCTCTCTTTCGGTAGTGTAATAAAGATAGATGAGTTTATTTTCTCTAAAGCTAGGATGAAGCTCTGCTCCCAAAAGACCACCTTCTCCTATATGTTTTACTTCAGCAATTTGAAATTCTTTTTTTAGTCTGCCTTCAAAATCAAAAATTTTTATTCTGCCTACTCTCTCTGTAACTAAAATCTCATTATTTGGTAGAAAAACTATCTCCCAAGGAATTTTTAAATTTTGAATAAAATCTGAATAAATTTCTTTGGTTGGAAATTCTTTAGTTTTGGTATCTTGTTGATTTTTTAATCCAAGTTCAATTTCTTTCTCAATTTTGGGTTGAGGAGCAAAAAATTGCTTTTCAATTTGAGGTCGAAAAATAAAGAGAATAAAAATCAAGAAAGCAAAAATAGAGCCATAAATAAAAATTTTTTTCATTTTATTTTATTATTATAATTTATTGATCTTTATTGATCTAACTGAATTAATTTTAATCCAAAGCTCCATTTTTCTATGCCATTTGATGGCCTTTAATTTTTCTTATAGTTATTACTAACTCAATTCTTTTACTTTTTTATTATCATAGTCTTTTTTATTATCATAGTATAAAAATATTATATTTACCTTATCAAATACCAAAACAAAAATGGAAGGAATTATTATCTTTAACAAACCAAAAACACTAACCTCAAATGATGTTGTTGAGTATTTTAAAAAATTGACAAAAAAGAAAGTTGGACATGGAGGAACTTTAGATCCTATGGCCCAAGGACTTTTGATTTTGGGAGTAGGAAAATATACCAAAGAGTTAAGTAAATTTTTAAAAGAAAGCAGAAAAACTTATCTTGCCAAAATAACTTTAGGGTATAAATCAGATACTTATGATGCTCAAGGGAAAATTGAGAAAACTGGCTTTGAATTACCAAAAAAAGAAGTCGTTGAAAAAGAATTGAAAAATTTTATAGGAGAAATTTGGCAAAAACCTCCTTTATATTCTGCGATAAAAATAAAAGGAAAGCCTGCTTATAAATATATAAGAGAAGGTAAGAAAATCGAAACTCAGCCAAGAAAAGTTAAAATTTACGATTTAAAAATGGTAAGTTATTTAAAAGGGGATATTGAAATTTTGGTTGAAGTTAGCTCAGGAGCCTACATTAGATCCTTAGCAAATGATTTGGGAGAAAATTTAGGTTGTGGAGGGTATTTAAAAGAATTAGTTAGGACTAAAATAAATGAATTTGAAATAGATAAAGCCTTGACTTTTGGAGATCTCAAAAAAGATTATTTAGAGCTTTATTCAAAAATCTTTGGCAAAGTTCAAGGTGTTGGCTTTAGATATTTCATTCAATACTGGGCTGAAAAACTAAACCTTACAGGGTATGCTAAAAATTTATTCGATGGCACAGTAGAAGTTTTAGCTCAAGGTAAAGAAAAAAATTTACAGGAATTGATTGAAAAATTAAAAATTGGCCCAAGGTTAGCAGAAGTTAGAAAAATGGATCTTATTTTCCAAAAACCAAAAGAATACTTCTTAGGTTTTAAAATCTACTAGAACTTTTAGATGGTTTTGTTTTCTAAAACTGCCTCTAAAATTTTATGGATTGAATCTTTCCAGTAGTGTTTATACTTCTTTGCAACTAAAGCTTCGTCTTTGGGTTTACAGAATAATCTTACTTTTATGTTAAAACCATGATGGGGAAGGGGATTGCCTTCAAAAATTTTTCTAAAATCATCTATTTTTCTATATGCTTCAGCATACTCTGTGCCTTTAGGATCAATAAAAACTATGTAATAATTCTTACTTCCTTTTTCTTTCATCCAAAAGATAAAATCAGGTTTAAAATATTCAATTTTATTAGTTAAAGGATTATGCCAAGGAATATAAACCTCATCGGTTGTCTCGTCTAATTTGGAAAATAGCCACCAGTCAAATTTTTTATCAAATAAGTTATCTTCTTTAGCTAAATAATCATCCAATTCTTTAATAAACTTTACTTCACTTTCTTCTTTAATTATATGATTTAAATAATCAATTTTATATCTTGTTTCAGCTAAAATTAAAGGGTAATAATAATGATTGGGAACATATTTTATTTTTATGCCATCAAATGGCTCGGAAAACAAATCCTGCTCTCTGCCGGCTTTATATAATTGAAGCTGTAGTTCTTCTATCTGTTTCTCTTTTTCTTCTATTTTTCTTATTGTTTCTAATTTTTTTAGAAATTCGTCTAATCTTTCTATTTTAGAAAATCTAATCTTTTCAAAATGAACTATAAATTTCCCCGGTGTAACTTTTTCAAAACTTTTAAACTTCTCAGGAATAACTGAAAAATGATTAATAATTCGAGAAAAAATTAGCTCTGGATCTAAAATTGTTGGGACCTGTTCTTTTTTGTAATAGATATCTTCTTCAATAAAGCTGTCTCCAATAGTTTTTAGTAATCTTGGTTCAAGCCCATGTTTTACCAATAAAACTCTTTTATCATCAAAATAATCAAAATAAATCTTTGCTAATTTAAAATCTTCATTGCTTAAAATATATTTAGGTGGCTTTTTTTCTTCTGCTAAAATATGATCAGCCTTTTTATAAACTGGTACAAAAAGCGGTAACTTTTCAGCCTTTTTATTAATACTAAATTTACCAGTCAAAGAAACCTCTTCTCCTTTTTCCTGCTCAAAAGTTTTAATCACTTCTTTTAATGCTCCGGCATTAGTTCCAAATACAAAAAGCGTTTCAATTGGTAAGACTAAGTTCTTAATTTTATTAAAAATTTTCTCCTCTATCTTTTTAGCTTGCGAAAGTTTTTCTAACCTTTTCCTTTCGTTTTTGATTGGCTCAATTCTTACTCCTCTTCCTGTTGACTGTAAAACAAATTTTTTAGCATCTTTTCCAACTCCGATGTTAATAAAAAGTATAATATTTGGTCTATTTGAATCCCAACCTTCATAAAAACTACGAGAACCCATTAAGATATTTATATCCGAATCATCGTGATTTATCTTTTTGAAAATGCTTTCATTATCAAAACTCTCATTAATCTCATATCCTTCTAATTTTTCTTTTAACCACTTTGAAATATCTCCAATTTTTATTAAGGCAAAAGGCTTTTCAGAAGTCCTTAATTTAAAAACCATTTCTTGCCGATTGCCAGGAATTACCAAAACCTCAATACTTCCTGGGCTTTTAGAGTTAAATACATCCCTTAAGATATCCTCAAAAGTAATTTTATTAAGTACTTTTTCATCAATTGACAATGCTTCACCTTCAGGAAAATAAATTTTGTTATCTCGCTTTAATCCTTCAAGAAGTTCTTCCTTAGCAAGTTCAAAAGTTCTTTCATCTACCTTACCATTTCCTATTTCTTCCAATCCCTCAAAAAATATCTTTAAATCAGCATCTTCAATGTTTACTGAATTAACCAGAGTTAAAAGTAAAGGATGGTGATACAAACTGCTTTTAACCTTTTTTACTTTTTCAACAAATTTTTTAATATAACTTAAAAGAATTAAAGATTTAAGAATAATTCTTTTTTGCTCTTCTTTTGAAAAACTTTCTCCTTCCTTAAAAGCTTTTATTTCTTCTTGAGATAGATAAATATTCTTTCCGTAACCAGCTTCAATGAAATTTTTTAAGTTGAAATTAAATCCCGCTGTCAAAAAATCTCTTGGATCAACAAAGGTAGCTGAGAAATTAAACAAAAAGCCATTGCGAGACATTATAGAATATAGAATCTGTCTTTTTGAATCTTCTTTGTCTCCTTTATGGGCTTCGTCTAACAAAATATACCACTTTCCTTCGTTTTCATAATTTGAAAAATTAATCAATTTTTCTTTCTGTTCATCTGAAATTAAATCTGAACGATAATAAAAAACAATAACTTCTCTTTCTTTAAATAAAGATAAAGTACTTCTTTTTAAATTATCATAATCTTTTAAGCTTTTAAGATTGATATATATTTCACCTTGGGAAGAATTAAATTCATGAATATATTCTTTAAACTGATCAATCAAATCTTCGCGATGCGTTAAAAATAAAATATCATTTTCAGGAATCTCTTTTCTTTTAATAAGGTTTGCCAAAATTTCAATTAATTTTACAATAACCAAAGTTTTTCCAGATCCTGTTGCCATCCAGAATCCCATTCGGTTAATAAAATTTTCAAAACTTACAATACCATTATTCACCTGATAAAATTCTTCTAGAAGTCTTGCAGATTGCTTACCCTCTTTTTTGGTTAAATCATAATCTGGTCCTTTTTCTGGAAAATAAGAATTTGCTTTGTAAAGGTCATAAAGTTTTTCTTTTCTTATTTGATTTACTTTTAATTTTTCTTTTTCATTAAAATTTAAAATATCCTCATAATACTTCCACAAAATTACCAAAGCATTTTTTAAGGCATCCTGCTGAAAATCAAAAAGCTGTTTTTCTTTAGAAAACCTTAACAAATCAAAATCCTGCCAAACAGCTGGCAAAGAGTTAAAATTTATATTTTTTGCGATGTTTTGAAGGATGAGTTTGGACATAGTTTATTTTAAAACATTCTGTTTTCTTGACATAAACTTTTGTGCTATTATTATAAATAGATTGGGCTGGGCGATCCCGGACCAGCAAAAGGGGGTGGGTAATCCCACGCCCTTTTGTGTTTTAAGGAAAAATTTTTAAACCATATCCTATAATTTCTCCTTTCTTTGCTCTAATTTTTTTCTTTAGAATCTCAAAAGCTCTTTTGTCTCTATTGGGTAAAATATGAGTTGCAATGGGATAAGCAGATAAATCTGCTAACTGTGTACCGATTTCATTTTCTTTCTTGGGGATAAAAACCAAATCTTTTACTCTTTTTTGGAATTCATCTGCCCTCATAAAACCTGTTCCTTGAAGCATAATTTTAGAATAAGCAATATATAAAAGCTCGTCATCAAATTTATTTCTCGACTCTATTATCATAATCCCAAAATCTCCTTTTTCGCGCAGGAAAATAGCATATCTTTCCATTATAAATCCTAAAGAAAGATAATAAGGATTATCTGAATGGTCTCCATACTGCTCTTTTAATTTATACTTATCAACGACTGAAGCAAGGATAGTAAAGTACATATCTTCAAATAATTTATCTAAATCTTGATAAAATTTCTCCCGCAATTCTTTTTTCCTTAAAACTAAAAACTGTTTAGTTTCTTGTTTTCTAATATCTCTGGAATGCAGAATAACTTCAGTGGAATTAAAGTATTTTATCTTTAACTCATTAACCTTTTTAATGACAGTGCTTTCATAATAATTCTTTTCAAAAACGCATCCCACTAATGCAAATACAGGATGATTTGGATCAATCACCTCTAAGTTATGATCTCCAGATTCATCTAAAAATAATTTATACATAATTCATTTACAATTAAATATTAATTGCAATTCCTACTATAATAGAAACCAAAAATCTATAATAGAAACCAAAAATGCGTTCAGTCCCTATTACAATAGGAACTGAAATAAAATGTTACTTAAAACCCTCTTTCTGTAACATTCCACTTATTTTCATTTTTTTTAAAATTTCGGTTCTATCATCGCTTTCAATTCCAATAATTTTCCTAAATTCCTCTTCAAGTAATAAAATAATTTTAAAAGCTTCTTCTCCTATATTTTTTAACGCATCTAAAACCTCGCCCCATTCTCTCGTACTACCTTCACCTGTTTTGTTATTAGGATTATACCTCGAATAATAGAATTCGGTTATTGAAGAACTTACTAATTTAATGAATATATCAATATTTTGAGCAAGTCTCTCTTGGAAAAAAAATTTATTATCTTTGTAATAACTAATTAAACTATTAAGTTCATTCTCTAATTTTCCTTTTATCTCGTTTTCTTTCTCTTTTGTATAACTTTCATTGAGAGTATTCCTCATATAAGCTTCGGCACTATCACGAATTCTTACAATTTTTTTATAAATTTCTTTTATTATCTCTGCTCTTTCTAAATGTAATTTTTCGTATTTTATACGAAACGCTATCGCCTCTTTCTCTAAATTTGTTTTAAACTTCTCTATATCTCTATCTAAATATACTTTAATTAAAGACTTTATAAAATAAGAAATAATGGCAAAAATTCCTAAATTTTGTAATAATTCTAACCAGTTCATATTTTTACCACCAAATCAAATTTTTAATTATTTTCCAATCTAAATTTTTAATATCAATTTTTTCTATATTTTTATAATCAAATTCTAGCCCCCTTTCCGTTAACTTGGCTTCAACTAATTCTACCCCGTCTTCAGTGATTCTCTTTATCCATTTTCCTTTTAGATTTGAGATTGTTTCCGCAGTATCAATATCAGGATAAAGTTTTGATAAATCTACTTTGACTTTGTTGTTTTGGTAATCAATTTTTAGCGCATCTAAAAGTTTTTTGTCTTTCATAAAGATATATTGAGAATAGGGGCTTTCTCCTGGCACCTCAAAAAGTGTTGAATCTTCGTATTTTACTTTTCTTAAGGTATCCTCATATTGCTCAAGTTCATAGTATTTGAAAAAGCCTCCAGCTTTATTTTCGTTATACTTCTCTTTGACATCCTTTTCTTTTGAAATTCCTGATTTATCGTAAGCCAAAACTTTTTTCATTCTTGGCAAAACCACTGAATAAAAATGTTCTCCCATCTCAATTCCAAGCCACTTTCTTTTGAGTTTATGCGCGACAGCACAAGTTGTGCCAGAGCCAAGGAAAAAGTCTATAACTAAATCGCCTTCGTTTGAGGTAGATTCTATGACACGCTTGAGAAGGATTTCAGAGTTTTCGGTTTGAAATTCCCAATTAGAAGTATATCCTGGAATATCTGTCCAGTTTGAATCAATTTGTTTCTTTTCTGTGGGTTCTAATAAATATTCAATTCTAATATCTTCTCTGTTTTTACATTTAGGACAACCTTTCCACTTACCTGTTATATGAATATAATCGCATTTTCTACATTTTATTCTTATTCTCCCCTCTTTCTCTAATTGCTCTATTTTCTCTTGCCCATACGTCCAGTGTCTTCCTTCAGGAGGTTGAAATTTATATCCAAAAATATAAAGTGCTTGCCCTTGACCTTGTGAATCCATTGCATGCCATCTTTCTTCCTTAGCTTTTATTAGTCTTTTAAATAGAAGATTAAAAATAAATTTGTCCGTTTTTGAATAAAAAAACAGAGAATCTGTAGCAGTATTAAAACGTTTAACTTTAGGATCTTGTTTACTAACTCTACTTACATCTATCTCATTCCTAAAATTCTCTTTTCCAAAAATCTCATTCATCAAAGGTCTAACAATCCAGTTTCCATTGTAATCACATCTAACAAAAATACTTCCTTTTTCATTTAATAAATCTTTAGCTAATTCTAATCTGTTTTCTAAAATTGAAGCCCAGGTGGCATCTTTGTATTTAACAGAATAAAAATAATCTGCCTCTTGTTCTTTATTAAACGGCGGGTCAATATAAATTGTCTGGACTTTTTCTTTAAATTTAGGAAGGATTGTATTTAATGCCTGATAGTTTTCTGATTTTATCAGCCAGCCATCTAAAGCCTGGTCTAAATTTTCAAAGCAAGACAAAATCTCAAGCTCTAAATCTTTAAAGTATTTTGTGTCTATGGGTAAATGTTTGTATTTTTCTGATAAATGTTTTCCAATTAAATCAAAAGTTATAATCTCTTTTACCTTAAAATCCTTATCTACAATTCCTAAATCCTGCCATTCTTTAATTTGAGCTTCAATGCCTTTGTGTTTTAGTATCTTTTCAATTAAATTAAGGTTTTTGATTCTATCTAAAGTGATGACATAGTTTGAGTTTCTTACAAATTTTGGTTTGTTCCAAATTTTTACCAGTTCGTCCTCAAATTGGGCAATGAAATCAATAATTCTATAGGCAATATCTTTTAAAATTTGAAGCTGGTCAATCCTTTCTTTGGGCCATTCAGATTCTTCGCTGTAAACATATTGATAAAGCCAGAGTTTGAATTGTTCCTTTAAAAATTCTTTGGCGTTTTTATTAATAAAGTAATCAACTTCAGATTGTTTTTCAAAAGTATTAAAAGCCCTTTCTAAATCTTCATCTTTAATTTTGATACCTTTCTTTTTTAGTTCTTTTTGAATTTCATCAATTTTTGTGATTTTTCCTTTTTCAGAATAAAAAACCTCAAAAACTATAGCACCATCTTTTCTAATATCTTTAAATTGATAAATTAAACTTCTTTTTTCATTGGCTCTTTTGTGCTCAAGCTTTGAGACATCAAAAAAGAATTTGTAATTATCAAAGCTAACTTCTAAATTTTTAAAAATTCTATCTGACTTAACATAATAAAGCATCTGGGTTTTCCAGAATAAAATAACATCTTTTTCATCAGTATAAATTTTTTCATAGATGCTGTAAGAAAAGGGAGTTTGGTTAAAATAAATAGAACCGCTTTTTGTAAAATAGCGGTTAAAAAATGAATAAAGTTTATCAAAAAGTTCATCTCTAAAATTGGGGTATTTTTGTAGCGCTTTTTCAATATCTTTTTTTAGTAATTCTTCGATCTTTCGATAATAATTTGCCTTGATTCTCATTAAATTAACAAAACCACCTTCTCCTTCAATTTTGGCTCCGATAAATAAATCTTGTAAGGCTTTATAAAATTTTTGTTCTTTGGTCATATTTTTTTTATACCATTTTATTTCCTCTTTTCCCAATATCTTTTTAAGTTTTCTAAAATTCTCCCTGTTTTCCTGTTGTTGGGGCGAGTTTTGGCATTTTGTTTATCTTGCAACCTCTGTTTTTTAGATACTTTTTAGTTTTTGAATAATTTAGCTAGAAAGTATTTTTTTGAAAATTAAAGCATCTTTAACGGCATAACCTTCAAAATCATTATTAAAATAGGCAAAGACAATTTTTGGTTTTAATTTTTTAATTTTTTGAGCATAATTTTTTAATTCTTCTTTTGAATATTTGCTTTTGAATAAATTTGGTTTTCCGTGAAATCTTAGATAAATAAAATCAGTAGATTTAACAATGTCAGTTGGCCATTTTGGTGAATCAGAAATTACAAAAGCCATTTTATTTTTCTTTAAAATTCGATAAACTTCTTTGTCTAACCAGCTTTTATGCCTGAATTCAATGGCAAATTTTATAGTTTTGAAGTTCTTTAAATTTTTTAAAAAATCTTCCAATAATTTTAAATTTTTCTTCAAGCTTGGTGGCAATTGAATTAAAACCATTCCCAATTTTTTGCCCAAAACCTTATAAGTTTCAATTGTTTCTTTTAAAATTCTTTTATCCTCTTTTTTTAATTTTAATCTCAGATAGTGAGTAAAAAGGCGATGGAGTTTGATTGAAAACAAAAAATCTTTTCTATCTTTAACAATTTTTAGCCAATTTTTGAAAGTTTTCTCTTTGGTAAAATGATAAAAGCTACTGTTGATCTCAACGGTATTAAATTTTTGAGAGTAAAAACTTAAAAAATCTTTTGATTTTAAGTTTTCAGGATAGAAGTTTTTATACCAGTGATAATATTGCCACCCAGATGTGCCAACATAAATTTTCATATTTCTTTTTTAAAAACATCGAAAGTTTATAACTTTTACTCTTTCCAAGCAAAGGCACTATCATAATAAACAACTCCAAAACTATCTCCAGTAGTTGGGCCCATTTTGTTTTTATCAGCTGGTTTATCCTCTGGTAAAACATAATCATCACCAATGACTATAAAATCAGCGCTTTGGAAGTATTGAACGTAGGGTTCGTCTTTTCTTCCACTTTGATAAAGAAGTTTGCCATTAAGATATAAAGATAATTTCCATTGAGAAATTGTTCTATTAAGCTCATCTTTGGTTGATTCTGCTTTTTCTAAAATTATTTTTATTAAAGACCATTGATTTTGAAGTAAAGGCTCAAATTCTTTCCAGATAATATGCCTTCCTCTTTCCCATTCTTTACCAGTGGTAACAACAAGCATCATTTTTTCATTAGAATACTTTAAGGAAAACAATTGATTTCCTCTAACTCCTTCTTCATCTCTTTTTCCGCCAATTCCTTCATCTTTTTTGCCCCTGATTTCAATTTGCTGAAGATATTCTTTGCTTTGAGGATAAATATAAATTTCTTGAACTAATTTTCCTTCTTTTATAGGTTCAGGATAATATTGACGGAAATTAGTTTTAAGATATATTCTTGCATCAATTTTGACCATTTTTTGTCCTTCAGGAGATCTTATCTTATTTTCTTCATTAACAACTTGGATTAATTCTGGCCATTCTTCAATTACTCTATCTGTGCCATAGCGGGTACCATCTCTATAAATTACCTCTGTTTTACCCTCAGTGACTTGCCAATTAGCTGGATCAAAAGTTTTATCCTTATCTAAAACTAGCTCTTCAAAACCAGAATTTAAAAGAAGATTCAATCTCCAAGCACCATCTTTACAGAACCAATTTCCAGGAGCAGATGGTTTTGGTCCGCAATTTTGTGAATCTTTTTGCAGATCTTTTTGAACCCCTTCTTTAAGTTTCATCTCAGCTTTTTCTAAACATTCTTTTAATTCAGGAGTCATTGTCCAGCCACATTTTCCATCAGCTTGTCTTTCACAAAGAGCAGTTTTGTAGCAATCCCACTTTGGCTCATACCAAAAACAATATCTTTGTCCAACTGGTTCATCGCTACAAATTTCTCTGGCACAACCACCAACAAAACAATCTCCTTTGCTACTTTGTTTTTCTTGAACTTTATATTCTGCAAGTAGCCATTTGCTATCTTTTTTAAGAATTTTAATTTCAACTTTATCTTCTTTAGCAAAACCTGTGCTTGTCATCCAAATTAAAGAGCCTTCAACTTGATATTCATTAGGATTTATCTTGGATAGTTTTTTAATTTCAATTTTATCTGGCCAGGGGCTTGAAGTAATTTTGCCAGGAGCTTCCTGGGGGCTGTTTAACCATTGGTTCAATAATTCTTCTGTTACCAATTCATGATAAGCATCTTTAATCATCTCTTTAATTCTTTCTAAAGGAGAAGCCAGAGTAATTAACTGCATTCTTTGAACAAATAAATCAAGGAGCTTTTTTATCTCTGATTCTTCTTGAAGCTCATTTATTTGGTTATATTTACAAGTTTCACAAATTTTTTTATAATCGCAGCCACGATATTGTTTTTCTAAAGATTCAGCTGATTTTAAACATTCTTCTTTTAAATTTCCGCAGGCAGGAGCAATTTCTGGGCACACAACTAAAGGCTTTTTTTGCTTTAAATTAAAGAAAAAGACTGTTCCTCCTAAAAGAAATAAAATAATTAAAACTAACACAAAATAAATTTTATTTTTGCTCAACATCACTGATTTATAGTATAAAGTTATTTCCTTTTTCAATTGTAATTTGCAAAACTACACCATTTTTAAAAATTAACTTTTATTCTTTCAGGCCAAACGAAAATCCTTGTAATTTTTCTGTTTATGGTATTAAATTAGTTCAACAGATTAATTGATTCCACTGATTATCACAGATTCTCAAAGATTTATCTTAGCTTATTTTCCTTTAATTCAAAAAAATTAATTTTTATCTTTTAAGTTTTTTAATTTTTTGGTCAATCTTGCTTTAATTTTTATTATTTTTAAACCGAATTTAAAAGAATCTCTTAATAAAATTCTCGAATGTTGTAAAAATTGGTAAATTATATTTTTATTCTTTTCAAAAGTAAAGCATTAAAAGCAACAATAATTGTGGAAAGACTCATTAAAATTGCTGCCAGGGCTGGTTGAAGTAAAATTCCTTTAAAAGTCAAAATTCCTCCAGCTGAAGGTAAAGCAAAAATATTATAACCAGTTGCCCAAAAGAGATTTTCGATCATTTTTCGATAAGTTGTTCTTGAAAGTTTAATTATTTTGACAATATCCAAAGGATTGTTTTTTACTAAAATAATTCCTGCTGATTCAATAGCGACATTTGTCCCAGCGCCAATGGCAACACCAACATCAGCTTGCATTAAAGCTGGAGCATCATTAATGCCATCGCCAACCATCATCACTTTATAACCCTTTTCTTGTAAAATTTTGACTTTTTCTACTTTTTCTTGAGGTAAAACTTTAGCAAAATATTCATCAATTCCTAATTGTTGAGATACATATTTTGCTACTTCCTCACTATCACCTGTAATCATTGCTGTTTTAATGCCCATTTGATGCAATTTTTCAATAGCTTCTTTTGATTCAGGCCTTATAATATCAGCCAAAGAAATAATACCCTGAAGTTTACCATCAACAATCAAGTAAATTATTGTCTTTCCGCCTATTGCTAATTTATTAATTTTTTCTTTTAGATCTTCACTTAAAACAATATTTTTTTCTTCTAAAATCGCCTCACCACCAACTAAAATTTCTTTTTCTTGAAGATAAGCTTCAACTCCTTTGCCAGGAATTCTTTGAAAATCTTTAACTTCTAAAAGTTCTAAATTTTTTTCTTGAGCAGCTTTTACCAAAGATTTTGCAATAAAATGTTCTGAAGGTTTGTCAGCCGAAGCTGCTAACTTTAAAATCTCTTCTTCATTAAGTTTCTCAATTTTCATAATTTCAAAAACTCCGTATTCGCCTTTGGTTAAAGTTCCAGTTTTGTCAAATAAAACAATATCAATTTTTCTTGAAAGCTCTAAAGCTAGCCTGTTCTTTATTAAAAAACCATTTTTAACTGAAAGAGCAGTTGAAATTGAAACAACCAAAGGAATAGCCAAACCTAAAGCATGAGGACAAGCAATAACTAAAACACTGACTAACCTTTCTAAAGCAAAACTAAAATCTTTTCCAAAAATTAACCATAAAACAAAACTTAAACCACCAATAAAAACAGCAATGAAAGTTAAATATTTGGCAAAAACATCAGTTAAAACTTGAAGTTTTGATTTTGATATTTGGGCTTCTCGAATTAATCTCATAATCCCAGCCAAAAAAGTTTTTTCACCAATTTTTGTTACTTTTACTTTCAAAAAACCATCGCCATTTAAAGTTCCTGCAATAACTTCTGAACCAACTTCTTTTAAAACAGGCCTTGATTCACCAGTAATCATTGCTTCATTAACTTCTGATTTTCCTTCAACAACAACCCCATCAGCAGGAATTTTTCCTCCGGGCCTTATTAAAACAAGATCTCCTTCTTTTAATTCTTTTAAAGAAATAATTTTAGTTTTATTCTCTTGAAGAATAATTTCAGCAGTATCAGGAAGCAATTTTTCAATTTCTTTTAAAGCTCTTTGAGCTGAAGATACTGCTTTCATTTCAAAATAATGACCCAAAAGCATAATCGTAATTAATGTTGAAAGCTCCCAAAAAAGAAGATGTTCTTTTTGAAAAAAGAGGGCATAAAGACTGTAAAGATAAGCAGCACTAATTGCTAAAGCAATCAAGGTCATCATTCCTGGAAGCTTTGCTTTAAGTTCTCGATAAGCACCTCTAAGAAAAACTAAACCACCGTAAAAAAAGATTACGGAAGCTAAAATTAAAGATAAATAATTAGGATTAAAGAAAAAAGGCAATTTAAAACCAAAAATTTTTTCGAAAAGATCAGAATAGATCAAAATTGGCAAAGTCAAAATTAAACATAGCCAAAATTTTTTCAAAAAATCTTCAGCTAGATGACCATGATGTTTATCGAAATGTTCTTTATGTTTTTCAGTTTTTTCTTCAATTTCTTGGGGCACTAATTTCATCCCACAAACAGGACAATTTCCAGGATTTTCTTGTGGCTCAACACACCCCATCTGACAAATATATTTGATTGTTTTTTTATTCATCATCATCTTTTTGATAATTTGTAAATTTTTAATATTTCTTTAATTGCTTTTTCTTTTTGCTTTTTCATTTGTTGAGGAACATGAATTTTAAGATGGTTTCTTAAAAGTATTTCCTCAACGCTACTCAAAGCTTCTTTAACTGCCAAAGATTGATTAATAATATCAATACAATATTTGTCTTCTTCAACCATTCTTTGAAGACCTCTAATTTGTCCCTCAATAATCTTCAATCTCCTCATTAGTTTTTTCTTTGTATCTTTTATCATTATTTATATTATAACATAAGTGTCAAAATACCCCACAGGGGTATAGAAGGATTTGGAGAAAAGGGTGAATAGAAAGAAACAAAACGGGAAGAATGAGAAACAAAATTCATTAAAAAGAACCAGCCAGTTTACCAATTTTTACAGCATTCGAGAATTTTGTTGAGATATTCTTTTAAGTTTTGATTTTTAGAAATAACAAAAATTAAAGAAAAAATTAGCCAAAGGAAGATTAGAAAACTTAAAAGGTAAAAATTTAAGCTCTGAACTAAAAGAAAATAACTAAAGGCAAATAATGTTAAAATGAAGGGCAATTTAAAAACATTAAGTTTTGTTTTCAAAAGATTAAAAATGCCGCTTACAGTTCCGCCAATTAAAAGAGCTAAAATAATTTTATTTTGAAAATAACCAAGGTAATGCAAAATTAAAAAGAAAAGCCAGGTTAAAAAGATCGAAGAGCAGACAAGGCAAAAATTTTTCTTGAAAATAAGATTAAAAATGAAAGCTAAAATAAAAAATATGGGGATTGTAAGAAAAATTAGAAAAACTTCATCTATAACCATAATTGAAAAATCACTGAAATTAAACTCAATAAAACAAAATTAATAATAAGGCCCTGGAAAGGAAAATTCTTTTTTCGAATTTTAGTTAAATAAAGACTTAATTTTGGTGAAATTAAAATGATTAAGCCACCAATAATTGAGGCAAACAAAAATTTATCATAGGCATAGGTTCTGTTAAATAAAGTGCCATAATCACCAAAAAGATTAAAGTAAAAAGAACCAATTTCATAAAAATAAAGTTTTAAAGGCAGAATGATTGAGAAAAAAGAAATCAAAATTGAAATTGGTAAAAGAAATTTGAAATTTTTTATTTTTTCATTTTTTCTTAAAATATTAGCTAACCACCAACCTAAAGCTACTGAAAAAGCACCAAGAAAAACTCCAATGACTGATGATTTCATTCCTAAATTTTTAGCAATAATGGCACCAATCCCAGCACCAGCCGTACACAAAGGACAATGAGCCAGAGCAAAATTAGCAGTTAAAAGAAAAGTCGAAATAAAAAATAAAAATTTTATTATTTTAAATCTCCATAAATATTCCTCCATATTGGCCATCTTTGGTTAAGGAATGAATTTTAAAAGGACCTGTTTTAAATCCTGTCATTCCCGGAGAACCAGGAGGCATTCCTGGCAAAGAAATTCCTTTAATCTCAGGTTTTTCATTTAAAAGTTTTTCAATAGCTTCAACTGGCATATGACCTTCAACAAGATAATTATCAATCAAGGCAGTATGGCAAGAAGATAATTCATAAGAAATACCAAGATCTTGTTTTAATTTTATTAATTCTTCTTCGGTTAAAACTTCAGCATTAACTTTAAATCCTTTTCTTTTCAAATAACTAAGATATTCTTTGCAACAACCACAACCTTCACCATAATAAAAATTTACTGAAACTCCAGAAAATTTACTTTCTTTTTGACTTGAAAAATTATAGGAAATTAAAACTGCTAGAGCTAAACCTATTATAATTCCTAAGATTAAAATTTTGCTCTTCATTTTTATAAACCCAAATTTATAAATCCCAACTACTGCCTGACCTTTGAAATTGAGGATCTAAATAGCTAAATTTATTTTCATTTTTAATATATTTAATATAGCAAAAATTGATGAGTATTTTTGCTGAGATAATTTCTTTCAATCTCTTAAATATTCACAGTTCCACCACATTCCCATTGCCTTGATAATACCCAAAAAGAAATCAGTCTACAAGGTTTTATACGTTGAGTGAGGGTTTATCCAAGAAAATGTTAGGCCCGGCCTAACACATTTTAGGCCCGGCCTAACATCTTTGTGCTGAACTTAAAATTTATGGCACTTCTATAATACAAATGAGCTCCCCTCTCATCAAAAGGGGAGCTTGGGATCTTTGTGGCTATGCTTTCTTTTTTGAAGAGTATTATAAACCCCTCTTATGGCCTTAGCTAACTCCTGAGATTCGACCATTGAAGAACCATAACCATAATTAAAAATCTTTGCAGCTATGTGAAAATCGCTTTGTCCTTTTCTTATCATCTCCCAAATCTCTGTTGCTACTATCCATGTCCCAAAAAGACCAAGTTTACCTGTTTGACGCAACGTTTCTTCTATCGCCAGGACTTCTGACCGAATGATATCTTTTTCCATAAATTATATCCCTCCTTTTAGGTGAGCTAATTTTAAATTTAGCATTTTATTGTAAATTTTGCAAAGAGTTGCGCTTGACAGGTACCTTGGTAACAGTTTATGGTGTTTTTGGCAAAACTCAATTTTGGTTTGGTAACCAAAAACAAAAATCAGTTGTTGCATTAAAAATTCAAGATCTTGAATTTTAATGCAAAAATTCTTGATTTTTTTATTTTCGAGGATGTTGGAGACTTATAAGGGTTTTGATTTGGAATAGAAATTTGTTAAAGTAATTAAGAATATATGATCGAAACTATTCAAAAAATAGAAAAAGAGATATTGGAGTTTTGGACAAAAAACAATACTTTCCAAAAAAGCTTAGAGAGACGCAAAGGCTCTAGAAAATTTGTATTTTACGAAGGGCCACCCACAGCTAATGCTCCCCCAGGCCTCCACCATGTGCTAGTAAGAACTTTCAAAGATGCGGTTTGTCGCTATAAAACCATGCGAGGCTTTTTTGTGCCTCGCCGAGCTGGTTGGGATACTCATGGTTTGCCAGTTGAACTTCAAGTTGAGAAAAAATTAGGCCTGAAAAATAAAAAAGACATTGAAAAATATGGAGTTGCTAAATTTAACGAGGAGTGTAGAAAATCTGTGTGGAGATATGTTCAAGATTGGCGCGATCTAACCCAAAAGATTGGTTTTTGGATTGATCTAGACAATCCCTACATTACCTATACTAAAGAATATATGGAAAAAGTGTGGCAGGTTTTAGGCCGAATTTGGGAAAAGGGGCTTTTATATAAGGATTTTAAAGTTGTGCCCTGGTGCCCAAGATGCGGAACAGCCTTATCAAGTCATGAAGTGGCCCAGGGATACGAAACCACAAAGGACCTATCTTTATTTGTAAAATTCCCAATTTCCAACCCCAACTCCCAAAACTCTAACCAATATCTTTTAGCTTGGACTACCACTCCTTGGACCTTGCCTGGAAATGTAGCTCTAGCTGTCCATCCCAAAATTAAGTATGTAAAATCAAAGGTTGGCCAAGAAATCTATATTTTAGCTAAAAGCAAAGTCAAAGAGGTTTTAGGAGAAGACGCAGAAATTCTAGAAGAATTCTTAGGTGAGAAATTAGAAAAATTAAAGTATGAACCTTTGTTCAAAATCAAAAAGTTGGAGAATGAAAAAAGCTATCAGGTTTATTTAGCTGACTTTGTTACTGAAAAAGAGGGCACAGCCATTGTTCACATAGCTGTAATGTATGGCCAGGACGATTTTGAATTGGGCAAAAAAGTCGGGCTACCAAAACATCACACAGTTACAAGAGAAGGAAAATTTAATGACCAGGTGCCCTATGGCCTTGAAGGTTTATATGTCAAAGATAAAGAAACAGAAAATAAAATTTTAAATATATTGGAGCAAAAAAACTTACTTTTTAAATTAGACACCTACCTCCACGAATATCCTTTTTGTTGGCGATGTAAAACCCCTCTCCTTTATTACGCTACCGATTCTTGGTTTATTAATATGACAAAGGTTAAAAAAGAACTCCTGGCTAACAATCAAAAAATCAACTGGATTCCAGAACATTTCAAAAAAGGCCGATTTGGCGAATGGCTTCTTGAAGCCAAAGATTGGGCTTTATCTCGAGAGAGGTACTGGGGAACACCATTACCCTTGTGGGAATGTCAAAAGTGCTCCCATAAAGTTTTCATTGATTCTTTGGAAAAATTAAAAGCTCAAAAATTTACTTTAAACCAATATTACTTAATGCGCCATGGTCAAACAATTTACCAGACAGTCAAAAAGAATAAAATCTATCCTAGGCCCAAAGAGGATGATGCTGTTTTGACGCCTCTTGGCAAAAAGCAGGTTAAGGAGGCAGTTTTAAAATTGAAGGATAAAAAAATTGATATTATTTTTGCTTCTGATCTCAAAAGAGCTAGACAAACGGCTAAAATTATCGCCCAAAAGTTAAAGCTCAAAGTCATCTATGATAAAAGATTGCGCGATTTGGACTTTGGCCAATACCACGGTGGCTCAAAAAAAGAGTTTTTAAAAGCCTATCCTTTACAAAAAGTTCAATTAACTCAGAGAATTCCAGGAGGTGAGTCCTTTTTTGAGTGCGGTAAAAGAGTTATGGAATTTTTAAAAGAAATTAATAAAGAGTATTCTCAAAAAAATATCCTCATTATCAGCCACGGCTATCCTCTGTGGTTTTTAAAAGAAGCTTCAACAAAAGGAGATTTTAGAGGTTATAGAGATGAAAAATTCGACCTTGCAGAAATTAAAAAGCTTGACTACAAAGTTTTGCCATATAATTCTTATGGCAAAATCGATTTGCATCGTCCTTATGTGGATGAAATTGAATTTTTATGTCCAAGGTGCCATAGCTTAATGAGGAGAGTGCCTGAAGTTATAGATGTATGGTTTGATTCAGGAGCAATGCCTTTTGCCCAAGACCAAGAAGCAAAGCTCAAGCCAGAACTTTTCCCAGCTGACTTTATTTGCGAAGCCCAAGATCAAACGAGGGGATGGTTTTATACGCTTTTAGCTGTTTCAACTTTGCTTGGCTTTGGACCGCCTTATTTAAATGTGCTCGTCACTGGCTTATTGCTCGATGAAACAGGAGAAAAAATGTCCAAATCAAAAGGCAACGTTGTGGATCCTTGGTTGATGCTAAAAAAATATGGGGCAGATGCTGTTCGCTGGTATTTTATTACCATTAACCAACCTTCAGAACCAAAACTTTTCTCTGAAAAAGATATTAAAGAGCGTCTTAATAAATTTGTGATGACTCTTTGGAATTCCTATGCCTTTTTAGCTCTATATTGCCCCAAAAAGGTTTTAGAGTCTAAGTTCCAAATTTCAAAATCTCAAATCTCAAATCTAACTCTTCTTGATCGCTGGATTCTTTCTAGGTTGCATAAATTAATAATCCAAGTAACGAAAAATTTTGACAATTTTGATTTCACGGCAGGTTGCCGTAAGATAGAAAATTTCTTAGTCCAAGATCTTTCCCAATGGTATATTAGAAGATCTCGTAATATCTTTAAACGTCCCAAAACTAAAGATCAACTTTTAAGGACTTCAAAACTGCTTGGATATATTCTAATAGAAACTTGCAAATTAGCCGCGCCTTTTGCTCCCTTTATCTGCGAAAAAATTTTTCAAGAACTATCTAAAACTAAAACCAGTTCTATTCATCTATCTGACTGGCCTAAAGCTAATTTTAAATTTATCAACCTCAAACTTGAGGCCAAAATGGATTTAGTCAGAGAGATTGTAACTAAAGCCCTAAATTTGCGTTTGAAAGCTGGTATTAAAGTAAGGCAACCTCTAAGGAAGCTTTCAATTTCCAATTTGAGATTTCCAATTTTAAAACAAAAAGAACTGATAGAACTTATTAAAGAAGAAGTAAATGTAAAAGAAATTGAATTCTCAAAAGATCTCAAACAAGAGGTGGAGTTAGATACGAGGATTACTCCTGAACTTCAAGCTGAGGGCTTTCTAAGAGAATTAGTCCGCAAAATTCAAGCTTTAAGAAAAGAAAAGGGTTTAAAGCCCAATGAGAAAATTATTCTTGAACTCAAACTTCCTCAAAACTCAAAAGAGATGGTCCAAGATAAAATTAAAGAACTAAAAACAGAGGTAAAGGCCTCAAAAATTAATTTAAAGGTCGCTAAAAAATTTGAAATTAATATCAAAAAATGAGATCTAAAAAATCAACTCAAGACTCTCTTTTTGCCAAGAAAGACATAATAACCAGAGAAGAACTTCTTGAAGCTTTAAGGAAAGATAAAGGTCTTGTGCCTGGTTTTGTGGGACCAAGTTTAAGAAGGTCAGAAAGATTAAATTTAGCCCCAGCAATTTTTAATCCCAAAAGATACCCAAAAACAATTTCTAAATTTGAATTTAAAAAAGAACTTAAAATGTTGCAAAGTCGTATCTTTAAAACAAAAGATGAAAAACTTAGAGCAAATCTTGAGAAAAAAGTAAGATATCTGAAAAAAATTAGTGGGTTATAAAAAGAGCTATGTTTTTAAGATATCTCACTGAGGGTTTTGTTTTTAAAAAAAGTGAAGTTGGCGAGGCAGATCTCATCTATTCTCTTTTCACTAAGGATTTTGGCAGGATAGAATTATTTGCTAAATCAGCTAGAAAAATGGAATCTAAATTCAAGTCCCATTTAGAGTTAGGCGATTTTGCCTCAGTGGAGTTTGTAGAAGGCAAAAGAAAAATACTTACCGATGCCAAACTTAGGTTTAGACCCAAAATTATTAAAAATAATCTTTTGAAAACTGCGGTCCTCTTTGAAATCTGCAATTTTTTTGATAAGCTAATAAAGGGCCAAGAGCCAGATAAAAAAATTTGGAGATTGTTGAACTGGACAATAAAAAAAATTAATAGCGCCAAAACGACCTCTAAACAATCTCGCTTTCTTTTTTATTACTTTGCTGTGGTTTTTTTGCAAATTCTTGGCTACAAAGTTCCGCCAAAATTAATTACTAGATTCAAAAAAATCAAGAAAACATCATAATTTTTACCTTACTAAACTTAAAGTTTGGTTAATTAAAGTAATATGCAAGGTTTATTCAAAATACTTTTAATTGGGTTGGTAGTGCTTTTGGCTCTTTGGGTGTGGTTTTGGAAAAAAGGAAGTTTCTCAAAAGAAGTTGTCATTCTTGAAATTTTAGCTCCAGATACTGCAGTTTTTGGTCAAAAAATAGAATATGTTGTGAAAATAAAAAATAATGGGCAAGTAAATTTAGAAGACGCCAAGCTCGTTTTTGAACTTCCTGAATTTTCATTTTTTTCAGAACAGGCTGAAAATCAAGGCCAAAGGCAAGAAATAAATCTTGAGACAGTTTATCCAGGACAAGAAAGAACTTTAACATTTTTAACACGGCTTTTTGGCCAAGAAGGCGACAAAAAAATTGCCAAGGCTTCTTTTCGCTACCGACCAAGCTCACTTAAGGCCTTTTTTGAATCAAAAACTACCAAGACCACCTTAATATCTCAAGTGCCTTTTAATTTGGAAATAGATATTTCATCTAAAATTAATGCTCAAAAAGAGATAACTTTTAACATCAACTATTTTTCAAATATTGATTATCCTTTGGTTGATCTTAGAATCCAGGCTGAATACCCACCTGGCTTTGAATTCATCTCTTCTAAACCTATTTCTTTATCCAAAAACGAATGGAAGGTTGGTTTGTTAAATAAAGCTGAAGGAGGCCGAATTAACCTTACGGGAAAATTTTCAGGTCAGCCCGGAACAGAAAGAATTTTAAAAGTAAAAGCTGGCTTGTGGCTTGAAAATCAATTTATTCCTTTGAAGGAAACTCTAAAAGGAGTGACTTTAATTAGTCCTAGATTATTTATTACTCAACAAATCAACAACGATCCTTTTTACATTGCCAAACCTGGCGATCTTTTACATTACGAAATTTTCTTTAAAAACATAGGCCAAGAGCCACTTACGGATCTTTTCTTAGTTGCTAAACTTGAGGGCAAGGCTTTTGATTTTGAGACTTTTAAGTCCGAGCAAGGTAAATTTGCTCCAGGCGATAACTCTATTGTTTTTGACAGCAAGGCCGTACCAAAGCTTCAATTTTTAGATGCCCAAGATCAAGGCAGTGTTGAATTTTGGATCGAATTAAAAAATGAATGGCAAATTTTAAGCCCTGGAGAGAAAAACCAAGTTCTCAAAAATACCGTCCTTATTGGTCAAAATCGAGAAGAATTTTCAACCAAAATTAGCTCAAAACTTGAACTTTCCCAACAAGGTTTTTTTAACGATGAAATTTTTGGCAATTCAGGCCCATTGCCTCCAAATACCATTTCTCCAACCACTTATACCATTTTGTGGCAAATCAAGAATTTCTATAATGATTTGAGCAATGTAAAAGTAAAAGCAGTTTTACCTCCTTATGTCCAGCTCACAGGTAAAGTTTTTGAGGAAACCTCTAAGCTTACTTTTGATTCTCAGAGCAAAGAATTAGTGTGGGAAGTAGGTCAAGTTCCAGCTACAGCTGGCATTTTGCAGCCAGGACCTAGTATCGCTTTTCAAATTGAATTAAAAAGTCAATCAGAACATATTGGCACTTTTCCAATTTTAATAGGAGAAGCTGTAGTTTCTGGCGAGGACGATTGGACCGGCCAACAAATTTCTTTTACTGCCCCACCTTTAGACACCAGATTACTTAAAGGCGAAAATTTACCAGAAGAAAAAGCTAAGGTAGTGCCATAAAAATTAAATAATAATATGGCTAGTTCAAACAATGTTTCATTAGAAAAAATAACTGCTTTGGCAAAGAGAAGGGGATTTATATTCCCTGGATCTGAAATATATGGTGGTTTAGCAAATGTTTATGATTATGGTCCGGTTGGGGTTGAGCTTTTGCTAAATATTAAAAAACTTTGGTGGCAAAGATTCGTCACAAGAAGAGTCGATATCTTAGGATTGGATACTGCAATTTTAATGAACCCTAAAGTTTGGCAGGCTTCAGGTCATACCCAAAGTTTTACTGATGTTATGGTTGATTGTAAAAATTGCAAATTGCGCACCCGTGCTGACCATCTTCTTGAAAACTATATCAACCAAAAAAAGATAGGCTTTGATCTAAAAAAAATACAAGGTCTAGGAATAAAAGAGCTTGGGTTAATTTTTAAAAAACATAAAATTCCTTGTCCTGAATGTGGCCAATCTGACTGGACAGAGCCCAGACACTTTAACCTCCTTTTTGAGACCCATATTGGCATCTTGCCAGAGAAAAAATCTCTAACTTATTTGCGAGGCGAAATTGCTCAAGGAATGTTTGTAAATTTTAAAAATGTTATTGACTCTTTTAGGGTCTTGAACCCTGAGCTTGAATATGGGTTGCCTTTTGGTATAGCTCAAGCTGGCAAGGCATTTCGAAATGAGATTACAAAGGGCAATTTAATTTTTAGGATGTTAGAGTTCAATTTAGCAGAGATTGAATATTTTTTTGATCCTAAAAAACAAAATTGGCAAAAAATTTTTGAGAGCTGGAGAATTGAGATGGAAAAATGGGTTTTTGAAGAATTGAGGCTTAGCAAAAAAAATATCAAATGGCGAGTCCATTCTGAGAAAGAGAGGGCCCACTATTCAAAACATACCGAAGATTTAGAATATAACTTTCCTTTTGGGTTTAAAGAGCTTTATGGTTTAGCTTACCGAACTGACTATGACTTAAAAAATCATATGGAAAAATCAGGTCAGGATTTAACTTTTACTGATCCCAAAACTGGCCAAAAAATTTTGCCCCATGTTATAGAGCCAACTTTTGGCTTAGACAGAACCTTTTTAGCTTTGCTCTGCGAACATTACTGGGAGGATAAAGTCAATAAGAGAGTAGTTTTAAAATTGCCGCCAAAATTAGCACCTTTTAAAGTTGCTGTTTTCCCTTTGTTAGCCAATAACCAAAATTTAGTAAATAAAGCTAAAAAGGTTTTTGAATTATTAAAACCAAATTTAGCCACAGCCTGGGATGCAAGAGGAAATATAGGCAAGCGTTATTATTCTCAAGATGAGATTGGAACGCCCTTTGGAATAACAATTGATCACCAAACTTTAAAAGATAAAACTGTGACGCTTAGAGACCGTGATACAACTTTTCAAAAAAGAATTAAAATCCAAAAACTGATAAGTTACCTTTCCTCTCTTTTGAGATAAAAGAACCATTCTAGCTTTAAACCAAAATCACATATTTTTTAAAAAATAGATTGTATGAATCCCGAAATAAAATTTAACAAAATTCAGCTTGATAATGGCTTAAAATTAATTACTCTTCCTTTGGAGAAAACTAAGGTCGTAACTTTGTTAGTTTTGGTTGGAACTGGCTCTAAATACGAGACCAAAGAGAAAAACGGCCTCTCTCATTTTTTAGAACATATGGTTTTTAAAGGCACCAAGTCCAGACCAAATCCCTTGGACATTGCCAAAGAATTAGATTCGACAGGTGGAGCCTATAATGCTTTTACCAGCAAAGAATACACTGGTTTTTGGGTAAAAGCTGAAAGTTCTCATTTTGATAAGGCCTTGGATGTTCTAGCTGATATTTTGTTCAATTCTTTATATAAGCTAGAAGACATCGAGAAAGAAAAATTGGTTATTCAAGAAGAAATAAATATGTACCGCGACGATCCAAAAGAGCATATTTGCGATTTATGGGAAAAGCTTTTGTACGGTGACCAGCCTGCTGGCTGGCCAATAGCTGGCACAAAAAAGACCGTAGCCAGCTTCACTCGTGAAGATATTCTAAAGTATCTTGAAAACCAATTTACCGCCCCTAATATGGTTATAGCGGTAGCTGGGAGTTTTAAAGAAACTAAAGTTCAAAAAGCAATTGCGAGATATTTTTCAAAAGCTACCAAAAAACTGCCCTTGCCAAAACCAAAAGTTAAAGAAATTCAAGAAAAACCCCAAGTTCTTTTGGAATTTAGAAAAACCCAGCAAACCCATTTGTGTCTTGGCGTCAGAACCTTTGATCTCTTTCATAAAGACAAATATATCCTTAATGTTCTTTCAGTGCTTTTGGGCGGTATTATGAGCTCTCGGCTTTTTTATGAGTTACGAGAAAAAAGAGGGCTATGCTATTATGTAGCGACTTCTCCTGAATACTATACTGATTCTGGGTATTTAGTAACCCAAGCTGGTGTTGATACCAAGCGCTGTAAAGAAGCTATCCAGGTGATTCTCAAAGAATATGTTCGTTTAACAAAAGAGCCTGTTTTAAATGAGGAACTTCAAAGAGCTAAAGAAGCTCTAAAAGGCAGGCTAGCTTTAAAACTTGAAACCTCAGATGCTTTAGCTAGCTACTTTGGAATTCAAGAGCTTTTAAAAAAAGAAATTATTTTGCCAGATCAAGAATATGCTAAAATAGATCAAGTTAGCTCCAAAGATATTTTGCGTTTGGCTAATGAAATTTTTGTCAATACAAAACTAAATCTAGCTCTTATTGGTCCCTTTAAAGATAAAGAGGAATTTGAAAATTTACTAAGTTTTTAAACTTAAAACCAAGAAAAATGCCCCAAAATTTCATACTTGACATCTCTTGGACTTCAATTTTCAAGCTTGCGGTATCTTTATTTTTGTTTTACCTGGTTTATCTTACAGGTTCTTTGCTCATTCTTTTTCTCTTTGCAATTATTATTTCAATGCTCTTTGATCCTTTAATTGAATTTTTAGAACAAAAACGGCTTCCGAGAGGATTAGCGGTAGCCTTGGTTTATGGTTTCACTTTTGGAATTATTGGTCTTTTAATCTCAAGCTCTGTTCCAGTATTTGTCTATGAATTTAGGCAATTTGTCCAACAACTGCCAGATTATTTTGACCGCCTTGCCCCACCCTTGAGATCTTTGGGGATTGAAAGTTTTAAGGATTTTAAAACCTTTTCTGAGAATCTTCAAAATTTCTTGATTGCCTCTTCAAGCAATATTCTTTCTGCGATTTTCTCTATTTTTGGTGGAATTTTCGCAACCCTTTTTGTTATTACTACGGGAATCTTTATTTCTTTGGAACCAAAACCCATAGAAAGTGCAATTTACCTTCTTTCTCCAAAAGAATATGAACAGGTCTTATTAACTATATGGCAAAAAGCAAAAAAGAAGGTTGCAGGCTGGTTTTTAAGTAGAATTCTGGCCTCTTTATTTGTGGCTATAGCTTCTTTTGTTGCTTTTGCCTTTCTGCAGTTAGAATTTGCAATCTCTCTGGCTATGATCTCTGGACTTTTAAACCTTATCCCTTATCTTGGACCAATAATAAGTGGTGTCTTGATTTTTTTGGTGCCAGGTCTTCAAGACCCAGTTTTGGGAACTCTTGCTGTGTTGATTTTTGTAATTATTCAGCAGTTAGAGAACAATATTATTACTCCAATTTTAACCAAGAAATTTGTAGGGCTGTCTCCAGTGCTTACGCTTTTAGCTTTTGGTCTTGGCTTTACTTGGTGGGGTGTATTGGGAGCTATTTTAACTATCCCATTGCTAGCAGTACTCGTTGAATTTATTCGTGGCTTTATGGAATTTAAAAAGGGCTTTGCAAATCAAGAAGATCTTACAGCTGGAAAGCCTGTACCTATCAAGGTAGAGCTTGACCAGAATAAAAAAGAGGCTAAAGAAACAGATGAGTCCATAATTTTATAGGAATTTTCAGTTTTAGAATCTCCTTTTAATATGTCAAAAGATACCTTCTACATAACAACTACCTTGCCTTATGTTAATGCAGATCCTCATCTTGGTTTTGCCCTTGAGATCGTGCAGGCCGATGTTATTGCCAGGTATAAAGAGTTACAAGGTAAGGTTGTGTTTTTTAACACGGGTACAGATGAGCATGGCCTTAAAATTTATGAATCAGCAAAAAAAGAAGGTTTAGATCCAAAAACATATGTTGACCAAAAAGCCCAAAAATTTGCTAAGCTCAAGGAGGCCTTAAATTTAAGCTACAACAGTTTTATTCGAACGACTGATCCTTCTCATATTGAGGCAGTTTATGAATTTTGGCGCCTTTGTAAAAAGCAAGGTGATATTTACAAAAAAATCTATAAAGCTAAATACTGTGTAGGATGCGAACTAGAAAAAACAGATTCTGAACTTGATGCTCAAGGTCGCTGTCCCCTACATCCTCATAGAAAGTTAGAACTTATTGAGGAAGAGAATTATTTTTTTAGATTTTCAAGATATCAAAAACCTTTACTTGAACTTTATAAAAGAAATCCAGAATTTGTAATTCCAAAAACAAAACAGCAGGAACTCGAAAAATTTGTTAGCCAAGGTTTAAGGGATTTTAGCATTTCTAGGCTGAGATCCAAACTACCTTGGGGTATTCCAGTTCCAGATGATCCAGAGCAAACAATTTTTGTATGGTATGACGCTTTGATAAATTATATTTCTTGTCTTGGTTGGCCAAAAGACCAGGAAAAATTCAAAAAATTTTGGCCAGGCCTTCAGGTAGCAGGAAAAGATAATCTCCGCCAGCAAGCAGCTATTTGGCAGGCGATGCTAATGTCAGCTAACTTACCTCCCTCAAGACAGATTTTTATCCATGGTTTTGTGACTTCAGGCGGCCAGAAAATGTCAAAGTCCTTGGGCAATGTTATTGATCCTTTTGAATTAGTTAAAAAATATGGCCCAGATCCTGTAAGATATTTTCTTTTAGCTGAATTCCCCTCCACAGAAGATGGTGACTTTACTTATACTCGTTTTGAACAAAGATATAATGCTGACCTTTCTTCTGGTTTGGGCAACCTAACAGCTAGGATCACTACTTTAGGAGAAAGATATAAAAAAGAGGTTAGAGCTATAAAAAATGGGTTAAAAAGCCCAGAGCTTAAAGAGGCTGTGAAAGAGAGCTGGAAAAAGTATGATCAAGAGTTAGAAAACTTTAGATTTAATGAGGCCTTGACAGCTGTTTTTGAACTTCTACACCAAAGCGATAAATTCATTGATAAAAAGCGTCCCTGGGAGCAAAAAAAGTCCAGCCCATCACTTGTCTATGAGCTTTTGTGTGTTTTAGCCAACATTGCCCACCAACTCAGACCTTTTTTGCCTCAAACTTCAAAAGAGATATTTTGGAGACTTGGAATATCGCCTCACAGCAAAGAAGCTTGGAGATTTAATCCTCAAAAAGGCCCAATTCTTTTTCCAAAAATATAGTTTTTGATTTTAGTTACGGAAAAAGATAAAAATACCTTTGAGCATTATTAAAACGTCAGAAATTGACTGGCAATTTAACTTTCTAGCTCCAAAACTCCTCTTGAGATAGCCTGTGGAGAGCCCCAACTTGTCCCAAAAGCACTCATCTAGTCTTGGGCATTGACAACATAAGTTAAATTAACATCAGATAAAATTGGAGTAAAAGCAGAATTATTTGAAACCAAAAAGACCTGATATTGAATCCACTGATCATTTAAACCATCTTTAAAATCAGCATCAATTGGTTCATTTCCTAAAGGATCAGTAAAGTAAGTTGTGCTCTCACAACCTGTTGTTCCATTGTCAGGACCACACCAAGGAGACCAATTGATATTATCTGGTGAGGTCCTTAATTGAAATTTAATGTCAGTATCTGTTTGTAAATTCTCTGTCCATTGAAGCTTAGCTAAAAGATTTTTAGCATCACTTGTATTATAAGGTGAAGAAATCAAAGAAAAAGTTCCAACAGGATAGTAATAATAGTTAATAGTGATATCTTGTAATTCTGGTGTAGCTTGAGGATTTGTTGTCTCAAAATAGGCCTTGTATTTGATATATCTATTTCCATTATGTCCTGGCCAGATATTTGAACCAGAGGTTGTATAATAGCTTGAATTTGTGCCATCTGGTCCTACAAAGTTCCAGGTTAAATTATCATTATTTGAAGCTAACTGAAATTTTAATGTGGTATTTTGAGGAACAGTGGCTGTAAAGTTCAAAGTGGTAAAACTTGAATTTTGGCCAAGATCAATCGAAGAGGAAGTAAAGTCTCCTGAGATTGTGGTTACTTGTTCACTTCCAATGCTGGCTGTTGGTTCAGAAAGAGCATATTTCCTGACAAAATAAATATCTGAAACTGGATTAGGAATGGTAAAAATTCCTCCAGATTTATCATATCTTCCTCCAAGGTTAAAACCTGAAACTGAAACTGGAGTAGAGCTATTTGTTGCCGTTCCATCTCCTAATTGGCCATAGCTATTATCTCCCCAACATTTTACTCTCCCATCTGATAATAGGGCACAGGTGTGATAATATCCAGCTGTAATTGCCACAGCATTGGTTAAACCTGAAACTGAAACTGGGGTAGAGCTATCTGTTGCTGTTCCATTTCCTAATTGACCATAATAATTATCCCCCCAACATTTTGCTGTTCCATCTGATAATAAGGCACAGGTGTGAGAATATCCAGCTGTAATTGCCACAGCATTGGTTAAACCTGAAACTGAAACTGGAGTAGAGCTATCTGTTGTTGTCCCATCGCCTAATTGGCCAACGGCATTCTCTCCCCAACATTTTACTCTTCCATCTGATAATAAGGCACAGGTGTGATAACTTTCAGCTGTAATTGCTACCGCATTGGTTAAACCTGAAACTGAAACTGGAGTAGAACTATCTGTTGTCGTCCCATCACCTAATTTGCCAATGGCATTATTTCCCCAACATTTTACTCTTCCATCTGATAATAAGGCACAGGTGTGATAATATCCAGCTGTAATTGCTACCGCATTGGTTAAACCTGAAACTGAAACTGGGGTAGAACTATCTGTTGTTGTTCCATTTCCTAATTGACCATAATAATTATATCCCCAACATTTTATTCTCCCATCTGATAATAAGGCACAGGTGTGATAACTTTCAGCTGTAATTGCTACCGCATTGGTTAAACCTGAAACTGAAACTGGGGTAGAACTATCTGTTGTTGTCCCATCGCCTAATTGGCCAAAGTTATTCGATCCCCAACATTTTGCTGTTCCATCTGATAATAAGGCACACGTGTGAGAAATTCCAGCTGTAATTGCCACCGCATTGGTTAAACCTGAAACTGAAACTGGAGTAGAGCTATCTGTTGTTGTCCCATTTCCTAATTGACCATAATAATTATTTCCCCAACATTTTGCTGTTCCATTTGATAATAAGGCACAGGTGTGATACTCTCCTCCCCCTATTGGTCCTTCTTTTTTTAAGTTAAAAGCTAAAAAAGTAGCTGTTCCATTGCTAATTGAGCTTGCCAAAGAATTTCCATAGTAAAGATAGATTGTCTTTGAACCAGTTGGGATTGAAGGAACTTTAACCCAGAGCTTGGTAGAGGTTGTATTGCAACCTCCTTCTAACCAATGATTCAACAAAGTTATCTTATCTGAATCTGTAAACCTAATATCTCCACAATCTGTTCTCATCTTCCCAGCTGAAATCAAATTAGCTGTATCTAAAATAACTAAAACCTGATAATCAGTTAAAGCTGAACCAGAATTAGAAATAGAGATTGGGTTTCTGTAAAGCCAGTTAGGATCATACCAAGACAGGTTTAATTTGACTAAAGGCAGTTTTAATTTGACTAAAGCATTTTCTCCTGTTCTGCTAACTATGGTTTGATTGAAAGTTCCAGAATTAAAATCAAGATCAGTGGTTTGAGTTTTAGGAAAAGAAGTTGAATTTAATTTTAATTCTCCTGAAAGATCATTGATTGAGCTATCTTTGGAATAATATTTTGTCCAACCACTCTGATTGGTCAGATGAATTGGCAAATTTATAGTCTCTGCTCCTCCTGACCAATCTGTCTGAACCCAATTGTAGCTTGTTCCTTTTGCTGTCTTTGATTGATAAAATAAAATTGCGCCAACTAGAATTGAAAAAAGAATTAGCAAGGCCACAATTTCTTGCCAATGCTTCTTAAAAGGCCAAAGAGGCAGGACAAATTTTACTCCCCAATTTTTAAATCTCTTAATTTCTTCTGGCATATAGATGGTATCTTTTTAGATAATTTTTTGACTTAAATTCTATTAAAATTCTAACATCTTAAGGTCAAAGGTGCAAACTTAAAAGGCATCAATCCTTAATTTTGGATTTTTGAGGATGGTGTGGACTTTTATATCCCAAATTGAAAAGATAAGATACATCTTGACATCCCTAATGTACTAGAAATTGGCTGGCTGATTGAATTTAATTTTTCAAGACCTCATCATCCATTTTGGCTCCAAAACTCCTTTTGAGATAGCCTGTGGAGAGTCCCAACTTGTCCCAAAAGCACTCATCTCGTCCAAAAGTTTGAAAAGTTAGTGGTGGTTTGCTATAAAAGGTATTAGAAATAAAGGCAGGAGATGGTAACATTATCAGCTACCAAGGCAAAACAACCTCCCCATCCCATCTCCTGTCTGCTATCATTCTCGTCTCCTCTCATCATAAAGCCCAGAACTTATGGTTCTGGGCAAATCTCTATTTTAACCTTTATTTTAGGCCTGGCCTAACATATACCCAATTAAACTACTTTGTCTTTTCAAGTATTTTTGAGAAAATCTCTGGATAGAATTCAGCTAATTGAGCAAGGATTTTACGGTCAAGCAAGATATTTTTTTGCTTCAAAAAAGCTATAAATTTGCTGTAATTTAATCCTTTTTGTCTACAAGCAGCATTAATGATGATCTGCCAGTGTCTTCGCATCTGGCGTTTTTTTGTCCGCCGATCGCGATAAGCATAACTCCAGGCCTTCATTAGAGCTTGTTTTGCCAAACGGTATTTTGACTTTCTGCCCCAGCGAAAACCCTTGGCATATCTCAAAAGATGCTTTCGGTGCTTTCTAGCAGTTTTGCCTCTTTTAACTCTTACCATATATTTTAAAGCAATTAAAAAGTGTTTAAGTAAATAAAAAACTATCTCCTTTTTCCTGAATAATACAAAAGGCGTTTAATCATTTTGGCTTCTGGACCTTGAACTTCAATCCATCTACGTTTAGCCCGGATCTGTTTGCCTGACTTTTTAGCTCTAAAGTGATCTTGACCTGTCGCCCTTCTCAAGACTTTACCTGTTTTTGTTATTTTAAAACGTTTAATAATGGATTTTCTAGTTTTAGGCTTCATTTATCAAATTTTTAGCCTTTATCTTTCGTTATAACCATAACTAAATTTCGACCTTCTTTTTTTAACTGACTCTCAATTTTAATTGGAATAAGTTTTTGCAACATTTCTAAAAACAAATCTATTCTACTTTTAGCATAGGCCTGCAAGGCCTGTTCCCTACCATATAAGAGCAACTCAATTTTAACTTTATGACCTTTTCTTAAAAATTTTTCTGCAGTTTTAGCCCTTATTTCTAAATCATGGGGCGAGATATTAAAACGTAATCTTATACCTTTAACCTCCAAACCTTTATGCTTTTTACCTTTACCTTTTTTCTGCTGTTGATAAAGAAATTTGCCATATTCAACTATGCGACAAATTGGAGGATTAGCTTTCTCGGTCACCAAAACTAGATCTAAGCCTTTTTCTTGAGCTAATTTTAAGGCCTGGCTTAAAGAGAAAATACCAAGGTTATTGCCATCTGGGTCAATCACTCTAACTTGTTGAGCTTTAATTTGGTTATTTGTGAGTATCTTTTGCAAGGTATTTTTAGCTCTAAAAATGTGGAGGTGGGGAGGGCGAACTCCCGTCCAGAGGCAAGAAACCTAAAACTCTACAGGTTTAGCCGGTTTAAATAATCTCAGAACATCTGCTCTAAAAACCGGCAAAATGCAGATATCCTAAAGCCAATGTTTCTCTCAAGCCTTGGCTAAGCCTGAGAAAAGCTTGATGATATGAAGCCCTTTGCCCTTATCAAGCTTCAGGACAAGGACCGCTTACTTTATTTTAAGCGTAAGCAAGTGCGGGTTCAACCGCAAATTGGTTGGCATTTATATGCCTTTTTGAGGGTTTAACCAGGACTCTAACCTGGACCTGCATTTTGAGGCTTCTTGCTCCTGTCGAAACTCGACACCCCCATCTTTTAAGCTTTTCCTTTTACTTTTAAAAATTTTTTAAAGTAACTGGACTAATACTGCTTCATTTTTATAGCTATCTCTTTTTCAGCCTCTCTTTTTCTAATCTCTTGGCGTCGATCACGCTTTTTCTTTCCTTTGGCCACTGCAATTTCTATTTTTATTCTCTGGCCTGAAGTATACACTCTCAAGGGCAATAAAGTCAACCCTTTTTCTCGGCTTTTACCAATAAGATATGAAATTTCCTTTTTATGCAAAAGAAGTTTTCTCGCCCGATCCTCTACATATCCTTTTGGAGTATTAGCTGGTTGATAAGGAGCAACATTAGCTCCAACTAAAAAAAGTTCTCGACCTTTTGGAACAATAAAAGAGCCAGCTAAAGAGATTTTTCCTTGCCTTATGGCTTTTACTTCATGACCTTCTAAAACCAGACCGGCTTCTAATTTCTCCAAAATCTGGTAATCTTGGGTTGCTTTTTTATTCTCAGCAAGAATTTTCATTTTTTAAAATTTACTTTTCTTTGGGTTAAAAAACTATGAGCTTTCTCTAAAATTTGTTTGGCATCTTTAAAAGTCAAACGATCCAGAGCTTTTTGATAGGGCAACCACTCAAAATCGATGTGCTCTTTTGAAAGCTTAACCTTGCTCGTCTCAGTTTTAGCCAAAAAGAAAGTTACAAACTTCAAAATATTTTTATTATCTCTTGTAAAAAAATAGCTTATGGTTTCTTTAAAGTCAGGGATTATTTCAAGGTGCTCAATTCCGGTTTCTTCTTTAACTTCTCTCTTTACTGTTTGGAGTAAGGTTTCGCCCTTTTCAATATGTCCTTTTGGAAAATCCCAATAGCTCTTTTTGGAATTTTTAGAGCTTGAAGGATAGTGAAGCAAAAGATATTTTATTTGGCCATTTTTTCTGAAAATCACAGCTCCAGCTGATTTTTCTACAGCCATACTTCTATTTTTCTTGTAATATTCAACTAAACTTTTAAAATTATAAGTTCAAAAATTCAAAAATGCAATTTATCTATTTGGTTAACTTTTCTATTTCTTATTTCTTATTTTTATTTGGCCAAGCCCTTTTATTTTTTTAAGGTTTCCAAAAGCTTTAAAAGTGGCTGGGTATTAACAATGTCTTTTTTTTTTCGGCCCAGCCTCTTCGAGCTTGAGCAACGCCTAACTCCATATATGAAAAATGGTGAAGTTGGTGGGTGTCAGTGTTAATAATCATCTTAACGCCCATAGCCTTGGCTAATTTTATAAATCTATCTGGAAGATCTAATCTTTGGGGGGATGAGTTTATCTCCAAAATTGTCCCAGTATCTCTTGCCACTTTTAAAATTTTTTCAAAATCAAGTTGGTAAGGATCTCTTCTTTGAAGTAGACGGCCAGTTGGATGAGAAATAATATCTACATTTGGATTTTTCATAGCTCTAATGATTCTATCTGTCATTTCTTTTTCTGTCAGATTCATATGAGAATGAACTCCAGCAATCACATAGTCCAGTTTTGCTAAGGCCTCATCTGAAATATCAACTGCGCCTGTTTTCAAGATATTAGCTTCACACCCATGAAGAATTCTGAATTTCAAATTGCGACTTTTGAATTTTAAGTTTAATTTTTTGATCTCTTCGCTTTGGGCAGTAAGCTGTTTTTCATCTAAACCCTTTTCTATCTTGAGAAATTTTGTGTGGTCTGAAATACCCAAATACTCATAGCCAAGATCTTGAGCTTTTTGAGCTAACTCTTCAATTGAATGCTCTCCGCCGTCCCAATTAGAATGAACATGCAAATCACCTTTGATGTCTCCAATTTCGATCAATTTGGGTAAACTACCTTTTAAAGCTAACTCAATCTCTCCTTGATCCTCTCTAATTTCTGGGGGAGGAACTTGCATACCTAAAGCCTGATAAATCTCTTGTTCGGTAAGACCAGCTATCCTTTCTTTACCTTTAAATAGCCCGTATTCATTGAGTTTAAAACCCTTGGAAATTGCAATTTTTCTCACAGCGATATTATGTTCTTTGGAACCTGTGAAATATTGTAAAGCAGCTCCGTAACTTTCTCTTTCAACTACTCTCAAATCCATATCAAAACCTTCCTTTAAGTGAACTGAGGCCTTGGTAGGCCCTCTACCCCATACCTTCACCACTCCTGGCATATTGCAGAAAAAATCCATTACTTTGTCGGGATTTGAAGAAACAACCAAAATATCAACATCGCCAACGGTTTCTTTTTTGCGCCTAAAAGAACCAACAACTTCTATGGCCTGAACTTCTTTAAGCTTTTCTAATTTGGACTTGATATTTTGCACTGTTGGCAAAATTTCGCCCAAAAGAACTCGGCCCTTGCTTTTTTTTAAAAACTCAATACCCTCTAAGATATTTTGTTCTTTTTTAGGACCAAAACCTTCTAATTTTTGAATTAAATGTTTTTTAGCAGCCTGCTCTAGATCTTGTAAGGTCCTAATACCAAGCTCTTTATAAAGGCGCTTGACTAATTTTGGTCCAACCCCTTCTATTTGAGTAAGACCAACCACATCTACGGGCAAGCTCTTTTTTAGTAACTGGTGTTCTTTGATTTTCCCAGTTAACAAAAACTCTTCTATTTTTTCTGCTAGATTCTGGCCAATCCCAGGAATTTCTTTTAAGGCCTTTTTACCACCACGAGTCCATAAATCTAGGAGATCCTCTTGCAAAGATTCAATAGCTAAAGCTGCCCGATAATAGGCCTGGGGCTTGAAAGCAACTTCTTTCATTTCCAAAATTTTGCCTATCTCTCTAAAAATTTTAGCAATCTCCTGGTTAACCATAACTTTTGCCATTTCAAAGATCAAAAATTTCCTTTTAAATTGGACTTGATTTTCCTTTAAGTTTTAAGTTTGCATTTTGCCATAACTTCAAATTTAAAGCTAACCACATTCTTAAAAGAAAAGGAAACCCAAGTAAAACTGCTGAGATCTCTGTAAATCTCAAAATTAAACTAAAAGTTGTTCCGCTGGCTGTGCTAAGACCCAAAAAGCTAAAAGCAAAAACTTCAGCTGCCTCTAAACTTCCAAAGGTAGCAGGCAAAGCTGCAATATAAGCTAAATTGGCAAAAGCATTTATTGAAAGAATTTCAGAAAAGGTTAGCCAAGAATTTGTGATAAAAAAAGTGATAAGAACTGATCTTAAAATACTTAAAAAAGAAACGAACAGGCTCAACCCCAAACCCTTCCACATATTTAAGTCACTCTTTTGAAAAAAACTGAAAGTTCGAGCCTCAATCTTTAAAGCCATATCTTGCTCAATCCCAAAAACCCTTTCTAAAAGCCTGGTCAACCAGCTAATGATGCTCTCTTTTTTAAAACTTCGATAATAAAAAAATGCCAAGATTCCTAAAATTGAGAGCATAAATAAGGTTAAAGCCAAGGAAATATCTTCTGGCAATGAAGAAACTTTGCCCAAAAAAAGAAAGAGACCAAGAACCACAACTAAAATCGTGGTGCTGAAATTAAGAATCCTAATAATCACCACAGACGCAATGTTGTCAATTAAAGATATTTTAGGATATTTTTCTTTTAACCCAGATATCATTGCTACCTCTCCGCCCAAAAGAGCTATGGGCGTAAGATAATTCAAAGTAAAACCTGCTAACCACGGACCAAATATATCTCTTATCTTGACTTTAAAACCAAGAACCTTTAAAACAAACTGCCATTTAAACACATTACTAATCACGATTAAAAAGGTTACTAAAAGCAACCCTAAAATCTTCCAAGCATCTAACAAAAATAGAGGTTCTATAACCTCTTGCCATCCGACCTGTAAAGTGATAATCCAAAAAACCGTCAAACCAGCTAATAATGAAACCAAAAACAAAATAAATCTCTTCATACCCAGCACTAAGCTTTTACCTCCCTATTGGAGTACTGGATTTTTCCAAAGAGAAGTAGGAATTGATTTCGCCCAAAAACTCAATCAGAGAAGGATCATGACAAAAGTGAGCTACATTCTCTTCAAAAATATGAATTGGGAAATTTTGGTCTTTCTGCCAATACTCCAAGGCCTGGAGATAGGTTGCTAAACAATTGATCTGATCCACAAAATCTGCCTCCCAGCATTTTTTTTCTACAAAGCTCCTCCAAAGTTCCAAGATCTCGTATTTAAACCAAGGTGGAAGATTTTGAATAAGTTTTTGTAGGGCTCTAGTTTCTTTTTGATAAGTCTCTAAAAAAAGCTTTTGGCGGGCTTTTTGTTCTAATCTTGGTTTTTCGTTCCAAATTTTTAACCATTTTCTCAAACCCGTGCTAAAAATGTCATGAGGAGTATAGTCTCCAGCATAAACCGAACAAATCTCATGAATCAAAGCCATTTTTAGAACTCTCTCCATATCTAATTTATGTTCGTAGTTTCTAGCTAACATCCAAGACATTGTAGCTACCATAAAACTATGATCAGCAATTGTTTCTGGGTTTTGAATACCTCTAACAACCCAGCCCCGACGGGGAAGCTTTTTTAGTTTGCCTAAATCTAACCAAAAGCCCAAGAGAGGACCTGGTTTTTTGCGATGGTTAAAAACTTGATCTAATTCTTCCATAAATTGAATAAGTTGGGGCTCATCTATAAGTTCTTCTGAACCAATCCACCAAGATTTAAATGGCCTTTTTCTCATTGCTCTAGAATATTCTAAAGCCTGCAAAAGAGTTTCAGCTCTATTAATTTGCCTAACAAAGCGCGATTCTTTAAATAGTCCTTCTTGATAAGAAAGCCACACTCCAACTAATTCATTTTTGAGGACAGGTGGTAAAAAAGAGGCCAATTTCAACAAAGATTCTTGTTCTTTTTGATGTTTTTTTAAAAAATTTTCAAGTTTTTTTTCTTTAAAATAGCGAGGCCAAGTGTCAAATAATTGGGGCCATTCTTTTTTTTCTTTTGGCAAAATATCATCGTAGGGAGTAGTATCGCCAGCATAAACTTCACACAAATCATGGGCTAAAGCGGTTTTCAAAACATACTCCATATTCATTTTTTTGTTAGGACCCTGACCAAAAAACCAAGCCATCATCCCTACCCGAAAAGTATGCTGGGTGACGCTTTCTGGATCTTTAACTCCAATCAATATCCATCCTTTTTTGAAGATATTGGTTAATTTTTTAGCTTCGAGAATAAAATTTAGGATACCTCGATACATAAAAAATAAAAAGGCCAAAAGAAATAAACTTTATTGTGGCCCGTAACGAATTTCTCGGATTTTGTATGTTATTTCTATTGGCGAAGAAATTCTAACTTCTTCATTCTTCTTTTTACCAAGAAGAGCCGAGCCAACTGGTGAGTTTTTGCTTATTTTGCCAACCGAAGGATTAGCTTCCAAACTATCCACAATAATGAATTCATCAAGCCTGCCATCAACCTCAACTATAACTGTGGCACCAAGATGAACTCTATCACGCTCATTCTCTGGAGGCAAAGAGATCAATTCGGCATTCTTTAAAATATTTTCAAGCTCATTTAACCTCGACTCTAAAAATCCCATATCTTCCTGGAAAATAAGATATTCAGGATTAATCTCCTCAGAATGCAAGATCTCAGGCACTTGCCCTGCGATTTTAGTAGCTTTAATTTTCTTTAGTTTCTCAAGCTCTTTTTGAAATCGCTCCAAGCCCTCTTTAGTTAAGTAGAATTTTTCTTGCGACATTTTTTATTCACTTTCATCCTATCACTCCAAACTAAATTGTCAATGGATAAATATAAAAATAAAAAACGCCTTTTTAGCATCCTGTTGGCTTTGATTTTTCATCTATTTTAAGAGAGATTTTAAAGCTTCAAAGAAAAAATTTTTGAGGCCTGGGCGGGAATCGAACCCGCGTCTAACTCTTTTGCAGAGAGTTCCCTTACCACTTGGGTACCAGGCCAATTTGATTTGATTAAGTTGAGGTCAGGATCAATAAATATATAACTACCAAAATTATAATGATGGTAATAATAAAATCAATAAAAAATTTTTTGCTCATACTCTATCTTTCTCTTCATTCTTTCTAAAAATTTCTTGCTCTAAGCTGGAAAACAAAATCATAATTATCAAAGCTAACAAGACCACAAGGATCGCTATAAGATATAAACCACTGCCAACAGCTACCCCAATTGCTCCTGCGACCCAAATCCCAGCTGCGGTAGTTAAGCCCTCAATGTGCTCTTGGCGATAAATAATAATGCCAGCACCTATAAACCCAAGGCCTAAAGCTACAGCCTGAATGCTTCTTGATGGATCAAAGCTGATATTTTCATTTTGGCTCAAGAAAGAAAAAAGCTCAAGACCAATAAGAGTAAAAGTTGCTGAACCCAAAGAAACCAAGGCAAAAGTTTTAAGACCAGCAGATTTTCTTTTATATTCTCTTTCGAGACCTACCAACCCACCCAAAACCACAGCTAAGATCAAGCGCAAAATTATGTTTAATTGGTCCTGGCTTAAAAGCTCTAACATATATTATAATAATAACATAATGAAAACTAAATGCCAAAATGGTAGGAGATTTCTCAAGAACAAAACCTAAAATCTTTAATCTCAAGAATATAGCAATTTTAGCCCTTTTAGTATTAAGTGTGGCTGCGATTCTTTTGAGTTCTCAATGGTGGCAAAAATCTTCCTCTGCCACTCAAAATATGAGAATTCAAATTGAGGAACTTGAAAGAAAGATAGAGGAATTAAAAAAAGATCTCCAGAAAAAATAGAAAATTTCTAATACCCAGAGAACTCTTCGGTTTTAATATCAACATCTTTAACTCCTTGATCAGCAATCATTTTGACCATATTTGAGACCATCTGAGGTGGTCCTACAAGATAATAGATAGGTTCTAGAAAATTTTTAATATATTTTGAAAGCATCTCTTTGGTTATATAGCCAGTGTGGTATTTTCCTTCCTTCTTTTGCGATTTTTCTATCTGGGTCATAGTAGCTATCAATTTATAGTTTGGATTTAGCTTTTGAAGTTCTTGAAGTTCTTCAAGAAAAGCTGCATCTTCTGGAGTGTGATTTGAATAAAACAAAAAAATTTTATGGCTAAGTTTGCGATAAGTAGCATCAAAAACTATAGATCTCACTGGGGTTATACCAATACCTCCTACTATAAAAACTGCAGGCCGGCTAATGTCTGTGTGGAGTAAGAAATTTAAACCATAAGGACCTTCTATCTGAACCTCAGAGCCAGGAGCCATATTTTTTAAACCTCTTTTAAAAGCTGTATCTCGAATTCTAGTTGCTACCATAATTCCTGGTTCATAAGGTGCGTTAGCAATAGATAGAGGCCGGCTATTCCCTTTTGGATCGTCTTCAGACAAGTTAGGAAGTGTCAAAAGAATATGTTGGCCAGCTTTAAAATCAAATCCAGATGGCCTCTCAAAATAAAAAGCCATTGTCTCATTGGCAACCTCTTGTTTTTTTATTAGCTTAACTCTATAAACAGCCATAAACTTTTGTGCCCAGGGCCGGACTCGAACCGGCACGGCTCTTTCAGAGCCAAGGGATTTTAAGTCCCTAGTGTCTACCTATTCCACCACCTGGGCAAATAAACTTTATAGTTTTTAAACAACTTTCTCTGAAATTGCCAACTATAACTTGTCTATATTTTTTATTTTCTCTAATAATTCTTCTACCTTTTCTTTTGCTTCTATCCCTTTTTCTAATTTAAAAATCAATTTTGGAACTGGCCGCATCTTTAATATCTTATCAAGTTTTTTTTGAATAGGATAAATAGATTGATTCAATGTTTTTAAAGCTTGTTGTCCTTTAGGCGTTGGAAAAACACTAAAATATACCTTAGAATGGGTTAAATCCTTTGAGGTGTCAACTCTCATTATAGTCACTAAGCACTTTGGAGGCAAGTCAACTTCCTTTGCAATAATTTTTGACACCTCGTCTCTGATTAAATCATTGATCTTTAAAAGCCGTTCAGACATAAGTCAAAATTATAGCTCAACCTTCTTTTTTGTTTCTCTAAAGATAACTATCAAATCGCCTTTTTGAATTTCTCCAGAACCATCATATAAAATTCCAACTTCATCGCCTTTAGTGCCTTCTCTAATTGGTTTTCGGTTTTTTTGTAAGTCAAGGACTTTACCTTCTCCAATTTTTTCTTTAGAGCGCCATATTTGAATCAAAGAACCCCGCTCTATTTTACCTTCTGTAACCTTTCCGCCAATAATTTGTTTTCCCTTTTTTTTGCCAAAAGTTTCTAAAATTTTAATTTTCCCGATTTCTTCTTTAATAAGCTCTGGAGGGAGCTTTTTTGCCATCAACTCTTTAACTTTTTGGACCATATGATATACAACCTCAAAATCTACGATTTGAATTTTATCTCTATGGGCCAGTTCTTTAGCAGTTTTAGATGTTTTAACATTAAAAGCTAAAATCACAGCCTTGGCTTCTTTAGCTAACTCAACATCATTTTCACTCACCATTCCCAAGCCAGACCAAATTATTTCAATTTTAACTTTATCTTGGGGAATGCTTTTTAAAATTGATTCGATAGCTTCCAAAGATCCTTGCGCATCGGCCTTGACAATTAACTTAAGAATAGGCCTATTAAGCTTAGTTTCATTCTCAGGTTTGAAAGTGGGTAGCTTGAGTTTTTTTGGTCTTAAAAGTTGTTGTTTCAAAAACTTTTGTTGAACTTCTTTTAAATTTTTTTTAACTTCAAAAATCTCGCCAACTTGAGGCACCTGCAAAAAACCAATAGCTACAGCTGGGATAGAAGGTTCAAGAGGTCCTGTAATTGGTTGGCCAAGAAAATTTTCTAGAGATCTTATCTTGCCAAAGGTGCTCTGAGTAGCAACAATATCCCCAACTGCCAGTGTGCCTTGTCTTAAAAGTAAAGTTGCTGTTGGCCCTCTAGTATCATCAAGATGAGCTTCTAAGATCACGCCAGAGCCAGGCAAAGAAATATCGGTCTTTAATTGCTGGATTTGAGCAACTAACAATATCATCTCCAATAAATCATCTATACCCTGGCCAGTTTTTGCTGAAACTAACACTGCGGGAATATCACCACCAAATTCTTCAAGTTGGACTCCGATTTTGTAAAGTTCTTGCTTGACCCATTCAGGTTGAGCCGTTGGTAAGTCAATTTTATTAAGAACCACAATATAAGGAATTTTGGCCTCCTTGATATGATCTAAAGCTTCTTTTGTTTGTGCTTTTACTCCTTCTGAAGAATCTACAACCAACAAAGCAATATCTGCAACTTTGGCACCTCTAGATCGCATTTTCTCAAAAGCTTCGTGGCCAGGTGTATCAATAAAAGTAATCAAGTTTCCTTGGTATTCTATATCATAAGCCCCAATATGTTGGGTGATACCACCTGCCTCTTTTTGAGCAACTTTTGTCTTGCGAATAAAGTCCAAAAGGGTAGTCTTGCCATGATCCACATGGCCTAAAACTACTACTACAGGCGGTCGAGCTTTCACGCCATTTTCTATTTTTGAATTTTGGATTTTCATTTTGCATTCTGAATTTTAAAATTTAAACTTCCTGTCCTAGCTTGTTCTAAAACCTTTTTTTCTTCTTCAGATAACTGATAAGAAGATTGGCCTTGAAAAATAGGTTTGGCATAAACTCTTGTTTCTTGCTGGCCATAGATAGAAGTAATGACAAAACCATTGTCTCTGCCATCTAAAAGGGCTATGGAAAAACTTTGATCGCCACCCTGCTCCTTGAAGGGATTGAATCTTAGAAAACCAACCTTCTGAACAAAAAATTTTCTTTCTTCTTTAACCTTCTCTAACTCTTGTTTCAAATAGGAAATTTCTGAGAGCAAATTTTGACACTTTTGTTCCAATTCTTTTAGCTTTTTTAAAGCAGGGGTCTTTTTATTTTTATCTGAACCAAAAAATCTAAACATATTTTATTGATTAAAAAAGATAGCTCATTTGATCTAACTTTTCAAATCTAAAATCAAAATTAAGTTCAAACAGATGCTCTTTAAATAAATCTAAATCTAAAATCTAAACCTAAAAAGGGTGCGGCGGGGGTGGGATTTGAACCCACGAGGCCCCAAATAAGGAGCCGCGGTTTTCGAGACCGCCCCATTAAACCACTCTGGCACCCCGCCCTAAATTTATCTTAATCTTCATTGAGCATCAAGAGTTTAAATTCTTCTATTAATAAGGTCTGTTCAGGCTCAACCTGATAATGATAAGCTAGATAAAGAGCAGTCCAATCAGCTAGTAAAATGTTGGCAAAAATGCGGTAAAATACATTTTTGTCTTCCAAAACCACTTTTTCAACTCCAAACCCCCGACTCTTCAATATCTTTTCTAGAACCTCCATTCTTTTTTGAATGTTGGGATGATCATTATGGTCTAAGATAAAAATATGGTAGAAAATATTTTTAGAATCCAAGGTCGCATAGCTAAAACCCTCCATCTCATTGTGGTTTAACTCTGGAAAGACATTGTAAAAAGCTGGAATTTTTGAGACCTCGTTAAACCTTATTTTCCAATTGTAAGCCAAGGGTTCATTTTTCTCAGAAGAGTAGATTAGGGGCACTCTATTTATCAATTTTTGGGCAAGCTCTTTACCTTTTTCTCTAAAGGCCTCAGGAAATAGATTTTGAGCTACTTCTTTGGTAAGCATCAAACTTTCCTGATCACCAATGGCCTTTAAAATAGCCCTCAAAGAAAAACCTATCGCCATCCTTGGAGCAAACCTTGGTTCTTTTGGGATCTGAATAAAAGGCAAACCATATTTTAGGGCAAGTTCTAAAAGTTTGCCTCCGGTCGAAATAACTATCAAGTTAAGATTTGCTTTTCTGGCTTTTTCTAAAAAAGATAAGGTCTCCTCAGTGTTGCCAGAGTAAGAGCTAGCAATAACTAAGCGCTCTTTAAGATCTTGGAGCTCTGGCAAATCATAATTTCTATGGATTACAATATCTAAATTGGGTCTGGCAACTTTTAAAAGACCACCTGCCAAGTGCGAACCTCCCATGCCACCTAAAATATATTTTTGAGCTGGCTTTAGGTATTTTTCGTTCTCAATTTCGGGATCAAAAGCTAATTGTAAAGGAAAATTAAGAATAGCTCTTTCCATATTCTGTTATTTTAGCATAAAATAATAGTATGACAATTGATGAGTTTTCACAATATCTTTCTCAGCTTGAGTCAACCACCTCTCGCAATGAGATGACTTTAATTTTGGCCGATTTACTCAAGAAATTAAAAAGCCAAGAAGCTAAAAAGGCAGTTTACCTTTCGTTAGGTCAATTAGCCCCAAATTACCAAGGCATAGAATTTAAGATGGCAGAAAAAATGATGCTCAAGGCCCTGGCAATAGCTTTTGACATCGCAGAAGACAAAGTAAAAAATTTGTTTAAAAAAACTGGCGATCTCGGGAGCCTAGCTCAAGACCTGGCAGAAAGCTTCAAAGGCAAAAGAGAGACTCTATCTATCAATCAAGTCTACGATGCCTTGTTGGAATTAAGTCAGCTTGAAGGTCCAGGTTCTCAAGAGAAAAAACTAAATCAAATGGCCGAGCTCTTAAGAAAACTTTCTCCCTTGGCCTGCCGTTTTGTAGTAAGAATCCCAGTTAGTTCTCTCAGGCTTGGCTTTTCAGATATGACCATTTTGGATGCTTTATCTTTTATGGAAATTGGCACCAAAGCCTTGAGACCAGAAATCGAAAGGGCCTTTAATGTTTCAGCTGACATTGGAAGAGTAGTTGAAGTTTTTAAAGAAAAAGGGGTAGAAGGTGTTAAAAAAATAAAATTAACGCCAGGTATACCTTTACGAATGTCAGCTGCAGAAAGAGTAGGTTCGGTTCAAGAAATTATGGAAAAATTAGAAGGCAAAGCTATTGTCGAACCAAAATATGATGGCTTAAGGCTCCAAATCCATTTATCCCAAACCAATTCCAAATCCCAAATTCCAGAGTCCAAAAAAATCCCAAAACTAAAATCAAAGCTTCAAGATAAAAAGGCTGTAAAGATATTCTCGCGGAATTTAGAAAATGTGACCCAAATGTTTCCAGATGTAGTAAAAGCTACCCAAAAACTAAAAATAGAAAGCATTGTTTTTGAAGGTGAAGCTGTTGGCTACAATCCAACTACCAAGAAATTTTTGCCTTTTCAAGAAACGATGCAAAGAAAAAGAAAATATGACATTGAGCTTTTTGCCAGAGATATCCCATTAAAAGTCTTTGTTTTTGATCTTTTATATTTAGATGGCCAAGAGATATATAAACTATCTTTTGAACAACGCCGGAAAAAATTAGAGGAAATTTTTCCAACCCCAGAAACTGACTCATTATTAGTTAGAACTAAAGCTAATCAAGTTAGCTCGCCCCAAGAAATTGAGAATTTATTCCAAGATTATGTCAAAGAAGGTCTGGAAGGTGTATTAGTAAAGAAAATCGACGCTCCCTATGAAGCTGGTGCTCGAGGCTTTCACTGGATAAAATTCAAAAAAGCAATGAAAAGTGAATTAGCTGATACCGTTGATGCTATTTTAATGGGTTATTATGTTGGCAAAGGAAAAAGAAGCCATTTTGGCATCGGCGCTTTTTTGGTAGGTGTACCAGATGAAGAAGGTAAAATTAAAACCATTGCCAAAATTGGAACTGGCCCTACTGACGAGGAATGGCAGGAAATAAAAAAGAAAGCAGATCAAGTTAGGACCAAAAACAAACCATCTGAATACGAAGTTGATAAAAACATTGAGCCAGATATTTGGACAGAACCAAAACTTGTAATGGAGATTTCAGCTGATGAGATTACTAAAAGCCCAGTGCACACCGCAGCCAAAGAAAAATTCGGTCAGGGTTTAGCCCTCCGTTTTCCGCGCTTTTTAAGATTTAGAGAAGACAAATCTCCTGACCAAGCCACTTCGGAAAAAGAGCTCATCTTGTTATTCCAAAAGCAAAGAGTTTAAAATCTGACCCAAATTTCTCTCAATTGTCATTGTCATTAAAAAGCCTACTTTAAGGCCTCAACAGCTTATTTTTTAGCTAAACCTACATAATATGACCCAAATTGTGACATCGTGACATTTATTGTGCCATTATTGTGACATTTAGGCCGGGCCTAAAATTTGTGGACCTGGCGGGATTCGAACCCGCAACCCCTAAGATGCCATCTTAGTGCGCTACCATTGCGCCACAGGCCCAATTTTAAATTTTACTTCTAAAAACAACTAAACTTATTTTTCTCTCCTATGTGTCTCAAAACTTCTTTTATTGATTTTCAGTATAAATTTTACCTTTATCTTCCTCCCACAAAATTCTAGCTTGTTTTGCTTGTGATTCCTCTTTTCTAATCTCTGTTACAAATTTCACTCTGCTCCCTGAAAAAACTACCAAAACCAACAAAATTGCCAAGCCTAAAAATAAAGCTCCAAAACCAACACCACCAATCAAGATAATAAATAAAATCAAGAAAATTAAAACGGTCAAAGAAACTCTAAAAATCTCTCGGTCGCTTTTATCTTGCACTACTAAAAACCTCAAATTTCCAGCTTCAAAGACCTCTTTTAAAACAGCCAGCTCTTTTTGGAAAGTTAATTTTTTATTTTTATTGTCAGGAGTTGGCCCCTTTTCTTTGGTTTCTTTTTCCTTTTCTTCTTTTGAAATCTCTTTTTCTTGTGCCATAAAATAAATTATTTTTTCCTTATTCTATGCCCCTGGGAGGAATTGAACCTCCATTTGCAGCTTAGGAGTCTGCTGTTCTATCCGTTGAACTACAGGGGCTCTTTTGGTGCCTAGAGGGAATCGAACCCTCGCCTAGAACTCCACAGGTTCTCGTGCTAAACCATTACACCATAGGCACCATAATTTCTAGAAAACCAATAAATTATATAACACAACCTAATTAAATTGTGAATATCTTTAAAAAATTAATCTAAGTTAATTGGAGTTTCTAGTTTATCTATAACCCTTGAAAGCTTCCAACCCATATTCTTGAGCCCTTTGAGAATGCCCACTAAAGAAAAATAAGAGCATTAAAATTCCAATTAAAATAAACAAAGATGGAACCAAAAACGCAATTTTTGAGTTAAAGGTGTCCCATAAAAATCCTGTCAAAGAATTACCAATCAAAGTACAAATCCCGCTTGTCCCATAATAAAGCCCAAAAGATTCGGCCTTAGCTTCTTTTTTAACTAAATCTGAGACAAAGGCTTTGCTCACAGCATCTGTGATGCCTACTGAAAAGCCAAATAATATAAAAACCGACCCAATTAAAAAGATATTATCCATAAACCCAGCCCCAAGAAGGGCCAAAAGAAAAACAAAAAAACCAAAAGCCAGACTTTTAACTCTTCCAATTTTATCTGAAATTTTACCTGCAGGATAGGAAGTTAAAGCATAAAATAAATTATAAATTAGATAGAAAACAGGGATCAAAAAAAGTTCTATTCCTGCTTCCTGGCTTTTTAGTAAGAAAAAAGAATAACTAACATTGCCCAAAGATAATATCCCCAAAACCAAAACCCCCAAATAATAACGATAAGAAAAACGGCTAAAATTAAAAAGATGTTTTTTAGGTTTATTTTCTGAAAAGTCTATTTTAGGTCTTTTGACATCTTTAACAAAAATTAAAAGCAAAATTACTCCAATCAAAGCTGGAACAAAAGCTAAAATAAAAATAATACGAATGCTACTCTTCAAATCCCAGGCCAATTGATTTGTTAAAAAATAGAGAATTAAAATAGCTAGCCCAACGCCCAAAAAGGCACCAGCACTATCCATGGCCCGATGAAGTCCAAAATACTTACCTTTTTGCTCTTGGGGAACAGATTCTGCAATTAAGGCATCTCTGGGAGTTGTCCTTATCCCTTTGCCTAATCTATCTAAAGAACGCAAAATTAAGACCAAAAACCAAGAATTTGCCAAAGCCAAAAATAATTTAGAGATTGCTGAAAAACTATAACCTATCACTGCCAAAATTTTTCTCTTTTGAATAACATCACTAATTAAGCCCGATAAATATTTTAAAAAAGAACTAATAAACTCAGCCAAACCATCAATAAAACCAATGATAAAAAAGGGTGCTCCCACAATTGATTTTAGAAAAATAGGCAGGACAGGAAAAATCATCTCTGAGCTTATATCTGTGAAGAAAGAAGTCCAGCCAAGCCAAATAACATTTTTTCTATTTCTGTTTTCGTGTTCATTTAAATAATCCATAAGAATAATCCCAAAAATAAAAAAATTAGAACTCTTTCCCCAAAACTTCTTTTTAAAACTTTATTTTGATAAATTCTAATTTGGTCGCACTTTTTAAACTCTACTTATTTTGTGCCCCCACCAGGAATCGAACCTGGATCTCAGGATTAGAAGTCCCGTGCTCTATCCAATTGAGCTATGGGGGCAATTCTCTTGAATTTTACCAAAAATAGATTAGAATGCAAATTATCGGGGCATGGTGTAACGGCTAACATTTGCGCTTTGGGAGCGCAAGATTCTGGGTTCAAATCCCAGTGCCCCGAATTTAAAAGTGCGGGTATCGTATAACGGTTATTACCACAGGTTTCCAACCTGTTGATGCGGGTTCGACTCCCGCTACCCGCTCAAAGATTTCACTCTTTAAGGTTTTAAAGAGATAAACTTTTTAGCAAGGCAAAGTTCTACTAAAAGTTTGATTTCAAATCCACACCTCTTAACTAATACTAATCAACTCAGCAAGTTCAATTAAAAAAAATTAAATTAAAAAATACTGAGCCAGACAAAACAAAATCAAACTTAAATAGTTGGACGGATTTAATCTTTAAACAAAGAGGTTTAAGATGTAAGTGCTGATACTGAACAATTCGATATTACAAAGAAGCTTGAAGAATCCAAAAAATCAAAAGTATTATTTTAGCCTGTGAAGTTTGTCTTGAAATTCATTCAAAATCAGAAAAGTAAACTGTCCTAGGGCTCCAATGAAAGATTTAGTAAAAATGATCGAGGAATCAGACAAGTTTTTGGTATTCAGTTAGTGGAATACAAACCAAAAATTTTATTTGTGAGCCAAAAATATATTAAAATTATTTTCTCGCTTCTAGTCTTAACCTCTTTAATTTTGGGCGCGATTTTGGTTTTAAATTTAAAACAAAAAAGGTCTCTTCAATATCTTGCCCAGAAATTGCTCCTGCTTGTGGAAATTCAAAAGAAGAATGCTTAAAATCAGCTGAATCTTTAGAAAAACAATATCCTGGCTGTCAATATGCTGATATTTGTGAAAGTTGTAAGTATAAAGAAATAGAAAAACCAACTGCGGAGAAAGCTGATTGGGCTGGTATCTGGCTAATTGTAAGAGACAAAACAAAAATTGACCCTTCAATTACAAAAAGTAATTACCCATTCTTAAAAGGAGTTCTGAGGACAATTAAATGGGGAATCCTCGAACCTGAAAGAGGCAATTTTCAATGGAGTCTTATAGATGAGCATCTGAAAGATATGAAAAATCGAGGACTATATGCAATGTTTGGTGTCATTGTCGCTCCTAATCCGCCAGAATGGCTCTTTCATGAGCCTTACAATGTACCAAAAATAGAAACTCCATATCATGGTGGCTCTTCCTTCCCATACTATATAGATTCAACCTTTAAAGCTGAATTTAAAAGAATGATTTCAGCGGTTGCACAGTATATTCAAAGTTATCAAGCCGATATGCCAACAAGATTTATAGCTGTTCAAGCACCTGTTGGTGCTTCTGGTGATCCGCATCCCTATAAAAATGAAGCTGGCGATACTGCTCGTGATGCTGGAGGATCATTTTGTCCTCCGCCTGATCAATCGCAGAAATATTGCATAAGCAAGACCGAGTGGATTGATTATCAAAAAGAAATTTTCAGCTATTATACTGAAAAATACAAAAATAGTGGAATTTTTGTCCTTTTCAATCCTTCAGCAGACTTAGAATTTCAAAGATGGATGGTAAATAATCTTTCGCCTTTTTGGGTTAAATTAGGACCTATTGCTGACCGCTATCAAATTAATGACGAAGCTGAAAGTTGGGGTACACGATGGATTGAAGAATTTAAACTATTGCCTTCTCGTGGGGAGATGGATTTAACTGATGAAGGGTGGTTCAAAGAAGATCCTATTGGAAATATGTATTGGTCCCAGCTTTGGGCACTTCACAATGGTTTGGATATGCATAATCAACTTGTTAGGGATGTAAAAGAGAGCAAATTTCACTTTGCCTTTGAATTTTTCAGCAAATATGCAGGCTATACATCACCTGAAAAAAGTAATGGTGCTTGGATTGCTTTGAGAGATGGGTTGGATTCAGCTGACACAAAAAGATTCCCAGAAAAAATTTATGGCGAGCTAAAAGAAGGAAGAAACAAAGAGCGCTATCTCAATATTGCTAAAGCTTTCTCAGCCCAGGGAGCTAAACAATCTGACCCTGATGCTGGCAAGAAAACAAGCTGGAATGCTTTAAATGATGTTGGCTACAAAATTCATCCTGGAAATTATGAAATGTGGATTCATCAAATAGAACCAGAAACAAGTCAAGGATATTGGCGACAAGGACCAAAGGAACAGGGATTTGGAAGATTTGCTCGTGGTTTTGGTCAAATCAAGAAGATGTTTTTTGATATTAACGATCGGTTTTTCTTAAACAAGCCTCTTGCTGGAGCATATCCAATAAAAATAAGAGTAGTCTATTTAGATTCAGGTAATGGAAAATGGGCTTTAGATTACGATGCTCTTTCTGGGCAAAAGACAATTGAAGTCCAAAAGCAAAATTCGAAAAGGTGGAAGGAATTTACCATAGAAATCACGGATGCTTACTTTGGCAACAGACTCGAAAAAGGAGCTGACCTAATTTTAAAGAACATCGATTCTGATCAGGATATATTTCATATGATTGAAATACAGAGATAAGACAAAGATAAGGAGACTTTCTGAAATTTGATTAGTTTCTCAAAACAAAATGGGCTCAACTACAGGAGATAGTGCATTATAAGTATCCGATTTATACCTCCATCGAACACCGTCAGACCAAAGTTAGGCATTCCTGTACCAATCGTAGGAGTGAGAGGCAGGTGAGAACACTCAAAGAACAGATAATCAGGGTTTACCGCTACTAGAACATCTTTGAAGCCATTGCTGATTTCAAGCAATATCAGAATCATCACAACTTTATCAGGAGACTCCCGGTATTGCAGAGAATGACTTCTTACAAGAAAATGGTTGAATGGCACGAGAGGAAACCTGAATTATTCCTTTACCATACTGCGACTATGTATGAACTTTGGAAAGAATATGGTGAAACTTAACAAGTAAGCAATCTTTCTAAATTCGGATTGATAGAAAAAGATCAAATTCTTCCCAAATCCACCAAGCAAAAAATCGCTGATTTGGTCCAAAAATCACATTAAGCTCACAAAAGAGCAAAAGAATTATTAAAAGAAGCAAAAAGAAAGGTCGAGGGTTTAATTGAATGGTAATCTTTTTGATAAAATTTTGATAAAATATTAAACACAGTGAAACTTTAAAAATTTGTTATAAAAATTTGTTATAATATAAATAATTAATGAAAGAATTCAAATTAGGTCTTAATACCTTTTTGTTCTGCGCTTCTCTAATTGCAATATTTATTGGGGCTCCAATTTTAGGACTTACGGGGATTTGGGGTTATATTGTTCCAGGAAGTTTTGTGCCCCATTATTTAAAAGTTTTACATGCTCATATTTCTTGGTGGTCTCTTGTAATTCTTATTAATGCTTTATTAATCTCAGGTATTAGACTTAATGCCTTTTTAAAAAAATTTATTATCTGGCTATCTTTTTTGATAGTTCCCCTTTATGTAGTTTTAATGATCGCCCATTATAAATCAAACCCCCTCGTTTTAAATTTAGGAGATTTTGGGACTTTTTATTTAACTATTTTTGGAGGCCTCGCATTTTTATTAGAAATTTTATTTTTTGGTTCTACAGCTATTATCTCATTTTTGGCAAGCGGTATCTCAATGCCACTTTTGACTAAAAATTCAGAAAAGGATTCATCTTATGAAATTAATTCTGATATTTCTATTCCAAGAGGAGTAATAAAAACTTATATCACGTTTTTATTAATTTCAGCATTTTTAGGTCTTATAATTCTTACTCAATTTGGAATTCAGCACCAGCCAGTTTCGCCAGCAGCTTTAATTCAATTTCATACTCATATTGGATTTTTTGCTATCGGATTTTTAATGACCATAATAGCTTTGAGAGCCATCGGTGCTAATGAGAATTTTGTCAATTTAATGACGCGACTTGGCACAATTTCACTTTTTAGCACAGCATTAGGCTTTCTTATTTTTATTTTATTTAAAACCCATAGCCTTTTTTGGATTGCACCCTCTTTGATTTATTTTACTTTTCTTGTTTTAGGTTGGTTAGCTTTATGGGGTAAATTTGGAGTAAGATCTGAAAAAGAAAGTCATTTTGATTTTCTTCGTGGATCTTTGATATTTTTATGGGGATTTTTGTTGATCTTTATTCTAGTTGGCCCTTATTTAGGATTAAAATATGATACTTCTCCAGATCTTACCGTAACTTATTATCAACCAAATGGAGGGCTTAAAGGAAAACATATTGGACCCTACCCTGATCCCAAAAATTATATGGGCACAGCTCCTGTTAAAGGTATGCCCAGGGGTCTTGAAAATTTGCATCTAAGTCCTGGCTCTTGGTCCCATGTTGGAATTTTTTGGCTTTTGATACTGCTTATTTTTGGGGGCAAAATGGTAAAAGATATAAATAAACCAAATTTAATTTATTTATTAGCAGTTACTATTGCTCAAGCCCCAGTTTTTAATGCTATTGGTCGTTTTTCTGCATGGGTCAATTTTCCAAACTTGCCCTACTTTCCATCTGGCCCTGGGCCCTTATATTTTATCGCCCATCCTTTGAAAATATTAAATATAATTTTATTGTTAATTTTGACAATTTTATGGATTAAAAAGGCAAAAAAGGCTTGAGAAATAATAAAAGAAATGAAATAAAATTTATGAATCAAGGATTTGGTAAAATTTTAATTTTGGTTGGGGCGTTGTTGATTT
>FWWL01001286.1_pt1 | contig 61117 bp, 57 predicted proteins | sample 2228331 | NCBI WGS metagenome assembly FWWL01 (sample SAMEA103939775, study PRJEB20133) | metagenome
CCGGCCACCCATAGAATACACTGGCGTTGGGTGGCCGGGTGGGGGAGCGGGCCGGCACCGCAACTCAAGCGTTCACGCCGAGTTCAAACCGGAACCGCCAGGGGTTCGGACATGTTTGGTACCTCCATGACAATCCGACCCCTAGCGGCCGTGGCCGCAATCACCCTTCCGCTGACCCTGCCCGCTGCCGCGCAGCAGGGTACGCTGGCCCAGGTGCAGCAGCATCTGCGCGCGACGCAGACGATGACCGCCGCGTTCACCCAGACCGACCGGTCGGGCAAGACGCTGAACGGCACGATGACGCTCAAGAAACCGGGCAAGATCCGGTTTCAGTATGAAAAGGGCGTCCCGCTGCTGATCGTTGCCGATGGCAGCGCCTTGTGGTTCATCGATTATTCGGTGCGCCAGGTTCAGCGCTGGCCGGTCAAGGATTCGCCGCTCGGCATCCTGATGAACCCGGATCGCGACGCGGCACGCTATGCCAAGGTCATTCCGACCGCCAATCCCGATGTGATCAGCGTCGAGGCGCGCGATCCCAAACGCCCGGAATATGGCCGCATTACCATGGTGTTCGCACGCAACGCGGCGGCGCCGGGCGGGCTGATGCTGCAGGGCTGGGTGGCGCTCGATGCACAGAACAACCGCACTACCGTGCGCCTGTCGAACCAGCGCTTCAACGCGCCGGTGAGCGACGGAGCGTTCCGCTGGAACGACCCGCGGAAAACCGGCGGTCGCCGCTGACATCTGCGTTCATGTTGGTGACAGCTTTGCCGCGCTAGAAGCCATATTGCGGACGGGGCCTCGGGATTTTTCCCCCTGTTGCCCGAAGCACTACCCGTCCCGCCTGCGTGACGAACGCCAGGTCGGCCCTCGCTCCATGCCCCCGGAGCGGGGGCCTTTTGGTTTGTGGCTTGGTTTGCGCCGCTCGCGCGGCGGTACGGCACCAGCCCGCTCCCCCACCCGGCCACCCATAGAATACTGGCGTAGGTGTCCGACTGGCGAAGCGGGCTGGTGCCGTGCGGTTACGCTAAGGCTGGCATCGGCACGGGATCGCCCCTAGATCACGCGCGATGAAGATCGCCTCCTGGAACATCAACTCCGTCCGCTTTCGCATGGAGATCGTCGAGAAGTTTCTGCGCGAGGAAGCGCCCGACGTGCTGTGTCTCCAGGAAACCAAGGTGATCGACGGCGATTTCCCGCACGCCCCGCTGCGCGCGCTGGGGTACGATCATATCGTCATCCACGGCCAGCGCATGCATCACGGCGTGGCGATCGTCAGCAAGGTGCCATTGGTCGAGGACGACCGGCTCGACTGGCAGGCCAATGGCGAGGCGCGGCATGTGGGCGTGCGGCTGCCCAATGGCGTGCGGCTCGAGAATGTCTATGTCCCGGCGGGCGGCGATATTCCCGACCGGGAAAAGAACCCGAAGTTCGGCCAGAAGCTCGACTTCGTCGAGCGGATGACGCGCTGGTCCGAAGGGCTCGGCAGCCTGCCTGTGATCGTCACCGGCGACTTCAACATCGCCCCGCTCGAATGCGATGTGTGGAGCCACAAACAGCTCATCGACGTGGTCAGCCATACCCCGATCGAAGTCGAGGCGCTGGGCCGGTTGCAGGCGGCGAATGACTGGGTCGATCTCGGTCGCCGCTTCATCCCGGCGCCCGAACGCTGCTTCACCTGGTGGAGCTATCGCGCCAAGGATTGGGCGGCGTCGGATCGCGGGCGGCGGCTCGACCATATGTGGGCGAGCGGCGATGTCGCGGCGCAGGCGACCGCACACCGCGTGTGCGAACCGTGTCGCGGCTGGCTGAAACCGTCGGATCATGTGCCGATTGTGACCGAGTTCGATTTTTGAGCGGGTCGGCGCCGAATCCGCGCGCGGCGGCGCATGCGATCGATGCGATGCGGCGCGGCTGGCCGTTCGCGATCCGGGGGACGACCGGTGCGTTGTCATTGTTGGCGGTGGAGACGGCAGACCCGGCGCGGCTGGCTGAGTTCGATCCCGACATTGCGGCGCCCTTGCTGATTACCTCGGGCCGCGCGGTGACGCTGAAGCTCGCCAATCAGGCGGCGGCTGCGGTGCCGGATTCGCCCGTGATGATCGCGCGGCGGCCGTGGCTGGATTTCGACGCGGCGGTGGCGCTCGCCGATCCGCAGTTCGACCTGCGCGTCCCGCTCAAGGGGCCGTATCGCGCGATCCCCGCGACCGCGCCGGACGCCGCCGCCGCCGCGCTGCGCCTGGCGCGGATCGCCGGGTTGCTTCCGGCCTTTTTCGTGCGGGGCGAGGCGCTCGGCTACCGGATCGAGGATGCGATTACGCCGGGGGATATTCATGCGCATGAGGATCCCGCCCGGCTGCGGCTGGTGACGCGCGCGCGCCTGCCGGTAGTCGGCGCGGAGGATGCCGAGATCGTCGCCTTTCGCACGCCCGAATCACCCGACGAACACGTCGCGCTGCTGATCGGTCAGCCTGACGGCACCCCGCCGCTGGTGCGGCTGCACAGCGAATGCCTGACCGGCGACGTGCTGGGCAGCCTGAAATGCGATTGCGGACCGCAGCTGCACGCCGCGATCCGTGCGATTGCGGACAGCGGCTGGGGCATCCTGCTGTATCTGCGTCAGGAAGGGCGCGGAATCGGCCTGATCAACAAGCTGCGCGCCTATGCGCTGCAGGATCAGGGGTTCGATACGGTCGATGCCAACACGCGGCTGGGCTTTGCGGTGGATGCACGCGATTTCGGCGTGGCGGCGCGGATGCTGACGCTGTTGGGGCAGACCCAGGTGCGGCTGTTGACCAATAATCCGGCCAAGGTGGCGGGTCTCGGGGCGGCTGGCGTCGCCGTGACAGAACGCGTGGCGCATCAACTGCCACCCAATCCGCATAATGCCGCCTATCTCGCGACCAAGCGCGATCGTACCGGGCACCAGCTTTAAGTGACATCGCCATTCTGACGTGCGCGAGAGCCGGGGCGGCTCTGGCGAAATGTCACTGTGCCTATTGCGCAGGCAGCGCATATTGCAGCCTAAAAATTAGGCAGTGCTTCGCATCTGCACAATTTTTTACCTTTCGGTAACGTTTCGATCGCGCTGAATCGCCGGAATCCTGCCTTTTCCGACTCTGGCACGCCCTTTGCTGAATGATCCCCGGGTCAAATGCGAAAGGGGGCGGAATGAAACTCGTCATCGCCATCATCAAGCCGTTCAAGCTGGATGACGTCCGGGAGGCGCTCACCGAATTGGGCGTCGCGGGCATGACCGTGACCGAGGTGAAGGGGTTCGGCCGGCAAAAGGGCCAGACCGAAATCTACCGCGGCGCGGAATACAGCACCAACATGGTGCCCAAGCTCAAAATCGAAGTGGTCTGTGCCAGCGATCTGGCGGGCCGGGTGGTCGAGGCGATTCAGGCCGCGGCGAACACCGGCGCGATCGGCGATGGCAAGATCTTCGTGCTCGACGTCGGTCAGGCCGTGCGCATTCGCACCGGCGAAACCGACCAGACCGCGCTGTAATTAGGGGGTATCGATGAAAACTGCACTCAAACTGGCTGCAGGCGCGGGAGCCGCGCTGTTCGCGGCGATGCCCGCCTGGGCCCAGGAAGCAGCTGCCGCTGCAGCGCCGACGCCTGACAAGGGCGACACTGCGTGGATGATGACCGCGACCGTGCTGGTCATGGCGATGATCGTGCCGGGCCTCGCGCTCTTCTATGGCGGTCTGGTCCGCACCAAGAATATGGCATCGGTCCTGACCCAGGTGCTGGCGGTCGCGGCGTTCGCGATGCTGCTCTGGGTGATGTACGGCTATGCGCTGTCGTTCGGCGGTGACGCCAACAAGATCATCTCGACCGGCAAGTTCCTGCTCGCCGGCGTAACCGCCGACTCGACCGTCGCCACCTTCTCCGATGGCGTGGTCATTCCCGAATTCGTGTTCATCGCGTTCCAGATGACCTTCTCCGCGATCACCGTCGCGCTGGTCATCGGCGGCCTGGTCGAGCGTATGAAGTTCAGCGCGCTGATGGTCTTCGCCGCGATCTGGTTGACGATCGTCTATTACCCGATCGCACACATGGTCTGGTATTTGGGTGGCACGGACGAAGCGACCGGTCTGATCTTCGGCTGGGGCGCGCTCGACTTTGCGGGCGGCACGGTGGTCCATATCAACGCGGGCGTCTCGGCGCTGGTCGGTGCGATCATCCTGGGCAAGCGCAAGGGCTATCCGACCGAGCGCATGGCGCCGCACTCGCTGACCATGACGCTGATCGGCACGGGTCTGCTGTGGGTGGGCTGGTTCGGTTTCAACGCTGGTTCGGCACTCGAAGCCAATGGCGCGGCGGGTCTCGCGCTGATCAACACCTTCGTTGCCACCGCTGCGGGCGTGCTGTTCTGGATGCTGACCGAGCGCGTGCTGGGTCACAAGGCGTCGCTGCTGGGCGCATGCTCGGGTGCGATTGCCGGTCTGGTCGCGGTCACCCCGGCGGCGGGTAACTCGGGTCCGTTCGGCGCGATCCTGCTTGGCGCGATTGCCGGTGTGGTCTGCGCAATCTTCGTCATCGCGATCAAGCCGAAGCTGAAGATCGACGAATCGCTCGACGCCTTCGGCATCCACGCTCTCGGTGGCATCATCGGTTCGGTCCTCACCGCCGTGACAATGCTTCCCGCGCTGGGTGGTCCGGGCGCAGCCGACTATGCACTGGGCCCGCAGCTGTGGATCCAGATCAAGTCGGTCGGCGTCGCGGTTGCCTGGGCGGCAATCGGTTCGGCGATCGCCTTCACCGTTGCCAAGGCTCTGACCGGCCTGCGCGTCAGCCCCGAAGTCGAGCAGGAAGGCCTCGACCTCGGCGAGCATGGCGAGCGCGCCTACAACTACTGACGAAATTGGGGCCGCACCCTTGCGGTGCGGCCCCTCACGATGTTCCTCCTGCGGACGACTGGGCCGGTGCGAAAGCGCCGGCCCGTTTTTTATGCGAGATCGGCCTTCACGAAGTCGGCGCAGCGCTCGCCGATCATGATGCTCGGCGCATTGGTGTTGCCGCCGATCAGGCGCGGCATGATCGAGGCGTCGGCGACATAGAGCCCCTCGACCCCGCGCACGCGCAGCTGCGGGTCGCACACCGCGTCCGCATCCGATCCCATTCGGGCAGTGCCGACCGGGTGATAGATCGTGTCAGCCCGCGCGCGGATCAGCCGCTCCAGCGTCGCGTCGTCCTCAAACGGGTAACGGTCCTTGCCCCCGAACGCAGCGAGCGGCTCCTGCTCCAGAATGCGGTACATCATCCGCGTTCCCTTCATCAGCCCCGCAAGGTCGCGCGGGTCCGACAGGAATTGCGGATCGATCAGCGGCGCGGCGCGCGGATCGGGCGATTTGAGCCGCACCGTTCCCCGGCTTTCGGGGCGCAGGACGCAGGCGTGGCAGCTGAACCCATGCGCCTTCACCTTCGCGCGACCATGATCCTCGACGATCGCGATCAGGAAATGGAGCTGGATGTCGGGCACCTCCAGCGCCGGATCGCTTTTCAGGAACGCCCCGCCCTCGGCATAGGGTGAGGTCATCATGCCGCTGCGGCTGCGGAACCAGCGCCACATCCCGCCCAGCCCGGCGAGCGATCCGCGCAGCGAGCGGCCGAGAAAGTCGTATCCCGGCGTCTCGAACGCCGCGACATAATCGAGATGGTCCTGAAGGTTGCCGCCCACCTCGGGCCGGTCGATCCGGACCTGAAGCCCCATTTCCTTGAGATGCGCCGCAGGGCCGATGCCTGAGAGCATCAGCGTTTGCGGCGTGCCGAATACGCCGCCCGCCATCACGACGGCGCGGCGGGCGCGGATCATCTTCGTTTGCCCGCCGCGTGAATAGGCGACGCCCCATACGCGGCCCTCCTCGAACAGCACACGCTCGACCGTCGCGTCGCAGATGATGTTGAGGTTGGCGCGTTCCTTCAGATAGCCGCGCGCGGCGGTCCAGCGTTCGCCGTCCTTCTGCGTCACCTGATAGACGCCGATCCCCTCTTGCCGCGCGCCGTTGAAATCGGCGTTGCGCGGGATCTGCAACGCCGCCCCCGCCTCGATGAAGGCGCGCGTGCCGGGGTGGACGAAGCTCTGATCACTGACATGGAGCGGGCCGTCGCCGCCGTGGAAAGCGTCCGCGCCATGTTCATTGGCCTCGCTCCGCTTGAACACCGGCAGAACGTCGTCCCAGCTCCAGCCGGGGCAGCCGAGCCGCGCCCAGTTATCATAGTCCCACGGCACGCCGCGAATGTAGAGCATCGCGTTGATCGCGCTCGACCCGCCCAAGCCCCGACCGCGCGGCTGATAGCCCCGCCGACCGTCGAGGCCCGGCTGCGGCACGGTTTCATAGGCATAGTTGGTCGCGGGGGTCTGCATCGCGATGCCGCCGGGCATCAGGGTGCGGAAACTGGTGTTGCGCCCGCCCGCTTCGAGCACCGCGACGCTATACTTGCCGTCCTCGCTCAGCCGGCCTGCTGCGGCGCTCCCGCCGGATCCGGCTCCGATGACGACGATATCTGCTTCGTCCACGCTGTCCCCGCCTTTTCCCGCGCCTCCCAGCGCGCCTTGATTATCTCGGATGTATCGCGACTGCCGTCGTGGCTCCAGCCGGGCGGCGCGATCATGTACATGAGGCGCGCGTGCCAGTTCGGGGCAGCCCACACGTCCTGCGCGATCCCCCACCATTCGTGGAAGGCGGCGCGGATCAGGTTGAAGTCGGGCAGGTTCTTGACGATGCCATAGCGGGGCAGGTCGTCGTCGCGCTCGGCCTCGAACGTGCCGAACATGCGGTCCCAGATGATGAAGACGCCCGCATAATTCTTGTCGAGATAGCGCGGGTTGGTCGCGTGGTGGACGCGGTGGTGCGACGGGGTGTTCATCACCGCCTCGAACCAGCGCGGCATGCGCCCGATCACCTCGGTATGGATCCAGAACTGATAGACCAGGTTCAGCCCTGCGACGAAGAACACCATCGCCGGCGGAAATCCGATCAGGAACAGCGGCAGGCGGAAGATGAAGCCCAGGCTGAAGAACCCGGTCCAGGTCTGCCGCAGCGCGGTGGACAGGTTATAATGCTGGCTGCTGTGGTGGATGACATGGCTCGCCCAGAACCAGCGCACGCGATGGGCCGAGCGGTGGAAGACATAATAGGCCAGATCGTCGAGCACGAAGGCGAGGGCGAACCAATACCAGGCATAGCCGATGTCGAAGAGCCGGAACTGGTGGACCCACACCGCCATCGCGAAGACGAAACCGCCTGCCAGCACGCCCGCGATCGTGCTCCCGAATCCGAGCATGAGCGAGGTCAGCGTATCGCGCGGGCAATAGCGGCTGCGATCCTTTAGACGCGCGACCACCATCTCCGCCAGCACGAGCAGGACGAAGGCCGGGACGGCTAGGTCGACCGGATTCGGCAGGTTGGGCATCCTCGCTCCTTACACGAATGTAAATAAGCGCGTCGGCCCATCCATAGCAAGGGTCAGGTGAGTGTCTCGGCGAACGCCCGTGCCGCGTCGGCGTCGGCGACGGTAATGCGCAACACGGTGCCGGGCTGCAGCTCCAGTGCGAGCTTCGTGCCATCGGCCTCGGGATGCGCCATGACGATGCGTGCGGACTTGTACCGGGTCGCGCGGTACCGCGCGCCCAGCGGTTCGATCACCACCAGATCGCCCGGCCCGCCCGTGACTGCGGCGCGCCCGCCATCGGCGCCGACGATGCCGACGCGGCCCTCGAACCCGGACACCAGCGCCTCCGCGAGCCGGATGGCGTCGTCGCCGTCCGCGAGCTTCTGGCTACCGCCCAGCCCGAGCATCCGCGCGACCCCCGCCAGCGCCAGCACGGCGCCGAGCGACCCGGCGGCAAGCCACCAGTTCATCGCGTCAGGCCTTGCCCGCCAGCGTGTCGAGCATCGGGCGCAAGCCGGTAAGGTCATATCCGGCCTGGGCCGCCTTGGTCACCAACGTCTGGGGATCGGTGCCGCGACTGGCTTCGGCGAGCGCCCAAAGGTTGGTCGAGCGTGTGCCGGAGCGACAATAGGCGAAGACCGGGCCGCCCGCGCCGTCGATCGCGGCGCGCATCGCCTCGACCTGCGGCATCGAAAAGCCGGCATGGGTCACGGGGATCGCGTGGTAGGACAGGCCCAGCGTCTCTGCGACCGCGCGGATCGCGTCGCCCGATGGCTGGCCGGGCTCTTCTTCGTCCGGACGGTTGTTGACGATCGCCTTGAAGCCCGCGCGCGCCAGTTCGGTGACATCGGCGGGGCTGATCTGGGGGGAGACGGAGATGGTCTCGTCGATCGTGCGCATTCAGGCTGCCTCGTGGATCACTTGCAGGAAGGCATCGCCATAGTCCGCCAGCTTGCGCGCGCCAATGCCCGGAATGCGTGACAGGTCGGCAAGTGTCGCGGGCCGCTTCGCCGCCATCTCGCGCAGCACCGAATCGTGGAAGATGACATAGGGCGGCACGGCGGCGGCCTGTGCCAGCGTCCGGCGCTTGTCGCGCAGTGCCTCGAACAGCGGATCGCCGACCGGGTTCGGCAGGCCGCCGCTGCTCCCCTTGCGCAGGCGTTCGCGCTTGGGCGGGACGACCAGGTCGAGCGTGGCTTCGCCCTTCAGGATCGGGCGCGCGCCGGGGCCGAACTCGAGGCCGCCATGCGGGTTGGTGCGCAGCGCATCGCGCAGCAGCAAGGCGCGGCCGACCGGCTTGATCAGCGCTGCCTCATCCCCTTCGACGATCCCCCACACCGACAGCGACTCATGCCCGTTCATCAGGCTGCGCTCGCTCGACTGACCGGTCAGCACCTGCTCGATATAGGTCGCGCCGAAGCTCTGGCCGGTGCGGAACACGGCGGAGAGATATTTCTGCGCGGTCACGCTGGCGTCGATCGCCTTGGGCGCTTCGAGGCAATTGTCGCAATTGCCGCAGGTCGCGGGCGGATCCTCGCCGAAATGGCGCAGCAGGATCGCGCGGCGGCATCCGGCGGTCTCGACCAATGCGCCCAGCGCGTTCAAGCGCGCACGCTCGCCCGGCTGGCGCTCCGGCTCGACCTCGCCGATGCGCTGGCGGGCGCGGGCGAAATCGTCGGCACCCCAGTAAAGCTGTGCCACCGCCGGGTCGCCGTCGCGGCCGGCGCGGCCAGTTTCCTGATAATAGCCCTCGATCGACTTGGGCAGGCCGGCATGGATGACGAAGCGGACATCGGGCTTGTCGATGCCCATGCCGAACGCGACCGTGGCGACGATCACCATGTCCTCGCTCGCCACGAACGCGGCCTGGTTGCGGCGGCGCACCGCAGGGTCGAGCCCGGCATGATAGGGCAGGACGGGGCGCCCGCCCGCGGCGAGCTTCTCCGCCAGCTGTTCGACGCCCTTGCGGGTCTGGGCATAGACAATGCCGGGGCCGGACTGGGTGGCGATGAAATCGGCGACCTGGCGGGGGACATTGTCGCGCGGCGCGATATTGTAGCGGATATTGGGACGGTCGAACCCAGCGACGATCAGCCCGTCTTCGGCGATGCCGAGCTGGTTCAGAATATCGGCACGGGTGTGTGCGTCCGCGGTGGCGGTCAGCGCAAGGCGGGGGACGTCGGGGAAGGCGTCCATCAACGGGCGCAGCAGGCGGTAATCGGGCCGGAAATCATGCCCCCATTCGCTCACGCAATGCGCTTCGTCGATCGCGAATAGGGCGAGCGGGGCGGAGCGGAGCAGGTCGCGGAATCCGCTGCCCGATGCGCGTTCGGGCGCGACATAGAGCAGGTCGAGGTCGCCGTTGCGGAAGCGCTCGATCGTCTCGGCGCGGTTTTCATCGACGCTGGTCAGCGTGGCGGCGCGGATGCCGACCGCTTCGGCGGCGCGCAGCTGATCGTGCATCAGCGCGATCAGCGGGGAGATGACGACACAGGTGCCGTCGAGCATGGTGGCGGGCAGCTGATAGGTCAGCGACTTGCCCGCGCCGGTCGGCATGACCGCCAGCGTGCGCTGCCCCGCCAGCACGCGATCGACCACCTGGCGCTGGACCCCGCGAAAATCCGGAAAGCCGAAAAGGGTGTGGAGAACGTCACGCGGGTCACTCATGCGGCGGGGATATAGCCAGTCTCCACCAGAAATGCGCGCAAACCCGTCGGGTAATCGGGATATTCGACCAGTTGGCCTTCGGGGCAGACGCCGTCCTCGCTGCGGTCGACCTTGCACCGGTCGGGCCAGGTCGCCGGATCCTTGCGATATTCGGCAAGAATCACCGGCCACGCGGCATCGAGCGTGCCGAGTCGTGCGGCGGCGGCGGCCCAGGCGGCGCAGGCGCCATTGGGATACTCCTCGCCGATGCACGCCTTGCGCGCGCTGGCAGCGGCCTTCGCGAAGATCTTGGCGTATCGCGGTTCGGCCGACACATCGCGTGCCGCGCCGTCGACGATGTTCAGTACCTTGGGCGGCGCGACGCTCGCGGCATAGCTTTCAAAGGCATAGAGAAACCGGTCGTCGCTCACCACGAAGTCGCGAATCCCGTCGCCATCCACATCCTTCGGCCAGCCGGTCTCCGCCCCGTCATAGCCGCCCAGCTCGGCAATTTTCAGCGTGTCTCCTGCAGGCGTGATCACCCGCATCCGCTGGCAACAATGCATGCCGCCGGTATAGTCCTGAAAGAAGGCGACGACCGGACCATCCTTCGACAAGCGGCCCAGCATCAGGATGTTCTGCATCGGTGATCCGTCGAGCTTGACGCTTGACCCGTCGGCACGGGTAATCGTGAGCACCGGATCGACATCGCCGTCCTCGCACTCCTCGCCCAGCGGTGCGCACTGCACCCGGTCGAACACGGCGGTGAGGTCGCCGAGGCGATAGACCTTGCGGCCCTCACCCATCGTCCATTCGATCCGCTGGCCGTCGCGGACCAGCTTGCCGGGAGATGCGGCTGCGCCGAGCATGAGGGCGGCCGCGATCAGACTGAGCAGGCGTAGCATCAAGCGATTGTCCTCCGTGGCCGGATCGCTACCATTCGCCCCGCTGCACGGCAATCGGGAGGCGGGTGATGGAATCTGACGCGATTCGCGACAATGCGGAGCAAAGCCGGTTCGAGGTCATGGTGGATGGTCATCTTGCGCATGCCGATTACCGCCTCAAGGGCGACATCATCACCTTTACCCACACGATCGTCCCGCCCGCGCTGGAGGGACGGGGCATTGCCAGCGCGCTGATCCGCCACGCGCTGGACGCGGCCCGGACACGCGGGCTGCGCGTGGTGGCGAAATGCACCTTCGTCTCCGCCTATATCCGCAAGCATCCCGAATGGGCAGACCTGCTACTCGACGTCCAGGGTTAGGCCCGGCAGGGCTCGCCATTGGTCAGCACATGGGTGCATAGCTGCGCTTGCGCACTGTCGTCTGTATCGAGCGCGGCGACGGCGACCCAGCCCTCGCTGCGCCAATGCGCCGCTGTCTCGGCATCGGTGCCGAACGGCAGGAACAGGCGACGCCGCTCCGCCGGGGCGAGTCCTGCGTCGAGCAGGGGGTCGGCATAGAGCGAGAAGCCGACCGCCGGTTCCTCACCCTGCGCGCCCAGCACCGAATAGCTGCCGCCGCGCCCGATCTCACCGCGCACACCGCGCGCGAATAGCGAGAAGCCGATCCAGCTCTGATATTCGAAGCCATGGCGCTCGGTCGGGTCGAGCGTCAGCGCGGCCTTGCCCGCCACCGCCTGCGCCACCGCTTCCAGCCCGTCGAGCCGGGTGGTCAGTGCGCCGCCGGTGTCATGCGCACGCAGCCGGGCGATTGCCGCATCGAACGGCCCGGCCGCTTCGATCAGCGGCAGGAAGGCGGGGTCGATCGCCGCCACTGCGGCGGCATCCTTGGCGTCGAGGGCTGCGCGGAGGGCAGTTAGCTGCTCGGCTGCCATGGTCGGGGCGAGCTGCTCGACCAGATCGGGCAAGGTGAAGTCGATCGCGAGGCCGGGGACACCCGCCGCTTCCAGCGCCGCGACCGCCACGGACACGATTTCGCGCACCGCTGCGATACTGTCGCGCCCGATCAGCTCGCACCCGATCTGACGCATCGCGCGCTCGGGGCGCAGTTCGCTTGCGCGCAGTTTGAGCACCTGTCCGGCATAGGACAGGCGGACGGGGCGCGGGTGGTGCGCCATGCGCGTCGCGGCAATGCGGCCGACCTGCGCGGTAATGTCGGGCCGAATCGCCAGCGTGCGGCGCGAGACGGGATCGGTGAAGCGCACTGCATCCTTGCCGCTCGCCGCCTTGAGCCGCTGGCCCAGCGACTCCTCGAACTCGGCAAGGGGCGGATCGACCCGCTCATAGCCATGAAGCCGCGCGACATCGAGTACGCGCGATTCAAGGGTCGCCGCCGCGTCGGCGAGCGGGGGCAGGCGGTCGTGGAATCCTTCGGGAAGTAGTCCGTTCATGCCCGCCCCCATAAGCGCGTCAGAACTTGAGCGCCATGGCAGTCTTGACCCCAGGCAGCGCGCGGACGCGGACGACCAGTTCCGGCGTCACCGCCTCATCGACCGACAGCAGCAGCACCGCTTCGCCACCCGCATCGCGGCGGCCCAGGTGGAAGGTGCCGATGTTGACGCCAGCATCGCCCAGTGCGGTCCCGATGCGGCCGATAAAGCCGGGCGCGTCCTCGTTCACCACATAGAGCATGTGGCCGGCGAGATCGGCCTCGACCTTGATCCCGAACAGCTCGACCAGGCGCGGCTCGCGGTTGTTGAACAGCGTGCCCGCGACCGAGCGTTCGCCCGAGTCGGTCTTGACCGCGACACGGATCAGCGTGTGGTAATCGCCTTCCTTCTCGGTCTTGACCTCACGCACCTCGATCCCGCGCTCCTTGGCGAGGAAGGGGGCGTTGACCATGTTGACCGTGTCGGTCTGGGTGCGCAGGAACCCGGCGAGCACCGCGCTGACGATCGGCTTCTGGTTGACCTCGGTCGCTGCGCCCTCGCTATGAATCGACACGCGCGGGATATCGCCATGGGTGAGCTGGCCGACGAGCGACCCGAGCTTCTCGGCGAGCGCCATGTAGGGCTTGACCCGCGGCGCTTCCTCGGCGGTCAGGCTGGGGACGTTGAGCGCGTTGGTGACGCCGCCATTGACGAGGTAGTCGGCCATCTGTTCGGCGACCTGGATCGCGACATTGACCTGTGCCTCGCTGGTCGATGCGCCCAGATGCGGGGTGGCGACGAAGTTCGGGGTGCCGAACAGCGCATGTTCCTTGGCCGGTTCGGTGACGAACACGTCAAGCGCCGCGCCCGCGATATGGCCGCTGTCGAGCAATTCCTTGACCGCCGCCTCATCGACCAGCCCGCCGCGCGCGCAGTTGATGATGCGCACGCCCTTCTTGGTCTTGAGCAGATTTTCCTTCGACAGGATGTTGCGCGTCTGATCGGTCAGCGGCGTGTGCAGCGTGATGAAGTCGGCGCGGGCGAGTAGCTGGTCGAGCTCGACCTTCTCGACCCCCAGTTCGACCGCGCGTTCGGGCGACAGGAACGGGTCGAACGCGATGACCTTCATCTTGAGGCCCAGCGCGCGGTCGGCGACGATCGACCCGATATTGCCTGCGCCAATCAGGCCCAGCATCTTGCCGGTCACTTCGACACCCATGAAGCCGTTCTTCGGCCACAGCCCCGCCTGGGTCTGGGCGTTCGCTTCCGGCAGCTGGCGGGCGAGCGCGAACATCAGGGCGATGGCGTGTTCGGCGGTGGTGATCGAATTGCCGAACGGAGTGTTCATCACCACCACGCCCTTCGAGGATGCATAGGGGATGTCGACATTGTCGACGCCGATGCCGGCGCGGCCGATGACCTTAAGGTTCGTCGCGGCGTCGATGATGTCCTTCGTCGCCTTGGTCGAGCTGCGGATGGCGAGACCGTCATATTGGCCGATGATCGCCTTCAGCTCTTCCGGCGTCTTGCCGGTGATCTCGTCCACCTCGACCCCGCGCTCGCGGAAAATCTGGGCGGCCTTGGGGTCCATTTTGTCGCTGATGAGTACCTTGGGCATGGAATGTCTCCGTCGCCCCGGGGAAGGCCGGGGCCGATAAGTTTGGGAATGCAACAGGGCGGCCCCGGCCTGCGCCGGGGCGACGATTACGCGGCCTTGGCGGTGGCGTAGGCCCAATCGAGCCAGGGGCCGAGCGCTTCGATATCGGCGGTATCGACCGTCGCGCCGCACCAGATGCGCAGGCCCGCCGGGGCGTCGCGGTATCCGGCGACGTCATAGGCGGCGTCCTCGGCCTCGAGCAGCGACGCGAACTTCTTGATAAAGGCTTCGTCGGCGCCCTCGACCGTCAGGCACACGCTGGTGGTCGAGCGGATCGCTTCGTCTGCGGCCAGATTGCCGAGCCAGTCGCGCTCCGCGACCAGCTTCTGCAGCGCGGCGGCGTTGGCGTTGCTGCGCGCGATCAGGCCGTCGAGCCCGCCGAGCGACTTGGCCCATTCGAGCGCGAAGATCGCGTCCTCGACCGCCAGCATGCTCGGCGTGTTGATCGTCTCACCCTTGAACACGCCCTCGGCCAGCTTGCCCTTGGCCATCAGGCGGAACACCTTGGGCAGCGGCCAGGCGGGGGTGTAGGTTTCGAGGCGTTCGACCGCGCGCGGGCCGAGGATCAGGACGCCATGGCCGCCTTCGCCGCCCAGCACCTTCTGCCAGCTAAAGGTCGCGACATCGATCTTGTCCCACGGCAGGTCGTACGCGAACACCGCACTGGTCGAATCGGCGAAGGTCAGGCCTTCGCGGCCGTCGGGGATCCACTCGCCATTGGGCACGCGCACGCCGCTGGTGGTGCCGTTCCAGGTGAACAGCACGTCGGTCGACCAGTCGATCTGCGACAGGTCGGGCAGCTGGCCATAATCGGCGCGGATAATCGTCGGATCGAGCTTGAGCTGCTTGGCCGCATCGGTGACCCAACCTTCACCGAAGCTTTCCCAGGCGAGCGTGGTCACGCCGCGTGCACCAAGCATGGTCCACATCGCCATTTCGAATGCGCCGGTGTCAGACCCGGGGACGATGCCGATGCGGTGCGTGTCGGGCAGGCGCAGCATCTCGCGCATCAGGTCGATGCAATAAGCCAAGCGCGTCTTGCCAAGCTTCGAGCGGTGCGAGCGTCCGAGAACCTCGGTCGCGAGCTTGGCGGCGTCCCAGCCCGGAGGCTTGGCGCAGGGACCCGAAGAAAAATGGGGGCGAGCCGGCTTGGTCGCGGGCTTGGAAGCGGACGCAATTGTGGCGTCGGCGGCAGTCAAATCAGTCATGTCAGTCTCTCCTCGCAGAGAGCACGCGCGGCGTTGGGACCGCGTGGCCCGTCGGCGGCCCTAACGATGGGCGGCGGCAAGTCAAGCGAATCAAGGTAACCGATGTTACCTTCGGCTGGCCTGTTTGGACGATCTGGACTTCCCCCACTTCGAGCCTAATCTGCTGCATTCAGGGGGATTTCATGGATGAATTTCGGGACCCGACGGCTGTCGGAAAGGTCGCACGCGGGGCGTTGATTTGCTGGTTGGTCGCATCGGCGATCTATTGCGGGGGTGCGGTATTCTCGATTGTCGGGATCACGGCTTATCAGAATGGATCATCTTCCCCGCTTGCCGACCTTGAGACCGTCGATCTCGTTTCGATCGTCACGAGCGGTATCTATCTTGTCGCCGAACTCGTTTGTGTGGTGGTGATCGGACGCTGGATCTACCGCGTGAGCAAAAATGCCTGGCAGATCAGCGATGCGATGACGGTGTCGCCCGGATGGAGCGTCGGATTCTTTTTCATCCCGATCCTCAACCTGTTTCGCCCGTTCACCGGCCTGCGCGAAACGTGGCAGGCCAGTCATGCACCGGCCGATGCGCAGGATGTGCCTGTGCCTGCGATCATGCGTCTGTGGTGGGCGGGCTGGCTAATCCTCGGCGTCTTCGGTCAACTGTCCTTCCGCCTGAGCCTGCGCGCGGAAACGCTGGAGGATCTGCTCGAAGTCGCGTGGGTGGATATCGTCGCGACCCCGTTTGATTTTATCACGGGCTTGGCACTGCTCTGGATCGTCCGCCGCCTGACCGAAACGCAAAGCCATTTGCGCGACCACTCAGTGTTCGAATAATCGCCGGTTAACCATAATGGGTTAGTGGGGGCTATGGTCATGCGTAGCCTTGTCATCCTGTCGTTGCCCCTGTTGCTCGCCGGATGCCTGTTGGGGGGCGGGGACGACCGCGCGCCGTCGCGCGCACCGGTGCGGCCAGACCCGCGCGGGCCGGTGACGCTGGACCTGCCGACCAGCCGCGAGACGCAGCAATGCTATGCCGATCTGTCGCGCGCGCAGGTTCGGTTCAGCCCGCTGCCGGATCGCGATTATGGCGGCGGATGTCAGGTGATCGGCGCGGTGCAGCTGATCGATGTCGGGATTCCCGTGTCTGGGCTGAAGGCGATGCGCTGTCCGCTGGCGCGCACCTTTATCGCTTGGATGCGCCATGCCGCCGTACCAGCCGCGCGGGAGATTCTGGGCGGTGAGCTGGTGCGGGTAGAAACCTATGGCACCTATTCGTGCCGCGGCATCGTCGGCGGGAGCGCCGCGTCATCGCTCAAGGTGTCCGAACATGGCCTCGGCAACGCGGTCGATGTCGCCGCGTTCGTGCTGCGCGACGGGCGCAAGATCAGCGTGCTGGGTGACTGGAGCGGCGGGACGGCCGAGGAGCGCGAATTCCTGCGCGTGGTCCACCGCTCGGCGTGCCGACGCTTCACCACCGTGCTGGGACCAGAGTATAACAGCGCGCACGCCAACCATTTCCATTTCGACATGGGCGGCAAGTCGTTCTGCCGTTGACGCTCGGCGCTTTGCGTCGCCGCCGAAACCCGCTAATCCCGCACCAATGACAGACCAGAAAGTGCCGTCGCGCGTCTTTGCCCGCGCGAGCCAGGATGCGGAGACCGCGCGAACCGCCGTCTCCACCCCCCAGACCGAACACCCGGCCTACCGCCTCGCTTTTCAGGACATGGAGTTCCTGTTGCGCGAGGACCTGCGCCCGGTGCGGTTCCAGCTTGAGCTGCTGAAGCCCAGCCTGTTGATGGACGAGGCGAAGATCGCGTCGCTGTTCGTCATCTATGGCTCCGCCCGCATCCCCGAGCCGGCCAAGGCGCAGGCGTTGCTCGACCTTGCCACCGACGACCAGTCGCGCCGGATTGCCGAGCGGCTGATCGAAAAGTCGAAATATTATGACGTGGCGCGCGAACTGGCCGCGCTCGCCAGCTGCTACCCGCTCGACGAGAATGGCGATCGCCACTTCGTTGTCACCTCGGGCGGCGGCCCGTCGATCATGGAGGCGGCGAATCGCGGTGCGGCGGAGAAGGGCTGCGAATCGGTCGGCCTCAACATCGTGCTGCCGCATGAGCAGGCGCCGAACGCATATGTCACCCCGTCGCTCAGCTTCCAGTTCCACTATTTCGCGCTGCGCAAGATGCATTTCCTGCTGCGCGCGCGCGCGGTCGCGGTGTTCCCGGGCGGGTTCGGCACGTTCGACGAATCGTTCGAGCTGCTGACGCTGATCCAGACCGGCAAGATCGCGCCGATCCCGGTGCTGTTCTATGGCAAGGACTTCTGGACTCGCGTCGTCAATTTCGAGGCGCTGGTGGAGGAGGGCGTGATCAGCCCGCGTGACCTGAAACTGTTCCACTTCTGCGAGACCGCGGAAGAGGGGTGGGAGATCGTCCAGAAATTCTGGGAAGACCGGAAGGGATAAGAAAAAGGGGCGGCCCATCGGACCGCCCCTTTTTCGTACGCCCAGTCGCGGCGGATTACTCCTTCTTCGCGGCTTCCTCGGCAGCGGCCGGATCGACCGACGGCGCGCCCGATGCCGGGGTGCCGGCATTGCCCATTTCGGTGGGCGTAATGGCATTCTCGGTCGCCGCTTCCTCACCTTCAGCCGGAGCCGCTTCGGGTGCCGGGAGCGGAAGGTTCGAACCCTGCGCGTTCATATAGGCGATGACGTTGGCGCGTTCCTGCGGGTCCGACAGACCGGCAAAGGTCATCTTGGTGCCTGCGGCGTATTTGCGCGGGCTGGCAAGCCATGCGTCCATCCCGGCGAAGTCCCAATTGCCCGGAACTGCCTTCAGCGCGTCCGAATAGGCGAAGCCGGCGACATGGCCATGCGGCTTGCCCAGCGAATCCCACAGATTCGGGCCGACGCCATTGGGGCCGCCTTGGGTGATCGAATGGCACGCGGCGCATTTGGCGAACGATGCCTGCCCCTTGGCGACATCGGCTTTGGCCAGGCGATTGGCGATCGGCTCGACGGCGGCGGCACCGCCTTCACCCTCGGCACCATCGGCGCTTTCGACCGGATAGCCTTCCTTTTCGGGCTTTCCGCTGTGGTAGATCATGCCGCTGGCGATCGACAGGCCGAGCGCCGAGGCACAGCCGAACAGGACCCAGCCTGCGATCGTGTTCATGCGATTGTCCATGTGCGCCCGTTCTGCCCCGTGTTGATCTTGGCCGGGTTCTTTAGTCGGGCCTTTTGTTTGCCGCAACCCGGGCTTGCCGCAAGATGATCGCGCGGTTACGCGCACGCGCCAATGGACAATTTCGCCGCACCCGCCCGCCCGATCGTCGAACGCATGACGCAGGCCGCTCTGGCCGAGCCCAAGCGCGCGGTCGCGTTTCAGGGCGCGCCGGGCGCAAATTCGCATATGGCGGCGCTCGAAGCCTTTCCGACCGGGCTGCCCTTGCCCTGTTTCAGCTTCGAGGATGCGATCGACGCGGTGCGCGACGGACGCGCCGATTGCGCGATGATCCCGATCGAAAATTCGCTGCACGGCCGCGTGGCGGACATCCATTTCCTGCTGCCCGAATCGGGGCTGGTGATCATCGGGGAGCATTTCCTCCCAATTCGCTACGCGCTGATGGGGCTGGGCGCGCGCGCCGGAGTGCGTCAGGCGATGAGCCATCCGCAGGCGCTGGGCCAGTGCCGCCACTGGCTGAAGGCACAGGGGATCGCGCCGCTTTCATACCCCGACACCGCTGGAGCCGCCGCCGTGGTGGCGGAGGCGGGCGATCCGCAGGTCGCCGCGCTTGCCCCGCCGGGCGCCGCCCCGCTCTATGGCCTGACGGTGTTCGACAGCGACGTGGCCGACGCCGACCACAATATGACCCGCTTCGTCATGCTGGCGCGCAGCGCGCCGCCTTTGCGCGACCATGGGCCGTACATGACCACCTTCGTGTTCGAGGTGAAGAATATCCCCGCCGCGCTGTACAAGGCGCTGGGCGGCTTTGCGACCAATGGCGTCAACATGACCAAGCTCGAAAGCTACCAGCGCGGCGGCAGCTTTGCGGCGACCGAATTCTATTGCGACATCGTCGGCCGCCCCGGCGACGCGGCGGTCGACCGCGCGCTGGAGGAACTCAAGTTCCACACCAAGTCGATGCGGGTGCTCGGCACCTACCCCCAGGCGCGCGCGCGGCCCGAGTAACTTACCGCTCGCGCGTCGCCATGAACTTCACCTTGGAATAGCGGTCGGCGATATAGCCGACTTCCCAGGCCGATTTGGCGAGGAAGACGGGGTTGCCGTCGCGGTCCTTGGCCATGGCGGTGCGGTTCAAGTCCATGAACTCCTTCAGATCGGCTGTCTCACCGCCGACCCAGCGTGCCGTATCGAACGGCGCGGGTTCGAGGACCGCACCGACCTTGTATTCGGCATCGAGACGGCTGAGCAGCACTTCGAGCTGAAGCTGTCCGACCACGCCGATGATCCAGTTCGACCCGATTTCGGGGTAAAAGACCTGGATCACGCCCTCTTCGGACAGGTCATCGAGTGCCTTGCGCAGCTGCTTGGTCTTGGTCGGATCCTTGAGCACCACGCGTCGCAGGATTTCGGGCGCGAAATTGGGCAGGCCGGTAAAGCGTACCCCCGCCTTTTCCGACAACGTGTCACCGACGCGCAGCGTGCCGTGGTTGGGGATGCCGATGATGTCGCCCGGGAATGCTTCGTCGGCCAGTTCGCGCTGCTGGGCAAAGAACATGATCGGCGAATGGATCGCGATCGGCTTGCCATGCCCGCTCGGCGTCAGCTTCATGCCGCGCTTGAAGGTGCCGGACACGAGCCGCATGAACGCGATGCGGTCGCGGTGGTTGGGGTCCATGTTCGCCTGAACCTTGAACACGAATCCCGTGACCTCGGGATTGTCGGGCGCGACCGGCGCGGGTTCGGCGGGCAGCGCGTGCGGCGGCGGCGCGTGGCGCGCGATCGCATCGATCAGCGAATCGACGCCGAATTCCTTGAGCGCCGACCCGAAATAGACCGGGGTCAGGTCGCCATTGCGATAGGCGTCGCCGTCGAACGCCGCATAGCCGGCCAGGCCCAGCTCGGCCTCTTCGCGCACCTTGGCGAGCGTCTGCGCCGAGATCAGCGAATCGAGCTGCGGATCGTCGAGCCCGCTGGTCTGCACCACTTTGCCCTGGAATTCGCGGCTGTCGCCCTCGGGCAGCAGCAGGCGGTGATCGACCAGGTCATAGATGCCCTCAAACTGCCCACCCATGCCGACCGGCCAGGTCATCGGGGCGACATCTAGCGCGAGCAGGTCGGCGATCTCGTCGAGAATCTCGAACATCTCGCGGCCTTCGCGATCGACCTTGTTGACGAAGGTGATGATCGGCACATTGCGCAGCCGGCACACTTCGAACAGCTTGCGCGTCTGGCTCTCGATACCCTTGGCCGCGTCGATCACCATCACCGCGGAATCGACCGCGGTCAGCGTGCGATAGGTGTCCTCCGAAAAGTCTTCGTGGCCCGGCGTGTCGAGCAGGTTGAAGGTCACCCCGTCGCGCTCGAACGTCATCACCGAGCTGGTCACCGAAATGCCGCGCTGCTGCTCGATCTTCATCCAGTCCGATCGCGCGCGCCGCGCCTGGCCGCGCGCCTTGACCTCGCCGGCCAAATGGATCGCGCCGCCGAACAGCAGCAGCTTTTCGGTCAGCGTGGTCTTGCCGGCGTCAGGGTGAGAGATGATCGCAAAGGTGCGGCGATCGGGAATCGAATTGTCGGGCATCGCGGCCCTCTAGCGGCAAGTGCGCGACGAATCGAGCCTCAACCCCGCCGCTTCTTCGACCGCCGCCGCTCACGCTCCAGCATGACGATCCGTTCGAAGCACGCCATGACCTGATCGCGCGGGTGGCGGCGCTCGATCCGGCGCAGGCGGAAATGGACGTGCGCCATTTTCTGATAATAGCGGGTGAAGACGGTGTTGATCGCCGCCGCCGCCGCCGCGCTGACCACCGGGGCGGCGCGCGCGGCGAGGGTCTGGCCCATGGTCCGCCCCATCCGTGGCACCACCGCACCGATCACGCCCGAGATCGACTGGTGGCTGAGCGCAATCCGCCCGGCCCATAGCCCGGTGTCGGTCGCGTCATCGTCGGTCAGCGGACCGCCGAGCCCGAACACCGCGATACACTGGGCGCGCACCTCGGGATCGTCGATATCCTCGCCATAATGCGCCGCGATCTGCTGGATCGAACGCAGGATCAGCGTGGTGGTGACGGCGAGATCCACCAACGTCGTGCCGACCCCGCCCAGCCCACCGAGTGCGCCCGTGAACCCGGCGGCGAAACGGTGAAATCCCTCAGCGTTCTTGACCGGGCGGGTGTCGCCCGGCGCGCGGCGATTGGACTTGTTGGTGCGGAAGGCAAAGGCGTAGCTCTGGCGCAGCGCGAGATCGAGCATGCCCTGCAGCTTGGCCTCCCAATCATCGGGCAGCCATTCGATCACGTTGTCGGCCTGTTTCCCCGCCTGTTTGGCGAGGTTCATCAGCACGCTGCCCGCATCCTCATGAAATTCGGCAATGGCGAGCAGTTCGACGAGGTCGTCCTCGCCGAATGCCGCGCATGCATTGCCGGGATCGATCGACTCCACCCGCCTGTCCCCCCGGGCAGACAGGCTATTGGTTAACGCGGCGATAGCAAGGGGCGCAGCGGGGTCGATCCCGCCGTGGGACGCCGATTATCCCTCGCGGTGCACCGCGAACCCGGCGAAATCCTGGTTCACGGGCATCAGCTCAAGCCGGTTGATATTGAGATGTGGCGGCAGCGTTGCGACCCACAGCAAGGTCTCGGCGATGTCCTCCGGCGTCATCGGGTTCACTCCGGCGTACAGGCGATCGGACGCCTCCTTGTCGCCGCCAGTGCGCACGGTCATGAACTCGGTCTCGACCATGCCCGGCTCGATCGAGGTGACGCGCACGCCGGTGCCATGCAGATCGGCGCGCAGGGCGAGGCTGAAATGGTTCACGAATGCCTTGGTCCCGGCATAGACATTGCCCGCCGGATAGACATAGCTGCCCGCAACCGAGCCGAGGTTGATGATCGCGCCGCGCCGCGCGATCAGCATCGGCAGCAATTTGTGCGTGATCGACATCATCGCGGTGACGTTGGTGTCGACCATCGTCTTCCAGTTATCGAGATCGGCCTGCTGCGCCTTCTCAAGGCCTCGGGCGAGCCCGGCATTGTTGATCAGCAGGTCGATGCCTGCGAATGGCTCGGGTAACGACGCCAGCGCGGCATCGCGCGCAGCCTCGTCGCGAATGTCGAATTCCAGCGTGTGGACGGTGTCGCTCTGGAGCGCCGCGAGCCGATCCGCGCGGCGTCCGGTGGCGACGACATGCCAGCCCGACTCGGCAAAGGCATGCGCCGCCGCTTCGCCGATCCCTGCAGTCGCGCCGGTGATGAGTACGGTGGGCATGGTCCGGGTCCTTTCGCTGAAGACCCACGCCCTATGGTCATTCGTCCGACCTGCTGCAATGATCGCCCGACCGGAGAGCATCATGGAATCGCTGAAAATCATACTCTTCGCGATCGTGGCCGCCGTCTTTTATGGCGTCCTGCACGATCAGGTGACTGCGCATCTGTGTGTCGAGTATTTCACGATCGGTCATCCACCCGTTTTTGCGACGGACTCGCCGTTTCTTCTCGCGCTCGGCTGGGGTGTGATCGCAACTTGGTGGGTCGGACTGATCCTTGGTGCGGCGCTGGCGATCGCAGCGCGGGCTGGGCGTGCCCGAAAGCTCGCTCTGAACGATCTGCGTGCCGGAATTGTGTGGCTGATGCTGGTGAGCGCAGCGGGGTCAGCGGTCGGTGGCATCGTGGGCGCGTTTCTCGCCGCAGAGGATGTGATCTGGCTCGTCGGCGACATGGCCGACCGCGTGCCGACGGATCGGCAGGTTGCGTTTCTGGCAGTCGGCTTCGCCCATAGCGTCAGCTATGGCATCGGCGGGCTGGGAGGCCTTTTCCTGTCCGTTTGGACGTGGCGCAAACGGCAGCGGGCACCGCTACCCGACCGCTGGCCGGGTAGCGGGTAAGACTCACCCCCGCAGCACCGCGCCCAGCTTGGCCGCCGCAGCGACGACCTTGTCCGCCACCGCCTTGATTTCGGCGTCGGTGAAGCTCTTCTCGCCGGGTTGCAGCGTCACTTCGACCGCGAGGCTCTTCTTGCCCTCCTCGACGCCCGCGCCGGTGAACAGGTCGAACAGCCGCGCGTCGGTGATTACTGCCTTGTCCGCACCCTTGACCGCGCGGACCAGATCGCCCGCCGCCAGCGTGCTCGGCACGATGAACGCGAAGTCGCGCGTCACCGCCTGCAGCGCCGGGGGCGTGTAGGCGGGGCGCGCAAAGCCAGTCGCGCGCTTGGCCGGGATGGCGTCGAGGAAGAGTTCGACCGCCGCGACCGGTCCGTCGAGGTCGAAGCGCTTGGTCAGGCTCGGGTGAAGCATGCCGAATGCGGCGAGCACGGTCTTCGGCCCCAACCGCAGCGTCGCCGACTGGCCGGGATGCCAGGCCGCGCCCGCTTCTCCCATCACCTGAAGGTTCCCGACCGGTGCACCGGCGGCCTCGAGCAGCGCCAGCGCCTCACCCTTGGCGTCGAACGCACCGAAGGGCTGGGCCTTGCCGTTCGCCCAACCGCGCGGGCTGCGATCACCCGCGAGCAGGACGGTGAGGGTCAGCTTCTCGCCGCCGGCCAGATAGCGGCGACCGAGTTCGAACAGCCGCACACTTGTCGCGCCGCGCTTCACGTTGCGCGCCGCCGCCATCATCAGCCCGGGCAGCAGCGAGGGGCGCATGACCTTCAGGTCCTCGCTGATCGGGTTAGCCAGCGTCCAGGCGCCGCCGCCGACCGCTGCGGCCTCGCTTTCGGAGATGAAGCTCCACGTCACCGCTTCGTTGAGGCCGCGCGCGGCGGCGGTGCGGCGGATGCGGCGCTCCAGCTTCTGTTCGGGGGTCGCGGTCGGCTTGGCGACCCCGGGCGCGCGGGGCAGGGGGGTGGATGGAACCTTGTCGATCCCCTCGATCCGAATCACTTCCTCGACCAGATCGGCGGGGCCGTCGATATCGCGCCGCCAGCTCGGCGCGGTGACGCGGAAACCGTCGCACATGTCGGTGAGCTCGCACGGGTCGCCATTGGCGTCGAGCGGCTGGACGGTGAAGCCGAGCGATTCGAGGATGTCCTTCTGCCGCTCCGCCGGGATGGCCAGGCCGCCGAGCGTCTCGGCGAGACGCGGGTCGTAACCGGTGGTGATGCCGACGCGGGGCACGCTGCCCGCGCGTGTTACTTCACTCGCGGTGCCGCCGCACAGCGCCAGCACCAGCCGCGTGGCGATCGCCAGCCCATCGTCGAGAAACTCGGGATCTACACCGCGCTCGAAACGGGTGCGCGCGTCGCTGGTCAGCAGCAACTTCTGCCCGGTGCGGGCGATATGTTCGGGATCGAAATAGGCGCATTCGATCAGCACATCGGTCGTGGTGTCGCTGCACCCCGAATGTTCGCCGCCCATGATGCCGCCAATATCGTGCACCACCGCATCATCGGCGATCACCGTCATCGTCGTGTCGAGCGTGTAGCTCTTGCCGTTGAGTGCGAGCACCTCTTCGCCTGCCTGCGCCTTGCGCGCGACCAGGCCGCCGTTGAGCGTCGCGAGATCATAGACATGGAGCGGGCGCCCCAGCCCGAACATCACGAAGTTGGTGATGTCGACCAGCGCTGAGATCGGCTTCTGCCCCACCGCCTTCAAACGACGCTGCAGCCACTCGGGCGACGGCCCGTTCTTCACGCCGCGTACGATCTGCCCGTAAAAGGCCGGACAGCCGTCGGTATCGTCGGTCCGCACATCCGGCCCGGCGCCCTCCGCCACGATTGCGGGAAGCCCCGACACCACCGCGTCGAGAGGCTTGAGCGTGCCGAGACCCGCAGCGGCAAGGTCGCGGGCAATGCCGCGCACGCCCATGCAATCCTGACGGTTCGGCGTGATCGAAACGTCGATGACCGGATCGTCGAGACCAGCATAGTCCGGGAACGCAGTGCCGACCGGCGCGTCCTCGGGCAGTTCGATGATGCCGTCATGATCATCGCCGAGTTCCAGCTCGCGGCTGGAGCACATCATGCCGTTCGATTCGACGCCGCGCACCGCCGCGACCTTAAGCACCATGCCGTTGGCCGGGACGGTCGCGCCGGGCAGGCCGAGCACGCCGACCAAGCCAGCACGCGCATTGGGGGCGCCGCATACGATCTGCAGCGGCGCGCCGTCTCCGGCATCGACGGTCAACACCTGCAGCTTGTCGGCCTGCGGATGGCGCTCGGCAGTCAGCACGCGGGCAACCTTGAACGCCGCCAGCGCAGCGCCGGGATTTTCTACGCCCTCGACCTCATGCCCGATGCGGTTCAGGCAATCGAGGATCGCGGTCAGATCGGCGTCGGTGTCGAGATGCTCCTTGAGCCAGCTCAGCGTGAACTTCATGCGCCGACTCCCCCCGACAGCGTGGGCACGTCGAGCGCCGAGAAGCCGTAATGCTTCAGCCAGCGCAGATCGCCGTCGAAGAATGCGCGCAAATCATCCATCCCATATTTGAGCATCGCCAGCCGATCGACCCCGGTGCCGAAGGCAAAGCCCTGCCATTCGTCTGGGTCCAGCCCGCAGGCTTCGATCACCCGGCGGTGGACCATGCCGCTGCCCAGCACCTCCATCCAGCCGCCGCCCTCGGCATCGCCGGACCCGCCGATCACGCGCTTGCCATTGATCCACGTGAAACCAACGTCCACCTCCGCGCTCGGCTCGGTGAACGGGAAATAGCTCGGGCGCAGGCGCAGCACGATGTCGTCGCGCTCGAAATAGGCCTTGAGAAAGATCTCGAGCGTCCATTTGAGGTGGCCGAGCGTGATGCCCTTGTCGATCACCAGCCCTTCGATCTGGTGGAACATCGGCGTGTGGGTCGCGTCGCTGTCGCTGCGATAGACGCGGCCCGGCGCGATGATGCGGATCGGCGGCTGTTGCGACGTCATCGTGCGGATCTGCACGGGGCTGGTGTGGGTGCGCAGCACCATTGGCCGCTCATGCTCGCCCGCGAGATAGAAGGTGTCGTGCATCGCGCGCGCCGGATGCGTCTCGGGAATGTTGAGCGCCGTGAAATTGTGCCAGTCGTCCTCGATCTCCGGCCCCGTCGCGACGGCGAAGCCCATATCGGCGAAGATTTCGGCGAGCTCGTCCATCACCTGGCTGATCGGGTGGACCGTGCCTGCTGCGACGCCATCGACTGGCAGAGTCATGTCGAGCGTCTCGCTGGCGAGCTTCGCCTCCAGCGCCGCGCCTTCCAGCGCTGCCTTGCGCGCCGCCAGTGCGTCGGTCACCGCCTCGCGCAGGCCATGGATGCGCGGGCCGGTTTCCTGCCGCTCTTCGGGGCTCATGCCGCCCAGCGTCTTGAGCAGGCCGGTCACGGCGCCCTGCTTGCCCAGCGCATGGACGCGCACCGCCTCCAGCGCATCGACGCCGGTGGCCGCGTCGATCGCGGCGAGAAGGTCGGCCTTCAATTGGTCGAGATCGGTCATGGAATTCCCGTTCATTGGTCTAGTGGCCCGAACCGCAGTCGGGCGCGAAGGTCAAGCCCGGCTGCCCAGCAAAGCGATGCCGAACGCGACAAAGACGCCGCCGGTGACGCGGTTGAACAATCGCTGGCGGTTGGCCGGGGCGAGCCACGCGGCAAGCGAGCGACCACCCAGCGCGTACATACCGAACCAGAACGCCTCAATCGCGACAAAGCTGGCGATCAGGACGGTGAGCTGGGGTGCGAACGGTGCGCTGGTGTCGATGAACTGCGGGAACAGCGCGGCGGCAAAGATGATCAGCTTGGGATTGGAAAAGCCGGTGCCGAGCCCCGTCCCGAACATCGCGACCAGCGAGGGCGGGGCAGGCTTCTCCGTCGCAGCGTCGCCGTCCGCAACCGGCGCGCGCCACGCCTTGATCCCCAGCCAGACGAGATAGCCGACCCCGGCATAGCGCAGCGCATCGAACAGCATCGGCGACGCTTTGAGCAGCGCGCCCAGACCCGCCGCCGACGCCAGCAGGCACACCAGGTTCGCGGTCATCAGCCCCAGCATCGACGCGACCGACCGGCGCGCGCCGTGATGGATGCTCTGCACCATGACGTGGAGCATGTTCGGCCCCGGCGTGGCGCAGATCAGGAACACGGCGGTGACATAGAGCCACCAGGTCTGGAGCGTCATGTGGTGATCCTCGTCAGATCAAGAAAAAGGGCGCCGGTGGATGGTCCACCGGCGCCCCATTTTTCGGTCGCTACAGGCTGCCTCAGGCGGCCTGGGGCAGAGCCGCCTTCGCCTGCGCGATGATGGCGGTAAACGCCTCACCTTCGTGCATCGCGATGTCGGCCAGGACCTTCCGGTCCAGTTCGATGCCGGCGAGCTTCAGCCCGTGCATGAACTGCGAATAGGTCAGGCCTTCGGCGCGAACGCCGGCGTTGATGCGCTGAATCCACAGGGCGCGGAAGCTGCGCTTCTTAACCTTGCGGTCGCGATAGGCGTACTGGCCGGCCTTTTCGACGGCCTGGCGCGCGATGCGGATGGTATTCTTGCGACGGCCATAATAGCCCTTCGCCTGATCCAAAATCCGCTTGTGCTTTGCCTTGGTGGTTACACCACGTTTGACACGTGCCATGGTCTGCTACTCCTTACTTGAGGCCGTAGGGCGCCCAGAGGCGCACATGGCCGGCATCAGCTTCGGACAGGACCGACGTGCCGCGGTTGGTGCGAATATACTTCGCGTTATGGCTGCTCAGGCGGTGACGCTTGCCGGCGACGCCGTGCTTCACCTTACCCGTTGCGGTGAATTTGAAGCGCTTCTTCACACCGCTCTTGGTCTTCATCTTGGGCATTTTCGTCTCCTTTTACGCGCGACGATCACGAACAGCCCCGGCAGCCCTTGTTAGCCGGGCGGTTCCCCTGAATCGCGGAAAGGCGGGCGCTTAGCGGGTTGGCGGCGATTTGGCAACCGGCTGCGGCGCCACGCCGCGCATCCCGACCCTTCAACGACGCCCAAGGATGCGTTCGACCGCCATGGCAATGCCTGCCCCGGCGGCATAGGCGAGGAAATCCTTCCAGTCGAATCCGGTGCCGAGCAGCGTGCGTGCCAGCGGGCTATCGCGCCAGCCGAGCAGGTCGAGAATGCCGAGCAATTGCCCCAGCTCGACCAGCGCTGCGACCGCGAACGCTGCCGCCGCTGACGGGACAACCCCAATGCGGGTGGTCGCGCGCAGTCCGCAATAGACCAGCAGCACCGCAAGCGTGTCGCCCAGATGCGGCCGCACGAATCGGTCCCGGACATAGAGCGCGATCACCACCTCGATCGCGAAGAGGATCACCGCGGCCAGCGCGTAGCCGCGGTGCAGGCGGAACATCTCAATGCCCCCGACAGGCCAGCGCCTCGACAATTTCCTCGATTCGCGCCGGATCGCCGGCCGCGATAACTTCGCCGGTGCTGCCGGCGTGGAGCGGATCGCCCTGCCAGTCGCACATGCGCCCGCCCGCGCCCTCGACCACCGGCACCAGCGCCGCGAAATCGTGCAGCTTCAGCCCCGCCTCGATCACCAGGTCGAGATGCCCCGACGCGACCAGGCCGTAATTATAGCAGTCGCCGCCCAGCACTGTGCTCAGCACCGCCGCGTCGACATGCTCGAACGCATGAAGCTGGCCGTCGGTGAACAACGCCGGAGAGGTGGTGGCGAGCAGCGCCTGTGACAGCTCGCGGCACCTGCGCGATTCGGCCGGCTTGCCGTTGAACAGGGTCGGTCGCCCGGTCACGCCGAGCCAGCGTTCGCCGATGATCGGCTGATCGATGATGCCCAGCACCGGCCAGCCATCCTCCAGCAGCGCGATCAGCGTACCGAAGATCGGCCGCCCGACGATGAAGCTGCGCGTGCCATCGATCGGGTCGAGCACCCAGGTCCGCCCGCTCGATCCGGCGCGCGCTTCCTCTTCCTCTCCGATGATCCCGTCCATCGGGCGCTCGGCGATGATCAAGCGCCGCATCGCCGCCTCCGCCGCCTTGTCGGCGAGCGTGACGGGCGAGGCATCGTCCTTGGTCTCGAGGCCATGGTCGGCGCGGAAATAGGGGCGGATCGCTGCACCCGCCGCATCGGCGAGGCGCTGGGCGAGATCGATATCGGCTTGGCTGACTGGCATGCGCCCCGCCTAGCGGGGCACAGCGCAGAATAGAAGGCCGGTCAGAACGGCAACCAGCGACGCTTCTCGCTGAACTTCATGTACCCGACATTGGCACCCGCGCGCCAGCCGACGCCCAGCCGCACCGGGATCAGCACCACATCGCCGCGGCGCAGATAGGTGGCGGAGAAGCCGCCGACGAAATAGAGCCGCCCCTCGCCCGCCGGGAAGCGCTTGTAGAGCTCCTGGCTGTCGTAGAGATTATAGACCAGCACGAACACCTTGTTAGCGTCGCCCCCGATGTCGAAACCGACCGAGGGGCCGGTCCAATAGACGTCGCGCTCGCCCTCGACCGCGTGGATCATCTTGCCGGAGCCATAGCGCAGCCCGACGACGACCGCGCCCGAACCCTCCGACCCGGCGATATAGGCGTTGGGTTCGCCCTGATCCTTCAAAATATCCTCGATCAGCGCGGCAAGGCCGGTCGCGCCCTTGCCGAACACGCCCTCGGCCGCCGATACGAGCCGGACGCGGTCGAACGTCGCCGGCGCTTCGGGTTTGGTCAGGCCCCCAGCCTGGGCGCCGTCCTGCGCGGGAGCCTGTTCCGCCGGGGTTGCGGGCTGCTGCCCGTCGGCGGGGGGCGCTTCATAGGGGGCGCCGGGATCAACCCGTTCGTCCTGCTGCGCCGGCTGGGTCGGCTGCGCGGGGATCGTGGTCTGCGGCTGGTCGAGATCGGCGTCGATGGCAGTATCGGGATCGACCTTCTGGATCGTCTGCGCCTGCACGGGCGCCATCGCCAGTGCGGGCACTGCCAACGCCATTCCGATCCACCGCATCAACCGTTGCATAAAATCCCTCCGCAGCATCGCACATAGTCCGGGCGATGGCGGCACGGCAATGAACCGGCGATGACCCGAGTCGATTTCACGCCCAGCCGCCGCAAATCCGCCCATTGATCGCGGGCCAGACGCTCGCTATAGCGCCCGCTCGCTACAGGCATCCGGAGACGTGGGTGAGTGGCTGAAACCAACGCTTTGCTAAAGCGTCGTACGGGGAACCGTACCGAGGGTTCGAATCCCTCCGTCTCCGCCATCGCTGCCAAAATAGCAGCGTTTAATCAGTCGCTTAAGGACTGTTTGTTATATCAGCCCCACCGGCAGCCCCACTGATATCGAAGTCGAGGCGACGCCGGCTGCGACAGCCATCTATGTCTCATAGCCTGTGGTGCAGTGAGGCCCTATGAGCGGGGAATCGATGCGCAGGTCGTCGCTCGATTGTAGGCGGCGGATGGGAAGCAAGAGTGCCCGCCGGCCATTTTGTCTCGGCGCGCTAAGTAAGCCCAACTCGCCAACGTAGAGCGGATCCGTTTTGTGGCCCCAATAGCGGTGATTCGGCGAACAAGTCCCTTTCCTAAAGCCAGCCGCTGTCGTTTGGCCGGTTTCGTTGACAGCCCATCCGAACTGGTGCTTTAGATAAGTCATGGGGGCGGCGGTCTCCCCACGAGGCGACAGCCGAAGCATCGCGTCCTGATCTGGTTGTCAAAGGACGCACCATGCCCTCATTGAATAGTATCGCTCCGGATAAGCTCGTCCGACTTATCGGCACCTCTGGTGCACCCACGATTATCGACGTGCGAACCGGCGAAGGTTCGTACCTTATTCCTAGCGGCGTCCGATTGGATGCTGGCAGCGTCGAACAATGGGCGATGTCGGTCGCAGCCTCTACCGTCGTCGTCGTTGATGAGGACGGAAAATCCGCTGCTCATGGCGTCGCTGCCTGGCTCAGAACCGAGGGCGTGAATGCAGAGGCACTGGAGGGCGGCTTTGCCGGTTGGGAGGGGGCGGGCCTGCCTTTGCTGCCGTCCCGGAAGCTGCCGCGCCGGGATGCGCAGGGCTGTACGCTCTGGGTCACGCGCGCGCGGCCTAAGGTAGACCGGGTCGCGTGCCCCTGGCTGATCCGGCGATTTGTCGATCCGCGTGCGCGCATTCTCTATGTGCCGGCGCCCGACGTGATCCGGACCGCGAACGAGCTCGATGCGGCACCTTTCGATGTCGCCGATGAAGCGGTGTTCTGGAGCCACCGTGGCGAGCGATGCACGTTCGACGTGATGGTCGAGGAGTTCGGACTCGGCGCGTTCCCCGCCATCGATTATCTCGCTTCCATCGTGCGCGGCGCCGATACTGGCCGCCCTGATCTGGTGCCCGAGGCGGCCGGGCTGCTTGCCGTCTCCCTCGGCTTGTCGCGAATTTACGCCGACGATCTCGATCAGCTCGAAGCCGGTATGCCCGTTTATGATGCGCTCTATCGTTGGTGTCGGGATGCGCGCGACGAGACGCACGACTGGACCTCGCACAAGCCACGCGAGGTGAAGGCATGAGTGCGGTAGCGGCGGATGCCGCGGTCGCCGTGCGACCGGCACCTGTGACACTCGGCGAGGCATTCTGGGTTTGGTTGCGCGTCGCGATGCTCTCGTTCGGCGGGCCGGCCGGTCAGATTGCGGTGATGCACCGCATCCTAGTCGAGGAGAAGCGTTGGATCGGCGAGCAGCGCTTTCTGCACGCGCTCAACTACTGCATGCTTCTGCCGGGGCCGGAGGCGCAGCAGCTCGCCACCTATATCGGCTGGCTGATGCATCGCGCGAAGGGTGGCATCGTCGCCGGTGTATTGTTCGTGTTGCCCGGCGCCGTTTCGATTATGGCCTTGAGCTGGATTTATGTCCTGTACGGCAGGCTCGGGATCGTATCGGCGCTGTTCTTCGGCCTCAAGTCGGCGGTGCTGGCGGTCGTGCTGGAAGCGGTCATGCGGATCGGCAGCCGGGCGTTGCGTTCCAACGCGGCGCGGCTGCTGGCTTCGGCGGCGTTTGTCCTGATCTTCTTTTTCGGCGTGCCGTTTCCCGCGATCGTGCTGAGTGCTGGCCTGATTGGCTGGTGGGCTGGTAGAGCGGGTCATCCTGCCTTCCGGGGCGGTGGCGGACATGGCTCGGGCAAAGGACCGATCGTCAACGACGCCGATACGCTGCTTGGCGAGGAGCTGCCCGAGCACGCGCGGCCGAACTGGCGCGAGACGCTGCGCACTACGCTGCTTTGGCTTGCCCTGTGGCTGGTGCCCGTTGTCGCGCTCCTGATCGGGCTAGGTCCGGATCACGTGTTTAGCCGCATCGCCACCTTTTTCTCGACGATGGCGATGGTGACGTTCGGCGGCGCCTATGCCGTGCTTGCCTATGTCGCGCAGCAGGCGGTGGAAAATTATCAATGGCTCGCACCTGCTGAGATGCTGGACGGCCTTGGCATGGCTGAGACGACACCCGGGCCGCTAATCATGGTACTCCAATTCGTCGGCTTCCTCGGCGCTTATCGCGACGCGAGCGGGCTCGACCCGCTGCTGGCAGCGACACTCGGTGGGCTGCTTGCGACCTGGGTGACGTTCACGCCGTGCTTCCTGTGGATTTTTCTCGGTGCCCCGTTCATCGAGCGATTGCGTGGCAATGCCGCCGTATCGGGCGCCCTCTCAGCAATCACCGCAGCGGTCGTAGGCGTCGTGCTCAACCTCGCTATCTGGTTCGCGCTGCACACGCTGTTTCAGTCCACGGTGGCGGTGCAGACTGGACCGCTCCATTTCGATGCGCCAGTTCTTGCCAGCATCAATTGGTGGGCGCTCCTGCTTGCCGCAGTCGCCGTGCTTGCTGTGTTCGTTCTGCGGCTAGGCGTGATCGCGACGCTGCTCGCGTCGGCCGCCGCCGGGATCACGCTTCACCTCATCGGCGCGGTCGGCTGATCAGGACGGCAGCACCTCGACCGTCATTGCGTAGGATGCGCGTGGCTGGGGTGGCGCGATCACGCGGCGCGGGCCTTCGGTCGAGGATGCACCAGCCTGTGGCGCTGCCGCCTCCCCTGGTACAGCGGGGTTGCCTCCGCCGCGCGAACCGCCGCTGGACACGCTCACCCACCACATGCCGGCCTCTGGCCAGGTAATGGTCACCTTACCCTGCGCGTCGGTCTTGAGGCTGAGCTGCTGGATGCCGTCGCGATAGCGCACGCCGCCATTGACTGCGCTCACTGTGAGATCGGCAGCGGGCTTCCCATCCAGCAGGAACTGGAAGGTCGCCGCCTTGCCCGCGAGCAGCTCGGTCGGGTGGGTCACCGGCACCATCTCAAGGCCCTTGCCGGTCGGCTTGAACACGGCGGTCGTGGGCTCGCCCGCGGTCGCGAAGGTCTCGATGCGGCTGATGTTGACCGCGCTCCATACCTCGGTAGCACCGGCAGGGACTGCCTGCGCCAGGGTCGTGGGCGTCGTGCCGCGCGGCAGCATCTTGCGCTCGCCGTCGAGCAGGAAGCTACCGCTCACTGACTCGGTGACGATCGAGAGCTTATAGGTGCCGCGCTGGGTGATGTGCAGGTCGAACACTTGCCGCAGACGCCCCTTGGCGCGATTCTCGACTGCGACCGCGCTGCCATCGGGCGCGAGTGCGACCGGGTCCCAATTCTGCGCGGCATGATCGTAATAATAGAGATCGGTCGATAGCGCGGCATCGACCGTCAGCCACTCGTCGCCGCTGCCCGTGAACATCGTTTCGGACGGCAGCATCCAGGAACGCGGCGCCGCCTGCGCTGGAACCGAGGCGAGCATCGCGCACAGGGCGAAGAAGGTGGTGGCGGGCTTGCGGAAGAATTTCATGGTTTCGCCTCTTCAACGCCGCGCGGTCATCGCGACCGCGCCCAGTTCGAATTTGCCGCTCGCCGACGCGGTTGCGCGATTGCCCGACCAGCTGAACGGCAGGCGGACCGCTTCGCGGCCACCAGCCTCACGTGCCGCCTCGACCACGAGCACATACTTGCCCGGTGCGAGCGCGGCCATTCCGCCGCGACCAGCGGAGAAGCTGAGCTTGTGCGTGCCGGCCGGGCGCGTCGCGCCGCTGATCCCGTCGGCGGGCATCTTCTGGGTTCGGCCCGCTGCACGCCACCAGAGCCGGATATCGCGCAGCCATTTGGCACCGGCATTGTTGCGCTTGTCGACATCGTAGAGGACGCTGAGCGTACGCGACGGCGCACCCTCTTTTTCGAGCCAGACTGCGACGTAAGGGCGATGATATTCGGCGACGGTAAGGCGCGGGAGGGTGAATGTCAGGTCGATGGTTTGCGCCGCTGCCTGTGGGGCCACGAAGCCCCCTGACCCAAGCGCCGCCATCGTGAGTCCCGTCAAGCGCAGCTGCATCACATTCCCCCTTTATCGATATAGCCCTGATTAAGCTAACGATTCGCAATTGCAATGATTCGCTTCGTGGTCAGCGCGGCCATCGTGAATGCAGATCGTCGAGCACGAAAATATGCCCGACGCCCTCGCCATGCGCCTGGCGCAGATGCGGGTGATCGGGCGGAAGATCGTCGTGGCGATGCTCGATGACCTCGGGATCGTTGACCGGCCAGATGACAAGCGCGAGCAAAGTCCCCGCCAGCGCGAGCACCGCGGCGGCAAGGAACGCGGCACCCATTCCCCAGCCCGCGCCGATCTGTCCGGCGAGCGGGTAGGCGAGCAACCAGCAAACATGGCTGAGCGCGAACTGTGCGGCGAACAGCGCCGGACGATCGTCAGCGTTGGACGAGCGGCGCAGCAGCCGCCCGCCCGGCGTGACGCTGGCGGAATAAGCAATGCCGAGCACCAGCCATCCCGCGAGCAGCCCATACCAATAGCCGGGCTGCGCATTGAACTGCCATGTCGCGGCAAGCGCGCCGAGCGCCAGCGTCAGGACGGCAGATGCGGCGAGCATCACCGTGCGGTCAGCCACCCGGTCTAGCACGCGCGGTAGCAGCAGCGCCGCCAGCATCGATCCGCCGCCGAACGCCGCCAGCGTGATCGCGACCTCGCTCTGGCCGAAGCCCAGCCCGGCGCGGACCAGCACGGCGGTGTTGACGATCACCATCGCGCTTGCGGCGGCGGCGGCCAGCGTTACCGCAAGCAGGCCGCGCAGACGCGGGGTTCCGAGATAGATCCGGGCACCGCGCGTGGTCTTGTCGTAGATGCCGCCCTTGGCCGGCACCGCCGTGATACGCGGCAGGACGACGCTGACCACTAGCAGCGCCGAGCAGGCGAACCCGACGGCGGTGCCCGCAAACAGCCAATGAAAGTTCATGATCGTGAGCAGCGCCGCCGCCAGCATCGGGCTGGTCAGGCTTTCCATGTCATAGGCGAGCCGAGACAGCGACAGGGCGCGGGTATATTCCTGCTCGTCGGGCAAGATGTCGGGAATGGTCGCCTGAAAGGTCGGTGTGAATCCGGCCGATGCCGATTGCAGCCCGAAGATCAGCACATAGACCTGCCACACCTGATCGACGAACGGTAGTGCGAGCGCCACCACCAGCCGGATCAGGTCCATCGCGACCAGGAAGGCACGGCGCGGCAGGCGGTTGGCATAGGCGCCGACGACTGGCGCCACGCCGATATAGGCGACCATCTTGATCGCCATCGCCGTACCCAGCACCGCGCCGCCATTTGCGCCGGCAATGTCATAGGCAAGCAGACCGAGTGCCACGGTCGCAAGTCCGGTGCCGATCAGCGCGATGATCTGCGCGAGGAACAGGTGGCGGTAGGTGCGGTTGGCGAGGATTGCGAACATCATTCCTCCTTTCGGCGCGGGTGCGCCAGATCGTCATGCTTGCGTTGAAAGAAACGGCGCAGCGTATCGGTGCGTCCCTCGGTTTGCGCGGCGAACAGCCAGGCGAATGCCAGGGAAGCGAGCAGCGTCAGAATCACCAGCGTGACGCCATGGCCGTCGGGCGGCAGGCGCTGGCTGTCGATCGCAAGGGCGGCGGCAAAGGCCATCACTGGAAAATGGGTGGCGTAAAACGAGAAACTTGCCCGCGCGCCATAGATCGCCAGCGGGCGAAACGTCGTAATCGTGCCGGGGTTCACGACGATCATGCTGAGCAGGAAGGCGGAAAAGGCGACCGCCAGTGCCGGGTCCTTCCACGTGTCGGCGCCGAAGCGCGTCAGCACCAGCGCCGTTACGAGAACTGCCCCGGTCAATGCCAGCAGCGCCCACGCCTTACTGCGCGACAATGGCTGATTACTGCGCGACAATGGCTGACGTTCTGAGAGCCACTCAGCGATGCCATAGACCGCAGCTCCGCAAAGCCAGCTCAGAAACGCGAGTGCCAGCGTCGGCACGAACCAGCCGAACGCGAGCGTGATGAGCGCAAGCGACGGTCGGCGATGGCGAAATGCCAGCCACAGCGCGGGAAACCAGATGTAGAACCAGAACTCGTAGGACAGGCTCCACAGCGGTCCATTGGTGCCGAACGGCTTGATCAGGATCTGGAGGAAGGCGAGGTTGCCGAGCAGCACTTCCCAGGAGAGATTTGCCGCCACGGTGGTGCGCAGCACATAGGTGTCGGTCAGCCCAAGATGCGTCGGCGAGCGCAACCAATAAAGCGCGATGGCATCGAGCATTCCGCCGATGGCCAGCGTGGCGATCAGGACCGGCAGGAGCCGGGTCAATCGGTCGACAAGATATCCGCGCCACGACCAGCCGCGCGCTGCGCTGCGCACGACGCTGCGCGAAATCCAGAAGCCGCTCAGCACGAAGAACAGGATCACCGCCTGATGCCCAAAGCCCGCCGTGAAATAGGTGGCCTGCACCGCCAGATTCGCGGTCGGCTGATAGTCCCGGATCAGAAGCGCCCAGACATGGCCGAACGCGACGACGAGCGCGAATATCGTGCGCATCGCGTCCATGTAGAAATACGCGCCCTTTGGTTCGGCGAGGATCACCCCCGCCGAACCTTGGGTCGCGACTGGCGGCTGCGCCTCAGACGACCCGACGGACTTCATCATATTCGCCCTGGGTCTTGAGGGTCACGGTGACGGGCGCATCGCCCCGGTTGCGCCAGAACCAGCCATGCTTGCCGTCGAACGCGGCAACCAGCGCGCCTTGTTCGCCAGCCGACTGCTTGCCCTTGCCATAACCGTGATAGTCGATCCCGGGTGCATCGGCGTGAGTGTCGTAGTTCACGACACCGCCCGCGACACTCCAACTGAACGCGATGCTGACGCCTTTCTTGGCAGTGACCTTGACCTCGGCGCCCTGGCCCGGCGCAAGCGTCAGCGTCGTCGTGTCGCTGCGCCCGGCCGTCGGCGCGACGGTGGAGGACGTCGCAACCGGGGTGCTCTGGGTGCCGCCCGCAGCGGCTGTCGTCGCAGCCGCGACGGCGGCCGACTTGTCCATCGCGGCATCGGCGGCGGCCTCCTCGGCAAGTTGCGCCTTGATCTCCCCCATCTGGGTCAGCCCCAGCGCGCGACCGATGCCGGTCGGGTCGATCGCATATTCGGACGGGAGCACGATAGTGACGAGCAATGCACCGGCGACCACGGCGGCGGTAGCGGTCGCCTTGAGCAACTGCCGGCTGGTGGGGAGGTCTTCGGTGCGGGGACGTTGCGAATTGAACATGTGAATATCTCCGAAAAGGGGGTCAGGCGGCGACGAAAAAGCCAGCCAGCTGCATGCCGACCAGCACGAAGCCGGCGGTCATGACGATAGTGTTCGCCGCAAAGGCATGGCGCATGAAGCTCGGCGTGCGACGCCAGAAGCCCATCAGGATCAGGATGCCGCCAAGTGCGAGTAGCTGACCGAGTTCGACGCCGATGTTGAACGCGATGAGATTGGACAGCAGCCCGTCCGGCGAGATGTCGAACTCAATGATCTTGGTCGCGAGGCCAAAACCGTGGAAGAAGCCGAACACCAACGTCGCGACCTTGGTATTGGGCTGGAACCCGAACCAGCGCTGGAACGCGCCGAGGTTGTCGAGTGATTTATAGACCACCGACAGGCCGATGATCGCATCGATCAGATAGGCGCTGACGCTGAAGCCGGTCAGCACGCCCAGCAGCATCGTGGTCGAGTGCCCGATCGCGAACAGCGTCACATAGATGCCGATATCCTTCATCCGGTAGAGGAAGAAGATCACACCGAACAGGAACAGCAGGTGGTCGTAGCCGGTCACCATATGCTTGGCACCGAGATAGACGAACGGGAAGAACAGCACGCCGCTGCTTTCCTGGATGTACCCCTTGTCGCCTTCGGCAACATTGTGCGCGAAGGCGTCGATCGAGAAGAACAGCAGCAGCATTGCCGTGAGCATCAGGCCGATGCGCAATCGTGCGCCGGGGCCGGAAAATAGACGTTGGGACAACATTCGATACTCCTTTGGGGTCTCCCGCGCGCCACCGGAGGAAGCGCGCGGGAGTGACGGCGGTCAGGCGTCAGCCGGGACCGCCGCCGAGGCAGGGGGTTGCGTTTCGGGGCGAGGCTTGCGGCCGTGAACGAGCGCGTAGAGTGCGGGGAGCACGACCAGCGTCAGGAGGGTCGAGGAGATGATCCCTCCGATCACCACCGTTGCCAGCGGACGCTGCACCTCCGAGCCGATGCCGACGTTGAGCGCCATCGGCACGAAGCCGAGCGAGGCGACCAGCGCGGTCATCAGCACCGGCCTGAGCCGCGTTAGCGCACCCTCGCGGATCGCTTCGTTCAGCCCCATCCCTTCCTCGCGCAGCTGGCGGATGAAGCTCAGCATCACCACGCCATTGAGTACCGCGACGCCGGACAGGGCGATGAAGCCCACGCCCGCCGAAATCGAGAAGGGAATGCCGCGCAACAGCAGCGCCGCCACGCCCCCGGTCAGCGCCAGCGGCACACCGGAGAAGACGATCGCCGCATCTTTCAATGAGCCGAACAGCAGGAACAGCAGCCCGAAGATCAGCAGCAATGTCAGCGGCACCACGATCTGCAATCGTGCCGACGCCGACTGGAGCTGCTCGAACGTGCCGCCATAATCGACCCAATAGCCTTCCGGCAGGTCGGCCTGCGCCGTCACCTTCGCTTGCACCTCGGCGATGAACGAGCCGAGATCGCGACCGCGCACGTTGGTGGTGACCACCGCACGCCGCTTGCCGTCCTCGCGACTGATCTGGTTCGGACCCGTGGTCTCGCGGATCGTCGCCACCTCGGATAGCGGCACGCTGCCGCGTGTCGCCGTGCCGTCACCGGGCAAAGGCACCGGAAGACGATCGAGGATCGTACGGTCCTGCCGCATCGCCTCGGGCAGCCGGACGACGATGTCGAACCGCCGATCGCCCTCAAAGATCTGCCCGGCATCCGCACCTGCGGTCGCCGCCGACACCACGGACTGGACATCGGCGACGTTGAGGCCAAGCTGGCTGAGGCGCAGCCGGTCGGGGATGATCTCCACCACCGGCAGGCCAGTCACCTGCTCCGCCTGCACATCCTGTGCGCCCTCGATCCCCGAGACGATCCCGACCACCCGCTCGGCCGCAGCCGCCAGTTGTTCGAGATCATCCCCGACGATCTTGATCGCCACGTCCGAACGGACGCCCGCGATCAGTTCGTTGAAGCGCATCTGGATCGGCTGGATGAACTCATACCGCGATCCGGGCACGTCCTTCTGGATCGCCGCGTTCATTTCAGCCACCAGTTGCGCCTTGGGCTTGCGCGGATCGGGCCATTGATCGCGCGGCTTCATGATGACGAAGGTGTCGGCGACGCTTGGCGGTACCGGGTCGGTCGCGACATCGGCGGTGCCGATCTTCGCGAACACGTCCTTGACCTCAGGGAAGCGCTTGATGCGGTTCTCCAGCGCCGATTGCATCTGCACCGCCTGGCTAAGGCTGGTGCCGGGGATGCGCAGGGCGTGAAGCGCGATGTCGCCTTCGTCGAGGTTCGGGATGAACTCCGATCCCAGCCGCGTCGCGGCAAACCCGCTCAGCGACACCAGTACAACCGCACCGCCAAGCACGGCGAAGCGCGCCTTCAATGCCCAGTCGATCAACGGGGCATACCAGCGTTTCGCCGCGCGGATCGCCGCACTCTCCTTTTCGCTGACCTTGCCGGTGACGAACAGCGCCACCGCCGCAGGGACCAAGGTGAGCGAGAGGATCGCCGCCGCCGTCAGCGCCAGCACCACGGTAATCGCCATCGGATGGAAGGTTTTCCCTTCAACCCCGGTCAGCGCGAAGATCGGCAGATACACGATCGTGATGATCGCGATGCCGAACAAGCTGGGCTTCACCACCTCGGCCGAGGCCGACGCGGTGATGTCGAACCGTTCCTCGCGCGTCAGTAAACGCCCGTGGTGATGCTGCGCCTCTGCAAATCGTCTCAGGCAATTCTCGACGATGATCACCGCACCATCGACGATCAGGCCGAAATCGAGCGCGCCGAGGCTCATCAGATTGCCGGAGATGTCCCCGGCGACCATACCCGTGATCGTCATCATGAAGGTGATCGGAATCACCGCCGCCGTGATCAGCGCCGCCCGGATATTACCGAGCAGCAGGAACAAAACGACGATGACGAGCAGGGCGCCTTCAGCGAGGTTCTTCTCGACCGTGCCGATCGTCGCCTCGACGAGCTTCGAGCGGTCATACATGGTAACCGCCTGGACGCCCGACGGGAGCGACTTGTTCACCGTCTCCAGCCGCTCGGCGACCGCGACGCTGACGTTGCGCGCATTCTCGCCGACCAGCATGTAGATGGTACCGAGCACCACCTCGCGCCCGTCCTTCGTCGCCGCGCCCTGCCGGATTTCCGATCCGATCGTGACGTCGGCGACATCGGCGATGCGCACTGGTGTGCCCTGACGGTAGGAAACGATGATGCCGGAGAGGTCGACCTGTCCGGTCGCCTGTCCCGGCACGCGGATCACATATTGCGCGCCGGAACGCTCGACATAGCCCGCGCCGACATTGGCGTTGTTACGCTCCAGCGCCTGTGTGAGGTCGCTGACCGTCAGGCCGTAGGCCGAGAGCCGCGCCGGGATCGGGGCAATCACGAACTGCTTGCGATAGCCGCCGATCGAGTTGACCTCGGTCACACCGGGCACATTGCGCAGCTGGGGGCGGACCACCCAGTCGTGCAGCGTGCGCAGATCCTCCGCCGTATAGCGCGAGCCGTCGGACTTGACCGCCCCCGGCTTGGCTTCGAGCGTGTACATGAAGATCTCGCCCAGGCCGGTTGCGATCGGTCCCATCGCGGGTTCGACTGTTGGCGGGAGAGCATCGCGTGCACCCTGAAGTCGCTCGTTGACCATCTGCCGCGCGAAATAGATGTCTGTGCCGTCCTTGAAGACGACCGTCACCTGACTGAGGCCCGCGCGCGATACCGAGCGGGTGAACTGAAGGCCGGGCAGACCGGCAAGTGCCGTCTCCACCGGATAGGTGATGCGTTGTTCCGCCTCCATTGGCGAGAAGCCGGGTGCTGGCGTGTTGACCTGCACCTGGACGTTGGTGATGTCCGGCACAGCATCGACCTTGAGCTGCCCGAATGAGAAGACGCCGATGCCGACCAGTAGCAACGCTATGATCAGCACGGCCCAGCGCTGTCCGATGGACAGCCTTATAATGCGTTCAAGCATGGCTGCCGTTCCTTAGTGATCGTGGCTCGCGCCGGACTTTTCGATGTCGGCCTTGATGACGTAGCTGCCCTTGCCGACATAGGCCTGGCCGGGCTTGATCCCGGACTTGACCTCGGTCCACACCGGGCCGCGCGTGCCGAGTTCCAGCATACGCACCTCATAGGTGTCGCCGACCTTGGCGAAGACCACGGTGAAGTCGCGGAACGCCTGCAACCCGTCGGTCTTCACCGCGAGCGGCACCTGCCGTTCGTCGACCGTCAGCGCGCCCTTGACGCTCATCCCGGGCCGCCAGAAGCCGTCGGGATTGGGCAAAGGTGCGCGTGCGACCAGCGCGCCGGTCATCGGATCGGCCACCGGACGGAAGTCGCGAATGGTCGAGGCGACCGTGCGATTGCCCTCGATCAGGCTGAGTTGCACGCTCTGTCCCGATCGCACCCGCTCCATGTCTCGCGGGAACACCGGGAAAGTAGCAGTGGTGCGGGATGGGTCGGCGATGACGTAGATCGGCCCGGTCCCGGCAACGTCGCCGGGATTGGTGCGCCGTTCGGTTATAACGCCGCCCATCGGTGCGGTGACCGCATAAACCTGCATGCTCTCGCTGCTCTCGATCCGCGCCAACACTTGTCCGCGCCGCACTCGATCCCCGACATTGAGTGCTGCCGAGACGACGCGACCGGGGAATTTGGCCCCGACTTCTGCAGTGGCTGCGGGATCGAGTTCGACCCGACCGACCAGTTCGAGCGATTCCCCGATCGTCGCCGGTCCGGCATTCTCGATCACCATACCCGCAGCGCGCGCCGCAGCAGCGGGTATCGTCACGCGGCCTTCATAGGACGGGAACTTCCACGCATGCTTGCGTCCGCCCTCGGTCGCGTTGGCTTCGACATCGAAGCTGTGCGGCTCGACCAGCGTCGCGTTGCCGCGAAGATAGTCTTCCTCCGGCTTGAAGCTGAACGTGGTCACCTCGCCATCGAGGCGGCGGATGGTGAGGTTCGCCTGTACCTCGCCCGGCGCGACCGGCTTGTCGTCGCGATAGGCGTAGAGCCGATATTCGGGCGGCACGCCGTCCTCGAACACGGTGATCTCAAGCGCGAAGTTGCCGTCGCGCAGCATGCGGCCGTTATGCGGGCCGCGCTCGTAATCGCCTTCGGGCTTGGCTTCGCCCTCGGCGGCCGCTTCGTTGGTCGCGGGATCGCCGCCGCACGCGATCAGCGGCAACGGCAGGATGAGCGCCGCGGCAAACGCGGCGTGAAGTCGGGTCATCAAAGTGCCTCCTCGGCAAGAGCGGTGAAGCGGCCGGTCAGGCGGTCGAGCTCGACTCGGGCCTCGTGGTAGCGGCGCGCGGCGGCGATCATGCGCGCATTGGCGTTGGCGAGCGCGGTCTGCGCGCCTGACACATCGACGAAGCTGAAGAAGCCGCGATTGTAACCGACGCGGACTTCTTCCAGCGTCAGCTCGGCATTGGGCAGCACCTGGTCGCGGATCGCTTCGACCTCGTGACGCGATTCCTCAACTTTCTCGGCGGCTAGCGCGATGGCCCGCTCGCGGGTGAAGCGTTCGACCGCAAGATCGGCGTCGACGCGCCGCCGCTCCGCTTGCGCCTCAGCTACCCGCGCAGTGGCGAGACGCCGTCCGCCAAGCGGGAAGGAAACCCCCGCTACGATTGCGACGTCGCCGCTCCCGATGAAGCGCGGGCCAGCCGACAGCGTCGGATCCCGCTTGGCATTGGCCTGTTGCAACGTGACCGCCGCATCGGCGCGCGCACCACGTGCGGAAAAGACCGCCAGATCGGCGGGCGATGGCAGGACCGGGCCGACTGGCGCATCAATCGACAGAAATTCGCCGGTCTTGACGCCGAGTCCGTCGGGCGAGCCATTCCACATTGCCGTCAGGCGCTTGAGCGCGGCGTCGCGGGCGTGGATCGCCAGTTCCAGATCGACCTTGGCTTCCGAGACGCTGGTCGCGGCGCGCATGCCGGCGAACAGCGGGTCCTTCGCCGATGCGACGCGGCGCTTGATCTCGCGCTCAAGCAGCTGCGCGACGGTCAGCCGCTGTCGCGCGATGTTGATCAGCGCTTCTGCCGACTGCACCTCGACATAAAGCCTTTGGACCGACGCGATGATGTCGAGCCGTGTGACAATTGCTTCGGCGCGAACGACATCCATATCGCGATCGACCAGGGCGACGCGCGCTTCGCGCTTGCCGCCCCGCTCGATACGCTGGCTATAGGTGCCGGTGAGCTGAAACTGGTCGTAGAGGTTGCCCGTCGGGATGCCGAAATTCTCGGCGGTGACGTCGATGCTCGGCTGCGGACGCAGCCCAGCCGCTGTGCGTGCGGCAGCCAGTGCTTCGTTTCGCGCTGTAGTAGAGGCAGTCTGTGGCGCGGCGGCGAGTGTGCGCCGAATCGCGTCGTCAAGCGTCAGCGGCTGCGCGTCTTGCGCCAGCGCTGCCGATGGCAGGCATGCGGCCACGACGATCGCGGCCCGCAATGGGGTATACATGGAAAATCTCCTGATCCTTGGAATCCGCGGCGCAGCGCAAGGCGCACGCCGAACGGCGAAGGATCAGGCTGAGGGCGGCTCAGGAAGCGGCGCGAGCGTCGTCGAGCGCAGACGCGCGTCGTCGACGGGCAATTGTCGGTCTCGCGCAAGCCGACGATCTAGAAAGGCATAGTCCGACGTTGGCACGGTGTCGCTCACGACATGGACGTGATGGCCCATGCCATGCGCCTTTCCGGCGTCTCCATCAGCGGCAGATGTGGCCGCTTCCGTCTGGGCCAGTTCGAAGTCGGTCCCGTGATCCGCATCATGATCGTCGTCATGGTGATCAGAAATCTGTGCATGCGCGTGCGACGCGCCATCCAGATGGGGCACGCCAGCACTCATCGGCCCGTGCGACAGCGCGAGCAGAAGGATGAGCAGAGCTGACAATATGCGCCCCATCATGTGACGTTATCACGCGATGATCCCCGGGGCAATGCGGTTCGATGTCTGCTCTGCGCCCTAAAAGCCGTCATTCGACGCCTTGATCGACGATCCCAAAACCTGCCGTTCATCCAGGGCCTCTCGCGCACCGATGAAAGTTCAGACCTAGGACCTTTCAGGCAGTCGGTTCCCGGTGGGCAGCCTGAAGTTATTTGGACGACCTGGCGCATACCGGAACGGCGAGGCGCTTTGCGGCGACTCAGAACTGCGCGATGTTCTGTAACGAAGCCGAGCTCTGCTTGGCCGTCTATTCCACATCGATGTCCGGCAGAATGAACGCGCTCTCACCTGCCTGGTCAAGACCCCAAGCTCGGAGTAGCCGCACCCGTTCCTGGAGCATGCACGCAGCGGCAACGCAAGGATGTAGTGTGTAACGCTACACATTACTTTCGCTTTCTACGATCGCCTGATACAAGACCTTATGACTGAGAAAATCCAACACCCGGGGGCCTATGTGCGTGCGCACGTCATCCCCTCTGACATGAACGTAACAAGCGCTGCAAAGCTCTTGGACGTCAGCCGCCCCACCCTTTCGAATTTCCTGAACGGCAACGCTGATCTTTCGAGCGAGATGGCGGCGCGGCTTGAACGCGCCTTCGGCAAGCCTGCCCGCCAGCTTCTGGATATGCAGACGGCGTGGGACGCAGCCCATGCTGCGAGGTCGAGCATCATCCCCGCGATCAAATCGTATGTGCCCCCCTTTCTGCAGATAAAGGCGCGACGGATCGAGGAGTGGTCCGGCTCGGGCATCACTACGCGCCAGCGCCTCTCGGTGTTCCTGCGCACGCTGGTGAACTCGACCGGCCTGAACCTGAGGGCGGTGAACTTTCCCGGCAATGACCATAGCGAACGTGGGGGCTGGGATGGCCTCATCGAGACTGACGAGGGCACGCCGTGGATTCCGCAGGGCAGGTCCGGCTGGGAGTTCGGCGTCAATCAGGACCCCAAAGCGAAGGCCGACGGCGATTACGAAACGCGCGTCGGCGAAGTCGAGGCGAAAGAGCGGAAGGACATGACGTTCGTCTTTGTGACGCCCCGCGCGTGGCCGGGCAAGGATGCGTGGGTAAAGCAACGCCGGGCCGAGAAGCGCTGGAAAGATGTCCGGACTTACGATGCCAGCGATCTGGAACAGTGGCTGGAACAGTCCATCGCGGGTCAGGTCTGGTTTGCCAACGAGACCGGGCAGGTCGCCGAGGGCGCCATTTCGCTCGATGAGGCATGGAAGAATTGGGCCGCCGACTGCGAACCCGAATTGCGCCCGTCACTGTTCGCCGACGCCGTCGCCGCGTATGCCCCGACGTTGAAGCGCGCCGTCGAGGGCGACGGGTACAAGCCGATTGTCATCTCGGCGGACTCCCGCGACGAGGCACTCGCATTCCTGAGCAGTGGGTTTTCGGAGAATGACCTGGAGCTGGGGCCGTTCCGGGACCGAGTCGTCGTGTTCCGCGAGCCTGGCGCGCTGAGCAAGCTCGCCGCGCAGGTGTCCAACTTCATCCCCGTCATCATGACACGCGAGGTGGAGAAGGAATTCGCACCGTTTCGCGCCGCCATGCCTTCGTTCATCATCTATCCGCGCAATGCCACCGCGTCCGATCCCGACATCGTGCTGGAAACACTCAATCACGAGGCCTTTGCAAAGGCCCTTACGGAGATGGGTCTGGAACACGAGCGCATCGATCAGCTCGGTCGGGAAACGGGCCGCTCTCCCACCGTGTTGCGCCGCCGGCTGTCGAAGCTTGCGGCGATCCAGACGCCCGACTGGGCATCGGACAAGACCGTCGCACAGATGCTGGTTCCGTTCCTTTTCGCGGGAACGTGGCGCGCCGACAACAAGGCTGATCAGGCGATGCTGGAGGTGCTCGCCGGGGATGTGCAGTTCGAGGAACTGGAACGGCGCATCGTCCAGTTGCTGCCGCTGGACAGCGCGCCTGTCTGGTCGGCGGGGTCGTTCCGGGGCGTCGTTTCGAAGATCGACATGCTGTTTGCGATCAGGGACGTGGTCGTCTCGACCGATCTGCAACGTTTCTTCGAGGTGGCCGCACTGGTCCTCGGTGAGGTGGACCCGGCTCTGGACCTGCCCGAGGACAAGCGCTGGGCTGCGAACATCTACAACAAAACGCGCGAGATTTCAGGAGCGCTTCGCGACGGGCTTGCGGAGACGCTGGTCCTGCTGGCCGTATACGGATCGAACCTGTTCAAGGCGCGCCTGAACTTCGACGCCCCCCTTCATGCGGACCGCATGGTCCGCAGTCTGCTGCAACCGCTGACCGCGATCACGCTGGAATCCCAGTCGAGCGATCTGCCGCTGTACTCGGAGGCCGCGCCTGAGACGTTCCTGTCGATCATCGAGGAGGATTTGCGCCAGCCGGAACCAGAGACGCTCAATATCATGCGTCCGCTGGCCGACACCCTGTTCAGCCGGGCACCGCGCACCGGTCTGATCTGGGCGCTGGAAAATCTCGCATGGTCCGAGCGGCATTTCATGCGCACGGTGCTTGTGCTCGGTCGCCTGTCCGAGAAGGTTATCGACGACAACCTCGTCAACAAACCGCGTGGCAGCCTGTCGTCGATTTTCCGGAGCTGGATGCCACAGACCAGTGCCGGGCTGGAGGCCCGGAAGCTCGCGCTGACCAAGCTCGCCGAGAAGCACCCGACCGTCGCGTGGCCGATCTGCATTGAGCAGTTTGAGCCGCATGGCTCGCGCATCGGGCACTATGGCCACAAGCCGCGATGGCGACCGGACGGTCACGGCTACGGCAATCCGGTATCGCTTGGCGAGGGCAATGACTTCGCGTTGCACGCGTTCAAGCTGGCTCTCGAATGGCCGGTGCACACACGCGACACCATCGGCGACCTTGTAGGTAGCCTCGAAGGCATCGACGAAAGCATGAAGTCCGAGGTGTGGAATGTCGTCGAACGCTGGGTGGAAACAGCCAGCGAGGAAGACCGGGCTTGGCTGCGCGAAAAGATCAGGGTGTCGGCATTCAGCCGCCGCGCAGTGAAGCGCAGAAAGGGCCGCGCCAAGGACGGTTCGGATCAGCGCGCGCAGGACCTGTTCGCGAAACTTGAACCTGCCGATCCGGTCCTTCGGCATGAGTGGCTGTTCCGGAAATCGTGGGTTGATGAATCGGCGGGCGAGATGCTCGACGAGGACTTCGACTTCAGGAAGCGGGAGGAGCGCATTGCGCAACAGCGCCTGAACGCCGTTCGAGAGATTCTGGAAGGCGGCGGTATCGACGCGGTGATGAGGCTCGCGAAAACGGGTGAGGCGCAGCACAATATCGGCTGGTCCCTTTCCAAGGCGGTTGGCGATATCGACGCGCTCAAGGCCGCCCTGCGCGCCGTGGTTGATGCCGGCCCCCTGACCGGAACGCGGTTCAGCCTTGTGAAGGGCGCGCTGGTGGAGGCGGAAAATCGTGACGCCGACGTTCTTGGCCCGCTCGTCGCGGAACTCGATGCTGACGGCGCGATGTTCGTCCTGCTGGCCGCGCCATTCAATCGCCGTACCTGGGGCCTTGTCGAGTCCCTCGGGCCGGACGCTGCTGCGCGATACTGGTGGGAGATCGAGCCGGGCTGGAACCGGACGCCCGATGAAGTCGCATACGGCGTCAAGCGCCTGATGGAGGCGGGGCGTCCGCGCGCGGCGTTCCAGTTCGCGCGGTTTGAGATGAAGGAGTTGCCCCCCCGCGACATTTTCAACCTGCTCAACGCGATTGCCAAGGAATCCCGCGAAGCGCCTAAGACCTACATGCTCAGCAGCTATGAGCTGAAGCAGGCGTTCGAGATTCTGAACGCCAGCGGCGAGATGTCGATCGATGAGATGGCCGGTCTGGAGTTCATTTTTATCGACGTGTTCGACGACGACGAGGAGGAAGGCGGGCTGGTCAATCTCCCGCGCCAGATCGAGCGGCACCCGGAGCTGTTCGTGCAGGCCGTGACCTTTGCCTACACGCGCGACGACGAGGCAGAAGACCCGCCCGAGTTACAGGCTGCCACCGAAGAACAGCGCTCGAGCCGGGCGATGGCCTGCTACAGGCTGCTGGGGAAGCTCAGCATCGTTCCGGGACACGATATGGACGGAAATCTTGATGCCGGCCTGCTCGTGAACTGGATCGAACAGGTTCGGGCGCAGTGCGCATCATTGTCGCGGTCCACGATGTGCGATCAATCCATCGGACAGCTGCTCTCTCATGCCCCTGCCGCCGATGACGGTGTGTGGCCGTGCCTGCCGGTGCGCGACGCGCTGGAACAGGTCATGAGCGAACACATCGGCCGCGGACTCCACGTCGCGCTTCGCAACGCGCGGGGCGCCCACTGGCGTGGCGAAGGCGGCGCGCAGGAGCGTGTGATAGCGGCCAAGTATGGTGGCTGGGCGAAGGCGATGGAATACACGCACCCGCGCGTCGCCGCGATCCTGCACGAGCTGGAAGAATCGTATCTCCGCGAGGCGGAGTATGAGGACAATGACGCGAAGATCACACGAAGGATGCGCCGCTGAGGCGCAGCGGCGCGGGGCTAGCCTGCATGCCATGGCATGCGGGTCATGAACCGCGCCGCTCTCGCCGGGGGGATGCAACGGGGGTCAGCATGGCCCCCTTGCCAAGGTGGTGCGGTATTACCGCACACATCTTGCGATCAGCGCGAAGCGCTTCGGTTCGCTTCACTGGCATCATTATGCGCCGCGTGATTTACTGGCTACAGAATGGGCAAGCGATTCAAGGGCGGCACCTGCGCCTATTGCGGGAAGGGCGGCGAGACAGCCGATCACGTTTTCGCGCGCGGGCTTTTTCCTGCCGACAAGCGCGAGGGCATCCCGCAGGTTGCCTCGTGTGAACCGTGCAACCGGGCGAAGTCGGTCATCGAGCATTATCTTCTGACTGTGCTGCCGTTCGGCAATCGCCATGCGGCTTCAAGCAGCATGCTCTCTGATCTGGTGCCAGGGCGGCTGGCGAAAAACGTCCGGCTCCATCGGCAGCTAGCCGAAGGCCGGATGGTGGTCCGGCTAGTCGAGAATGGTGTCGAGCATTCGACGGGCGCTGTCCCTTTCGACGGCGCGCGCCTGTTCGCCTATCTCGGGTTTGTAGCACGCGGCCTTGCCGCGTTTCATTTCGGGCGCATCGTCCCGACCCACTATATTGTCAACGCTGGTATGGTCACGCCGGAGCAGGACAACATCCTGTGCACGCTGTTCGTCGGTCGCTCGCGGGACTACGCGTGCGGCAATCTGGGCGAGGGCGCGCTGCTGTACGAAGGGCAGCAGGCGGTCGATGATCCCGACCTGACGCTTTGGCGCTTCCTTCTGTATAACGGGATGGTCTTTCACGACGACAATGCGAAAGTGCCGATTGCACCTGATCTCTGGGCGGTCGTCTCGCGAACGTCGATGCCGGGCCTCGCCGATGTGTAGCCCGGTCAGCAGGCAAGTGTATGTCGCGCGCTACGGGCGCCTGCGCGCATTATTCTAGAATCTGTGCAGACGCATACCATTCGAGCAGTTCCCCAGCCTCACTGACAGGGGCGGGTCCGGCACAGCGCCCGCCGGGGGCGCTGGCTGGGGACCACGCTCTAGAGTCAGGCGGACATTCTCGGGATCAAATGCGCCCTTTTTCCCCACCAGTACCCGATACTCACGTTGCCACGCCCAGTCGGGCGGCTTGATGCGTCCGACCTTTTCTGGAAGCGCCCAATCAGCGGCTGGAACGGCTTCCACGTCGCGGTAATCGACGGGACCATGATGAACGCACTTGCGTTCCAGCCGAGAGCGCAGGCGAACGGCCCGGTGAATGCGGCGGACGAAAACGACGGGGTCCGTGATCTCGACGCAGAACGGGCTTTCAAATCGGTCTGTCAGCGCCTCCGACCTCTCGGTGCTCATGCAATAGGCGTAAATGTCTTCTTCCCGGACTGAAGATGTAAAGCGCCAGTCCGCCCAGACCTCGGGCGGGCGACCCTCAAAGTTGATCGGGAGGCCGCCCGCAGGCTGATATCGCAGCCGCCCGTCGTTCTCATCGCGCCGTACGTTGGCATCTTCGTATCGCCGAAAATTGGCGAGCGTCTGGAGCCGCAATTGCCCGCCCTCAATCAGCGCAGCGGCAAATTCTTCCCGATCAAAATACCTGAAGATAGATGGCATGGCGGGAGCATATCACGTCGCGCGCGAAGCGCCCCAAGCCGTTCTCCGGCGCTAGTTTTCGTCCGGCCCGTCCGCCTCGTGCATCTCGCCGATACCGGAGCATTGTGATCCAATCGTGCCGCGCGCAGAAACGCCCGGCGGTGGGGTTCCCGCCCATTCAACCGCAGAAATTGGGTCGGAGTGCCGCGTGAAGACACAGATTGGCGATGGCCACTATCGCGCGTCTGTTGCCTGAAAGCTTCCAGTCCTCTCTCGGCTCAAGTTCGGTCGTTGCAAATAAACAACTATCGACGCCCTCACGGCGGCCAGTTCGCAATCCGCTGCACGAGCAAATGTACGGTGCACCCCCGCCACTCCCGGCAACATACCTATCGGGAGTCTTTTCAGCATCCTGAAGACTACAAATCAGCCGCCGAAAGCAATTCGGACAGCTTACAGCGCAGCGCGTCGGCAATCTTAGTAAGGTTGAGCAGTGTCACATTGCGCTCGCCGCGTTCAATTCGGCCGAGGTGCGATCGGTCTAAACCTGCCTCGTCTGCCAAGGCCTCCTGGGAAATTCCTAAACGCTGACGCTCGCTACGAACCGCCTCTCCGATCCTCGCGAGGCGCCCATCCGCGTCAAGTTTTCCGGAAATGCGAGCCACGCGGGCATCATCCGAGTGCCCGGCTTATACGGCCACGGCATTTACGGCCCATGTCGCTTGTGGCATGATTGGTCCTGAGAGGGAGGGATAGTCAGATGAGAATCATTGCAATCGGGGCGATGCTGCTATTGCTCCCGTCGTGTGCCGCCTCGACCGCACGGAAGCTTTGCGAGCGAGAGGGGCTTCCGACCGGGACGGCTGCACACGCGGATTGCGCGCAGCGGCTGCGCAGTCAGTGGATGGCTGAGGCCCGACGAGATCTCTCAGAAGGATTGATGTTAGGAGCCGCTATTGCCGTTCAAGCACAGAATGTTCAGCATGGATCGACCGCTGGGGTTTCGGGTGCGATCTCGACTTCGCAACTGACTTCTTACCGTTGGTCTCCCCAAGGCCGATTGTGCACCTATGCAAATGGAACGGTTCTCAACGTCGGCGCTGGCGGCTGCCCTCAATCAATAAACATTCCCCGCTAGCTCAGCCTTCGCGCTGCATTGATACTTCATGCCAACCCCTTGGCTGTCCCGCAGTCGACGCCGGCAATGAAAGCGTCCTTCCCATACAAAGGAACTTTGAGTTCACGGAGCGAGTATGGGTGGTAGCTAGAGATTGAATCGGTCCTCCCAGGTGAGAATCTCGAACGCGACAACTTCCAGTACTTGATGAGCTAGAAACCGCATAAAATCGTGGGATAAACCCCAATTTACCCCAATTTTACCGCCCAAAACTGCCAACTTCGTCAAGTGCTGCGGCGGGAGCTGCTCTGCTCCGCGAATGACCGGCGAGTCTTCGGACCAAGGTTTTGGGAACGGCCATAGCGTTGGCCAGCGACGGCGCCAGAATGGGTCTGCCTTTGAAAGCCGAGCTCGCGCTTGACCTCGAAGCTACAGCATTTGAGGATGTATTCGGCGACCGAGCGATGATCTTTCGCAAACGCGCCTCCGTCCCGGTCCCGGTGCAGGTAGGCTCGGCTCGAATGGCCGACATGCTTCGTCTTCAGATTGCCTTTGGCCGAGCGACCGCCCACCCGTTTGAACCAGCCGCGCTGGCGCTGGCCAAAGCGCGCGCCAAGCTCATGAGGAACGTGCATCATGATATGGGCATGGACGCCCACCCGTTCCGTGTGTTCCAGCGTCCAGAGGTAGGCAAGCTCCGAGCCGTGGGTGCGGCAAAAGTCGGATGCCAGCTTCAGGAACAGCCGGGTCGCCTCCGCTGCGTTGGCGATGCCAGCGCGTTCCCAGTTGATCGTGAGGAAGCGATTGAGCGGCAGGGTGGTCATGGCAAATTCTGCTGCGGCGAATGCCTCCTTGACCTGATCGTCGCGCAGCTTCGAGGTCGGGGCAGGCCCACGAGAGTGGCCGGCCAACATCGACTTGACCGGGAACTGGATTCCTTCGCGCGTAGAGGGCACTTGGTTGCCGCTCTGGGAAGTGACGGATTTCTCGTCAGAAATGGCTACCATGGTGATGCACCTCGGGAAATTCGGTTCGCACTTTTTCGTCTCCGGGATTCCGGACGCGACTGCGCGCCCGTCAAGCGGAGCGAACGAAACTAGGTTGGAGGATAGTTGCCTCGCGCTATGTGACAGCGCGGCGGATGCCCCACCTACGTGCCGACCAGCTGCTCCAAGGAATCGAGGCGGACGAGGCGGCGGCGACCGACCTTCACGGTCGCGAGTTCCTTGCGGCCGATCAGGCGATAGAGGGTGGCCTGGCTGAGACCGGAGATTTCAACGGCGTCGGCGATCGAAACAGTGATGGGGCGCATTGCGCATCTCCTCAACGGATCATGGATGCGCAGGGGCTAGCAGGGCGAATCAGCGGCAGAGTCACACGCAAAATTCTATGGGGTGATCAGGACCGATACCGACTGAACCAGCGGAGGCCCTCGCTGTCGGTGGTCGGACGCGCCTTGATCGCGAGGCGTGCCATTGCGTGCAACGCGGTGCGCACTTTGCCATCCGCTGCCTTGGCCACGGCTTGAAGGAGTTCGACAAAAGCGCCGTCGTCCGCGCAGCACGGCTCTTTACGCATGTGCGTGCGATACAATTCCGCCAGCATAGCAGCCGTCGTGTGCAGCGCGTCATCTGGAGCCCGCCCACTTCTCGACTTCGGGATCTCGGCCTTCAATCGGGATAAGAGCTCCTCATCCCGAGCGCTTGGAAAGCGTTCACGGAGACGCCGAAGGTCGCGGGTCCCGATCTGGCTGAGTTTTGGTAGCTCATCCCCCCGTTGCAGCACTTCGATCGCTGCGTCGGCCTCAGCAAGCCGCGATGCTCGAGTGCGCTCACGATCCAGCTTCTGCAGATCTCGCAGTCGCTCCGTCAGATCAATAATCTCAGCGACGAAATCGTCGGGACTGATAGCCAGACTGACGACCGCCTCGACATCATCGCGTAGCGCCTGCCGTTCAATTTCCGACAATGGCTCCGTTTCACCAATGTCCAGAACGCCGTAGAATCCTGGATATTCTGCGCTGCGCTCACTCCCCATTAGCGATCTCCGACGTCCAGCAGAAACTTCGCCCACTCTTCCATTAGCGCCCGACGCTTCTCCAGAAGATCACCTCGGCGATAGGCGCGCTCAACGGCATTGGGAATCTGATGCGCCAAGGCTTTCTCCAGAACCTCGTTGGCGAAGTCAGTCTCCTCAGAGCCCCAATCACGGAACGTCGATCGCCAACCGTGCACAGTCGCATTGCTACCCAGCTCGTGCAGAACCTTGGCCAAGCCGGTGTCGCTCAACGCCTTGCCGGTGTAGGATGGGAATACGAGTTCACTGCTCGACCGTGTTGCATAGATGCGCTGGAGCAACTGGAGTGCCGGATCAGAGAGCGGGACAATGTGCTCCTTTCCCATCTTGATGCGATTCGCAGGCACCGTCCAGGTTCTCCGCGAAAAGTCCATTTCGGCCCATCGAGCACCTCGGGCTTCAATTGAACGCGCAGCTGTGAGGATCAAAAAACGCAGCGCATCACGACCAACTGTATCTTCGCCAGCCATCAGCGCACACATGAGCGCCGGTGCCTCCGGATATGGCACGGCGGCGTGATTCTTCTTCGTCTTGGGTTGTGGCGGTAGGCCCATCCGGATCGACTGCATCGGTGCCTCATGGTCGCGATATCCATGAGCTGTCGCCCAGGCGAGCACCGTGCCAATGCGTTGAAGCGTGCGACGTGCGGTTTCGGGCTTCTTCGTCCAAATCTGCTTGAGCGCGACAACGATCATCGGCCCGCTCACCTGGTCGACCGGCAATTGGCCGAAGTGAGGGTAAGCGTATTCGCGCAGTGTCGTGATCCACTGCGCCGCGTGTTTCGGATTCCGAAACCCTGCCGTTCGCTCGCTGTGCGCGACTTCGGCGGCCTCTTTGAAGGTCACCATCTTGCGCTCGGGCTTTTTTTTCTCGGCAACAGGATCAAGCCCGTCGCGGACCTGCTTCCGCAACGAGGCGGCGCGCTCCCGTGCCTCTTTGAGCGACACTTCGGGATATCGGCCAAGGCCGATGTCGCGACGCCGCGAGTTTCCATCCCGCACGCGCGCCAGCCACGATCGCGAACCTTTCGGACTGACTACAAGTATCAGGCCGTCTCCAAAAGAGTGACGACCCGGATCGCGGGTAGCGTTGACCTCCGTCACGGTAGCTGCGGATCGGCGGCGAGGGCGAAGATCGGTATCCATAACCCCACCAAAATTCCCACCAACGAGGTGCGCTGTCAAGCGCATCCGGGATAGGTTAGGGTAGTGTATGAGAACGAAGTATCTCACATTTCGTGGCATTTTGACACGTATGGATAGCTCGGGAGATTGAAGTTAGGCGGACTCCGTCTCCGCCAGTCGCGTTGCCCGAACGGGGCGATCCCACCTTCCGCTGATTGAGCCAGCACGGGATCGGGCACACCGCGCTGTCCCGATCGCGACCGGATCGAGATCACCTCGACCACAGCTTCATGATCAACCGCGCGGGTGGGCGCATATTGGTCGAAGCGCCAATCTGGCGATCGGGACCGATTATGGCGGCAGCGATGTTCTAACCGACGCGTCGATCACCAATGCCGCGCTCCCGCCCGGCTGAAGCAGCGGGAAATTGTTGGTTGCGAACGGCTTGCGCGATGCCCAAAAGTGCGGGTCGGGAATGGCGCGGGGAGTCGCGGTGCGCATCGGTCGTTTAACTGTCGAGCCGGGCGGGCCGCTGTTCGTGGTGGCGGGGCCGTGCGTCATCGAAAGTGCCGACCATGCGCTCGGCGTGGCGGACGAACTGGCGCGGATCGGCGACCGCCTCGATCTCCCGCTGGTCTTCAAGAGCAGCTTCGACAAGGCCAATCGCACCTCCGGCACCAGCCCGCGTGGACCGGGCCTGGACGAGGGGCTGGCGATTCTGGCGCGGGTCCAGCGCGAGACCGGGCTTCCGGTGCTGACCGATGTGCATGAAACGGTGCAGGTAGGGGCGGTGGCTGAGGTGGCGGACATCGTTCAAATCCCCGCCTTTCTGTCGCGCCAGACCGACTTGCTGCGCGCCGCCGCCGCAACCGGGCGGGTGGTCAATATCAAGAAGGGCCAGTTCATGGCGGCGGACGACATGATCCACGCCGCCGCCAAGGTCGGCGATGCCCTTCCCGCCGGATGCGCGGTCGCGGAGCATGTGATCCTGACCGAGCGCGGCACCAGCTTTGGCTATCACGACCTGATCGTCGATATGCGCAGCCTGGGGAAGATGCGCGCGACCGGCCTGCCGACGCTGTTCGACGCCTCGCATTCGGTGCAGAGTCCCGGCGGCGCGAACGGCAAGTCGGGCGGCGCGCGCGAGTGGATCCCGCTGCTGTCGCGCGCTGCCGCCGCTGCGGGAATTTCCGGCCTGTTCATCGAAACCCACCCCGATCCGGCCAATGCCTGGTCCGACAGCGCGACGGTGTGGCCGCTCGACCGGCTCGAGGCGCTGTTGGCCGATGTCGCGCGCATCCACGATCTGGTCCGCGCGACGGGGATGGCGGATGGCTAGCCTCGCCCGTGAGATTAGCGACGGAGCGGCGGTAGATTGGGTCGACACAAGCGTCGAAGCCGATGCCCGCCCGCTTGCTGGGCGCCACTTTCTGTTCCTTCAGGGGCTGCCCGGTCCGTTCTTCCGTCGCCTAGGTGCCGCGCTGCGTGCGGATGGCGCGGCCGTGTCGCGGATCAACTTCAATGGCGGTGACGTGCTCGACTGGCCGGGGCAGGGGGCGATTGCCTATCGCGGTACGCCCGCCGACTGGCCGGACTGGCTTGCTGCCTTTGTTGCCGATCGCGGGGTGACTGACATCATCGTATTCGGCGATCTGCGCCCCGTGCACCGGGCGGCGCGCGCGCTGGCCGACCGGCGCGGCCTGCGTTTCGTGACATTTGAGGAGGGGTATCTGCGCCCGAACCACGTCACGCTCGAACGCGGCGGGGTCAACGGCCATTCGTCCTTTCCGCGTAGCCTGCACGCGCTGCGGCTGGTCGCGGCACGGGCAGGTGACCTCGCCGATGAGGTGCCGGTCGCCAATGCGTTCCGGCGGCGCGCGAGCCAGGCCGCGCTCTATTATGCCGCGACCCAGGCGGCAGCGCCCTTCTTCCCGCATTACCGCACCCATCGCCATGCATCGCCGGTGCGCGAGGGACTGGCCTGGCTGCGCCGCTATGCGCGACGCTGGCATGAGCGTCGGATGAGCCGCGACGCGGTGACGGGGCTGGCCGGGCGCCGCTTCTTTCTGTTCCCGCTCCAACTGGAGGGCGATGCGCAGATCCGGGTCCATTCGCGCTTTGGTGCGATGCGCGACGCGGTGGTCGAGGTGCTGGCCGCGTTCCGCGATGCACCCGATGACGTTGCCTTGCTGGTCAAACAGCATCCGCTCGATCCCGATGTCGACAATTGGCGCGGCTTCGTAACCGATCGTGCGGCGGCCTTGGGTCTGTCAGCGCGCGTCGTGTTTATCGAGCGCTTCGACCTGATGCCGTTGCTCAAGGTCGCGCGCGGCGTGGTGACCGTGAACAGCAGCGTCGGCCCGCTCGCGCTGGCCGCGGGGGTGCCGGTGAAGACGCTGGGTACCGCAATCTACGATGTGCCGGGCGTTACAGCAGACGTGCCGCTTGACCGCTTCTGGCACAACCCACCGCCGGTCGATACCGAGGCCTTCGCCGTCTTTTGTCGCGCCTTGCGGGCAAAATGCCTGGTCAATGGCGGGTTTCACGGGACGGACGCGCTCGACCTGCTCGTTCGCAATGCCGTCGCCCGGTTGCGCGACCGGTGAACGCCCCGCTCGCCCTGGACCGCGCCGCGACTGCCCGTGGCGTCATGGCGGACCGGCGTGTGACGCTGGACATCACACGGCTGTTGCGGCGGGTGGGGTATGCCACGCCGACCGGGATCGACCGAGTCGAACTGGCCTATGCGCGCGCGCTGCTCGCGCTGCCGACAGCGCGGTTCGAAGCCGCGCTGCCCGGCCTTGACCGTCTTGGCTATGCGCGCGCCGCGCTCGCCCGACTGATTGCGCGGGCCGAGCAGGGCTGGGCCGCAGGCGCGTCGCCCGGCATCGATACGGTTGCGGCGGCGTGGGCTGGGCTGCGTGCGCCGTCGCGTTCAGCCGCCGGCAGCATCCGGCTGATCGTGTCGCACCAGCATCTCGACCGGCTCGACCAAGCGGCGACGCGGCACGGCGAGCGGCTGTGCGTCTATCTCCACGATGCGATTCCGGCGCAGTTCCCCGAATATGCGCGGCCCGGCGGGGCCGACCGGCACCGGCGGCGGTTGCGCAATGCAGCGCGTTTCGCCGATGCGATCCTGGTCAATTCGCACGCCACGGCGCGCGCGATCGAACCCTATCTGGCCGAAGCCGGTCGTCAGCCGCCGGTGATGGTGGCGCCGCTGGGAATCGAGCCGCACTGGGCCGCCCGGCCTCAAATGCCATCGGCGGATCCGCCCTATTTCCTGTGTCTCGGCACGATCGAGCCGCGCAAAAACCATCTCCTGCTCCTCCACATTTGGCGCGCCATGGCGCAGCGGTCGCCGGAAACCATGCCCAGGCTGATCCTTGCCGGACGGCGCGGGTGGGAGAATGAGCAGGTGATCGATCTGCTCGACCGCTGCCCCACGCTGCAAGGACATGTAGTCGAAGCGGGCCGGGTCGGCGACCGCGCACTCGCGGCACTGATCGCCGGCGCGCGCGCGGTGCTGATGCCAAGCTTTGCCGAAGGCTTCGGCCTGCCGGTGGCCGAGGCGCTGGCGCTGGGCGTGCCGGTGATCGCGAGCGACTTGCCCGCGCTGCGCGAGACTGGCGGCCACGTCCCCGACTATCTCGATCCCCTCGACGGACCGGGCTGGATCGCGGCGGTGCAGGATCATGCCCGCACCGATTCTTCGATGCGCGCCGCGCAGCTGGACCGGATGCGCGACTGGTCCGCGCCGCGCTGGGACGCGCATTTCGCGCAGGTCTTTGCCTTTCTGGAGGCGCTGTGACCGCCGCGTCGTTCCGTGCCGCGCTGCGGGTGCAGGGCAATGTCATCGGTGCGCTGATCCTGCGTGAGCTGCACACGCGCTTCGGGCGGGCGAATATTGGCTATCTGTGGCTGTTTGCCGAACCGATGCTGCTCGCGGTGGCGGTGGCGCTGCTGCACAGCAATCATGATCTCCCGATCGCCGGGGGCATCCGGCCGATTCCGTTCGCGATTGCGGGCTATGGGCTGTTCATCATGTTCCGATCGGTCGTGTCGCGCGCCGAAACGGTAATCGAGGCGAACCGCCCGCTCCTCCACCATCGCCCGGTGACGATCCCCGACATGCTGATCGCGCGCATGGCGCTGGAGGCAGTGAGCACCATCGTCGTGCTGATCGTGCTGCTGGGCGGTGCCTGGGCGCTGGGCTTTGCCGATCCGCCGGCGCGGCCCGAGGCGTTTGCCGGGGCGGTGGCGCTGATGTGCTGGTTCGCGTTCGGCCTGTCGATGATCGTCACCGCCGCGTCGCACCAGTCGCCGGTGGTTGGCCGCCTTGTTCACCCGTTGCTCTATCTCTCCATGCCGTTGTCGGGCGCCTTCTTTGCCCTGTCCTGGTTTCCGCAGGGGGTACGCGACCTGCTGGTGTGGGTGCCGACGGTGCATATCTTCGAACTGCTCAAGGTCGGGCAGTTCGAGGCGTTCGAATCGCGCTGGATCGACCTGCCCTATGTCATCGGCTGGTGCGGCGCGCTGACCTTGCTTGGCCTGCTGGGCCTCAAGCATTTGCGCGCGCGCATCGAACTATCCTGATATCGGAACATCATGTTGCTCACCGACACGCCTGACCCGGTCGCGGAAGACGCCAGGAAAGACCGCTCGACCTCGCTGTTCGATCGGGCGCGGGCGCATCCGTTCATCCTGTTGGTGGTCGTGCCGACGGTGATCGCGGCGCTATACCTGTTTCTGATTGCCAGCGCCCAATATCGCTCGGAGGCGCAATTCGTGGTGCGCGGGCTCGAAAGCCAGTCCGCCCCGGCCAGCGGGGTCGGGCAACTGCTCGGCATCTCCGCCAGCCTGTCACCGGGACAGCAGGAGGCGCAGAGCATCCGCGAATATCTGCGCTCGCACGACGCGATCCGCGCGCTGCGGGGGCAGGGGATCGACCTGGTCGCCATCTATCGCCGCCCCGGCACCGATCCGCTCTCACGCCTGTGGAGCCCGGCACCGCGCGCCGAAACCCTGCTCGATTTCTACCGCGATCATGTCGATGTGATCTACGACCCCGACGACAATATCACCCGCCTGTCGGTGCGCGCGTTCGACCCCGCCGATGCGCAACGGATCGCGCGCGCGCTGCTCGCGCTGGGGGAGAAACGGGTCAACGCCTATAACGCGCGGCTGTTCGACGCCTCGCTGCGCGTCGCATCGGGCGAATCGCAGCGCGCGCAGGAAGAGCTGGAGTCGATCCAGCGCCAGCTTGGCGGGTTCCGCGAGCGTGAGGGCGACCTCGATCCCGCCGCAACCGGCGCGGGCGGGGGACGACAGATCGAGGAGCAACAGGCGCGGCTGGATCGCGCGGCGGCATTGCTCGCCGACATGCGCAGCAAGCTCAGCGCGAACAGCCCGCAGGTGCGTGCAATGGCGGCGCAGGTCGCGGCGGCCTCGGCAGCGCTCGACGCCGCCCGCGCGCGTCAGACCGGTCAGCCCGAGGCGGTGGCCGGGCGGCTCGGCGAATATGAGGAATTGCGGCTGCAACAGGAGTTCGCGGCCAAGCGCTACGAAACCGCCCGCGCACGGCTCGAACAGGCGCGCACGCGGGCGGCGAACGAGCAATTGTTCATCGTCGCGGTGGTCGAGCCGAACCTTCCCGAAAAGCCGGCGCTGCCCAAGCCGTTCCGGTCCACCTTGCTGATCCTGATCGGTTTGAGCGTCGCCTATGGGATCGGCTGGATGCTGATCGCCGGCGTGCGCGAGCATCGCGCTTGAGAGCTGAATTCAGCTGCGCTGAATTGCGGCACCAGCCCGCTCCCCCACCCGGCCACCCATCG